>JRYK01000174.1_pt1 | contig 148128 bp, 100 predicted proteins | sample 235381 | NCBI WGS metagenome assembly JRYK01 (sample SAMN03074220, study PRJNA261476) | activated sludge metagenome | biome: Wastewater Treatment Plant; feature: Wastewater; material: Activated sludge; isolation source: activated biomass of a wastewaster treatment plant treating hydrocarbon... ... | reverse complement strand
CCCATCACGAATCCCGGTACGCCGGCAACACTGGCAGGCAGTTACACTCAATCGTGGACCGGCGTCACTCAGAATCAGTTTGATCTCACGCCGACCGGAACGCCGCCGAACTTCAACACCGTCCAGACAACGCCGGAGTTCACCGATCTCGCATTCACGTCAACGTCGACCACCGGGGGAGCCACGTTCAACAACGGCGTCGTGACCCTGTCGCAGTCCGGTACGAGCCCATCGATCTTCACGGGCGGGTTCAGTCCTCTCTCGAAGATCGCCGGAATCTCGTTCAACTTCCGCTTCACGAATGTCGGCGCCGGCGATCAACTGATTATTTCCGTCGGCACCGGCTTCGCGCACGCGCAGCAGATTCACTTCGTCATGACGGGCACCGTCGCGGGCACGGCCGAGCACTTCGCCACGCTGAGCCTCGGCAGCCTGGCGCACAGTGTATTCAACAACCAGATTCAAATCCGGCTCGTGCCGACCGCCAACAGCGGCGCCAGCGTACAGGTTCTGAACATGCAGCAGTTCGTCATTTGATCCGCGCCGGACGGCGCCAAAAAAACAAACACGGATCGGTTTCCCGATCCGTGCGATTTGCAGTCGGAGCGATCCGGCGCTAATCCAGCAACAGACTCGGCTCCCAGCCGACGCGTTCGGCGCTGGCGCGGAGCTTTTCGAGCGCGCGATTCTGAATCTGCCGCACCCGCTCTTTGGAGATTCGCAACTGATGCCCGATCTGCCGCAGGCTGTGTGCTCCGTTGCCAGTCAGCCCGAAGCGCAGATCGAGGACCTTTCGCTCGCGCGGCCGCAGATTCTCCATCAGAAACGTCAGCGCCTCGATGCGCTCATTGTTCTGCTGGAGGATATTGGACTGATTGTCGGGCATCGCCTCTGTGAGCTTGAAATCGCTGTCATCGTCGAGGACGGCGTTGAGGCTCACGGGGGTCCGCGTCGCGGTTTGCAGGTGCGTGAGATGTTCTAAGCTCGATCCGGTCCGCGAGGCGAGTTCCTGCGGACTCGGCAGATGCTTGCCGCCGTGGGCGAGAGCTTCACTTTCCTGTTGGAGCAGGCCGAGTTCCTGGAGATGGTGCGGGCTAAGGCTGACGAGGTGGCTTTGACGAGCGACGGCAATTTGCAACGTCTGTCGAATCCACCAGGTCGCATACGTGGCCAAGCGCGTGCCGTGGCTGACGTCGAACCGATCGATCGCCTGCATCAAGCCGCAGACCGCTTCCTGAAGCAAATCGGCATAGCTGAGCGAGTGATGGCGGAAACGTTTGGCGACGTGAGCGGCGAGACGGATGTTGGCGGAAGCGAGGCGGTGTTTGTATCGGACGTAGCGATCATGAAGCCGGCGGACCGAAATGACCGAGCGAGCATTCGCATCTTCACAGTGCTCGCGGATGAACTGGGCCATGGGCCACGGTTCGCCCATCGGCGGCCGGTGGGCCCGCAGGTTCGGGAAATGGCGGATCAGCGTCCGAACCAAGTCCTGCTTGCAATCCCAGAAATTGCTGAGTAACTCGCGCTCCTCTTCGGGAGTCAGCAAGTCGGAGGAAAAGGTCATCGGCGCGGCGTCGATCGCCTCGGACGATGACCGCGCCGCCACGAGGTGACGTTTCTTCCGCTGCGTGTTCATCAGTGATCCTTCCCTCGAATGTTCCCGAGCGATTTCCTGGCGCGCTGCCATGAGCACGCCATTTGTACTCGCCGCCGCCGACGACTGCGCCAAATCAGGCAATCACGAGCTTGGGCAAGCAGTGCAAAAAATGGCCCCCTCCGGTCGAGCCGATCCAATGACTCAATAGCCGGCTGGAGCCGCTGTATTCTGTACCAGTCGCCAGCGCACGCTCGGGCGAATCTTGTCTGGCTGAGTAAGTCTCCTGATTCTAAATGAGCCGCAAGAAGATATCAAGAGTCATTGCACAATTTCGCGAGCGTCTCGTTGGCTTCCGACTGATCGACAAAAAATCGGCACTTCGCTCATAAATCGTTTTGGCATCTTGGCGGGCGTCTTCTTATATTGTTGCTGAGCCGGATTCGCGCCGGTCGCAGAATGGGTGTTGACCTAAAGGTTTTGCCCGTGGACACTTATCGCTGTGCCGTTCTGGTTATCGACGATGAGATCGGCATTTGCAATGTCCTCTCACAGATTCTCCGGGACGAATTCGATGTCCTGACCTCGGATTCCGCGGAATCAGCTCGCCGAATTCTGGCGAGCCGGCCGGTGGATATCGTCATCGCGGATCAGTTTTTGCCGGGCGAAACTGGCGTTCAGCTGCTCCATTTCGTTTGCTCATCGCATCCGAAGGCCATTCGGATTCTCATGACGGGACTCGGCCGGCTCGACGATCTGGCCGAGGCGATCAACTGCGGCCAGATCCACTTCTACCTGCCCAAGCCGTGGACTCACGAACAACTGCTGCACACGATGACCCGCGCCCGGATGGCGCGGGAGCGGGATCGGCAGCATGAGCAACTCGTGGAAGAGTTGCAGCGTACGAAGCTCGAACTGGAGCAGCGCGTCGCGGACCGCACGCGGGAACTCGAAGTCGCCAATCGCCGGCTGCACGAGATGGCTCACACCGACGAGTTGACCGGTCTGCCGAATCGCCGAGCGATCGAGTCGGCCGCACGCAGCGAAGTGACTCGCGTCACGCGCTACCCAAGTTGGCTCGCTCTGGGACTGGTCGACGTCGACGACTTCAAGGACATCAATTCGCGGTATCTGCACCCGGGCGGCGACCACGTTCTGGCCTGGCTTGGTCAGAAACTGCAAACCGTCGTTCGCGCCGTGGATACCGTTGCGCGCGTCGGGGGCGACGAGTTCATGATCCTCGCGCCCGATACCGACCTGCACGGCGCGGAAAGCCTGGCCGAGCGCATGCAGCGCGTCGTTTGCGAGAGCGCGACGGAGTATGCAGGCGCGGAGATTCGCGTCTCGATCAGCGTGGGCATCGTGGCGGCGCCCCCGGGCCAGCCGCCGAGCTTTGAAGAGTTGCACGTCGCCGCGGCCGAGGCGCTTCAGGACGCCAAGATCCGCGGACTCAACTCGCGCACGGTCCGCGCGATGCAGCCGGTGCACTGAGCCGCCTCAGCGCCGCGCCATGGCGCGCTGCACGGCCACGCCGAGCTCCGCCGGCGTCGCAGCAACTTCGATGCCGGCTGCTTTCAACGCCGCGATCTTGTCCGCCGCGGAACCCGATCCGCCCGAAATGATGGCGCCGGCGTGACCCATGCGCTTGCCCGGCGGCGCCGTTTGACCAGCGACGAACGCCGCGACCGGCTTGGTCACGTGCGACTTCACAAACTCGGCGGCCAGCTCTTCGGCGTTGCCTCCGATTTCGCCAATCAGCAGGATCGCCTTCGTCTGATCGTCCTCCTGAAACATTCGCAAACAATCGATCTGATCAGTGCCGGGAATCGGATCGCCCCCGATGCCCACGCAGGTCGACTGGCCGAGATTCAGGTTCGTCAGTTGCCACACCGCTTCATAGGTCAGCGTACCGGATCGGCTGATGACGCCGACGGAGCCCGGCTTGTGAATGTAGCCCGGCATGATGCCGATCTTGCACTCGCCGGGCGTGATGACGCCGGGACAGTTCGGCCCGATGAGCCGGACGCCCGGCATCGCCGCCAAAGCGCGATTGACGCGGGCCATGTCGAGCACTGGGATGCCTTCGGTGATGGCGACGATGAGCCGGATGCCGGCGTCGGCCGCCTCCAGGATGGCGTCCGCCGCGCCGGCCGGCGGGACGAAGACCATCGACGCGTCCGCGCCGGTTTTGCGCACGGCCTCGGCCACGGTGTTGAACACGGGCAGCGACCGGCCGGACTCCTTGCCGGTCCACGTCGTCCCGCCCTTCCTGGGCGTGACGCCGCCGACGAATTGCGATCCGTACAGCAGGCACTGGTCGGTATGGAAGCTCCCCGCCGAGCCGGTGATGCCCTGACAGATGACCCGCGTGCCTTTGTTGACCAATATGCTCATGACGCTCAATTCACCTGCTGTGAGTAATTAGGCCTTTGCCGCCGCCACGACCTTCTGCGCCGCTTCCGCCATGCCCGACGCCGTCTCGATCCTTCGGCCGCTCTCTGCGAGCAGCTTCTTGCCCTGTTCCACGTTCGTGCCTTCGAGTCGCACGATCAACGGAACGTGAAAGCCGACCTCATCGAACGCCGCAAGAATCGCCGCCGCGATCGTGTCGCATTTCATGATGCCGCCGAAAATGTTCACGAGCACCGCGCGGACGTTAGTGTCGGAGAGCAGAATGCGAAACGCCTCCGTCACTTGGTCCTTGTTGGCGCCGCCGCCGACGTCGAGAAAGTTCGCCGGTTCGCCGCCGTGGTACTTGATAATGTCCATCGTGCCCATCGCCAGGCCGGCGCCGTTGACCAGGCAGCCGATGTTGCCGTGCAGCTTGATGAAACTGAGTCCGGCCTTTTGAGCGCGCAGCTCCGAGGGATCCTCCTCCGCCTCGTCGCGCAGCGCGACGATGTCCGGATGCCGGAAGAGCGCGTTGTCATCGAACGTCATCTTGGCGTCGAGCGCGATGACGTCGCCCGTGGGAGTGACCACGAGCGGATTCACCTCCGCGAGCGTGCAGTCCTTCGTGAGAAAGACCTTGCTGACCGCGTGCATGATTTTCTCGGCGGCCGCGACTTGTTCCGACGGGAATCCCAGTTCATACGCCAGGCGCCGGGATTGGTATGGCTGCAGCCCGACTTCGGGCGACACGTAGGTCTTGAGGATCTTCTCCGGGGAGCGAGCGGCGACCTCCTCGATCTCGACGCCGCCCTCGGCACTTGCCATCAGCACCGGCACGCCGGCGGCCCGATCCAGCACCATGCCGAGGTAGTATTCCTTGGCGATGTCCGCGGCCGATTGCACCAGCACTTTGGAAACGCGCTGACCTTCCGGGCCGGTCTGCTTGGTGACCAGCGCATGCGTCAGCATGATGCCGGCAATTTTCTCGACGTCCTCGCGCCGGGTGACGTATTTGACGCCACCGATGTCGGAGCCGGAATCCTTGAACCGCCCCTTGCCCCGGCCGCCGGCATGGACTTGCGCCTTGATCACGACCGGCTTTTTGTCCATGGCGGCAAAGGCGGCGTCGGCCTCGGCCGGGGATGATGCGACGATGCCGCGCGGGATCGGCGCTCCGGCGGCCGCGAGCAGGTCTTTCGCCTGATATTCGTGGATTTTCATTCCGCTGTTATAGCCGCGGCGATGAGTTCGACAGCCGGTTATGGTCCGTGTTCCCCGCCGTCACCGCCGCTGATCGCATCGTTGTGCGGCGCGAGAACGATCCGTTCCCCTGTCCGAAATGTCTCGATCTGAAGTCCCCGCGTCCGGCTGATCACCGTGACCGCTCCGTGCGGCCAGGTCCCGAGATACCGCGCTCCGTGCGCGGCATACATTTCGGGGACCCGCGTCGGCCAGACGGCCGGGCCGTTGCACGCCACGACGACGCGCGGCCGAGACCACATCGCCAAAGCCGGCGTATTCGAACGGCGGCTGCCGTGATGTGGCGCTTGCAGAACGTCGATCGGCTCGATCGGCTGAGCGAGCACCGCACCCAGTCCGGCATCCTGAAGATCGCCGGTCAGCAGAAGCGAATGCCCCGCGTGCCGCAGGAGCAGCACGAGGCTGCGCACGTTTTCAACGCCGGGCGGACCCGCCGCCGGCGGATGCAGCACGTCCAAGGCCACGTTTCCGGCCACGAGGCGATCCCCTCGCTTGATGACTTTCAAGCTCACGCGCGCGGCGTCGATCGCCCGCAGAGCCTCGCGCACGCCGGGCGTCGGCTTGTCGGCAAACGTCGGCGTCACGAGCACCCGACCGACGGTGAATCGCTCGAGCAGCGCCGGCAGGCCGTTGAAATGGTCCAGATCCGCGTGCGACAACAGCGCGTCGTCGATGTGCCGGATGCCTCGGCGCCACAAGAACGGCGCGATGACGCGCTGCGTGACTTCCGGACCGTTCATCGCTCCCGAATCGTAGAGGGCGACGCGGCCGTCCGGCGTCTCGATCACCGTACAGCCGCCATGGCCCACGGCCAGGAACGTGACCCGCAAGGAATCATCCGCACGACGACAGTCGATCGGCAGGAACCCGATCAGCAGCCAGCCGCCCGCGAGAATCGCCCCGAGACGCCATCGTGTCCGCAGAGTCGGCTTGAGTAAGAATGCGAACAGTCCGGCGTAGGTTCCGATGAGCCACCAGAGCGGCACGTCGCCGGCGTAGCGATAACCGCCAAGCCAACGATCCGCCCAGACAACGACCTGGTTCGCGGCCGACAGAGTCGATGCCGTCAGCGCCGCAAAGGGAGCCGCGACGACGGCGGCGACGGCCGCACCGACGAACAACAGGAAACCGCTGATCAACGCCACGGACATCAAGGCAACGACCGGCGGGCCAATCACGATGCCCACCCAGGAAATGAGATGATAGCGCCACGCGGTCAGCGGCATGACCGCGAGCCCGAGCACAATCGCCGCCGCATACGCCGCGACGGCCCAGCGACTGAGCGCCGCGGCTCCGCGCCGCCAGGCGGGCCGATAGGCCGCCACCATCCGCTCCAGCGGGTCGATCGATTCCCGAGCAACGAGCGGCGAAACGCACCAGATCAGCAGCGCGACGCAGAGAAACGACAGCAGGAAGCCGGCATCACCGAGATCGGTTGGGCGGACGAGAAGGACCACGATCCATGCCAGGGCCAGCGTGTTCGCGGGCGCCACGGTTCGGCGAAGGACAATTGCACCGCAGACTGCGGCGACCTGCACGGCCGAGCGCAACGCCGGTGGCTTGCCGCCGGTCAGGAGCGCATACGCAAACAACACCAGCGCGACGACGACGGCGCCCCATCGCCGCGGCACACCGGCAACGCGCAATGCGAACCAGAGGAACGCCGCGAGCACCACGAGGTGCTGCCCCGAGACGACCAGAGCGTGCACGACTCCGGTGCGGACATAAATGGACCACTCCTCCGCGTTCAGGGCTGATCCGTCGCCAAGCAAAAGCGCCGACGCCATCGCGGCGTCCTCCGACGGCAGATACTCGTTCAATGTCCGAAGCGCAGCCGATCGGCCCGCATGGAGCCATCGAGCCAGCACGCCGACTCGGCTTTCACCCAGAGGCGTAATTGCCTCCGTCGTCTTGCGGACGTGGAGGATGGCGGCCATTCCCTGATCGCGCGCCTGAGCCGCGGCGTCGCGCTCGCCGGGGTTCGACGGCCTGGCCGGAGCAGACAACCAACCGACCGCCTCGATCCACTGGCCGGCGCAAAGGTCGGAGGCGTCGCCATCGATGACCAGTGCTGCCCGACCCGAGGCGGTCCGCCAGCCGTCACCGTCTGCCACGGACCGAACATCAAGTTCTGCCCTCGTTCGATCGAGTTCGGGGGCGCTGCGCAGCGGATCGTATCTCCGGCCGCGGCGGGTCTGCGGCGCATCAACCAACGTCCCGCGAACTCGGACGAGGCGCGGCTCATCCGTCGCGATCCTGGCAATGGAATCGGCCGCGCTCGAATCGCAGTACTGATGGTGGCGCCAGGCTCCGAGAGCCGCGATCGCCAAGCCGAGTCCCATTGCGGCGACTCGCGGCCGTCGACCCGCGGCCAGCCAGATTGCCAGGCCGATCGCCAGCGCCGCCGGAATGGCAGCGAATGGCAGGTCGATAAAGCGATCCGTAAGAATCCCGATTGTCAGCGCGACGGCCGCCGGCACGAGCGGCGCCGGCCTCGGCGCGGACGAGCCTGTCGCATTGGCGCAAGTCGGTGTCACGGCCGAGATTGTCGCGGGACGCCGCGGCTCACGCAATGGAAATCTCGAAACTTGAGTCTCTGAGCGCAAAAAGTGTCAACGGGCTGTCACCGCCCCAGCGCAGGACTCGTCCAGACCGGCTCACCGATGCCGGCGACGCATTGCCAATGACTGACGCCACTGCGACAACGCGCCAGATTGGACCATCGCCAGCTCGTCCAATGGACCAAAGTCGTTGACTGAGAGGAAGCGTCGGGTATGGTGTTGGTGTCCTCCTCGGAATTGCCACGCTGACAGTCCTTTCGCATTGAGATGGCTGTCGCCCGGCCCACGGACCACCGCCCCGTGCGGATTCTCGGTCCGTCCGCAGGCCGGGCGATTCTCTTTTCCGCGACCGGCGCGACTCTGTATACTGCCGCTGAATCCCATGAACCATCTTGGGCTTAGCGAGGCACACCCGTGAGCATCACGCGCGTCGGATTGTCGGAATCGCAGCGATTTGCCGAGGGATACGAAGCCATTTTTGGCGGTCGGCGAACGTCGCCGCGACGGACATCTCCCGCCAAGCCGAAAAAGAAAGCAGCCCCGGCGGCGCGTAAGAAGAAGCCGGCCAAGAAGAAACGCTGATCGGCGGGCCGACCGGGCTTGTCAGGCAGACCACGTACCGCTATGTCGCGGCAGAATCGACTCGGATCCGAGGGATTCTGCCATGACGGTGCGTTGGGCAATCTGGCTGAGTCTCGCCGTAGCGGCGCCCGCGGCACCGGCGCAATCGCCTCCCCCGACCGATGCCGCGCCGCCGGCGACGACCGCGAGCCCGATTCTGCCGCCGCCGGATCCTGGGCCGGCGAGTGCAGCGCCCATCGCCTTTGTCACTCAGCCGGTTCAGGAACGCGGACTCTTTGCCGCCGTCGATCTGAGCGTGCTATTCCCGCACGTCAAGCACGACTTGCGCGGCGTCGTGGCCCAGCCGGCGTTCGGCATCGCGGCCATCGGCTTCCCCGCGCCGATCGTCTTCAACGAGGTGCACCCGCCGTTTGCGCCGCTCGATGCGACCGGAGCGCCGAAGTTCACGCTCGGCTGGCGGCTCGCCGACGGCCGCGGCGCTGTGCAAGGGACGTATCGCCTGATTGCCAGTGAAGGCTGCGCGATGTCGGCGACCTTCGATCCCTATGGCGACTCGTGCGTGTACAGTCGGCTGAACATCAACGAAGTCGGCGTCAATTACACGACTCGCGAACAGCCGCTCGGCGCACTGTGGTCGCTGCGTTGGGAGTTGGGCGCCCGCCTGGCGACGATCTTCCACGACACCGACGCGTTCGGGCCGGTGATCGGTCAGCAAACGAGCAACTTCTTCGTCGGCGCCGGCCCGCAAGCCGCGCTCGACATCACCCGCGAGTTCCCGAGCACCGGCCTGGCATTGTTCAGCCGGGTTGACGCCGCCGATTATCTCGGGCGCATTCAGCAACGGTTCCGCGAGCGGCTGGGCGACCCGGTGGGCGGCACCTTTGGTTACGCCGAACAGGACGGTTCGCAATCCGTGCCGTACCTGGGCGTTCAGGCGGGCCTGAGCTGGTTGTCGGAGTTCGGGCACTGCCGATTGACGATGGGCTACGAGTTCAACCAGTGGTGGAACACAGCCCGGCTGGATGCGTCGCGCGGCTGGATTCAGGCGCAGGGGCTGTTCTTTCGCACGGAGTTCAATTATTGATTAGCGCTGCCTTTCATCGCCTTCATCGTCACTAAGATGATGGAGTGCGCCCGGCCGTTGTCGGGCAAAAAGTCACTCTCAGCAACAGGAGCGAGCACCATGCGGATCGGATTTCTCAGTCTGGGATTGGCAGCGCTGTTGACCGGCTGCACATCCAATGTGGCTGATAGCGCGAAGAAAGCCGGCGGCGCCATTTCCAACGCGGCTTCGAAAGCCGGGAAAGCCGCTTCGGATGCCGTCGAAGCCGCCAAGAAGAAGCTCGACGAGGCCAAGGACGCCTTCGTCAAGAAGGCCCAGGAGATGATGGGCGGCTTCGAAAAGCAATTAAACGATCTGAAGGCCAAGGCCGCGGACGCTACCGGCGACACCAAGGCGAAACTCGAAGAGAAAGTCAAATCCGCGGAAGGCCTGATGGCCCAGATCAAGGAGCAGATGGGCAAAGCCAAGGACGTCGGCGAAGACGGCTGGAAGGCATTTGAAGACAAGGTCAAGGAACTCTACGACCAGCTCAAAAAGGCGTTCGAATGACGCGAACCTCGGCGGTCGCCGGGCTACGCTGAGTTCGTCCAGCGGTCGATGCGAAAGAGCGGCGGCCCGCGCTCCAAACGGCCGTCGGCGAGGTCCGCGAGGATCTCGCCGACGACCGGAGCGAACTTGAATCCATGTCCCGAGAACCCGGTCGCCACGCACACTTCCGGCTGACTGGGCAGCCGATCGACGATGAAGTGCCGATCCGGCGACAGCGTGTAGACGCAGACCGAGTGTTGTTCGATCGGTCCATCAGCGGCGGGAATGTGTTGCCGCAAGAATCGGGAAAGTGGCTGGAGATCAGACGCTTCGACCGCTCGTTCTACCGCATCGACATCGAGCAATTCCGGTGCGCCGTAGTGTTGGGCGATTTTCAGCCCCCGGCTGTGAGTCGCCGGGATGCCGTAATAACATCCCTGCGGCGTGTCGGCGAGAAATACCGGAAATCGCTCTGGCGCGAACCGCCCGCAATCGGTTGGATTCAGCCATGCGGAGACTTGCCGCATCACGCGCAAGCGTGCGCCGGCGGCATTGAGCCAGCGGCCCGCCCACGGCCCGGCGGCCACGATCAGCCGATCGGCCCGGAATGTCCGTGCTGCCGCGTGAACCGTGACGCCGCGTCCTTCGACTTCCCAGTGTTGCACCGGGCAGTTCTCGACGACCTCGGCGCCGGCTGACCGCGCGTCGTCGAGCAGCGCGTGCACGCAATCGTCGACGAGGAGGATGCCCGCTTCGTGCTCCAAAGCCGCGGCGTACGAATCGTCAAATCGAAAGTCGGGAAACCGGCGACGCAGATCGGCTGGCGCCAGTGATTCGACGGCCAGGCAATGCTCGTCCGCAGCCCTCCGAACGCCCGTGATCAGTTCGCCCTCCGGGGAGCCGATCTGCAAGCACGAGCAGTCGATCAGCAATCTCCGTTCAAGCCGGCGTTCGAGGTCGCGCCAGGCGCGAAACGCCTGCCGGCACAAGGGGACATACGCGGGATGCTCGAAGTACGCCGTTCGAATCACCCGTGTGTGACCGTGCGACGAGCCTCGGTCGTGTCCGGCCGCGAACTGCTCCAGGCCCAGGACGCGGCGGCCGCGGCGAGCCAGCGCCGCCAGAGCCGCCGATCCCATCACGCCCAGGCCCACAACGATAGCGTCGAGCATCTGTCAACCGCTTGACGTGTGATCGTGAACGATGCGCCACTGGCCGTCGATCCGCCGCAGCAGCAACGTGAACAAGCCGTTCGGCGTCGAACCGTCCTTCAGAGTGAGCTTCCACCGGCCGCGGGCCAGCGCTTGGTGATTTCCCAGCGTCGCGACGTCGATCTCGCTGAACACGAGCGAACCCATTTCCTTGCCTTCGGCCTGATAGCGCTGCCGGTAGCGGTGGAGCGTCGCTTGCCAGCCGCGCGTGACGGTCGCGCCACTGAAAAACGTCAGCGACTCGTCGCGCCAATAGCCGACCATGAACCCGTCGAGATCGCCGCGGTTCCACGCGGCGACCTGATCGGCGAGGAGCTTCTTGATCTCGACGACGGCCGCGGCGTCCGAGTCCGCCGCCTGGCCGTCGCTCCGCACGCACAGCAGCACAATCGCGCCGATGATCATTGCCGTAAACACGGCCTCGAAGACGAGAAACGTGCCGACGACGGACCAGGTCAAATGCTGGATGGGCGGACGGTCATCTGGGGAAGACATGGCCAACCTCCGCGAGAGACTACCCGGCCACTATAGCGAGGCGGCGATGATGTCGGCAAAGTCGCGGGCCTTTTGCGTCCACGATTCGGCTTGAAGCCGCCGGCGCGCGAGCGCCTGGCTTGCCGGCAGACCGTCCGCGAGCCGACTGCGCACTGCCGAGACAAACTGTTCCGCTGTCGCCGCGAGATCCAGCGCGTCGGCCCAGGCGCGGTTCGCCGGCAAATCGCGCACCACCACCGGCTTGCCCGTCGCCAAGTATTCCTTCAGCTTGAGCGGCTGCATGGCGCGAGTGACGGGCTCATCGACGTACGGCATGATCAGCACGTGGGCTTCCGCCGCCAGATCGGGAAGCGCGGCGAGCGGCACGCCCGGGCACCGCTCAACGTTTGGCAATTGGCGGAGCGTGGGATCCGCACTGTCCTCCGGACCCACGAGACGAATCGTCGCGCCAGGCAACGCCGCCGAGAGCGCCCGCACAATCGGCGAATCCATGCGGCGATCGACGAGTCCCCAGAAGAGAACCACGGGGCGCGATCCGCGCCGATCGGCCCGGCGCCAGAACTCGAGATCGACGCCGTGCGTCAGCAGATGAGCGCTACGGCCTCGCAAGGCGATCCGCTCGCGCAAGGGTTCGCTGACCGCGATCAGCACGTCCGCCATGTCGATGAGCCGATCTTCCAGCCGCCGCGCCGCTACCTGGTCGATTCCCGGCCAGAGGCTGAAGTCGTCCACGCAGTAATAGACCCACGGGCGAGCCGGCACAGCGCCGATCAAATCGGCTGCGGTCGGCATCGTCGTGATGGCGACGGGCGCTTCCGTCATCGCGTCGATCGCTGGTCGGAGTTGCCGAACAAGCAGCGCGCGATTGAGCGTTCGCTCCCAGCGGCGGCGAAACCCAGGCCAGACTTTCGGGCTGACGACGCAGAGATTCGGCGGCGCCGCGGCAGCCGCCGTCGTCGGGCGCAGCCATTGCCCAAGCTTCTCCCAGCCGCGAACCAACGTCGCGCGATCGAGCCGCGGCCGGCGCGTCCCGATCATATTCACCCAGGTGACCGGCTGTTCCGGCAGCAGCCGGCGGATGAGATGCTGGCAGCTCGTCGGATGCCGGCCCCAGTCGTCCGAGATCACAAGCCACGGAATCGTCGCCGGAAGCGTCGCGGTCATGCGGCGATTAGACCGTGACGGATGCGATCCGAAAAGCCCAACCGGTCGCCGCTCGCGGCGGCTCGTAAAACATTGGCATGACTCCACCCCGGATCCTGATGTGTCCGCCGGAATACTACGGCATCGAATACGAAATCAATCCGTGGATGAGCCGATCGCGGGCCAGCGATCGTCCAACGGCCACGGCCCAGTGGAACGCCCTGGTCGCGATTCTGCGGGACCTCGGCGTGCAGGTCGATCTCCTGACGCCCGTACCCGGCCTGCCGGACCTGGTGTTCACGGCCAACGCGGGGCTGATGTACGGTCGGACCTTCTTCAGCGCGCGCTTCCGACACTCCGAACGGGCGCGCGAGTCGCCCGTCTTCGACGCCTGGTTTGCCGAGCATGGCTTTGAAGTCAAGCACCTGCCGGACGGGATGTACCACGAAGGCGCCGGCGACGCCTTGTTCTGCGGCGACGCCCTGTTCGCCGGCTACCGCATCCGTTCGGATGTACACGGGCATCAGTGGCTGGGCCAGACGCTCGGCGTGCTCGTGCTGCCGCTCGAACTCGTCAGCGGCTACTTTTATCATCTCGATACCTGCTTCTGCCCGCTGGCTCCGGGATTGGCGATCTGGTACCCGTCGGCGTTTGACGATTACGGTCGGCGCGTGCTGGAAACGCACGTTCCGAAATTGATCGCGGTGAATGAGGATGAAGCGAAGCGCTTCGCGTGCAATGCAGTCGTGGTGGGGCAATCGGTCGTGACCAACACCGGCTGCCCGCGCTTGGCCGCCGATCTGAAAGCGCACGGCTTCACGCCGATCGAAACGCCGCTCGATGAATTCCTGAAAGCTGGAGGCAGCGCCAAGTGCCTGACGTTGCGGCTCGATGGCGAAGAAGCCGCGGGATGGAAACACCGTCAGCCGGCTCAGCAATAAAACTCGATGCGCGGTTCCGGCCGATTGCCGCGGCGCTCCAGCCACCACGCGCCGAGCGCGGCGACCATGGCGGCGAGTTGAACGACGAATGCAAGCCAGAACCAGCCGGTCCGGTGAATCGCAAACGCGCCGACGGCGACGTCGCGCCGCAAGTCGCGCAACTGAAGTTGGCGCGTTGTGGGGGCGCTGCCGTCGGCCGGCTGCGGCGCTGGGACCATTTCGTCGGCCGCCGCCACCGCCGCCGACTCCAGTCCAAATCCATTCCAGAGCGGAACGATCAGCGCGATCACCATGAGCGCCGCGCCGCCCGCGATCAGCACGCTCCGATGCGGCCAGAGTGCCGTGATCAAGTCCGGAACCGTGAGGTCCATCTGCGTGACCACGAGGTCCGCGACCGCGAGTAGGCCGATGACCAGTAGCGTGGCCAGGTACAACACCAGCCAGCCGTTCCAACCACTCGCCTTGCGGAGTTCGGCTTCCTTGGCCATGACCTCGTCGCCGAGAATATCCACCGTGAACGAACCGCGGGCGGCTTTCCAGGCGTTCTGAGTGTAGATCGGCGTTCCGTTGGGCGCGGCCGCCAACCACGTGAAATACGACAACACGAACGCGATGAGCAGCAGAATCGGCGTCAACCGCCGAAACGTCCCTTGGCGCAGCGTGCAAACGCAACACGAACCGCTCGACGATGGCCGCGGCGCGGACGCGGCCGTCGATTCGGCGGCCGGGGGAGCGGGCCGCGGCTCCGGCATCGGCACAACGGGCGGCGGCGCGGCGTCGATCGAATACCCCGTCAGCGCCGGCGGCGTAAACGACTGCCCGCATTGCGGGCACTCCGTCGCTTGACCCGCTGACGTATCCGCCACCGTCACCAGTTTCTGACATGATGGGCACAAGACACGCATGGGTCATCCTCGGGCCACGCTGCGAATCGCGCGCGGCAGATAGGTGAACAGGTCCGTGGCGATGAGCGACAGTTCGCCGACGTCGGCTCGGGCCAGGTCGCCCGCCCGGCCGTGAATGTACACGCCGAGCTGCGCCGCGGCGAACGGCTCAATCCCCTGCCCGATCAGCGAGGCGATCACGCCCGTCAACACGTCGCCCGCCCCGCCGGTCGCCATGCCCGGGTTCCCCGTCGTGTTGCGGTATACGCGCCGACCGTCGGTGACGATCGTGCCGGCGCCTTTGAGCACGACGATCACGTCGAACTCGGCTGCGAACTCGGCGGCAACGGCCTCGCGCCGGCTCTGAATGTCTCTGATCTCCAGTCCTGTCAGCCGCGCGAACTCCCCCGGGTGCGGCGTGATGACAAGCGGCGCCGATCGCTTGAGAACGACGGGTTTCGGGCCGAGAGCGTTGAGTCCATCCGCGTCCAGGACGATCGGTTTTTCTGTCTGGGTCAGCAAGGCGGTAACCGGCCCGCGGACGCCCCGTCCGATGCCGAGGCCAGGGCCAACGGCCAGCACGGTCCGCGTCTCGGCCGCTTCCAGGAGCGCCGGTTCGGCGCTGGCGTCGAGATGACCCTCCGGCGACGCCGGCAAGGCCAGCGTCATCGCGCAGGGTTCGCAGGCGGCGACGATGGGTTGGACGGGGTTGGGCGTCGCCACGGTGACCAGTCCGGCGCCGACGCGGAGCGCGCCGCCCGCGCACAACACCGCCGCGCCGCTCATCTCCCGCGACCCGGCCACCACAAGTACATGGCCGTAATCGCCCTTATGACCATCCGGCGCTCGGGCGGACAGAACCGGCAACGTCGTCACGAACTCGTATTCGGGCACGGCTCGACCTCGCAGACGGAGTAACTCGAGCCGTTATAGCGACCCCAAGGCGAACTTGCGACCGGACGCTCGTGTCGCTACGATACCGCAGCCGGGCTTCAATCCCGGCGGTACCCGGTGGTGTAACGGTAGCACAAGAGATTTTGGTTCTCTTTGTCCTGGTTCGAATCCAGGCCGGGTAGTTTTGTCACCTCGATGCGGAAGCACCGACAGCGACTTGTCGCCTGGCGACGTGGAGATCGCCAGTTTCTCGGACTCGGCGTCACGAGAGCCGATTGTGCGGCGATTCATCCGACATAGACCCCGCCACGGAAGGCTGGGTTGAACGCCATGAAACTGGCGAGATCGCCGGGAATCGGCGCCGCGTTGAGCCCGTTGAAGGCGCGGACGTGCGGGCCGCCGCCGGGACCCGCCGACGTGACGATGTCCCGCCGGCCATCGCCGTTGACATCCTTGGCGTCAATTCGCACACCACCGCTGAAGAGGATGTCGTAGGCCATGAAGCTGATCAACAGCGCGTGATCCCGGCCGCGGAACGCTTTGACGTGCGGCCCACCGCCATCACCGGCGCTGACAATCACGTCTGTGATTCCATCGCCGTCAAGGTCGCTGCCGGCGACGAACACGCCGCCGCGGAAGGCCAGGTCAAACGCCATGAAACTTCCGCTCGGCCCTGCGATCTGCGCGCCGGTGGCGCCGTCGAAGACGCGCACGTGCGGGCCGCCGCCGGGGCCGGCTGACACGATGATGTCATTGCGACCGTCGCCGTTCACGTCGCCGACGGCCACGCGCGCGCCGCCGCGGAAGCTCGGGTCAAACGCCATGAAGTTGGCGATGAGCGAGCCATCGCGACCGCTAAAGGCTTTCACGTGCGGCCCGCCGCCCTCTCCCGCGCTGACCACCACGTCGTCGAAGCCATCGCCGTCCACGTCGCCGCCCTCCACGTAAACGCCGCCGCGGAAGTTCAGGTCGAACGCCATGAAGCTTCCGAGCACCCCGGCCAGCGGATCGCCAGTCGCTCCGTCGAAGATCCGAACGTGCGGACCGCCGCCCGATCCGGCGCCCGTGATGATGTCGAAGCTGCCGTCGCCGTTGACGTCGGCCACGGACGTGCGGACGCCACCGAGGAATGCCGAGGCATACGGAGCGAGTTCGTGTATGAGCCGTCCGGTCACGGGCTCGAAAACCTTGACGTGCGGCGCGCCGCCGTCGCCCGAGCCGACTGCAAACGGAGCGTGACTGCTCACCCAGGGGCCCAGCGTGATCGTCAATGTGTCGTTGGGGCCGACGGACTGGATCGTCTTGCTCGGAACCTGTCCGCCGCTGTACGGCCCATTTGGGTTTTCATCTTCGCTGAAAGCGTATGCGGAATTTCCGGCGAAGATCGGCGTTCCTTTGACGATTCGGCCATCCATTCCGCTAGCCGTGCTGTAGTGCAGGAACTTGGCGTACGCGTTGTAGACGGATTGAAAGCTCGGGAAAGCCGTGCTGGCGTGCTGCGTGTACCACTTCGCCGTGCTGTTCCACGCGGTGGTTGATTCTCCATTCGAAATCGGCGTGGTGGAGACTCCATCGAGCGCGACTCCGCGGCACAGTGCCTGCCAGATGTTGTCCTGAAGCAGACCTTGATCCGGCGCAGGGGTCGTGGCAAATTGCTGGCCAAAGACGTACACCGCGCCGGGCAGACCCGTGCCCGGATTCGCGAATGCGTACGTGTTGACGCCGTTGCTTAGCGTGTACGTGCCATTGACGCATTGGCCGCTGTAAATGTTGGGTTGGCTGCCGGCATTGAGATTGATGCTCAGGTAATTGCCGTTCTGGAAGAATCTGGTGAGCGTGGCATCCCAGAACGTGCTGAGCGAATCCGTGGGATTGACGTTGACCCAGTCGAATGGATCGGCAATGGCGAAAAACTGGTTCAGCGGCACTTGAATGGTCGAGTTGGCCGGAGCATTGTAAAGCAGTTTCGCGTAATCGGCTCCCAAGGGATCGTTCTGCATGAACTGCGTGTAGGCTTTGCCGATCTGGGCGCGCGAGACCGTGGGTACGCCATAGCTTTCATTGATCGACGGATCGGAAATGTACAGGTTTAAGCCGAAACCTTGCACGGCTGAAAGATTGTCATTGCCGTTGAACGAAAACTCAAAGATATCCTGCGGCCCCGTCGGCAGCGTGGCCGGCAGCGACGGATACGGCGGCGGCGTGAACAGGCCCTGGCCGACGGACATGGTCGGCGGCTGGGTCAGCGACACCACGAAGATCAATCGCCCGCCGCCGCTGTTGAACGTGATGCTGTTGATCTGATTCGGGCCGTCGCCGATCTGGTAGAACGCCTGGGTCGTGGCCGAGAACGTTCCCTGCCCGCCGCCCGTTGGTTGCAATCCGTTCGCCCCGCCGCCGTTGAAGCCAGCCACCCACGCGAACCCCTGGGAGGACGACAAACCCGTCGCATTCACCAAACTGAAGGTGGTCGGAACGGTGCGATCTTCCAACACGGAGACGACCAATCGTGTCGAAGTGCTCCGGATCGCCGGCCGCCGATTCGTTCGCCTTTTCAAGGTTGATGTGATTTGATTGCGAAGTTTGCGAATCATCGTCTGGTCGGGCATGAATGGACCTCTTGTTGCGGGCGCCGCGTGGGCGACACCTTTCATCGCGGCCGCGATGGCGCGGCCAGCAAGCATAGCTCATAGCGGAGTCGCGGGATGAATCGGTTGGGCGTACTTGCCCGGTCCCAACCTCGACCATGGTCCCCGGAATGGCGGTTTCGAAGCGATGTATTCATCGCGATTCCACAAATAGAATCTCCAGCGTCGGTCAACCCTCTCTGTTCGGAGCATGTTGCGGCAATGACGGCTCACAATCCGCTGGAAGCGCTCGCGAATTTGCGCCATGAATTCGGCGAACATGGCGGCGTCAACATGTCGATTGAAGCCAGCACGACGTTTACCGTCATGCAGGCCGACATCATGCCGGAGATTTTCCATGGCCTGCGCGGGCCGGAGAGCGGCGGCTGCTATCTCTACGGCCGGCATTTCAATCCGACCGTCTACGTCCTGGGGCGCGAGTTGGCGGCGATCGAAGCGACCGAAGCCGGTTATTGCACCGCCAGCGGCATGAGCGCCATTGCCGCCACGCTCATCCAATTGTGCGAGCCGGGCGATCATATCGTCGCCGGCCGCGTGCTGTACGGCGGAACCTATGCTTTGCTGACGCGCTTTCTGCCGAGACGATTTGGCATCCACGCCACGCTGGTCGACGTCGCCGACCTGAAGCAAATCGACGCCGCCTTTACCGAGCGCACGAGAGTCCTGTACGTCGAGACGATGAGCAACCCCACGCTGGTGGTGGCCGATTTGCCGCGACTCGCGGAGATTGCCCACCGGCACGGGGCCAAGCTCGTCGTGGACAACACGTTTTGCCCGCTCATCGTCACGCCGGCGCGGCACGGCGCTGACATCGTCATTCACAGCATGACCAAGTTCCTCAGCGGCGCGTCCGACATCATCGCCGGCGCCATCTGCGGCCCGAAAGCCTTCATCATGAGCTTGATGGATGTCAACGACGGAGCGCTCATGCTCCTGGGGCCGACGATGGACCCCAAGGTAGCCTTTGAACTCAGCCTGCGCCTGCCGCACCTCGGTCTGCGAATGCAGGAGCACAGCCGGCGAGCCCAGGTCTTCGCGGAACGCTTAGCCGAGCATCGCCTGCCGGTCATTTACCCCGGCTTGCCGATGCATCCGCAACATCAAGTGCTCCAGCGATTGGCCAATCCGGAATTCGGCTTCGGGGGCCTGTTTTGCCTGGATCTCGGAGATGCCGCCCGCGCCGCGGAGTTCATGGAGATCCTTCAAAACAAGGACAAGTTCGGCTACATCGCCGTCAGCCTGGGTTACTTCGACACGCTGATGTCCTGCTCCGCCAGCACGACGTCGAGCGAGATGCCGGAAACCGAGCAACATCAAGTCGGCCTGTCGCCCGGGCTGGTGCGCATTTCGATCGGCTATACCGGCACGCTGGAGCAGCGCTGGAAGCAGTTCGCCGACGCACTGCGGATACTGAACATGATTTGAAGCTGCACGATGGCGAAATTCTCAAGCACGAGTCCGGGAATCTGGCGAGTCAACCCCGCTTTGATCCTGAGGTATTTCAATTCCGGATGCAGCCTGGACCATCGCAACCGCAAGGACTCAGGCTGTTTCGCGGCCGGGTCGAGCATTGGTCACGTCTCATCAGCCATGCGTCCATGATCGACTCGGCTCGCGTTTTACGGCCGCCATCGTCCGGCGTCGCTGTCCGGTCACGCTGCACGTCCGGAACACATGAATCCAGCCGCGTTGCTGGCTCAAGACTTGTCACTCATTGAAGACCGATTTGCGCCGCAATAGCTATGCAAAGTCGAGCAGTATCTCGCCAATGGGTGTGGACGCGGCGGAGATGACCTTCGATCGATCTCGACACGATGCGGTTGGCGCTGAGTCCAGCGGCCTGTTCGTGCTGGCCCTTCTCTCTCTTCTCGCCGGCGCGGCCGCGGGCGCGGTCGGCGCTGCGTTCCGACTGGCGCTGTCCTGGGCCGAAACGCTTCGCGGCAATGTGACGATCTGGGCGCACGACCGCGACGCCGTTGGGTTTCTGACGATCGTTGCCGTCTGCGCCGCGGCGACCGCCCTGGCCGCGTGGCTTGTGCGCCGGTTCTCGCCGCACGCGTCGGGAAGCGGCATCCCGCATGTCGAAGCCGTGCTCAAGGGCGAGCTGCCCCCGGCATCCTTTCGCCTGATTCCGGTGAAATTTTTCGGCGGCCTGCTGGCGATCGGTTCCGGCCTGGCCTTGGGCCGCGAGGGACCGAGCGTGCAGATGGGCGCGAGTCTCGCGCATCTCGTCGGAACGATCTTCCGCCGCGGCTGGCCGGAGTGCCGGGCGCTGTTTGCCGCCGGGGCCGGGGCGGGGCTGGCCACGGCGTTTAATGCGCCCATCGCCGGCGCCGTGTTCGTCCTCGAGGAAATTGTTCGGAAGTTCGAGACGCGGATCGCCATTGCCGCGCTCGGCGCCTCGGCCACGGCCATCGCGGTCGCGCGAATGCTCCTCGGCGAAGCGCCGGAGTTTCGCGTCGAGCCGCTGGCCTATGCGACGCCGGCGGCGTGCGCCCTGCACGCTGGCGGCGGCATCGTCGCCGGCTGCGCAGCCGTGGCGTACAACAGGGCGATCGTCTGGACCCTGGCCGCAACCGATCCACTGCGTCGCTGGCCGGTGCAACTGCGTGCGGCGCTGATCGGCGGCGGCGTCGGCATGCTCGCCTGGTTCACGCCCCGGCTGGTCGGCGGCGGCGAAGAGTTGACGCAATGGACGCTCGATGGCCGGTTGGCCCTGAGCGCTCTTCTGCAGGCGTTTCTGCTTCGCTTCGCCTTGGGAGCCGTGTCGTACTCGGCTCGGACGCCCGGCGGACTCTTTGCGCCGATGCTTGTCCTCGGGTCGCAACTTGGGATGCTCTATGGCGGCGTGTGCCGGCAAATCATTCCCGGTCTCGACGCGCCGCCGGTGGCATTCGCCGTCGTTGGCATGGCGGCGTTTTTCACCGGCGTCGTCCGGGCGCCGGTCACCGGCATCGTGCTGATCACGGAAATGACCGGCAGTTTCACCATGCTCCTGCCGATGCTCGGCGCGTGTTTCGTCGCCATGCTGATCCCGACATTGATCGGGAACCCGCCGATCTACGATTCGCTGCGCGAACACGCGCTGCCGGGCGAGCACAGTTCCGATGGCCGTTGAGTTCGAAATTGCCGTGGTCGGCGCCGGCGCGGCCGGGTTGATGGCGGCGATCGCCGCGGCCGAGCGCGGCCGGCGCGTCCTCTTGCTCGAAAAGAACCGCAGACCGGGCGTCAAGATTCTGATGTCCGGCGGCACGCGCTGCAACATCACGCAGAACACTGATAATCGCGGCATCGTGGCTGAGTATGGCCGGAGCGGATCATTCCTGCATTCCGCTCTCGCCGCATTCTCCGTCGAGGACACGCTCGAGTTCTTTCACGCCGAGGGCGTCGCAACCAAGGTCGAGGAGACCGGCAAGATCTTTCCGGTGAGCGACCGGGCGCTCGACGTGCTCAACGCGATCTGGCGCCGGCTCCAGCGCAGCAGCGCGATCTTGGCGCTGGGCGAGCCGTTGGTCGATCTCAATCTCACAACGGACGGTTTCGTGCTCACGACGCCGCGGCGCTCGCTGCACGCAGGCCGCGTGATCCTGACCACCGGCGGGATGTCGTATCCCGGCAGCGGCACGACGGGCGATGGATACCGCATCGCGGCGAAGTTCGGGCACACGATCGTACCGCCGCGACCCGCCCTCGTGCCGATCACGACATCCGAACCGTGGGTCAAGTCGATCCAAGGCGTGACGCTGCCCGACGTGCGCCTTCGCGTCCTCGACGGCTCGTCGTGCCTGGTCGAGCGCCGTGGATCGCTGCTGTTCGCTCACTTCGGTTTGACCGGTCCGGTGGCGCTCGACGTCAGCCGGGTCGTCTCGGGGCATTCCGCACCGGCGACGCTGGCTCTCGAAATCGACTTGCTGCCCGGCGATTCGGAACCCGAGGTCGATCGCTGGCTGCAAACCGAATCTCTCGCTGAAGGAAGGAAGCATCTGGCCACAATCCTTGCCAATCGTCTGCCGCACCGGCTGGCCGAGGTGCTGTTGTCTTTGTCGCAGCAGGCCGTCGATCGCAGGGCCGCGGGTCTGAGTCGCGGCGATCGCCAGGCGCTGGTCCGGTCGATCAAGCGGCTGCGCGTACCGATCACCGGGACGCTCGGGTTTGAGAAAGCGGAAGTCACGGCCGGCGGCGTCGCGCTCGACGAAGTCGATTCGCGCGACATGCAGAGCAAGAGACAGCGCGGCCTCTTCATCGCCGGCGAACTGCTCGATCTCGACGGTCCCATCGGCGGTTTCAACTTCCAAGCCGCATGGAGCACCGGCTGGCTGGCGGGGATGAAAGCAGGTGATTGAGTACCAGTCGAACTCGCGGATTGCCGAGAATTCAATCGCAGTGATCTGAGAATGAGGATTCTCGATGACTTACGCGCGGATCACGCGCGATCCCAAGGTGATGGGTGGAAAGCCGTGCTTTCGCGGCATGCGCGTCACAGTGGAAACGATCGTCGGCCTTTTGGCAAGCGGTCATTCTCGCGATCGGATTTTCCAAGCGTGCCCATACCCGGAGCCCGACGACTTTGATGCAGCGCTGGCATATCCCATGGCGCCTGGAGCAACCGGAATCTCGGATCTCATCCCGGTATCGACGGGGGTTGACTCCGATTCAAGCCGTCGGCCGTTTCCGGTCCGGTTATTGGGGCTTTATGGGGTGAGGCTGCCGGTTCTGCGGCCGCGGAAAGCTGCGTTGACTTGCATGCGGGAAATGGACGTCCATATTAGTCTTGGCGGATTCTCCGTCGGCGATGGCACTTCGCGCGATCCGACAGAGAGCCCGAGCATCGCATTCCCGGGAACTCGCAGCCATGGCTCGCCGCAGTTGGTCCGCGTTCTGGTCCCGCCGCACGCCGTGCCGACGCTCGCCCTCAGCCGCTCGGCCCCGGCTGCTGTCGCTGGAAGATCGGCTGGCGCCGGCGATACTGGACGTCAGCGCGGCCGGGGCGCTCTCGTTCGCCGGAGCCAACGTCGCAAACACACTGACGGTGTCGCTCGCCGCCGGGGTCCTTACGTTCGACGACCCGCTCGATCCGATCGTGCTCGGCGCCGGGGCGATTGCGGCGGGATTCACGACCTCTGGCGGCGGCGCGACGGCCTCCGGGCCCATTGCCGGCATCACGGGTCTGACCGTTGACGTGGGAACCGGTCCCAACACCGTCTTTTTTGGGCCACTGGATGCGCCGGTGCCATCAGTCGCGGTCACCAGCGCCGGCCTCGCCGGCAGTTCCCTGAATGTCTCCGCATTGCTCGACTCCACCGGCTCGTTTTCGGCGCAGGGCTTTGAGTCGGTGGTCGTCGGCGGCGGCGTGAAAGCGCCGAACGGCATCTTGATCGCGGCCGACAACCTGGACATTCAGCAATCCATCTCATCCAGCACGGCGCGTACGGTTCTCACGCCGGCGACTGCGGGACGGTCGATCAATCTCGGCACGGAAGTATCGACGGCTCTGAGCCTGACCAGCGCCGAACTCGACCGGATCACGGCCGGGGTGTTGCAAGTCGGCGACGCCGTCGCTGCGGGGGGCATCGCGGTGTCGGCGGCGATCGCGCCGCCGGACGTCGCCACGTTGAGCCTGGCCAGTTCGCTGGCGGTCCTGGGCAGCACGACGAGTCAGATCACGGTCGCCGCTCTGGCGGTGCGGGCCCAATCGTTCTTCTCCAGCCCCGCGAATTTCGTGGGCACGTTCGCAGCGCAGACACAGCTCGATTGCACGCTTATCGATGCGGTTCCCTTGACGGTCGGCGACGTGGACGGCGTGAGCGGCGTGACCTCCGCCGGTGGGCTCGTGACGCTCGGCGCCGATCAAATCACCATCGCCTCGCCGGTGTTCGCCGCCACCTTCGCCACGTTCGCACCGCGAACTCCCGGTCGAGGGGTTGATCTTGGCGGGCCGGACTCCGCGTCCAGCCTGGGACTCACCGACGCGGAGCTCGACTTGGTGACGGCCGGCGTGCTCCAGGTCGGCACGACCGGCGCCGGCGACATTACGGTGACGGCGGCGATCACGCAGCCGGCGGGATATTCGACGCTGCGGCTCACGACGGGCGGCGCGGTGGCCAGCGCCGCCGGCGGCTCCATTGCCGTCACGAATTTCAGTGCGCAAGCCAATCTCGGCATCGACCTGCCGGGTCTGCAAGTGACGAATGCGGCGGCCGCCAACCTCGTCAGCGGCGACGTGACTCTGATCAACGGCGGATCGCTGACGCTTCAGTCGGTCGCCGGCGTGGGCACGACGCGCAACGACGGCGGGGCGATCTCGATCACGGTCGCCGGCGGGCTGACCATCGTTCAAGACGTGCTGGCCGCCGGCACAATCACGCTCACCACGACCGATTTGGCCGGCGTCGGACAGGACCTCGTCCTGGGACTGGGCAACCTGGTGCACGCGACCGGAGGGGCGAGCAACGTCGTCCTCCGGGCGGGCGATGATGTGCTGCTGGCGGCCGGCTCGACCCTCCGCGCCGGTGGAGCGATCCAGATCGCCATCAATTTCGCGGATGTTGACGGCAGCGGCGCAACGGCGACGACCACCGGCGCCCTCCTGGACGCGCCGACCGGCGGCGCCACCATCCTAGGAGCGGCCACGGATGACACCTTCAACGTCAGCGCTTCGCCGACAACCACGATTAGCGTGGACGGCGGCGGCGGCTTCGATCGACTTCGGTTCGATGCGGCGGGCCGCGCCGCGACCGTCGGCGACGGCGTCATCGCTTCGGCCGGAAACCCGGCGCTCCAACCAGTCACCTTTGTCAACATCGAAGCCGTCGAAATCCTGAATTCGTCGGGGGTCACGATTCCCGGCACAGCCGGTGACGACACCTTCACTCTGATCCGTGGCAGCGGCGGAGTGCAGGTGATGCTCAATGGCGGGCCGGCCATCGTCGTCGGGGAAACGCCGCTGACAGTGGATGGTCTCGCCGGGATCAACACGCTGGTTCTCGACTTTAGCGGTGGCTCGCCGATTCCGACAGGCGGCGCGAGTTTTGTCAACATCGGCCGCTACATCGCCCGCGGTACGGCGGGCGGCGACGTCGGCGTCCTCCAGCGCGTCGCCGGCGTGATCCAGTTCCAATTCAACGGCGGCGCGGGCATCGATCTGCCCGGCGCGACGTACTTCCAGTTCGATGGCCTGGCGGGAGACGACACGCTCCGCGTCGTCTACGCCGGCGGCGATCCCGTGCCGGTCAATGGCGCACTGTTCGACGGCGGCCCCGGCGACGATCGCCTCGGCGTCTTCGGCGCTGGGAACACCGCCACTTATCTCCCCAGCGCGACCACGCCCGGCAGCGGCGTCGTCGGCGTCGATCTCGGCACGATCGGCTTTGTCAACCTGACGCCGGTCGACATCACCGGCATGGCGATTGTCAACGTCGTTTTTCCAAACGCCGACGACATTGTCGCCGTGGACAACGGTTTCGACTTCACGATGGGCGGCGCGACGCCCGCGATTCGGGTTTCCGGGACGACCGGCGGCATCCCGTTTGAGACGCTCGCGCTGTGGAACAATGGCACGGTCACGATCGACACCTCGTCGGTGGACGGCAATGACGCGGTGACGATCAACAGCGCCACGGTCGGCAACAACACGAATCTGGCGGTGACGACGGGCGCGGGAAGCGACACCGTGGCGATTCAGGCGGGCGGCGTTTCGTTAGCGGGCAATTTCACCGTCACGAGCCAGGCGATCGCTGTCAACGGCCCGGTGGCGAGCACCGGCGGAACCGTCGCCTTGACCAATGCGGGCACGCTGACGATCGGCGGCGTGACGATTTCCGCGGCGACGGCCATTGTGCAGAACGGCTCGGGACCCGTGGCCATCACCGGCAACGCGAACCTGACGACCGCCGGCACCATTGCAATCGCTGGGGCCATGACCCTGGCCGGCGGCGTCACGGCGACGTTCACATCCACCGGCAGCGGGGCGATCACGTTCAGCAACACGATCGACGGCGGTGGCAATCTCGTCGTCAACACCGGCGGATTGACGAGCTTCCTTGGCTCGATCGGCGCCATTCAGCCGGTGGCGTCGCTGACCACCGATGCCGCCGGAACGACCGATCTCAACTCCGGCACGGTCGCCGCCACGGGCAATCTCATTTTCAACGACCCGGTGATTCTGACGGCGAACACGACGTTGACGGCCAACGCCGTGACCTTCGCGCAGACAGTCGATTCGGATGGAACGCCGCGATCGCTGGCGGTGAACGCGGCGGGTGCGACGACGTTCGGCGGCGCCGTGGGCGGCAGTTCGCCGCTGGCCTCGCTGGCAACCGACGCTCCGGGTTCCACGGCCGTGAACGGCGGCCTCGTGCGCACGACGGGCGCCCAGTTCTTCGCCGACGCCGTCACTCTCGGCGCGGCGGCTTCCCTGTTCGTTTCGATCGGCAATAGTTCGATCGCCTTCGACGGCACGGTCAATGGCGCGTCGAATACCACCGTGACGACGGCCGGACTGACGATCTTCGACGGCGCCGTCGGCGGCGGGACCGCGCTGACTTCGTTGACGGTCAACGGCGGCGGAACCTCGGCCATCAACGGCGGGCTGGTCCGCACGACCGGCGCTCAGGCTTACCTGGACGCCGTTTCGGTCGGCGCGGCCAACACGCTATTCGTGTCGCTGGGCAACGCCGCCATCACGTTCTCCGCCACGCTCAACGGCGCGTCGAATGTGACCGTGACCACCGGCGGATTGACGACGTTCGGCGGCGCGGTGGGCGGGCTCACGCCGTTGGCCGGCCTGACGACCAACGGCGGCGGCGTCACCGCGATCAGCGGCGGCCTGGTCCGGACGACCGGCGCTCAGAACTATCTCGACGCCGTGACGCTCGGCGCCCCGGCCACACAGTTTGTCTCACTGGCCAACGGCGCGATCGTTTTCGCCGGCACGCTGATCGGCGCATCCAACGTGAGCATCGCCACCGGCGGCTTGACGGAATTCCTGGCCGCGGTCTCGGTCGCCTCGCTCACCACGGACGCCGCCGGCACGACGGACCTCAACGGCGGCACGATCACGACCACCGGCGATCAGACCTTCAACGATCCCGTAATCCTGACGGCTAACACGACGATCAACGCCGTCAATGTCACGTTCGCTCAGACCGTGAACTCCGACGCGACACCGCGCACGCTGACGGTCAACGCCAGCGGCGTGACGCAATTCAACGGCGTCGTTGGCGGCACGTCGCCGCTCGCAGCTTTGACAACCGACGCGCCGGGCAGCACGCAGGTCAACGGCGGCGCCGTCACGACCATCGGCTCGCAGACGTACAACGATCCGCTGTTCATGCCCGTCGGCACGACGGTGCTGACCGCCACTGGCGCGGCCGGGGACATTCTGTTCAATGGCCCGACGAGCAGCCTCGGCGCCGTGCTCGTCAACAATGCCCGCAACGTGACCATCAACAATGGCTTCACGGCCGTGGGCTTGTTCCAGGCCGCCGGCAGCGGCACGACCAGTTTCAATGGCCCGACGCTGATCACCGGCGTGCCCGCGATCGACGTCACGAACACCGCCATCAGCCTGAACGCGGACGTGACGGCGAGCGGTTCGGGCGCGACCGTGCGGCTCAATGCGACGGTCAACGGCGTGACGCAGGCGGCGGGGACGCTCCTGGCCGGTGTCGGCCTGCCGCCCACATCGCCCACCGATCCGAACACCGGCCGCAACGGCGTCCTGCTGCTCGCCGGCGCCGGCTCGTTCACTCTCAATCGGCCGAACAACGACGTCGGACTGCTCACGGCCAACATCGTCGGGGCGCTCAATTTCCTCGATTCCAACGACCTGGCGATTGCCACCGCGGGAATTCAGACCGGCATCCGCACCAACAACGGAGCCGTGACGCTGACCACGGGACGGAATTTCATCGCCGACGATCCGAATATCCTTGTCAATCCGTCGTTTGCCCTGATCAATGCCGGCGTCGGCATCGTGCAGGTCAATCCCGGTCAGGCGTTCGGCGCGTTGATTCAATTCAATTGCGAGGTCATCGCCGGGTCGGTGACGCTCGGCACGGTGATTGTGCCGGCGCAGATGTTCAACAACGCTCAGCCGGATCAGTTCCGCGTCCGGCCGAGCGCCAACGTCGAAATCGTCGTCCAGGGCAACCGGCCGTCGATCATCGTGCCGCCGCTCGATCCGTCCCAGCGGGACGCTCTCTCGCCGATCTTCGCCGGGCTGACGGTGTCGCCGGTGCTCACGCCGACGGGAGTCTCGCAGGGCGTCTACACGTTCCCGGTTCCGGGCATGCCGGGCGTCTTCGAGCGTCGAGCGCTGCGATTCTTCGAAATCGAGCAACTCGTCGGCCTGAGCGCGACGACGATCGCGTATCAGACGGGCGCGACGACGTTCCAGGTCGTCACGCAGGTTCAGCAGTTGGGCACGATCATCACGAGTGCGAGCACGAGCGGGCAGCCGTCGCCTAACCCGTTCGTGGTCGCGCCGAACATCGTCAACCCGTTCCAACCATTCGGCGCATCGCGGCTCGCCTACGGCGACGTAAACGCGGACGGCGCGCCCGACCTCATCATCGGCGCGGGACCGAACAGCCCGCCGCTGGTCACCGTGATCGATGGCAACAAGCTCGCCGCCGGCGGCAATCTGAACCTCAACGACCCGAGCAACTTCCTGGCTCAGTTCTACGCCTATAATCCCTCCTTCCCCGGCGGCGTATTCGTGGCGGCCGGCGACGTCAACGGCGACGGCTTCGCGGAGATCGTGACCGGGCCGGATATCGGCGGCGGACCGCACGTCCGCATCCTGAGCGTCAATTCCAAACCGGGACAGCTCGGCTTCGTGCCTGGGCCGACGACGATCTACAACAACGTCCGCGACTACACGCCGGCGCCCGGCGGACTGCCGGCCAATTTCAACGCTTACGATCCGAGCTTCACCGGCGGCGTGCGCGTCGCCGTCGGCGACGTGGACGCCGACAACAAGGCGGACGTCATCACCGGCGCCGGGCCGGGCGGCGGACCGCACGTAAAGGTCTTCAGCGGCGCGACCGGCCTGACCATCCGTTCGTTCTTCGCCTACGATCCCGGCGTCGTGAGCGGCATCTACGTCGCCGCAGGGCGATTCAATAACGACAACCAGGCCGACATCCTCACCGGGCCGGGCATCGGCTCCGGGCCGCACATCAAGGTCTTCAGCGGCGCCGATCCGTCGGCCACGACGCTGCTGGCGAATTTCCTGGTGCCGGCTAACCTGGCCGCCCCGCCGCCATCGCTGACCAATCCCAATCCGTTCCTCGGCGTCGGCAGCGTCGCCTTCTCCTTTATCGACGGCGACAACACGCTCGACATCGTCGTCGGCACAAGCCGCGGCACCCAGTCGCGCGTTCTGTTCTTCCGCGCGGACGGTTCGCAGATCCTAACCCCGACCGCCTTCGGCATCCCGAGTCTCTTCACCGACGGCGTCAACGTCGCCGGCAGCGCGATGTAATGGGTATGCTGACCACGGAGGCTCGGAGATCACGGAGACACGCGGGTCTCGATTTCTCCGTGCCCCTCCGTGCCTCCGTGGTGACTCTGCTTTTCCATCTTCCCTAGCTTCCGGCCGCCGGCAGACTTTTCGGATCGTCCCGAGTTTGCCATTCAAGCCGAAAGTACGGGTTGGACGATAGATTCGGAGACGAGGCGGCGTTGCGCCGAACATTTGGGACAGTGACGCGAGGCGAAAGGGAGTGAGCCGATGCGTCGAGGCGTACTCGGAGCGGGAGCGGCGCTCTTGGCCGCGGTGAAGTTGGCGAGCGCTCAGCCGCCGACCGACCCGCCGACCGCGCCCGCGCCGACCGCGATCCCGCAGCCGTCCGACTTCACGCCTGTTGCGATCGATCCGAACGGTGTCGCGCCACGAACCTGGATCGACAACCATCAGGGGCCGGACGTCACCGCGTGGGCCGAGGTCGCCTACGGGTTCTGGTGGTTGAACAACGGGCCGATTCTCTTTCCGCTCGCGCAGGCCGGGCCGCCGGTCAACCGGCTGCTCGGCGCTAATGATTTCGATTTCGGCACGTTCGTCGCCGGCAAACTGGACGGTGGATTCTGGTTCAATCGCTGCCACACGCTCGGCGTGTACTACGGCGGGTTGATCACCGAGCAACGCGCGATCACCGATTTTCTGATCTCGGACGCGGCGGGTGTTCCGCCGATCAGCCGGCCGTTCATTAACGCGCTCGATGGCCAATCGGCGGCTCTCGTCGTCGCGCAACCGGGATTCGCGCTCGGCGGATTCTCGATGCGGGCCGACTCGCAACTCTTCGGCGCCGAATTCGGCGGGCTGCGCAATCTCTTCCAGTGCGACAATTACACCGTCAATCTGCGAGCCGGCTACCGCTTTCTCGACCTCGATGAAAACCTCGAACTCTCACAAGTGACGCAGCGACTCGACGGTCAGCCGATTCCATACGGCCGGTTGCCGGAATCCACGGCGGGTCAATCGGCCGGCACGATCCTGATTCAGGATCGCTTCCACACGCGGAACAGCATTTTTGCCGGCTCAATCGGGTTCGATGGCGAGTACCGCTGGGGCCGGCTGGTCACGAGCCTCAAGTCGATCGTGTCGCTCGGCACGAATCATCAATCAGTCGAGAACATCGGCCAGACGTCCGCGCTCGACGGCAGCGGCAGCGTCTCCGGCGGATTGTTGGCGCTGCCCGGGATTCCCGCCCGGCTGACGCCGCCCGTCCCGGCGATTCCGAACGCCAATTTCGGTCGAAACTCGATCAATCGCTTCGTCATCGTGCCAGAGGTCGGCGTGAAGCTCGGCTGGCAGGCGACGCAAGCTCTGCGGTTCACCGTGGGGTACGACTTCATCTACGTCAACGACGTGGCCCGCCCCGGCACTCAGGTCGACGCGGTCGTCAATCAGCGCTACGTTCCGGTCAGCCCGGTCTATGGAACGACCGCGGGACCCGCGTCGCCGACGTTCACCTATCGCAGTGAGACCTTCTACGCTCAGGGTGTCAACCTCGGCGTCGAACTGCGATATTAGAGCGCGTTTCGCTGTGATGGATCAACCGGAAGCTGTTCGTCATTCCGAGCGAAGCGGGGAATCTCATTGCCGCACTGCGAGCAGACGCAAGATTCGTCGCTGCGCTCGGAATGACACTGATTTCCTGGCTGAGACACCAATCGGAAGTGCGCTCTGACGGAGCCGTGCGCTGCGGGCGCCGGCAGCGCCCCGCGCTTCATTCCCTTCTCAACACGCCGAGCGGCACCCACTGCGACTTGAAGTTTTCGGTTTGCCGCATCTCGGCCGATTGCCCCCGCACCGTCAGATCCTTCACCCGCTGCACCGCGTACGCCGCCATGTCGTGCAAGTACAGCACCTGGCTGCCCTGAGGCAATCCGGATGTCGGAGGCGCGCTGGGAATCGCCTGGCCGTGCAGGAATTCGAGCAGTCCAAGCGTCAGCGCGCCGTGGCCCCAACGGGTCGTGTTTTCCTGCGCGGCTTCGTCGGCCTGGCACGCAGCCAGATACAGGATGCCGCGCGACAGCCGGTCGAGTTTTCCGAGCGCCCGCTTCACTTCATTGGCCAGTTCGCCACCGTCCCCGCCGCGGAGGATGCCGCCCGAATGGCAGCAATCGTTCACGACCAGTGCGCTGCACTTCAGGCTGCTCAGATATCGGCTGATCTCGCTCCAACTCAGCGCGTGCGCGCCGAGTTCCTGCTTGGGGTCCGATTCCGGCAAGAGGAAGAAAAACTCGCGATCGGCCAGGTCGTGCAGGTCCCCATGCCCGGCCAACGTGACCACGACCAGGTCGCCCGGCCGCGCGCTCGCGACCAGCCAGCGCAAGTCGGCCAGGATTTGCTCCCGTGTGACGGCGGCGTCGCCCCGCGCTTCCACCGTGCGGACGCGCGACTGAAAATCGTTGAAAGCCCCCGCGTAGCGCTGCCGCAGTGCCGCTTCGAGGTCCCGCGCGTCCTTGGCGGCGCAGGGCAGCCGCACCCGGTGCCGATACTCCGTGACGCCGACCGATAGCACGTAGAGCGTGCGCTTGCCGGTGTCCCAATCCGCCTGCAGCGAATAGCGCAGCGGCGCCGGCGACGCATTCTCGACGGAAACCTGGATCGGCCCGGCTGGCAGCGGTTCCAACTTCAGTTCCGACGTCCAGCGCTCGGTTTCAAAAACGCGAGCCGGATCCCAGGTCAGCCGGTAGGGCACGCCATCGACCGCGGCGGAGACGTTGGGCGGCGATCCGCTCGGCCCGCGGTATATCAGCCGCAAGGACAACGGCCCATTCTTCATGTCGTCCGGCACAAGGAATTGGTGGGCCGCCGAGGCATTCGGCGCCAGCGCGGCCGTTTCCGGCTCGCGCGTTCGAACGCCGCGCGGGCTTGTGTCGGTCGGAGGCGCCGTGACGACGGTCGGCGGCAAGCCGGGCTTCGGCGATGCGTTGCCGTATCGCATCAGGGCGAAGTTCGTCACGGCTCCGATGACGGGGACGAAGAACATGGCGACATACTTCTTCCAACTATCGCCGTAGTCGTTGTTTTGTTGCTGAGTCGCGGGCTGTGGCTTGGCCGGACGCAGCGACGCCCAGCCGCGGACCACCTTCAGAAATTGCTTTTCCGTCAGCCGGCTGCCGCCGTGCGGCGCGGCAATCAGTGTGTGGCGGAACGGCCGGCCGTCGAACCATGGCCCCGCCACGCCGTTCTCCCGCACCGGCTCGGCGGCCTGCAATCGTTCGGCGAGCACTTGCAGGGAAATGTGTCGCCGCGGATCCGTGGACACGACCCACTGACCATGCCCCCAATCGACCATCAGCAGGCGATAACCCTCGCCGCCCGGCGCTTCCGGGTCGTCCCGGAACCAGTAGCGGAACAGCAGGCTCTTCGGCTCGCGCAGCAACAGCGCCGCGCAATCGGCGATTTCCGGCAGCCGAGCCTTGAAGACCAGCCCCCGACGAACGTCATCGCGGAAATTGCAGCGATCCTGCACGAGGAATGGGCGGACCCGTCCGAACTCCGGATCGCCCGTCAGGGGCGATCGCGCCAGCGGGTCGAAAGCCGGATCGCCGGCCGCCATGGCGATGCGGTCTGCCATGCGCGACCATGCCGGGAGAAATCGCCGCGCCGCTTCCGGATCGCTGAGCGAATGGTGCGTCTCTTTGCGCCCCGCCTCGGTGCGGACGAACAAGAACACGCCTTCGAGGGAATCTTCGACCGGGATTGCCTCGCTCGGTCGTAGTCCTTCGCGCACCATCGCCGCGTACCGGGCGAACCCGCGATATCCCGGTGCGATCGGCTCGCCCGCAAGCTGTTTGCGAACCAGGTCCGCCGCCAGCATATCGTCCAGCGTCGGATCGTGGTGCACCACGATGCGGTGAACCTCGGCGCCCCTGCGGCGAAACGCGCCCGGACCGTGATCGAGAGTCAACAGCGCCAGCGCCCGGCAATCGCCATGCTCCTCGGCCGCGGAGATCCAGAGTTCGCCGGCGGCCGGTCCGGCTTCGCGGCTCAGATCCCGAAACACCAGCGGCAAAGCATCCGCCATGGAACGCGCTTCTCCTGCCTGGCCCAAGAATCGCAACGCTAACATTCTACCGCTTGTCCCGGCAGCCGCTCGCAACTGGTAACGCGGACGGCAGCTGGGTGAAAGTCCCGATCTCTCAGGAAGTTGTAACAATTCTTCATTGGACTTGGTTCCACTTTCCGGCGAGACTTTTCCCGGTGGATGCGGTTCAATTAACTAACGGCCGCAAACTCGAGGAGAGCCCCGATGGTCCGCTGCGTGCTGGCATTGGCCCTGCTGATGGCGGCGGTTGCAGACCCGACCGCGAGTTGGGGTGACGATCCTCCACCCAAGTCCGATCCCGCGGTCCTGTTCCGCCGCATCGATACGGATCGCAACGGCCAGATCAGTCGGGAGGAGTTCCGCGCCTTTGTCGCCACGGCGCAGCGGTTTCGCGATCGGCCGGAACTCGCCCGCGGGCTATTCGACCGGCTCGACGTCAACCGCGACGGCGTGCTCACCCCCGACGAGCTGCGCCGGCTCAGCGATCTGCGTCCGCCGCTCGGCAAGGCGCCGCCGCGGTCCGAATCCAAGGACCGCCCCAAGGCCGAGACGCCGCTCGCCGATGCCCCACCCTCGGCCGAGCAGATCGCCTTTTTCGAAAAGAAGATTCGCCCCGTGCTCGCGGATCAGTGCTATTCCTGCCACGCAACCGACAGCGCGAAAATCAAGGGCGGGCTGACGCTCGACACGCGCGACGGCCTGCGGAAGGGCGGCGACAGCGGCCCGGCCATCGTCGCCGGCGATCCCGGCGCCAGCCTGCTCATCAAGGCGATCCGCTATCACGACGAACAACTCCGTATGCCGCCGAAGCAGAAACTACCGGACGCGGTGATTGCCGACTTCGAGCGCTGGGTGGCGATGGGCGCGCCCGACCCGAGGAGCGGCGCTCGACCCGCCGCCACGAGCGTTTCGATTGCGGAAGGACGAAAGTTCTGGGCGTTTCAGCCGCCGAAGAAAGCGGCGGCGCCTCCAGTGAACGATTCGACGTGGCCGCTCGACGACGTGGACCGCTTCATCCTGGCCGCCCAGCAAGCGAAGGGAATCCACCCCGTCAGCGACGCTGATCCGCGCTCGCTCATCCGCCGGTTGTATTTCGATTTGATCGGCCTGCCGCCGACGCCGGACGAAGTCGAATCGTTCGTGCGTGCCTGTGACTCTTCAATCGAAAATCGAAAATCCGCAATCGAGAATGCCGTCGATCAACTGCTCGCCTCGCCGCGATTCGGCGAGCGCTGGGGCCGGCATTGGCTCGACGTGGCCCGATTTGCCGAAACCAGCGGCAAGACGGCCAATTTCAACTATCCGAACGCCTGGCGGTATCGCGATTGGGTCATTGCCGCATTCAACGCCGACAAGCCGTACGACCAGTTCATCCGCGAGCAGCTCGCCGGCGATCTGCTCCCCGCCGACAACGACAAACAGCGCGCGGACCTGCTCGTCGCCACCGGGTTTCTAGCCATCGGGTCCAAAGATCACAACGAGCGTAATCCGCGACAATTTGAAATGGATCTGGTGGACGAGCAGATTGACGTGACGTCGCAGGCGTTTCTCGGCTTGACCGTGGCGTGCGCCCGCTGCCACGATCACAAGTTCGACCCGATTCCGAGCCGGGATTACTACGCCTTGGCCGGGATCTTTCGCAGCACCGAGCCGAGCTTCGGCACGATCCGGCTGCCGCAGAACGCGCATCCGTCGTCGCTGATCCGCTTGCCGGCGGGCGCTCAGGCGCCGGTGGCCCACGAGCCGCTCACGCCCGACCAGCGCGCTGACATCCACAAGCAACTCGAGGATGCCAAGACCGAGCGTGATCGCCTCCGCCGCGAAGGCAACGCCATGGGCAACCCGATGCTGCTGCGAACCATCGCGCGGATTTCGACTCTCGAAAACCTGCTTTCCAGCTATGAAGCCGACGGCACGCCGATCCCGTTCGCCATGGGCGTCCGCGATCGCAACCGGCCGACTGATTCCACCATCTTCATCCGCGGCGAGGTCAACCAGCCCGGCGAGCGCGTGCCGCGCGGCGTGTTGCAGGTGCTGCCCGGCCCGCAACCGCGCATCGGTCCCGGCGACAGCGGCCGGAAGCAACTGGCCGACTGGATCGCGTCCCCAGACAACCCGCTCACCGCTCGAGTCATGGTCAACCGTGTCTGGCTGCGCCTGTTCGGCCGCGGACTCGTTGCCACGCCGGATAACTTCGGCGCGTCCGGGCAGGCGCCGAGCCACCCCGAACTGCTCGACGCACTCGCCATTGATTTCATGCAGAGCGGCTGGTCGGTGAAATCGCTGATTCGCCGGCTCGTGCTGACCCGCACCTATCGGCTCAGCTCCGAATCGGACGAAAACAACATCGAAATCGATCCGGACAATGTCTTGCATTGGCGGACGATGCCGCGACGGCTCGACGCCGAGTGCGTTCGCGACGCCATTCTCGCGGTGAGCGGGCAACTCGACCTTGCGCCGCCGATCGGCTCAGCCATCGCACGGATCGGCGACGGCCCAGCCCAGCGGCCGCGGCAGCCGGGCCCGTTGGACGAGCGATCCAACGTCCGATCCGTGTATCTTTCGATCGTGCGCAACCAGCCGCCGGAGATGCTGGCCCTGTTCGACCTGGCGGATCCGTCCATGGTGGTCGGCGAGCGGCCGAACACCACCGGCGCCGCCCAGGCCCTGTTCCTGCTCAACAGCCCATTCATCCTGCGCCAGGCGGAGGCGTTCGCCGACCGCCTGCGGGACGCGACGTCCGACGACGGCGAGCGCGTGAAACTCGCCTACATGCTCGCCTACGGCCGGCCGCCCACCGACGCCGAGCGCCAAACGGCCCTGGCTTTCATTGCCCGTTACGAGCGCTCCTTGCCGCGCCAGCCGCTGCGCAACCGCGCCGCCTGGGCCGCGTTCGGCCAGGCGCTGTTTGCCAGCGCGGAGTTCCTCTTCAAAGGATGACGGATGAAGGATGAAAGAAGACAAACAGCCGGCGGATCTGAAATGGCGAACGCGCGAGTTCGCGCTTCGAGTCGTCCGACGGTTTGGAGCCTTGCCGGGCAAGACAGTCGCTCGGGTCATTGGAAAGCAATTGCTACGCTCGGCTACTTCGGTGGGAGCGCACTACCGCGAAGCGGTTCGCAGTCGATCCGATGCGGAGTTCGTCCGCAAGCTGGAAGGAGCGCCGCAGCAGTTGGAATGAACAGTGTACGGGATCGAACTTCTTGGAGGAGCCGAAGTGCTTACTGAAGATCGGCTTGCCTCCCTACTCGAAGAAGTGCATGAATTGATCGCAATCGTCACCGCGTGCGTCAAAAACGATGAGTCTCGGAAGGAGACCTGATCATGTCTTCTATTCATCCTCCATCCTTCATCCTACATCCTTCTCTTCCTTCCCGTCGCGCGTTTCTGAAGGCGACATCGTCCGGCTTCGGCTACCTGGCCTTTGCCGGGCTTTCGACCTGGGCGGCTGAGCGCAACAATCCGCTGGCGCCGAAGCCGCCGCACTTCCCCGCCCGAGCCAAGCGCGTCATCTTCCTGTGCATGGAGGGCGCGCCGTCGCACGTCGATACCTTCGATTACAAGCCGAAGCTCGCCGCGGACGACGGCAAGACGTTCGGCCGCGGCCGCGTCGCCGCCGCTGCCAAGCTGCTCGCCTCGCCGTGGAAATTCGCGCAGCATGGCGACAGCGGCCTGTGGATCTCCGAATTGTTCCCGTACGTCGCCCAGCACGCCGACAAACTATGTCTCATTAACTCCATGGTCACCGATCAACCGAATCACCCGCAGGCGTTCGTGCAGATGCACACCGGCGTATTCCAGTTCCCCCGGCCGTCGCTCGGCGCCTGGACCCTCTACGGTCTCGGCACCGAAAACGACAACCTTCCCGGCTTCGTCACGCTCAATCCGCCGGGCAACAACGGCGGGCCGATCAACTATGGCGCCAGTTTTCTACCATCATGCTGCCAGGGGACGCGCATCGGCGGCGCGGGGTTCCGGCCGAATCCGGGCGGCGACGTCGGCGTCGCCAATCTCACGCCGCCGCGATCCACCGCCGCCGCTCAACGCATCCAACTCGACTACCTGCAGGAACTCAATCGCTCCGCCCGCGCTCACGATCCCGATCATCCCGGGCTCGAAGGAGTGATCGAGTCCTACGAAATGGCGTTCCGCATGCAGGGCGAACTGCCGAAAGTCCTGGACCTCGCCGGCGAGTCGGCGGCTACGAAATCGCTCTACGGCATCGGCGATCGGGCAACGGAGAACTTCGGCCGTCAGTGCCTCATCGCCCGCCGGCTGGTCGAAGCCGGCGTCCGCTTCGTCGAGCTCACGCAGGGCGGCTGGGACCACCACCGCAATCTGAAAGACGGCCTGACGCGCAACTGCACCGCGATCGACAGGCCGATCGCCGGCCTGCTCGCCGATTTGCACTCGCGCGGCTTGCTCAAGGATACGTTGGTCATCTGGGGCGGTGAATTCGGCCGGACGCCCTACGCTCAGAACACCGACGGCCGCGATCACAACGCCAAGGGTTACACCATCTGGATGGCTGGCGGCGGCGTCAAAGCCGGTCAGGCGTTCGGCGCGACCGACGACTACGGCTACGAATCGGTCTCCGACAAAGTCCACATCCACGACTGGCACGCCACGATCCTCCATTTGCTCGGCCTCGACCATGAGAAACTGACGTACCGCCACGCCGGCCGCGACATGCGGCTCACGGACGTGAAGGGCAACGTCGTCAGGGGCCTGGTCGGATAGTGGGGCGTTACCGCCGTTCCGAGTATGCATCCTCGTTTCGCGCCCGCTGCCTCAAATGCGGTGAATGGGCGCGAATCGAATTCCTTGGAAATCGGTACACTCACAGAATGGCCCCCGTAGCTCAGGGGATAGAGCATCGGTTTCCTAAACCGGTGGTCGCAGGTTCGAATCCTGCCGGGGGCAGTCGCGAAATTCGATCCGTCCTCGACCGCCGCCATCAAAGAAGCGGTACGAACCCTGCTTCTCGGAAGTGGCCGTCTTTGGTCAGGGCATCGCGAAGGCGCAGTCGCGACATGACGGCAAAACTCAGACAATCGGTGAACGACCAGTCCTTGTCCGCGTGTTTGAGAAAGTCGATGCGGACTTCGTGGAATCGCTCGGAATCGGTCCATTCGATACGGCAGGCGCGCGACAGATCGAGCCGTTCGAAAAACCGGGCCAGCAGATGGGTCTTTCGACGGGCCTTGAACAGAGTGGCCGTTTCGTCGAGTACATAATCCGTGGTGACGAATCCGCGTTTCCGCTTTCGAGCATCCGCGATGGCTTTCGCAGCCGCTGCATGTCGGTTATCATCCTTGGACAGCATGGCGAAAAATCCGCTCGTATCGATGAAGATCTCATTTGCCATAAACGATCTCGTCGATTTGCCGATTGGTCATCGAACCCGACTGCTCGGCTAACTCGCACATCGAGTAGAACGTGTCGTTCGCGTCGCAAAGTCCGTCGCGGATCGGCTCCAATCGCGCGACTGGTTTGCCCCGACGTGTGAGGATCAGGCGCTCGCCCTTCTGTACCTGGGCGATGATTCGCTCGGCATCCCGGCGAAATTCGAGCATGGAAATCTCTTTCACGTCCCGCCCCCGCGCGAAATCAAGTTGAAGTTCATCTTCACTTTTACTCTTTATTGACGGACGAGGCAACCCCCGAGCCACTCAATCGGGCTTGGCCGTTTTTCTCTGAAGTCGATTCCTGAACCGCCTGGTGTCTCATGAAGCGGTATGTGACGCCGACGCCGAGCACCGATCACTGAAACGCCTGATAGTCCTTGCCGAGCAGGGCCGCGGCGATCTTCAGCGTCAGAATCTCGTCGGTGCCCTCGTACAGCCGGCAGACGCGGGTGTCCTGGAAATGGCGGCCGGGGCGGAAGCGCTCAAGGAAACCGCGGCCGCCGAAGACCTGGACCGCGCGATCGGCGGCGTCGCAGGCGGCGCGCGACGCGTGCAGTTTGGCCTGAGCCGAGAGCCGATCGGCCCGGGCGTGCAGAGTCTCGTCGCCGGGTGCGGCCAGGCTCGCGTCTTTGGCCTCGGCCGCGAGGAACACCAGGCTCTCGGTCGTCAGTCGGTGCATCTCAATCGCGGTAATGTGCTCCTGAACGAGTTGATGCCGGGCGATCGGTTTCCCGTGCTGCCGGCGGCTTTTCGCATACGCCATGACTTCGGCGAGGCAATCTTCAATCACGCCGAGACACCCGGCCGCGACGCTCAGCCGCCCGCCAATCAGCGTGTCCATCGCGATCGCAAAGCCCTCACCTTCCGCGCCGAGCCGATTCGCGGCGGGAACCACGTAGTCGCGCAGCGTGAATTGAACCGTGTCGGCCGTCACGTTGCCGACTTTCGGCTCGAGCGATTCACTGGAAAACCCGGGCCGCCCGGTCTCGACCAGGAACGCGCTGATCCGACCTGTTCTCCCTTCCGGATATGCGAAGGTGACGATCAAGTTGGCGATGCCGCCGTTCGAAATCAGATACTTCTCGCCGTTGAGAAGGAATTCGTCGCCGCGGCGGCGGTAGGTCATCGTCATTTCGCGCGGGTTGCTGCCGGCGTCCGGCTCGGTCAGACCGAAGGCGCAGATGACTTCGCCGCTAACGGTCCGCGGCAGGAACCGGCGCTTCTGCTCCTCGTTGCCCCATGAGATGATCGGTCCCTGACCGATCGACGAATGGCCGGAAAAGAACGTGCGGACGCCGGTGCCTTCGCGGCCGATCCGCGCGAGGGCGCGAGCATAGGTCACCATATCGGCGCCCCGGCCTCCGAACTCGACCGGAACGGGAATGCCGAGGAGACCGTGTGTCCGAGCCAGCGGCACGATTTGATCGTTGAACCGCCGCTCGAGATAGCACCGCTCCTCGATCGGCCGCAACGCTTCGCAGAATGCCTCGACATCTGAAAGCAGACGATCGCGTTCCGTGGCGTTCATGCCTTTAGTCTACGTCCCGTCAGCGAGATGAACCGCGGCTGCGAGTGGCGGATTGGATGAGACGAATGCGATGAATGACTTGCATCGCGCTGCAATCCAGGGATCAGCGTGCGCAAGGAACGGCAACGAGTTGCGATACCGCGGCCGGATCAACCTGCGGCCCGGTAACTCGGCTGCAGCAACTGATCAAGGAGCGAATGGGCCTGCTGGCGGCACTCGGCGGCTCGGAGGTGGTGCTGATGAGCTTCGGCTTCGCGCCGATTGCGATGGGCCAGCTGTCCCGCGCGAGTCTCGCGCTCGGCTTGGTCAAACAGGCTCTCGGCCAATTCAAAGGGGGTCATGGGACGCCTCGTTTGGCGGGCACGGCCCTCAACTCTAGGTCGCGAATTCACCCGAGGCAAGAAGTTCCGAACGACAATTGCGGATTGTCCGTGGACGCGTCCGTGCCGATCGCAAGTTAATGACTGAGAGTCATTTGCGTCGCGGAGTCCCGGCGCAACCGTTCATTGGAGTTGCTCTATTAGAGCGAATTGACCCGATCTCCGCCGTCAGCTCGCGGAGTGTTCAGTCATTCGTTTCGGCAACGCCGGGGCCATGGCAAGCGACTCGGGCGCCAGCCGCCATCGGTTCCGCAATTCCGTGGCGATGCCGATGATCGATCGGTGATTGAGCGGGAACTCCAGGAACACGTGCAGGAAGCTGAGCGTCGCCAGCGTGATGAAGCCGATGCGATAGTCGTAGACGTACACCCCGACGGCCGCGAGCCACAGGCCGCCGATCACCGCCAGCCGCCTCATCGACACGCGATGCCAGCCGATGATCGACGTTTTCAGGAACCAGTTCAAGTAGTGGTAGGTGTAGGCGAAGGCGATGCAGCGCATGATGGCGAGCCCGACGGCCGAGCGATACAGCGCGTCCTGAAACTGCGCTTGATCGCGGGCCGGAAAGCCGAGCAAGCGGTAGATCGTGGCGTTGAGTTCCGCAAACAGCGGATACGTCTGCCGCGCATACGCGCTGGGAGCGTACCCCGTGTCGGTGTGGACGAACATCAGCACGATCGGGCAGGCGAGAAAGACGCCGAGCGAGAGCAGCCCGGGCCGGCTGCGGCTCTTCAGCGCGCCGTAAAGAATGAACAATCCCGTGAAGACATAAACGTGAATCAGCGTCGGCAGGAAGATGGCGAAGATGATGGTGTACGCGGGCCACTGCGCCACGGCAAAGAGCAGCACCAGGCCGCAGGCCACACAGGCAAACTTCGCCTGGGGGCGGTGAAAGATCGTCATCGCCAGCGCACTGAGGAACGCCAGGTAGCCGATGCCGGCGGCGACGAACCGCCCGGTCTCCTGCCCGCGAGCCATCTCTCTCCACGGCACCAGGAATACAGACACGAACAACGCGATCGTCAGAGCCAAGAGCCAAAGATAGTCGTACTTGCCCGAGGCGAAGTATTTCCGCTCGTGCAACCATGAGATCTCGGTCAGATAGTGCAGCGGGCCGAGGACGGCATAGGCGAAGAGGAAGACTTCGAACGGGAGGAAATACGCCGCCACGGCCGAGGCGAGCATGAAAGCGATGTTGAGCCAGTCGATGACCTGGGTGGTGAGCTTCATGGCGCGGGCTCAAGCGGGTGCGATGGGCGTATTCTCGCCGACGGACAGAGAAAAGACAATCGCGAAATCCAGAGACCATCACGAATACACGAAAGGGTGAAAACACAAAAAAGCCGCCAGCAACGCTCTTTCGTGATCTCTCCCTTTCGTGTTTTCGTGATGGTTTTTCTATTTGCGCCGCGTCGCCAACGACACCGCGATCAGCGTCAGGAAGCCGAGCGGGATGGTGACGATGGCCGGCTGGCTGAACGGCACGATGGCCGACTCGGCCGGCAGGCCGTACACGTCCTTGTATGTGTCGCCGCTCCAGAGAATCCACGCCAAGGACGCGATCATGCCGACGAGAATCGCCGCCGCGATGCCCTGCTTGGTCGTGCCCTTCCAGAACAAGAGCATGACCAGGGCCGGCAGATTGGCCGACGCCGCTACGCTGAACGCCCAGCCGACCAGGAAGCTCACGTTCAACTTGGCGAACAGGATTCCGAGCACGATGGCGATCGCGCCGACGACGACGGCCGTGATCTTGCCCGCCCGGACTTTGTTCGAATCGTGCATGTCGAGCCGGAACACGCCCGCCAAAAGATCGTGCGCCACGGCGCCGCTGGCGGCGACGATCAGCCCAGCCACGGTTCCGAGAACCGTCGTGAAGGCGATCGCCGAAATGACCGCGAAGAGCCATTCGCTGAAGCTGCGGGCCAGGAGCGGCGCGGCCATGTTGCTGTTCGTGACGTCGATCGCGCCGCTGGTCATCGCGCCGAGGCCCATGAACAGCGTCAGAATGTAAAAGAACCCAATCGAACCGATGCCGACCACCGTGCTCTTGCGGGCGCTCGCCTGGTCCTTGACCGTGTAATAGCGGATCAGGATGTGCGGCAGCGACGCCGTGCCGCAGAACAGCGCCAACATCAGCGACAGGAAGTTCAACTTGTCGGTGAGCGAGCCTTCGCGCAGCCCCTTGAACGCCGGCAAATTCCCGGGGCGGAGAATCTCCCGGCCCGGCGTCGGTTTCGGTGTAAACGTCGTGATCGTGCTGCCGTCGGATTCGCGGACGGTCTTCGAGGACCACAGCACTATCTCGCTTTGCTCGATCGCGCTCAAGAACTCGATCGGCCCGAGCGGGCCGGTGGCGGTCTGGTTCCCCGGTAGCCGGGTGACTTGGCCGACGGGGTCGAGGTCCGCTTCGCCCGGCCCGCGACCCCGGGGAAGCCCGTTGGCGAGCACTTGCCCGTCTGATAGCCGCGCCAGCGTCTGCGGCGCCGGCATCGGCGCGACGGTCAATCCTCGTTCCAGGATCAGAGCCGTCAGAACCGTACTGAAAATGACGAGCAGCGCGCCCTTCAGGAACTGCACGTACGTCGTGCTGACCATGCCGGCCGTCACGACGATCAGCACCACGATCGCCCCGACGAGCACGACGCCCAGCCAATGCGGGAATCCCAACAGCGGCTGAATCAGCACGCCGGCCCCGACCATCTGCGGGATCAGGTAGAAGATGCTCACCGCCAACGTGCTCAAGGCCGCAGCGAGCTTGATGGATCGCGACTGGAACTGGCTATCGAGCGCATCGGCGAACGTGTACTTGCCAAGGCGCTTGAGTGGCTCGGCGATGACGAAGAGCGCGACGACCCAGCCGGCCAAATAGCCGATCGAGTAGAGAAACCCGTCGTACCCAAAGAAAGCGATCATGCCGCAGATGCCGAGGAACGACGCGGCCGAGAGATAGTCGCCGGCGAAGGCGACGCCGTTGACGAACCAGTGGATACCGCCGCCGGCCGCGAAGTACCCGTGGGCCGAGCGCGTCCGCGCCGCGAAATAGAAGCTGATGCCGAGCGTCGCGGCGACAAAAACCGCGAAGACCAGGATGGCGAGTGTGCTCGGCTCGTAGATCACGGCCGGCCCTCCGCCGCCGACCGGCCGCGGCAGAGCCAGACGTACACCAGCGCCAGCGCGAACGCCGCCACGATCAACAGCAGCCCGGACAAGACCGCCCAGTTGATCCCGGCGAAAACGATCCGCTCCATGAGGTGCGGCGCGAAGGCGTTGACCAGCATGAACGCCGCGTACAGCACCGTGTAGACGGCGAAGAGCGCGAGGCCGTACCGCGCGGTGCGCTGGATCTCGCTCGCCGGGGTCGACTCCCGCGCCGCCGGATGATGGTCGAAGCCTGCCATGACGGAGCAGGTATAAGGACCGGCGGCGCGGCGAGCAAGCGACGTCACGCCCGCCGGGCCGCTTTGACCCGCTCAATGAACGCGAACTCGGCCGACTGCGGCGCTCCGGCGAAGCCTTCGAATTGGCCTTGCTTGTAGTTGTCGGCAATCGCCCGCGCCAGTTCCGGGTGCGTCTGGTAGGGGCGCATCGTCCGATCGAGCAGTTCCTCCCAGCGCTGCCCCAGCGACTGGGCCTCGGCGCTGGCCGGATCGAGGTGCATGTTGGCGCGGAGCTCGGCCAGCAACGCGATCCAGCCGTCCTGGATCACTTGAATCTCGGTCGGTCCCACCTGCTGCGCGACCTCGGCGAACTGCTGCTTCTGCTCCGGCGTGTACAGTTTCTCGAGCAATTGCCCTGCTTCCGTGTAGAGTTTCTCGTTCATGGTCATGGCCTCGATGGTCTGGAGTAGGTCGTCCGCGGAGACCGTCCCCGCGGCTTGCAGGACCCCCGCCAGCGATTCGAGTCGGCAGTACAGCGCCTGCGTCGCGGCCAACTGATCGCGCAGCCGGGCGAGATGCATCCGAATCACGTCGAGCGGCGCGAATTCTGGCTGATCCAAGCAAGCGCGAATCTCGTCGAGCGAGAACCCGAGTTGCCGCAGCGACACGATGCGTTGCAATCGCGCCACGTCGGCCGGCGTGTACAGCCGATGCTCCGACTCCGTCCGCAGCGACGGCTTCAATAAACCAATCTCGTCGTAATGGTGCAGCGCCCGGATCGTCAGGCCCGTTCGCTTGGCGAGTTCGCCGACTTTCAGTGCGTCCATGTGCGCTCGGGGGGTCAGGGGTCAGGGGTCAGGGGTCAGGGGTCAGGGGTCAGGGATCAGGGGAAGGATACGGCCTCACGTTGCGTGAGGTTCAAGGGCAAAAACCGAGAATCGAGAAAAAAGTCGGGAAATGTCAGTCCGAGTTAAGAAGATCGGCGAGTCTTTTTGGCGCCGTGTTGCGCCACGCGGCGATCAGGGCCTGACGGACAGATGGTTCGCTCGCATTGGCCAACAGAATGTAGGTGCACCCGCGGCGGCCCCAGGCGCCGTTCACCGGCACGAAAACTTCCGGCTCGCTGCGAACGAAGAGCTTCTGTAATTCGGCGGTGAGTTTCGACATGCCCTTCGAACCATCGGCCGTGAGCGTCGCGAAGATCTTGTTCTTCACGCGGAAATCGGGATGGCCCATGTGCGAGCGCTCCTCGGTCTCCGGCAGGCTCAGCGCCAATGCGCGGAATTCGTCGGCGGTCATGGCGTGCCCTTTTGCAACGCGATCCTACGAACTACCAATGAGAATTCCGGCCAGGAACACGATCGTGCCGCCCACGATGACTTGATATGCGGCGCGCAGCAGCGGCGTGTCCATGTATTTGTGCCGCACCCAAGCGATCACGAGCAATTCGACGACGACGATGACAGCAGCGATGGTCATCGCCACGTCGAAGTTCGAGATGAGAAACGGCAGCGTATGGCCGATCGCGCCGACGAACGTCATCGTGCCGCAGACGGCGCCGCGGAGCCAGGGGCTGCCTCGGCCGCTGAGCTTGCCGTCGTCGGACAGCGCTTCGGAAAACGCCATGCTGATGCCGGCGCCCACGGCCGTCGCCAGGCCGACAAGAAACGCCAGCCGGCTGTCGCGCGAGGCGAACGCCGCCGCAAATAGCGGCGCCAGCGACGACACCGAGCCGTCCATCAGCCCGGCCAAGCCCGGCTGAACGACGCTGAGGATGAACGCCCGCCGGCGCTCGCGCGCGGAATCGGCGACCGGGAGTGACTGGCGGACGTCGCTCATAGATGTAGTCGTAGCGGATTTCGGCCGGCGCGACCGCAGCGCGACTATCGACGGACCGGCGAGTCGAGAAACTCGATCATTGCCGCCGCCGTGCGATCCGGCGCCTCGATCAACAGGCCGTGACCGACGTCGTCGATGACCGTGAGCGTGGCCCCGGGTATGCCGCGGGCCAGTTGCTCCGAAAGCCCCACGGGCAGCAGGATGTCGTCGCGGCCGACCATGACGTGCGTCGGAGCGGCGATTTGCGACAGGCGATTGACCGCGTCGAATCGACTGATCGCGCGGCTCTGGTGGAGTATGCCCTCCAGCGTCGGCGGATGCGGCGCGGCGAGCATGTCGTCGATCAACTTCTCGACCGCGCCCGGCAGGGCGAACAGGCGATTGGTGTACATCCACGGCGCGATCAGTCGGGCCATCGTTCTCGGATCGGTGAGCCGCGGCAGTTCGCCCCAGAGTTCGATGATCGCCCGGCCGCGGTTGTCCACCTGGGCGCACGACGAGATGAGAGTGAGCGAACGAACGCGCTCCGGGTGCGCCAGCGCCAGTTCCTGCGCGATCATGCCGCCCAGCGAGTGCCCGGCGACGTGAGCCGATTCGATGCCGAGCGCTTTCAACAACGCAGCGGCGTCGGCGGCCAACAGCTCGGCGCTGAGCGTGTCATCGGCGTTGGTCGATTGCCCCGTGCCGCGAATGTCGATTGCGATGACGCGAAACCGCCGCGACAGCGCCGGCACGGCGAGCGACCAGTAGGTGTGGTCGCAAGCGAAACCGGCAACGAGCAAGAGCGGCTCGCCGTCGCCGAGCGATTCGTAGTAGATCCGCGAGCCGTTGGCCGCGATGGTCGGCATTGGCCGTTCTCAATTGCTATGAATGAGTCACGAAAGCACGAAAGTACGACAACACGANNTCGTGTTGTCGTACTTTCGTGGTCAGTCTTCTTGTCAGTTCTTCGGCATCATGTAGCGGATGAACCAATGGGCCTGCTCGCGCGGGTTGAGAAATTCCTGCGGTTCGAGCTTGTAGCCCTGATCGGCGGCGCCGGGCAAGATGAGCCCGCGCTTCTGCAATTGACCCGCGGGCTTGAAGACGGCGCGATTGAGGTCCATGTAGCTCGCCGGGCCGCTGGGCAATCCACGGGTGATGTGGGCAATAGCGCCGTCGGGCCGGGCCGGCCCGCTGCGGTCCTCGACGAATACGTGAAAGTCGATCGTGCCCTGCAAGGTCGGCGAGAGCGGCTCCTCCGGATCGGGCGTCGGCTTGACCACGAACTTGCGCATGTTCTTGCCGGACTCGCCTTCGTAGAATCCGCCGATGGCAATCGTGCGTCCCGGCTCGACGATCCATTTCTGGCAAAAGAGTGCGGCGTCGCGCTCGCGCTTCAGCGTGCTTTCGCCGTTGATCTTCAGCACGACGGCCACGCGCTGATCCTTGCTGATGTTCTGCACCTCGAATTCGACCGTGTCGTTGTCCTGCGGCTCGCGGCAGGTGAAGCGCAACGCGCCGGGGCTGGGACCGGCGGGGTCGGGATCGAAAGGTACCGGCTGCTTGTTCACGAACATTTTGAGAACGGCCAGCGACTCGGGCGCCGTCGGCAGCGGGCGGGCGTCGGGGCGATCGGCCCAGGCGTCGGCCGCGCGCTGCACGTCGCGATCCGCCCGGCCGAGCACGTCGCGCGTCGCCAGCACATACGCTTGCCCGAAATCGTTGATCGTGTTCTGATCGCTGTCCGCCGTGAAGCTGGCGATTTCCTCGATCGTGTTGGCCTGCCGATCAAACGCCTCGATGACGACGGTGGTGGTATGGGTGCGCTGATCGAGCCGCACGACGCCGGTGAAGAAGACGTCCGGCGTCGCGCTGCCTCCCTCGGCCTCGGCGTACACGAGGTTGAACAGCTTGGCGCGATCGGCTGGGTTCAAGTAGTTGAGCCGCTGACCCGCCTGCGATGCGGTCAGACTCGCGTTCCGCACGATCCGGGTGTCTTGGTCGAGATTGACCTTGCCGGCGATCAGGACGTTTTCGAGCATCTCGGCCATGGCCATGTTGATTCGGCCGGCGTGAAACGTCTCCGGCTCGCTGGCCTTCTGAGCGCGGAACTTGAGCACGGCGACGGTGCCTGCTTTCTTCGCGGCGATCGTCTCGTACAGTTTCCGCGCCTGGCGATAGAGGAGGCGATCGACTTCCTCGGCTCGGAGCGAGAATCCGCCGAGCGCGATGGCGATAACGGCCAGGACAAATGGGAATCGAGCGCGGCGTGCCATGTCGGGGTCCCTCGTGCGTCGGACGGGCGGGAACCGGCGGCAGTTCTCAGATCATACCAGGACGGCTGGCCACTCTAAACCGATGAACGCGGCTCGAGCCGAAATCGGACGGCTCAAACCGGTCATTTCTGCTGTTCCGGCGAGCCGCGCCGCGCCACCGGCAGCAATCGTTCCAAATCCGGCAGAAACGCCGACGGGAACTGCTCGACCGTCGGATCAGTTCGGCCAAACAGCAGCTTGCTCAATAGCCGCGGCACTTCGGTGCGAGTGTACTCCACGAGTTCCGCCGCATCGACCAGTCCGTCGTGATCGCGGTCAGCCTTGAACTGGTATTTCTCGGAAAGGCCCTGGAGAACGGAAATGGCGAAAAGTCCTTTCGCCTGGCCTTCGACCCAGATTTCGGCCTGGGCGTCCGGCGCTTCGATCGCCGATTGATGCGGTTCGCAGGCGGCGATCATGACCGGCCCGACGCCGGACGGCGCCAATTTTCGAATCGGGTCGGAATTGCGCAGCGCGCCCGAGCGGCAGGCGTCCAACAGCACGATCTTGTGACACGGCAGCGTGCGCAGTTCGGCCGAGATGGCGTCGTTGCTGATGCCGGTGGCCAGCGGCCGGCGAATATCGAAGTCCGACGGCAGGAAGAAGAACATGCCCGGCTTCACGCCCTGCGTCCGGTAATCCTGCCAGCCGAGCGAGCGGATTTCGCTCGACCAGCGCGGATCGGCGAGAATCTGATCCGAGGCGGCTCCGTGCCCGGCAAAGAACAGGAGCACGGTATCGTCGGGATGCACCGCGCGGCGCAGATACTCGAACGCGCGGAGAATGCGATCGTGCGTGGCATTCTCATTGGTCAGAACCTGGAGCGACGCCCGCCGAAACTGCTTGCCCTCCTGCCCGCGCCAGATCGTGGCCAGCCCGTGCGCGTCCTCGGCTCCGGAAAGCCGTGGAAACGCCGGATACGCCTTGCCGTAGTCGCTGACGCCGATGAGCAAGCCGTGCAGCATCGGCGGGCGCGTCGGCCTCTCGTAGTTCACCATCTCCGAGGCCTGGTCGCGGAGCTCGAGTCGGTTGTACGCCTGCACGGTGATGCGGTTCGGACCCGTGCGGATCGACCGGGCCGGCACGTCGATCTGCGGGCGGTCAACGGCGCTGGTCGGCAGGGCGAACGTCTCTTCGTGAACGACGTGCTCGTTCACCCAGAGAACGATCTTCTGCAACTTCTGGAGATCATCGTCGCCGCGCGCCACGGCGGAGATGCCGACGGTCAGCCCGGCGTCGACGCCCGGCTTGGGCGTGACAGTCAGCGAGACCCGCGGCGGTTCGATCCGCGCGATCGATTCGTCCTCGCAGCGCCGCGCGCCGGCAATCGCCTCGATCACTTTTTCCGGCTGGTGGAAGCGCACGCGGAACTGCTCGGTTTTGTAGAAGGTTGGCGTTTCATCGACGTCGCGGCTGAGTTGCCAGCCGACGCGGAAATCGCCGTTGGTCGAGGTGTCGTAGTAATAGTCCTGGTGCCGCCAGAGAACCCATTCGCGCCGAGCCATGGGGAAGAAGCGCCAGATCGGGCGCTGGCGCACCGTCGTCAGTCGATCGCCGATCGGTTGCCCGTCGCGCAGGACGTTGCCGAAGTAGCACTGTTTGCCCGGCTGCAAGGTGCGGAGCGTGTCGAGCCAGGCGGCCGGCCCGCCGTCCACCGGCTTGCCGCCGTAGGCGAACATGGAGACGACGTCGCCGGGCTGCAATTTCGCTTCCCACGCCGGGCTGCCGGCCTCGACCTTCTCGATGACGAGCTTGTCGCCTGCGGCTCGGAAGCTGGCACCGAGTTCGGACTGTCCCGGCCAATCGGCCAAGCTCCACGCGCAAATCGTCTGGTCGCGCGACGCGGTCACCAGGATGGAATCGTCGGGCGACCGGCCCAGGGCCATGACCTCGCCCTGATGGCCGACGCATTTCCGGACCAAAAGCGGACCGCGCTGCGGATCGAGCGCGAAGATGCTCAGCCCCCAGTAATGGCCGATCGCCAGTCGCGGCAACTGCCCGTTGCGCGCGTTCAGAAACGTGTAGCAGCGCGGCATGAAATCGTCGGGCGCCAGCGGAATGCGGTGCTGCTTGCCGTCCGGCCCGAAGACGTACCAGATCGTGCCGTCGCTGGGATCGGGCGCGAGCCGCCAGCCATCGACTTCGAACAGTTCCGGCTCGGGGCGGAACGCGGAGGCGTCGAGGTCATTGGCCCAGCGGCGAGCGGAGAGATCGAAGACGTGCCACGGCCCGGTCCCGCGGCGATTTGGATGATCGGGGTTCACGGCGCGCTGGGTCTGGAAGCCGAGCAGCAGCGCCTCGCGCGGACCGTCGGCGTCGCGCACCTTGGCGCGCTGCAGGCCGACGCCCCACAGGCACATCCCCGGACCTTTTTCCTCGGCCAGCGGCGGGCCGCCGGGGCGGGTCAGGTCAAACACGGCCACTTCGTGGTCATTGCCGCCGGCCACCGCCAACAGGTTCTCCGTCGGGTGAAAGGCCAGCGCCTCCGGGTACCAGGACACGGGCGGGCCCGGCAAAGCCTTCGGCTCGGCCGTCAGATCGAAGATGGTGATCCCGCCGTGCGTGATTTTGTAGAACCGCGCATTGGCGGGCGTGGAGTATGTGCCGACCGCCAGGCGATTCCCCGCCGGGTCAAACGCCAGGCAATAGGTGAACGATCGCTCGTCGGGGGTTTCGAGCACCGGGCCCTTGCCGCCGTCGAGGCCGCGAAGTTCGACAGCGCGGGCATTTTTTCGTTGCCCGACCGCGGCCAGCCGATTGTGCCGCGAATCGAAGGCGACGGCCACGAGATTGGTCGCGACGTCGAAGCGGAACAGCGGCGTCGGCTCAGCGCCGTCGCGGCGAACGTCCCACTGCATGACCCAGCCGTCCTCCGCCGCGCTGATCACCGTGCCCTCGTCGCGGAAGCGGACGAAGCGGACCTTGTTGGTCCCTTCACGCACGGGTGGATGCTGCCCGAGCCGCCGGAGCGCCTTGCGCGGTTCGGGCTGACTCGGCTCCCAGAGCCAAATTGTGCCATCGTCAGTGCCGTAGGCGATGCGGTCGCCGCGATCGGAAAATGTGATCGCCCAGATGGTGCTCTGGGCCCGCCCCAGCAGCACATTGCGCGTGATGCCGTGCTCCACGCGCCGGGTGGCTCGATCGAAGACCGCCGCGGAACCTTCCCGCAGGCCGAAACCGCCGATGGCGAGTCGCTTGGCGTCCGGCGACAGGGCCAGGCAGTAGATGCTGCCGCGCTGCTCGCGGAAGATGCTCCAGCGATACGGCTCTTCCTGAACGAGGCGCTGGCCGGTCCATTGCCAGGAGCGGACGAGTTTGTCGTCGCCGGCGGCCAGGAGGTGCGAGCCGTCCGGCGTGAACTTGAGCACGTCGCAGGCGGCGACGCGGCCCGGCGTGTCGAGCACCAGCTCGGTCTGGAGGGATTGCAGCCGGGCGTCTTCGACCGGCCGGGCCAAGATGCCGCCCGACAGGGTCAGTACCGCCGCCAGAGCCCAGCGATGCATGATCCGCGGTCCCCGAACGAATCTGTGCGCAGCCTGCCCCCGGAGGATTCAACGCGGCCCACCTGGCTAACGGACACGCCTCGCGCCATTAGCCGCTGTCGCCCCATTGTCATCTTAGCCTGTTCCGGCTGGCGGCGGGAGTGCGGATGGTTGCCCGACGCCGTTCGGCGATCTAGATTTCATCGACCGAATCGTGGCCGCAGGCGCGGGTCACGTCGGAGCCGGACGCCCATGCCGACCAATCACCGCCGACGACTCGCCACGCCCGAGCGCGATCGATTGACCGATCAGGCGCTGCTCGCGCGGTTTCGGCGGGGCGATCCCGACGCCGCGCAATCGATCTACGAACGCTATGCGGACCGGCTCCGGGCGCTGACGCGCCGGCGTTCCTCGGCCCTGCTCTCGCGGCAAGTGGACGCCGACGATATCGTGCAAACCGTCTTTCACAGTTTCTTCCAGGCGGCGCGGAACGGCGACTACGACGTGGCGCCCGGCGGCGATCTGTGGAAGCTCCTGCTCGTCATCGCCATGAACACGATCCGCACCCGCGCCACGTTTCATCGCGCCGCCCGGCGCGACGTCCGCCGGACTCACCCGATCGACAATCTCGATCCCACGCGACTGGCCCGCGGCAATCCGCTCGGCGATTCCCGGCGGACGTTGCAGCGGCTCGCGGCCGAGGAAGCCCTGAACCGATTGCCGCCGCTGCAGCGTCGCATCGTCGAACTGCGCGTCGAGGGCTACCAGGTCGTCGAGATTGCTCGGGCGACGGGCCGGAGTCTCCGCACCGTGGAGCGGACTCTGCAACAGTGTCGCCGCCGCCTGGCCGATGCGCTTTGATCGGCAGCACAACCGGGAACCATGTGCAATCTGGGGCGATCGACTTCGCGCCGCGGGGGCGGAGAAAAGACCATCCGCAGATTCCACGGATGACGCAGATGAAGCCGCGGCCTCGTCAGCGCAAGTCGGATTCGAGGCCGCGCGGCGTGATGATCTGCCGCGAGGTCATGCCCGCGGCGCGGGTCGTAATGACGATGCGTTCCGCCTCGACGGCGACTTCGATTGGCAGGCGAATCGTGCCGTCCGGCGACGGCATCGTGCCGCGGTAGCGGTCCGGACCATCGGGAGCGAGTTCCAGCGACTCGATGCGCAGCTTGTCTTTGATCAGCGTGACGAGCTCGGCTTGATTGAGCTTGCGATAATCCACGGCTGCGGGTGGCGGCGCGGCGTGCCGCTGGCAGCCGATGGCGACCACGAGAAATAACCCAATGGAGCAATGTCGCGCGATCACGAGGACTGTCCCTCGGCGGCTCTCTTTCTCGCCGGGGGCGGGTCGCCGATCGGCGCAGCGGTCGCTTCGCCCTTGCGCTCCTCGCGCTCGACAATGAGCTTGCCGGCTTCCTCCGCCGCCAGCAGTCCGCCGGCGATCAGCTTCTCCACGAGCCGCCGGTGCAGCGCCTCGTGCTCTTGCGGCAAGGCGTCGGCGTCGCTCTCGAGGGAAACGATGATGTCCCGTTTGCCGGTATCGGGATCACAACGCAGGCGAATGGTCATCTCGGCCATGCGGGCATTGTACCAACGTCCGGCGCGACAGGACCGCCGGGGTCAGGTGAAAACCGCGCACAATATCATTCGCTGGGATCCGGATTGATTGGCGATTCGAGGCCTCGCCCGTACACCGCCTCCGCAAATTGCTGGAACTTGCCATTGCGGTCGAGTAGCATTGGGACCGGGTCGAGGGCGACGGCGATGCGCGTCGTTTTTCTTGCGGCAGCTTGTTCCGTCTCGGTGAGTCTCGCAGCCCCGGAATTGCCGCGGCCGGTGATCACGGGCTCCGTGTGGCATCGCGCGCAGGCCGCTGCCAGGGCCACAGTGTGCTCCAAGTGGTTCGATGGAGAAAAGGAGTCGCATCAGCTTGTCCAATCGGATGATCGCGGCCGGTTTCGGATTGTCGCGCCCGAATCGTCTCGGGGAGCGACTTTTCCGAGTTTCCTTTTTGTCCGCGACGAGAGCGGGCGAGTCGGTTGGCTCGACGTCCGCATCGAGTGGCAGTTCGGGATGGAAGGCGATCTCCGCGTCGAATTGCAGGACGTCGCCGACGCGCACGGGCGAATCACTGACCCGGCCGGGGCGCCGATCCGCGGAGCTCGTGTGCATGTGACTGGCGTCTCCGGCCAATCGGACGAGGGCAATCGGCTCTGGAGTGTGCCCGAACCGCTGCGCGAACACTGGACGACGATGACCGACGACGATGGACGATTCGCTCTCAAGTCCGTACCGCGCGGCGGTCAGGTGCGGGCGAAACTCGCCGCTCCGGGATTCGGCCAGGTATTCCTCAACTGGCGCCGCGATCGTCCCTGTGAAGTCCGATTGCCGAAGCCCGGATCGATCCGCGTGCGCTTCGAGGGTGCGGCGGACCCGGCAAAACTGAACGGCATCATGATCGGCCTGTTCGGCCGAGTGTCGAAGCCGGACAAAGACGCGGTAAGTCTCACGGCGTCGTTTGACGACCTGCCGGTCCGCGATGCCAGCGTCACTATTTCCGAAGCGTTGCCCGGCAAGTACTCCCTGTCGATTCATCGCGATTCTCGTTCGCCATACGTGACCGAAACGCCGGGCGAATTCGTTGTCGAGCCCGGCGGTATTGCTGAGTGCGTCGTGAGGGTGTCGCCGGCCGCGGAAGTCCGCGGCCGAGTTGTCGATGCCAAAACCCGCCAAGGGATCGCCCGAGCGCCGGTTTGCATCACGAAACCGGGCCAAGCAGGATCCCGCATGATTACCGGCGTGACCGAGACGGACGAGGATGGGCGCTTCGCGGCGTTCGCAAAACCTGGCGATCTCGGCGTCGTGATCTCCGAGATGATGTTCGGCAAACCCCTCCCGTACGGTTACCGCCCGCCGAATAACGGGGCGAAGCCGCAGTCGGCTCATGTCAATGCCGGCGAATCGCATACATTTCCCGATCTGGAAATGGAACCGGCGGTCATTGTGGAAGGCGCCGTCGTCGATGCGGCCGGTAAGCCCGTGCCGGGAGTCGTGATTCACACGGCTCATGACCTGCACCGGTCCCGGAACCAGCCTGTCATCAGCGACGAATCGGGGCGATTCTCCTTGTCGGATCTCGCGCCCGGCGAAGTGACAGCGCTGCGGGCGCGGTCGGCCACGGCGACGACCAGCGGGGCTATCCCGTTCACTGTCGGCGAGCGGAACGAGCCGATCCGGCTCGTGCTGTCCGAGGCCAACGCATTCCGCGTCAGCGGCCGGGTCGTGGACCCCGACGGCCGGCCGATCCCCGGCGCCAAGGGGCGCATCGAGTGGCGATACCAGGGCGTCGGGCGCGCGGAGCGCTGGGGTATCGGCGCCTGGGGTGGAATCGTTTATTCCGACGCCGAGGGCCGCTTTTCGTCCCGAGCGCTGGCTCCCGACGATGAGTACCGGGTGCAAGTCGAAGCGCCGGGATACGGTAAGGGGGAGACCGCCCTTGTGCGCGGCGTCGCGGGACAGACGCACGATTTCGGCGCCGTGACTCTGCCGCGGATCAGCAATTCGATCAGCGGGATGGTGGTCGATGCGCGGAACCGGCCGATCGAAGGCGCGACCGTGCTCAATTCCGGCGATGGCCCGAAACCGATCACGGCCACCACGAGCCCCGATGGGCGATTCGAACTCGCTGGCGTCTTCGATGGACCCGCCTACCTGTGCGTTCACAAACCCGGCTATCGATTCACCGGCCTGAAGGTCACGAACGCCACGGAAAACCCGACCATCGCGCTGTTCGCCGCCGGCGACCCGCCGCCGCAACCGCAGCCCGATCCGAGTGCCGCCGAGCACGTCGCCGCGCATAAGAAACTCACGCGCCACTTGCTCGACAGTCTCTGGGCTCTGCCGGACGAGACGCTGGGCAATTGGCGGGCGACCGTGCTCGACGGCATGGCGCGGATCGATCTTGATCAGGCTCACCGCTGGTTCGAGGATCGCAAACGCGCGGGCACGGGGGATGCCGGCGAAGGATCGGCGCTGGCACGCGTGCTCACGTTTGCCGACGCCGGGAGTGCGGCGTCCACGGACGCCGACGAGGCCATCGGGCTGCTGGCGCCGCTTCAGGCAGACCAAGCCGCGCGGGCGCTTCTGACGATTGCCGGCCGTTTGCGGACCACCGACTCGCGGCGAGCGCTGCGGCTCACCGAAGAGGCGGCGGTCAAGGTGCGCGCCCTGCCGCTCGCCGACCGCGCCTGGATGTTGGCCGAGGTCGGCGAACTGCTCGATCAGATCGGCGAACGGGATTCGGGGCGGAAGTTGTTGTTCGAAGCAGCCGATCTTGCCCAGCAGCTCGGCGGTTTGCCGCGGGACGGTTTCGCGCGTGGAATGGTCGCCGCACGCCTGGCCGTCTTCGACCTCGATCGCGCCAAGGCCCTGATCGCCTCGCAAGCGGATAGCGAGCGCCATCGCTGGCTCGCTGCGATCGCGGTTCGCATCGCTTCGGTCAATCCGGATCAAGCGCTGGGCTTGATCTCCGAATTCAAGTCGGATTCATCGCTCAAACCGGATACCCAAGGTCGAATCGCCCTCCGGCTGGCCGAAACAGGCAAGATGGCCGAGGCCGTCAAGCTCGCCCAATCGATCGAGAATCCGTTTACACCACTGGCGGCCGTCGCGGCCGTCGCTGAAATCGTCGGCCGATCCGACTCGGCTCAGGCGCGGTCGCTCATCGACGATGCACTGGATCGTTATTTCAACGACGCCGATCGGTTGCTGCCTTTTTCGCAGAGTGCCCGGCCACTTTACATGGCGGCGATCGGACTCCATGCCCGGCGAGCGCGTCACCCCGATCTGGACAGCGTCGTCGCGCGGATCATGGCCTGCCGGCTGACCACGCGGGATGATTCACCCGATCGCGTCGCCGGCGAAACGGCGAAGCTGGCGATGCTGCTGGCCTTGATCGACCCGACCACGGCCAAATGGCTGCTCGACAAGGCCATGCCGACTGGAGCCCGGAGGGTCGATTCGGCTAGCAGATTAACCGAACGTGACTGGCTGCTCGCAGTCTCCTTTGCCGATCCGCAGCGCGCGCTCGGCGAGATTGATCGAGCCATCGCCGCGGCGAAATCATCGGCGCAAGGTTGGCGAATCAGCAGCCTCATTGAACTGGCGATCGTGCTGGCCCAGCCGACGGAGGAAGAGCGCCTCCGACAATTGGCCACTTACGGCAGTGTCCATTGGCCAGGCGATCGCGATTGAGGATCCCAGATGACGGCGTTGGCGATCGCGGCTGCGATACTGCTCGCTCCGCCCGAACCTGACTGGCGCTTCGTGGACAAAGCGGAGTTCGCCGGACGTTCGGTACTCACCTTCCGCACTCTCGAATTGTGCGCGCAGCCGGTCTTCACGATGCGTTCGGACGAACGCCCGCCGGAGGGCGCCGTGTTCAGCGTCCTGGCGCTGGGACGGGGCGGGAAGACGCGGCCAGGGCTCGTCTGGCACGCCGCGTCAGGCTCACTCTGGCTCGACGCCGACGGCGACGGCCGGTTCGCGCCCGACGAACGGCATTCGCTCGGCCAGGAGCCGCTGCCGATCCGAGTTGGCATTCCCCTCGTCGAGGGGCGCGACGAGAAACGGACGGTGCTGATTCGCCGGCGCGGGAATCGGCTCAGCTACGCCGTGCGCGGGTTCACGTCGGGATCCGTGAGCATCGGCGGCAAGCGGATTGCCGCGGTTCTGGTGGACGGCAACGCCGACGGCTGCTTCGACGGCGCGGGCGCCGACCGCATCTGGCTCGATCTCGACGGTGATGGGCGATTCGATCCGTTCTCCGAGCGGTTTCCGATTGGCACAGTCTTGAAGATCCATGGCTCGACCGCGCTGCTGAAGCCAGCCGCCGATGGTTTGTCAGTGCAAGTCCGCGAACGGCCGAAAGAGTCCGGGTCGCTTGTCGTCCGATTGGATCGGATCGCCGGCGCCGAAGTCGTGGACCTCAGCGCCCAGTACGTCAGCGAGTTCGGCGAACTCGTCATCGTCCAGCAAGTTGACCGGCCCACCGCTGTGCCAGTCGGACAGTATCGACTTGAACTGCTGTCGTTTTCGCTGTCGGACGGCAAGGGCCAGACGTGGCGCTATTCGTTCACGTCGGGATCGCAGACATGGCCGGTCTCGATCCGCGAGGAGCAAGTGAGCGCCCATGCTCCGCTGGCCGGGTTGCATTTCGGCTTGGAAGTCGAATCCCAGCCGGGCCGGGCGATTGTCGTCCAGCCGAGCGTCAACGCCGGCCCACTTTACATGGTCCGTTGCGAGCGGGCGCCGAATCGTGGCGACGATTGGCGAGACGTGACCGCGGAGATTCTGCTGTGCGATGCGGGCGGCGCCGTCGTCAGCCGCGGCTGCACGGGATTCCAGTGAGGCCGGCTCTGCCCGCACTCGGTCCGAGTGCCAGCAGGAATCGGCAATGCCCCGGTCGAGATTCGGGTCACGCTTCCGAGCGGTCCGCTGGCGGGGCCTCTGATTGCCGGCAAGCCGGTGTTGCCGGCCGCCCGGTGATGCGTCGCCGCCGAACGTGCCACACACCGGACGCTGCCGCGACCACGCACAGCAACCACCCCGGCTCGGGTACCGGCGTATAGGTCACCGCGATGACCCGGTTCGGGGCGCCCAGCGCATCGGGCAGGAGCACGAACGCGAACGTGCCGCGTTCGTTGACCGGCACTCCGCTCCAGTTCCATGCGCTGTCGTCGAAACGCAAGTAGGCGTTGAGGTTCTCGTTCGTCAGCGGCACGTTTTGCATCGTTGCCGTGTCGAGGATCGAAATCTGGGCGACTGTGTTGATCGGCGTGACGTTGTTGGGGTTGCCGACGTCGGCGGCCGAGCGCGGGCGAACGATCTGCCAGACCCAGGCGGCGCCGGGATCGAAATTCGCCGGCGGGCCGGGGGTGCTGTAATTCCCGCTGTCGAGCACGGTCTGAAACCGCCAGATCGCCTTGTTGCCGGGAGTGCCCTCGATCACCGCCGAACCGCTGGTGTTGGCCGCGTTGCCGTATTCGAAGACGCTCCAGCCGGAGAGTTGCGAACCCGTCGAACCGATCGGCGGTCCGGCGATGCCGGTGGCGTTGGAAAAGTCGCCGCCAGTCACGCCCGTGCTGACCAGCGAGAAGTTGGTGATGCGCGTCAGGCCGGGGCTGTTGCCGGCCAGCAATTGTCCGCCGTTGATGCGAATCGGCGCCTGGGGCAGGTCGATATCACCGGCGCCACGGACGAGCCCGCCGTAGTCGATAATCAAGTTGCCCGAGCCGGTGATAACGCCGTTGTTGCGAAGGAAGCCGCCCTGGACGCGCAGGTCGCCGGAACCGATGTTGATCGTGCCGCCGGGTGTGACCTGGCCGTTAGCCGGGTTGTAGATGCCGATATTGGTGACGCTGCCGCCGCCGAACGTCATCCGCCCTTGCACATTGGCGACCGTCCCGCCGGGGTTGATATTGAGGTAGCCGCTGCTGGTGAAGTGCGCCACGTTGGTCAAGCCGTCGACGTTGGCGAAACCGCTCGCGGCGTTGGTCCCCAGCCAGGTCAAAGTTGACCCAGTGGGGACTGTGACAGTGCCGTAACTGGTGACGTTTTGAAAGGTGGCGGGATTGTTCACGCTCACGGACGCGCTGCTGGTCAGCGTCGTACCGAAGAGGGTCGCGCCGCCGCTGCCGATGATATGCCCCGGCGATTCGAGAAATCCACCCATGATTGTGGAGCCACTGTAAGTAATCGTGCCATTGGCCGCGGGTGAAAGGGAACTAAAGTTCAGGCTGAAACTTCGGCTGGTCGTCACGGTCGAGCCAGTGAAAACGAGCCGCCCATCGTTCGAAAGGGTGACAGCCCCGGACGGCGCGCCGAGGAGGGAATCATTGGCGACCGACAGCGTTCCGCCGGTCACGACGGTGCCGCCGGAGTAGGTGTTGGCGCCGGTGAGGATGAGGGTGCCCGCGCCGATCTTCGTCAATCCGCCGTCGGGCACCGTACCCAGCGTGGGATCGTGCAGCAATGCCTGTGGAATTGTGATGCTGCGTCCGTTTGTGTCAATCCGGGCGCCGCCGAGTTGCACGACGGCCTCAGTCAGACCATTAACGAAGGCGTTATAATTGACCTTGGCCCGAAGCGTGCCGCCATTGAAGTTGAAACGTCCCGTTCCGCCACCGCGCTCAACGCGATTCGTTTCCAGTACACCGCCGCTCAGTGTGTATGTACCGCTCCCTCCACCAGCGCCCGCTAATCGGAGGAGCGAGGTGGAATGCAGTCCATCAGATTGAAACATCGTTGCCGTTCCTTGGAATCCAACAACGGTCAAGACTGAGTTGACCAATCCGCCGCGCAATTCGTAGTCGCCGCGACTGCCGGACTGGTAGCCAATCTGAATGTTTGTTGCGATGTGCGAACCAGCAGTCTGTATGTAACTCCCCTCGGCGGTCCCGAACAAGCCAATGAAAGAATTCTGGCTCTGAACGGTTCCTCCATTCTGATTCATCGTGCCCTTCCCACCGTAACCGGCCGCGAAATACTGGGCATTGACGCTGCCGCCGTAGATGGTGTAGACGCCAATCGCCCCGGGCTGGACGCCGATCAGAAAGTCGCCGGTGGAGTGAGTGCCGCCGAACTGATTGAAGTAATTGACGCCGGCGTCGCCGATGCTCGTCCCTGTCGAGGTCAGTGAGCCGGAGTTGAAATTGACGACGGCGGGCGTCGCGCCGGACGCCAGGAAGAAATAGGTTCCGGCGCCGGTGTTGATTGCGGCGCCATTGATATTCACGACGCCGCCGCGAACGGCAAACCGCGAATCGAGAAACGATGCGCCGCTCGCCAGCGTCACCGTGCCGGAATTGATCGTCGTCACCCCTGTGTAAGTGTTCGCTCCGCCGAGCGTCAGCGCGCCCGTGCCAGTCATGTTCAGGCCGCCATTCCCTTTCAGCGGCCCGAGCAAACTGAGATTTCCCGGGCCGGAGACGAGCAGATCCGCGTTGAGCCCCAGTTCATTGGCGATCGAAATCGCAGCGGACGATTGCACAGTGATCGTTGGCCCGTTGCCGCCATTCGCCGCGAATGCCAGCGGATTCCCCGTGAGGTTGTAAGCGCCCGCGGCACTGCCAAAATTCAGCGTGTTCAGCGTGAACGGCCCCAGATTCTGGTTCGACTGGAGGCCGCTGTTCAGATTGAATATCAACGTCGTCGTCGCCGCGCTGATGGGGATCAGCGATGAACTTTGATTGTTCGGATTCCGAATCCAGTTCGAGCTGCTGTTCCAGGCGGAACTCGCGGAGCCGGTCCAGTTCCAGGTATCAGCCCGGACAGCGAGGGCCGGTGCAAAAAGGACGATGACGGCGAGGATCAAACGCATGGCAGAACCTCCGAGGGGATCTGAAGGTTCTTGCGCGCGGCCTGTCACGAAATCAGGATTGGTCGTGTGGTTGGCGTTGAACGGAGCCGATGTCATTAGGGGAATTGGGTTTGCGCGGCTGGCCGCGCTGATCGGCCGGCGCCGAGTTGCCGACGTCGCCGGCGTTCAAAACGGGGCTGCCCGCTGCCGGCAGGTGAGTCCGCGTCGGGCCGCCGTTGTCCGCCAATGGGCCGAGCCCGGCGTCGATGGGACGTTCGATGGTGCCGATCTGATTGCCCGCCTCGCCGTGGTGCAAGCCGCAGTCAGGTGGCGCCGCGCCGATCAGATTATTTCGCCCCGTGAGCGTTCCGTTGAACAGACTGACGTCATCGGGGCCGGCGCTTCGGCGATTGCCGGCAATGATGCAGTTGACGATTCGGATATCTGGGGCATTGAACACGCGCAGGCCGCCGCCCGTCGCGCCCTCCGTTTGATTGTCGGTGATTGTCGTTTCATTGATCGTGGCCTTTCCGCCGTCGAGAACGATTCCGCCGCCGTAGCGAGCCGCGCGATTCCCGGACACGGTGCAATTCGAAAACGACATCGAACCAGACGAATAGATGCCGCCGCCGTGGGCATGGCTCACGTTGTTGGCAATGGTGCAGTCGTGAATGCTGACCCGCCCGGATGAGTAGATGCCTCCGCCCCAATCCGCCGAGACGTTGTTCGCAATGGCGCATTGCGCCAGCCGCAGCGTGCCGAAATTGAAGATCCCCCCGCCGGAGCCGCTCGATTCGCAGCCGTCGATTTGGACGCCGAAGAGTGCGAGATGCCCGGCGTTGCTCACCCCGCCGCCGTCGCGCGCATGTCCGCCGCGAAGCGTCAGTTGGTGAAGCCGGACATTGCCGCCCTCGGCGACGGTCAGCAATCGAAACGGCGGCGCATCCCGCGCACGGGTGATGGTGACGGCGTGCATCCCGGCGCCGACGACCTCGACGGTCGACTTGATTGGTGGCAATTCGCGGACCAGTTCGATGACGCCCGCCGGCAGGCGGATGACGCAGTCCCGACCGGACGCCTCGGCGCGAGCCAGCGCGGCGCGCAGCGTCAGCCCGCCGCCATCGCCCGGCGACGTGACGACTATCACCGCGCCATCGGTTGCGTCCGGCCGCGAGCGCCAGGACCATGCCGCCGCAACAGTCACCGCCAGTGCGACCGCGACAGCGGCCCAAAGAAGCGGCCGGCGGCGCGAGCGCGCCACGGGTCGCGCTCGCAGTGCGCGGCTCGCAGCCGGCGGCGCTGCGTCCCCCGGTGTTGTGCGCTCGGTCACCAATCGGGGCAGGTCGGCGCCGACCGTCCATGGCGCCAGAGCATCCACGACGTCGTCGGCCGAAGCGAATCGATCCCCCGGCGATTTCGCCAGCATCCGGGCCACGACGGCAGCGAGAGCCGGCGGCGTCTCGGGCCGTGACTCGCGGACCGGCGCCGGCTCCACGGTGGCGTGCGCCTGCAACTTCCGGAACGGCGTCGAATAATCCGAACCGCCGAATGGCGGCGCGCCCGTCAACCACTCATACAGCGCGCATCCGAGCGAATAGAGGTCAGCCCGGCCATCGACTCGACGGGGGTCATCCGCTTGCTCCGGCGCCATATAGTTCGGCGTCCCGAGAATGACGCCGCTCGCGGTGGCCGCGCTGTCCGCATTGGACCAGAATAACGCCAAACCGAGATCCAGTAGTTTCACCGTGCCCTGCGGGGTGATCATCAGGTTCGACGGCTTCACGTCGCGGTGCACCAATCCGGTCTTGTGGGCGTAGGCCAGCGCGACTCCCGTTTGCCGGGCTATCTCGCAGGCGTCGGCAATCGGCAGCGGACCGGCGGTCGCCAGTAATCGACCGGCGTCGATTCCCTCGACCAACTCCATTACGAGAAAGAGCGTCCCGTTTGACTCGCCGGCGTCGGTCGCGCGAACAATGTTGGGATGCTCGAGCTGGCCGATCAACGCCATTTCTCGAGTGAAGCGACTCGCGGCGGTGGGATCGGCGGCGCGACGCTCGGATAGCAACTTGACCGCGACCGGCCTGCCGAGGCGCTGATGCACGGCTCGCCAGACGCGGCTCATTCCGCCCTCGCCTATCGGCCAGAGCAGCACGTACTCGTCGAGCCGGGCGCCAATTTGCCCCGTGGACCGCGGAGTCCCCGCAGCCGATTCCGCGCGCGTGTCGGCCGATTGACCGGCGCCCGAAAGTCCCCGCAGTTGTGACTCGAATTCATCGGGAACCGTTGGCATCGCCTGAGCGCGCGCACAGCATGCGGCGCACGTTCCCAGGTGTGCCGCCACTTCGACCAGATCCGCATCCGGCAAACGGCCGGAGAGGAATTCAATCAACCGCTGCTCGGATGGGCACGCCATGGGCTGCCCGCCGCCGGTCACGTTAGCAGTCCTCCAAAGTCCTCGCGCAGTCGCCGCAGCAGCCGCGCCTTGGCCAGATACACGGCGTTGACTGTCAGGCCGAGCGCTTGTGCCGCTTCCGCCGCAGTCTGCCCATCGATTGCCGTCCGCCAGAACGCCTGCCAGGTTTTCTCCTCCACGCCGTCGCGCAGCAGGTCGAGCGCGCGCCGCAGAAGGTCGGTTCGATCTTCGATTCGACTGATCGATTCGGAGTCATCGTTGGCGATGCTCGCGAGGCGCTCCTGCGCCGTCGTTCCCCCGACTCCGACGCCCTGCTGCTGACGCCGGCGCCAATGCGCCAGCAATTGCCGCGACGTGATCCCCCACAACCAACCACGAAACGAACCGCCCTTGCGTTCAAAGCGGTCCAGCCCGTTGGCCACCGCTGAAAACACTTCCTGCGCGAGATCGGCGGCGTCCGACGGCTGAAGCCCGGCTCGACGGGCCCACGTCTGCACCAGCGGATAGTAGAGCTTCACCAACCGCACCCAGGCGTCCGGCGAATGCTGTCGCGCCTGGGTCAGCAGCGTCGAAGTCATGCCGTCGGCGGACGGCTCGGTGTGGGATGCGCTTTGTGCGGGCGGACTCGACGGAGCCATGTCGTTATCGTGAATCGAATCTGCCGACGCGTCAATAGCCTCGGACGATCCGCCTCCGGGTCCCGATTCCGCATTCGCTTGTTTCGATGGAGCGGACCCGAATGTCAGGTCGCGGCCGCGGCCGAGGGCGTTCGCTTCACGGACGTCATCGCGGCCAGCGCCTTGGCATCGATCGTCTTCTGGACGAGCAGCAGGTCGCGCAGGCTTTCCAGCACCGGCCGCTGCTCGCGGAGAATGGCCGCCGCCCTGGCCCGGCCTTCCTCGACGATTTCCCGCACGCGCTGATCGAGCGCGGCTCGCTGGACTTCGGACAGGTGCGGATGCCGCTGCGATCGGTCGTCCTGGTTGAACCGCACCACTCCGGTGGAATCCCCGCCCATGCCCAGCTCCTCGACCAGCGCCCGGGCGACGATCGTCGCGCGGCGGAGGTCCTCGGCCGAGCCGATGGAGAGATCATCCAGCAACAGCGCCTCCGCCTCCCGGCCGCCCATCAGCACGGTGATCGTATCGAGCATCTCGTTGCGAGTGACGACGAACTTGTGCTGGCGATCCTGGTAGCGGACGTAGCCGAGCGCTCCCGCCGTGTCGCCGCGGATCGTAATGCGGTCGATGGGCGGCGAATGCGGGCAGTGCATGGCGACGACGGCGTGCCCGGCTTCGTGCACCGCGACGACGCGCTCTTCCTTCGGCGTCAGGTCGGCGATTTCGACGTACTCGGTCAAAGCGCGTTCGACGTCGGCCGGCGTCGTCGCGTCGTCCCGATGGTCGCGGACTCGAACTCGGGCGATGGCCCGGCACAAGGCATTCAAATGGTCGCCGGTGTAGCGGGTGCCGGCGGCAGCGCCCTCGACGAAATCGGCCGTGCGCCGCACGGCGAACTCCACCGCCTCGTCCGTCATGCCGAGCCGCATCTTACGATCGTAAATCCGCAGGATCTCGCGGCGATCCTCCGCCTCCGGAAACGGAATGTACAAGTGGAACTCGAAGCGCCCCGGCCGGAGCAGCGCCGGGTCGAGGACCTCGACAAAATTGGTCGTGCCAACGACGAAGACGAGTTCATCCTTATGGAACCCGTCCATTTCGGTGAGCAGTTGATTGACCATCGAGTGTTCGACGCCCGAGCCGGTGTACGTGCCGCGGGCCGAGGCGAACGAATCGAGCTCGTCGAAGACGATGATCGACGGGGCCGATTGCCGGGCGCGATGGAAGATCTGCCGAAGGTTGTGCTCGCTCTGCCCGACCCACCGGCTCTTCAGTTCCGGGCCGCTGACAATCGTGACCGCCGCGCCGATCGCCGCGGCCAGCGCCTTGGCGAACAGCGTCTTGCCCGTGCCGGGCGGGCCCCAGAAGATGATGCCGCGCGGGATCAGGTCCTCGAGCCGGGCGATCGCCTCGGCGTCGATGGTGCGATCCTTCATTGCCAGCACGTCCAGGATTTCCTTCCGCAGCCGGGTCTTCACCTTCTCGTATCCGCCGATGTCGCGATCGAGGTCGAGGTCCGGCACCTCCAGGCTGCCGACGAGGGTCGCCTGGCGCAACTGCCGATAGGCGGGTTTCGGGTCGATCGGGTAATCTTCGCCGACGAGGGTGCTGAGCAATCGGCGCAGTCGCACGGCATTGACCCCGGAGACGTGCTTGTACAGCGCCCAGGGGTTGAACTCCCGGCCGAACTTCCGCGCCTCGCGCCGCGTCACCAGGTTCTTGAGCCGCGGACGCGCCACGCCCAAGAGCGCGATTCGGAATGGAAACAGGTTCTCGATCACCGCCGGCAACGCAAACGAGGGATCCTTGAATCCGAGCCAGACGACCTCGGGGTTTTCGTAGAGGAGCGCGACGACTTCTCGCGCCTCCGAGGTCAACCCGCCGTCACTGGTTGTCAGCAGGTCGAGGTGCGGCAGCGTGAGCACTTTTTTCTCGACCGCCCGGCGCACCTCTTCCCGGAGTTGCGCGACCGTGGCGCCCATCATGCCGACGGGGACGGCGCCAGTCGGCGGCGCCGATTCCGCCTTGCGACCGTCCAGATAGGCGAACTTTAGCCCCTGATTCTTCAGCCGATCGCGGATGTGCACGTACAGAAACGGCACGAGCTCCTTGTCGCATTCGACCAGCGTGGGCAAGCCGCGGAGCAGCCGATCGGCAATCTGTGCCAGTTCGGCGGCGTAAGCGGCCTCGACCGCCTGCGGCAGATCCAGTTCACTGGGCAAATCGGATTCGGGGATGAGTATCGACATCACTCCGCCGCGGCCTGGGTGCCGCGCTCACCCGCGTCGTAAGCGACGCGGCTCTGTCACACTTCGATCTTGATCGTCAGCGAGCCGGTCTGTGGATCCTCGGTCATCTCCTTGATGGCGCCGAGTTGAGCCGCTTTCCGTTTCAGCGCCTCCGCCGTCACGCGGTTGATCGCTTGATTCAGTTCCTTTTGCAGGTCGGCCAGCCGGCCTTCGAGTTTCTTCGTCGCTTCAGCCTGAAGTCGCTCCTGTTCGTGCTCGGCCTGTTGCCCGAGGTCGGATTGCAGTTGCCGTTGCAGCGCTTTGCGAACGGTTTTTTCGGCCGGGCCGATGTCCTCATACGCCAGCCCCTCGCGCTCGGCCTCGAGGTCCAGCGCGCGTTCGGCGGCCGCGGTGAGCGACACTTCACCGCAAGCCGGATCGATGGTCACGGTGACGCCGTCGTCGGTGCGCGTCATGACCCCGTCGCGCTCGGTGAAGCCCCGATCAGCCAGTTCCCGTTTCAGCAATTCGGCCATCTGCTCGGCCGGCAAGACCTCGAGCAGTTCGATCTGCGAGCAGACTTCGTCCTCGGCGGTGAGCGTGCGCCGCAGCGACTCGGTGACGCGGACGCGGTAGGCCCGACTCATGATCCACCTCCGGCGGCGGACGCCGCGGTTTTCAGCGGTTCAACTGAATCCAGCAAGGCGGCGGCGCGCTGGGCCAGCGCGTCGCCCTCCAGCCGCTCCCATTCGCTCAGCCAGAATTGAGCGGCGGAGTAGCCATCATCAAGATAGCCGATTCCCCGGCAGCGGCGCTCCACGTCGCGCAGTCGCAGCACTTGGCGCGGCAACGCCAGAGCGTGACGCTGGACTTCGAGCCGATCGGCCAGCCGGACGGGACCGCCCGCTTGCAAGCCGCCGAAAAACGTCTCCGGCGTGACGTCCGGCAAAAGGACGGCGCGAGCGGCTTCCAATATGAAGCGAGCGAGATCGATCCGGCCCGCGTCCCGAGCGGCGGCCGCGAAAACGGAGGCGACCCGGTCCTGTTCACGTCCGATCGCCGCCAACGCCGGCCAGTCGCCGATCTGACCCTTGCGCTGTTCCAATTCAACCCAGCGCTGTGCCAGCCAGGGATTGAGCGCCTCGATGGCCACCGAGCCGAGTCCATCGAGCCAGGGTCCGAAAGCCGGTTCAACGGTCGCCGATACGAAGTCCTCGGGAAATGCGAGACGTACAAGCCCGTTTTCCGCGACGATCGGCTTGAAGCGAAGCGCGGCGTGAAAGTCCGAATCCCGGAGCGCATCAAAGGTGAGGAACACCAACAACTGATCGGCGATGGTCGCGCCGCTTCGATCGCCGTCGGCCGGCGCCGCCTCGTCGTTCTGGCGCGTCGTGGCGAGCCACAGCAGCCAGTCGAGCGAGCGGCGCGTGAACACGAGCGGCATGTCGGCCGGCGGCGTCCGCTCCCACAGCCGGCCCGCGACCGGCCGCGCGCCCCGCAGCCAGCGCTCACTCCGCCAGCCGCCGACGCGGCACAGGAACAAGATCGTGCCGTGAATCAATGTTTCGGAGATGAGTTCGACGGCCGCGCGGCTCAGAGTGGCCGGCGGCGGCGGGCGCTCCGCAATCAGCGCCAACGCCGGCTCGATCGGACCTTGCCGGACAATCGCGCGCGCGATCGTCAGCACGCGGCTCTCAATCAGCGAAACGGACTTGGTCGTCCCCGGCTTCACGGCGAATCCTCATCGACGCAGCGACAGCGCCCCCGGTGTCGGAAAGCCATTGATCGTCAATTCGCCATCGCGCCAGCGCAGCTCGATCGTATTCGGCCGGCGCCAACACGGATCGTCGGCACGATAGCGCTCGGTCAGGAAGTGCACGCGCTGATTGGCGGACCCGATCCACCGCCGGGCGGATTCCGGGAGGTCGCGCTCGTACCGGCCATCGACCAGAATGTCCGTGAGCGCCAGGAGCTGGGCGACCGCCGGATTCGGCAGCGCCTCGGCTTCCTCCAGCGTGTAACCCGAGAAGATCATGACGCTCAGGCCCAACCGTCTCGCGTGCCCGGCCAGCTCCGCGGCGCCGCTGGCTTGAGCGAGCGGTTCGCCCCCCAGAAGCGTGACGCCTTCGAGATGCCAGCGCTCGTGCGCGAATCGGAGTTCATCGGCCACGTCGGCGACGGCACGTTCCATCCCGCCGGCGAAGGTCAGCATCTCGGGATTGCAGCAGCCGGGGCAGCGGAACGGACAACCCTGAAACCAGAGGGCGAATCGCCGGCCGGGGCCTTCGGCCTCGGTGTTCGGAACGATTTGCGCGATGCGGAGGATGGCGCTCATCACGCCAGTATACATCAAGGGCCGGCGACGCCGCGGACGCGTGTGGATGCAGCCTGCGTCGCCAGAGGCGGGTTGCGATCGCCGTTGGCAAGCGATTCCGACCCAGGGACAGCCTTGCTGGCCCGGATGACGACAAGCCGGAGCCGCGGCCGATCGCCGTCCGTTCGAAAACACGCCGCTCCCAGAGTCTCCGGCTTCTCCCGCGCTCCAAGGATCAGGTATTCGCTCTCGCTGAGGCTGACGTCGAATCGCAGTTCCGGCCAGCGCTCGATCGTGGACTGGCCCTGAACGACCCAGTTGCCAGCACCGTCGGTTGCCGGCCAGAGACTCTTGCGGCCGTGATGAACCTGCGGCTCGAAGAGCAGCGACACGGCATCGGGCGTGATGGACGGCGTGACCTGCAAGCCGCACTGGGCCTGGTCCAGAACGATGGGCGTCGTGGCGCCGTCGAGCACGAGATTGAACCGGCACTCGGGGATGATGCCGCCGAGCTTCAGCCAGCGCGGGTCGCCGGCTTTGCGACGCCATTGGTGCGGCTCTGGATTGCTGCGCTGCGAGGTGAGCAGTTCCAAGAGCGCCGGCGGCGGCAACCCCCCCACGACGCCGACGCGAAAACCGTTATCATCGAGCCGGGCCCGAAGATCCGGCGCCACGGACTGCTCATCGGCCGCCGACCAGATTGTCTGAATGATCGCCCCATCAGCGACGGAGACCTCGAGCGGCGCGACATCGAGGACGACGACGTCAGCAGCCGCGGGCGTCGGCGGTCGCCAGCGCTCGATCAGGTGCGTCGGGCGCCCGATCGGGCAGAAACAACCAGCGCAGCACGCCAGCGCACCGGCGTGGAGGATCGCAGCGAATCGCCGCAGCTTGCCTGGTCGCCCCATTCGCGCACCATTCCCGTGAGGACGCGGACGATAGCGATGCCGGCGGCGGCGGTCAAGCTCGCTCCAAAACCGACAACCCTTGAAATGCGGACGAAGATGATGCCGCGGCGAGTCGTTCTCCATCACGAAAACACGATTGGATTACAACACGAAAAAAAACCAACGACCGGGACAGTTCTTTCGTACTTTCCCGGTTTCGTGTTTTCGTGATTGGATCTCCTTGACTCTATCGAATCGTCACAGACCCTTGCAACGATTCTCGCCCGTGACGTCAGTTCAAACAACTCCGTGACTCGATCGTTCGCCACAGCGTCATCGGATCGAGCGGTTTTTGGAACCAGGCGTCCACGCCGCCAGGACCGGCGCTGACGCCGAGGGCCCTGGGATCGGCGCCGCTGATGGCGAAGACGGCGAGGTCCGCGTGCCGCGGGTTTTCCCGTATGCGAGCCAGCGTCTGCATGCCGTCGCACCGCGGCATCATCATGTCCAGCAGAACCACGTCGGGCGGTTCGTGCTGCGCGAGATACTCGAGCGCGTCGAGCCCGTCCGCGGCCGTGGCGCAATCACACCCGTTCATGCCGAGGAGCCCCGCCAGCAGTTCGCGCTCATTGGTGTCGTCGTCCACGACCAGCGCGCGGATTCGGCGGCGCGGCGGTTCGGGCGCTGCGCTGGTTTCATTCAACAGTTTCTGGAGGAGCGCCTCCGCGTCGGCCTGCTGGCCGTTCTGCAATTGCTTCTGAATCAAGTGCAGCGAGAGCGTCTGGCGCTGGAGGCGATTGCGAAGCCGATGAGCCGACTCCGCCGGCGACTGCGACTGCTGAGCCGGCAGTTCATCGCGCCGGATACTGATGTGATCCGGTGCGTCAATTCCGATCCGCACGCTCCGGCCCCGGGATTGCACAACTCGAACCCGCACCCCGAGCGACGGAAAAACGATGTCTTCGCCAATTTTGCGCGACAGGACGAGCATGCTGCGGCCTCCTTACCGAGCGCCGACATGACGCCGACGCCGAACGAACGATTTCCTGATCGCACAGTGTACCGATTGCGCCGTCGCCGTTTCAAGCTTTTTCCGAGAAAATCAGTGCAGCTGCTCTTGAGCCGGGGCGCAAAGCTTGCGTCGGCCGACCGCTTGCAGAAGCGCGCTGAGTTGCCCCGGCTGGATCGGTTTCGTCAGATGTGCTTCAAAACCGGCGGCCGCGGACAATTGCCGATCACGCGGCTGGCCATATCCGGACAGCGCGATCAGGCGCGTGCGAAGTTCGCCGTGCTGCTGTCGGATGCGACGGGCTAACTCGAAGCCGTCGAATCCCGGCAGGCCGATGTCCACCAGCGCGAAGTCGAACGATCGTCGCGCCAGGGCGTCGAGGGCGGCGGCGCCGTCGGCTGCGGTTTCGACTTCGTACCCGTCCAGGCGCAGCAGAGCCGCGAGCGAGTCGCGGATATCGGCGTCGTCTTCGACAATCAATACGGTCGCGGACGCGGTCCGCTGCGGGGCCGGGGACGCTTGCGGAGCCGCGGCCGGCAACGCTGGGTGCCGAGCCACCGGCAGGCGGACAATGAATTCGCTGCCGGCACCGGTTCCTTCGCTGACCGCTCGCACTGATCCGCCGTGCGCGTTCACAATCTCCCGCACGAGTGTCAGCCCGACGCCGATCCCGCCAGTCGATGGACCATTGGGCGGCGATTGCACGAACAGATGAAAGATCGATTCCAGCATTTCAGCCGGAATTCCGCAGCCGGTATCCCGCACCCGGATCACGCACTCCTCGCCGTCCCGAGTCACGACGAACCAGACGTCGCCGCCCGGCGGCGTAAACTTGGCGGCATTGCGGAGCAGATTGACCTGAATTTGCTGCAACCGCGTCGGATCGCCGTCGACCCAGATCGGCTCCTCCGGAAGGTCGAGATGCAGCCGCACCTTCACGTCGTCGAAGAGCGGCTGGACCTCCTCGATGGCGTCCGTGGCGCACCGGATCAGATCCACGATGTCTCGTCGGAGTTCGATCTTGTTTTGCGTGATGCGGGAGACGTCGAGGAGGTCGTCAATCAGCCGTCCCATGTGCCGCGTCCGCCGCTCGATGACCTGAACCCAGCGATGAACGGAATCCGCGGGAGCCGCCGCCTCGATCATTCCCAGGGCATTGAGGATGGCCGCGAGCGGATTGCGCAGTTCATGGGACAACATGGCGAGGAAGCGGTCGCGCTGTTCGACGGCCTCGCGCGCATCGCGCTCCGCCTTTTTGATCTCGGTGACGTCGGAGAGAATGCCGCCGACGCCGCTGATCCCGCCGGCGCCATCGCGCAGTGGGAACGCGACCAACAAAAAGTCGCGCGGGCCGCCCGTCTCCGCGATGACGAGTTCCGTGCTGGCCGGCTGGCCGTCAAAGACGACGCGGCGGAGGCAATCGGCCATGGCGTCGGCCGCGTCCGTCGGGAACAGTTCGTGAACGCTGCAGCCGATCGGATCCCGCGCGACGGATGCGCGGAGCGAATCGCTGGCCAGGATCAGCCGTCCATCGGTGGACGCTACGAACAGCCGTTTCGGCGAGTAGCGCAAGATGCCGGTGAGCTGCTCCGACACGCCGCGGGCGGCCGCCTCCGCCCGCTTGAGAGCCGACACGTCGATCAGCGTCGCCACCACGCCGTCGATCCCCGCCGCGGAGCGATACGGCAGGATCCGGAGCAGGAAGCACTGCCCGCGCGGGTTGCGGACCTGCCGCTCGATCGGGTTCCCGCTGGCCAGCACGGCACGCAGATCGTCCAGCAGACCCGGATGATCGAGCGTATGCGTGAAGTTGTCGATTCGCCGGCCGACGTCCTGAGGAAACAGGTTGAACGTCTCGCCGATCTTCGGAGTGAATTTGCGGATGCAGAGTTCGCGGTCGAGAAAGATTGTGTGAACCTCGGTGCTCGTCAGGAGGTTCTCCATGTCATTCGTCAACACCGTCAGTTCGGCGATCTTCTTCTGATACTCGGCGTTGACGGTGTAGAGTTCTTCGTTGACGGAGTGGAGTTCTTCGTTGGTGCTCTGAAGTTCCTCGTTGGAGGCGACGAGTTCCTCGTTGGTCGCCTGGAGTTCCTCGTTGCTCGTTTCCATCTCCTCGACCATCGCCTGGAGGTTTTCCTTGGCGCTGCGGAGTTCGGATTCGAGGGTGAGGATCTGGTCACTGGAGGCGCGATCGAGATCGACTTCGCGCGCGGGCGGGGCGGACAACGCCGGCGTGTCGATCGCGTCGAAGCGGACCAGCGCGTGCGCGGGCCCCGGCCGACGCTGCCGCAGCGGCTCAACCGTGAGGTTGATTCGTTCTTCGCCCGCGGCGGTGCGAACGCGGAGGCCCTTGTAAACGAACGGCTGGCGATCGCGGAACGCCTTCGGCAGGCCGCCGGCCAGGGCGATGCGGACTTCGTCATCGACGATGTCGAGCACGTCGCCGGAGAATCGCCCGTCCTTCATGTTGAGATAGCGGCCGGCGCCGCCGAACGTGTGCACCAGCACGCGATCTTCGTTGACCAGCAGCCCGACCGGCATGTAGGTGTCGAGCAATTGCTCGTAAGCGTCGGCGCTGGCGGAGGTCGGAGCCGTGAACAGTCCGCCTTGGCCTCCCGGCGTGCGGACCGTGACTGCCGGGTGCGCCGGCGGCGACGCCAGTTCTGCCGACAATCGGACGTCCCGGCATTTGCGAAACAGCTTCCAGCGGGAATCGAGCGGCTCGAACTCGTCGCCGAGTTCGCCGGGCGTCTCACTCGGTCCGAGGAACAGCACGCCGCCGGCGCGCAAGCCGAAGTGCATCATCGTCAGCGCCTTCTTCTGGGCCGGCGGCTGAAAGTAGATCAAGAGATTCCGGCACGAAATCAGGTTGAGACGCGTGAAGGGCGCGTCCTTGAGAATGTTGTGTTGGGCGAAGACGACCAGCTTCCTCAACTCCTGGACCACTTGGTATCCATCGCCTCGCCGGACGAAGAAGCGCTCGCGCCGGGCGGGGCCGACGTCGGCCAGCATGGCGTCGCTGTACCAGCCGTTGCTCGCCACGTCGAGCGAATCGCGGTGCACGTCGGTGGCGAAGATCTTGAGATGGATTGGCCGATTCGCCGCCTCCAACTGCTCGTAGGCCAGCATGGCCAGCGAATAGGCCTCTTCGCCGGTGGCGCAGCCAGCGCACCAGACGCGGAATTCGTCGTCCGCCGGGCTGCGCTGAATCAACACCGGCAGCACCGTCTGCTCGAGACGGGTGAACGCCTCCCGATCGCGGAAGAAGTGCGTCACGCCGATGAGCAGATCGCGGTACAGCGCCGTCAGTTCCGCGGGATCGGCTTCGAGCCGCGCGATGTAGTCGTCCAGGCTGACGGAATGAGCGAGCAGGATTCGACGTTCCAGCCGCCGGGCCACTGTATCCGGCTTGTAGTGCGCGAACTCGATGCCGAAGGCGTTGCGCAGCAGCCGGAAGATGGCGTCCATTCCAGTCGGCAGCGGCTGCGACGGCTGCAACGGCGCGGCGCCGCGGCCGAACGGGTGCTCCACGTAGCGCCGCAACGCGGCGGCCATCTCCTCCGGCGGCAGAATCAGATCGGCGGCCCCGGTGTTGATTGCGCTCTTGGGCATGCCGTCGAACTTCGCGGAATCCACGGACTGCACGAGGACCAGGCCGCCCGCGTCGTGAATGTCCCGCACGCCGCGCGAGCCGTCGCTTCCCGTGCCCGACAAAACGATGCCAATGGCGTGGTCGCCGGCGTCCTGAGCCAACGAGCGGAAGAAATGATCGATCGGCAAGGTGACGAGCTGCGTGCGGTCCTTGTCCGCCAACAGCAGCCGCCCATTGGCCATGATCATGTCTTTCTTCGGCGGCATGAGGTAGATCGTGTCGCGCTCGATCGGTACGCCGTCCTCGACCTGGCGGATCGGAATCGCCGTGTGGCGCGCCAATAGCTCATCGGTGAGGCTTTTGAAATCCGGAGAGAGATGCTGGACGACCACGAAGGCCAGCCCGGTATTCGCCGGCATTTGCGAAAACAATCGTTCGAGCGCTTCCAGCCCGCCGGCGGACGCGCCGACGCCGACGACATACGCTGGCCGACGGTCCGCGGCGATTGCCGGGGACTCCCGCCTCGTCGTATCTTCCGCGGCGAAGTTGGCGGGACGATCCGTCATGCCTCCTGACTCCGTTCGGACGCAGGCGAACCCTGCAACCCGCGTGCCATTTTCCCCGGCGTTTTTGCCGCACCGGGCGGTTCAACCATTCATAGTTTCGGATGCTCTCGCAAAGCTACGCATCAAAGGAAAATACGGTTCGCGCAATCGAGAAAGGGATCGGACTTGGTCCTTGACGTCAGGGCCTATCGAGAAATGGCTACACAGCGCCGCTGCCGAATCGGCGCCACGTTGCGGCCGGCGGTATGAAATTGCAACGACGGACGCACGGAGAAGTAGCTGGAGCGGCGGATTGTTGGGTCACAACCTCGCCGACTCGCCAACTCAGCATTGAATTCCGCTGCATCTCCTTGCCACCGTCGTGAATACTCCGCCGTCCTCCCGGCCGCGATCACGAGCCGAGTAGTCGGGATGCCTCGTCGTACCCGGGCGCCGGGAATCCGTATTCGCTCGCCGTGACGCGTGCCAGACCCACGAGGTGCCGCCAGCGGAACGCCGGCCGCGTCGCGCCGAACTCCTCGGCGACGGTCTGATAGTACTTCTCAGCGTGCAGCGCGCCATCTTCGCTGGTGGCGTAGCGCAACAGCAACTGGAACACGGGCTGCGGTGGGAATCCGAGTTCGCCATAGCGATGAACGATCGCGCAAACCCGGGGTTGGTCGCGATCGCGAATTGCGGCGTCGGCTTCAGCCAGAAGAGCGCCGGCGTCTTTCGATTTCATGGCGTCCAGGTGTTCCGACCACGGCAGGGGTTGCCGATTCGCGTGCCCCGCTTGCCCGGCGGTGTGATAGGCGGCCACGATCAGCGTGGACAGCACAGTTCGCGGCTCGACGACGCGCGTGATATTTCGCCACGCGTTGGCCGCATCGGACGCATGGACGCCCACGGACGCGCCGTGGACGCTGCCGGCCGGCTTGTCGCCGCTGCCGCTCTCCCGGCCGGGATCGCGCAGCACCAGTCGATTGGCCGCGAGGGAGATTGCCTCGGCAATGTCATCCGGCGCGAAGCCCTCGGCGAGCGCCGCGGCGACGGCTTCGGCGGCGCGGGCGCGATCGGCCGCATACACCGTCTCACTCAGCCGGTCGATCCAGGCATCGTCGGCCCGCCGCTGACCCGCGCTGCGGCCGGCGAGGCGATACTGATCCAGCAGCTTCGGCAGAGCGGCTCGGATTCCCGGCTCGGGCCGATTGTTCCGGATTCGATTCTGCTCCGCGTCCGAGCAAAAACGGATCGTCTGTCGCAGCATCGTCAGCGCCGCGTCCTTGCCGGTGAGGTCGAGCGCTTCCCAGGCGCGCCAGGCGAGGACGACCCGGTGAACGTCCGTGTCATCCTGCACGCATTGTTCCTGCAAGCGGCTGAACGCGGCCGGCAGCGGACTCCGCAGCAGCCCGGCCAGAGCGCGTTCACCGGCGGCGACGTCGCGGCGGCGCGTCGCCTCGCGCAGCAAGTCGGCGCCGGTCGGCCCGTCATCGGTTCCGTGATGCTCAATCTCGTGCAGCCGTTCGCTCTGCCGCCCGCCGAACGACTCGATGAAGCTCGTGTTGCGATAAAGAACCTTGAGGACGGGCAGCGGTCGGTGGCTCTCCGGCGTCGCCTGCGCCATTCTCAGAGCCGGCGCCAGGGCCATGAAAGCGTGGTAACCGTTGTAATCATGTCCGCCAAACGTGCGCGCGTTGGCCAGCGCGCCGGCGGCGACGAGTTCGTTCAGGGACAGACCCGACCGCAGCCGCGAGACGAGAATCGGCAAGAGCCGGTCCGGCGGCGTTCCCTGGAGCAGGGCGACGAGCGGCTCCCGCGCGCCGAATTGGAGCGGACGTGGATCGTCGCCGGCATACGCCGGCCGGACTCCGAGATTGGCCGCCATGGTGTTGCCGACGGCGGCGACGAGCATGCCCTGTCCGACTTGCGAGAGGAACTCGCGGCGATTGCGGCTCATCATGGCTCTGCCCCCAGTGAGAATGCGAAATGGGCGGCAACGGCGTCACTGTAGCACAACGGGCGAGCCAGCGATAGTTTCTTGGTCGCTTTTTTTGCGGGCGAGCCGCCGCGCCGAATCCAGTTGGGGACCGGTTCTCTGGTCGCTGGCGCGACCTTCAGGCAGGCGGAATTGCGAAGTCGAGGTAGATCAGAGGATTGCCGCGATAGCGGATCCGGGCCACCTCGCGAAACCCGCACTTGCGATAGAATTCGCCGGCGCCTGCGGCGGAAGCGAACGCATCGAGCCGGATCGCGTCTGCCGGCCAGTCGCGCGCGATCCGGATTGCCTCCTCAATGCAACGCCGGCCGATCCCCGATCGTTGGCGGTTCGGCGCCACCGCCATGTCGGTCAAGTACAGCGGCTTCAATGCGGGAGGGAAATAGGCAACGTCAATGGCCCAGGGCTTTCGCTTCGACAGAGTCAGCATGGCGATGACTCGCGACCGCTGCCGGGCAACGAAAATCGTGGCCCGAGTCATCGTGAAGCGGACGCCGCGCTCGGTTCCAATGGACGACCACATTCCCTTTCCGAACCGGGCCGTCAGGTCGGCGGCCACGGCCGCGCGCAATTCCAAGATGGCGGGAATATCGGAGTCAACCGCCGGCTTGAGTCGGATTCGCATCGGAATTGCGCACTCCTGTGACCCGGCGATGCCGCGCCAGCCGGAGCTTGAGAAGGCGCTGCACGTCCGGCCATTCGTTCGCCAGGATGCTGTACATCACTGTATCTCGGACCGTGCCGTCGCGGCGCGCGGCATGATGCCGGATCACGCCATCCTTCTTCGCGCCCAGCGCTTCAATGGCCCGCTGTGACGCGAGATTGAATGTGTCCGTGCGCAGTCCGACCACGCGGCAGCCCAGCGCGTCAAATGCATGTCCCAGCAGCAGCAGCTTGCACGCCGTATTGACGTGCGTTCGTTGCCAGGACTTCGCATACCAGGTGTAGCCGATCTCCACGCGGTCAATGCCCGGCACGATGTCGTGGTAGCGCGTGCTGCCGATGATCGTGCCGGTCGTGAGTTCGCGGACGGCCCAGGGGAGCATGTGGCCGGCGTCGCGCCCCGCGAGCGCCTCGGCCACGTATCGCGGCATCGCCGCCGGCTCGGGCACCGACGTGTACCAGAGTTCCCACAATTGGCCATCGGCGCAGGCGGCGGCGAGAGCGGGAGCATGGTCCGCGGCCAGCGGTTCCAGCCGCACGCCGTCGCCTTCCAGGATGATCGAAGCAATGGAAATCATGCGCGGGTGCAACTCCGGGGCACGGCCAATCTATGTCCAATTGCAAGTTTGAACACGAAGCGAGAGGTTTGAAGTCGATGGCCGGTTTCGATAATTTGCCCTCTCCGGTGACGAGTCGGAAGTCTCTAACGGGAAACCCGCCATGCGATCCAGCATTCTCGCTCTCGTTTCGTCGTTGCTCATGTCCGCCGGTGCCGCGGCTCAAACGTTTACGGACAAAGTCACCACGACGCCGATTGCGATTCAGGACGGATTCGGCCCCGGCGGGCAGTTGCTCGGTTTCAACGGACTGGCTTACTGCGGGCCGACCGCGTTCAACATGGCAATCGGCTACCTGGGAGTGAACGGCTACAACCGGCTGGGGCCGACCATTCCGACTCCGGCCGACCTCCTGAACCGGGAACGAATCCTCTCCGGTCTGGCGGGGACCAGCGCCGTCGGCGGCACGACGATCGACGGCTTGCAATCCGCAGTCGATACGCTGCTTCAGGCCAAGGGCATCAGCCTCTCGGATCGCAGTTGGAATATCGCTAATCGTCCGTGGGTCGATGACCTGCAAGCGGTCAACGTGGCGCCGACCGTCAACGTGCTGCTGCTCGGATGGTACGTGGACAACAGCGGCACTTATCGCCGCGCGGGCGGACATTTCATCACGTTGCTGGATCAAGCGCCGAACGCGCAGGGAACCGGCACGATTACCATCAACAATCCCGATCCGAGTTCGCTGGTTCCGGCCGCGGACACGCCGGCGTTCGCCCGGCAGACGCTGCAAATGACGCTCTGGCCGCACACCTCACCGGATCTCCCCGGACCGCCCTATGCCAGCAGTGGTCGGCCGGGGTTTCTGCAATTCGATCCCAACCAGTTTCCGGGCTGGCTGGGATCATCCGCCGTCCTGGAGACGAGCATTGCGCTGACGATCAACCCGGCGGTGCGCGACGCCAGCTATCCGCAGCATCCCTGGACGATCAATGCGGCGAATCGACTGCTCAATACCAATGGCGGCAGTCTCGACGTGACGGCCCCGATCGTCGGCTCGGGAGGGATCGAAAAAGCCGGACTGGGCACAGTGCAGCTTCTGAACACCTGCGACCTCACCGGCACGATCACGGTCAGCGGCGGTCTGCTGGTCAGCACGCAGGCGAGCGGCTCGCCAATTGGAACCGGCTCGGTGCGGCTGAACAATGGCGCGATGGCGCTGCGGCCGGCCGGCAGCGGCGGCGCCGTGGCGTTGACCGGGGTCGCCGGCGCCGGCGGAACCTTTTCGTACGGCGGCGGGGCCGAACTTGCGCTGGACCGCGGCGGCCATGCCGGGCTCTCCTACACCGTCGGCGGCGGCAGCGGCGAGGTCCTCATCCGCAATGCCGCCGGAACGCTCGTCATTGCCCCGGCGTCTGGAACCGCCAATTTCGGATCGCTCGAACAATTCATCATCAACGGCTCAGCGCCGACGCTGAACAACGGCATGGTCGCGCCGAGCATCGTCGCGCGGGACAGCGACACCGGCGGCTCCGGCGATTTCCTCACGTACGGGAGCAACGGCTTTGCCCGCGTCGCCTACACCCAATCCACCAGCACGCCCATCACCTCGACGACCGCGAGCACCATTTACGAGGTCAACAGCCCGCAGTCGATCCCGGCTGGACAGTCCGCCACCGTTCAAGCTCTGAAGGTCGGGGCGTTCACGGTCGGCGGCGGCGCGGGTTCGACGCTGACCGTCGCCGGACAAGGTAGCCCGGCCGAGGCGGGACTCATCCTCAATGGCGGAACTGTCAGCGTGCCGACGATCGCGTTCGGCTCGGCTGACGTGCTGGCGTATGCGAGCCTCGCCGGTGGAACGATTACCGGCTCGATGACCGGCTCCGGGCGGCTGGTCAAATTCGGTCCCGGCACGCTGACCTTGGCCGGAGTCAACTCCCTCAGCGGCCCGACGATCGTGCAGTCCGGAACGTTACAGGTCGCCGCCGCCGGCGCGGCCGGGTCGGGCACCATCGCGGTCCAGCCCGAGGGAAAATTGGCGGTCGCGCCAGGCGTCGAAGTCGCCGGGCCGGTTACCGTCGCCAGCGGCGGCGTCGTCAGCCTCAACGGCGGCAGCCGGCTGAACAATGGACTCAACATCGCGGCCACGACCGGCATGGTGATGGTCAGCGGTGACGTGACGATCGCCGCCGGCAGCGGTCAGAACGTCATCAGCGGCATCTTTCAGGCCGGCGATCAGCCCGGCGTCACGACGTTCCAGGGTGCCACGCGCTGGGACGGCTCATCGCAGTTTCTCGTGAAGCTGTTTCAGAGCGGCCCCGGCCCGACCAACATCGTCACCAACTCGATTCACTTCCTGAACCCCGCCGAGACGAACTTCGGATCGTCGAGCGGCTTCGTCAACATCTCACTCGATCTCGGCGGAGTGCCGGACCCGGACAGCGGCGATCCGTTCTGGACCATGGATCACACCTGGGTTATCGCCGACGCTGCGTCCTCATGGAACAACATGTGGTTCAGCCCAGCGTTCGTGGGTTACGCCAATGGGCGGTTCAGCGTCACGGCCGACGCCAACATCACGACCATGTGGCTGGTCTACGACTACGCGCCGATTCCGGAACCCAGCGCGTTCGTGCTCGTCGGATTCAGCGCCGCTGCCGCCTGGCGATGGCGGCGAAAATCGCTCCGCCATGCGGATTCGTGATGCCGCGAGCGTGGGGTTGGAGCCGGCCTCTTCCGCGCGATCAAAAAATCACCTATATTTCCCATCTAGCCCAAAATCACGCCGGACATCGGCTCGCACCGAATCCCCGAGGTCTGAATCCATGTCGCCAGCAACGTCTGCGTTCGCCGTGGCCCTGGCTCTCATGCCGTTGGCTGACCCCGCTCCGCGCGGGAGCGCGGAAAAGAAGGCACATCCGGCGACCGCCCTCCGGCTGCGACCGCTGGGACCGGCGGTCATGTCCGGCCGGGTCGTCGGCTTCGCCGTGCATCCCGAGGATCGGAGCCGCTATTTCGCGGCCGTGGCATCCGGCGGCGTGTGGAAGACGGAGAACGCCGGCGTCAGTTGGACCCCGGTGTTTGACAACGAGGGCTCATACTCGATCGGCTGCGTGACGCTCGACCCGAAAAACCCAAACGTGGTTTGGGTCGGCACCGGGGAGAACAACAGCCAGCGGAGTGTGGGCTACGGCGACGGCGTGTACAAGTCGATCGACGGCGGCCGCTCGTGGACCAACATGGGCCTCAGGAATTCGGAGCACATCGCCAAGATCGTGATCGACCCGCGCGATTCGGACGTCGTGTACGTCGCCGCGCAGGGGCCTCTCTGGGGTCCGGGCGGCGATCGCGGACTGTACAAAACCAACGACGGCGGCAAGTCGTGGGCCAAGATTCTTTCGATCAGCGACGACGCCGGGGTCACTGATCTGGAGCAGGACCCGCGCAATCCCGACCTGATGATCGCGGCGTCGTACCAGCGGCGCCGGCACGTCTGGACGCTGGTGAACGGCGGACCGGATAGCGCCATCTATCGCACCACCGACGGCGGCAAGTCGTGGACGCGCATCCGCGCCGGATTGCCGACCGCCGACCTCGGCCGAATTGGCCTGGCCATGGCGCCCACCGATCCAGACACGGTCTATGCCACCATCGAAGCCGCCGAGAAGCAGGGCGGCATCTTCCGATCCACCGACCGCGGGGTCACCTGGGAAAAACGGAATCCGTTTGATTCGCAGGCCCAGTATTACGCCCATCTGGTCGTCGATCCGCGGAACAAGGATCGGATCTACGTCATGAACGTCCGGGTACAGGTCTCCGACGACGGCGGCCGGACGCTCAAGCCGCTCCCCGGCCAATGGCAGCACGTCGACAATCACGAACTCTGGATTGATCCGAAACAGCCGAACTACTACCTGCTCGGCTGCGACGGCGGCATCTACGAGAGCTTCGACGCCGCGGCCAACTGGCGGCACGTCGCCAATCTGCCGGTCACGCAGTTTTACGACGTGACGTGCGAGCAGACCGACACGCCGTTTTATCGGGTCTATGGCGGTACGCAGGACAACACGACTCTGGGAGGTCCGGCCCGCACCCGCAGCGTCCACGGCATCACGAATTCCGACTGGCACGTGTTGGTCGGCGGCGACGGGTTTCATTGCCGCGTCGATCCGCTGGACCCGGACACGGTGTATGCGGAGTTTCAGTACGGCGGGCTGGTCCGTTACGATTGGCGGACCGGGCAGCGGGTCTCGATCCAGCCGCAGGCCGCGCCCGGCGAACCGCCGCTGCGCTGGAACTGGGATTCGCCGCTGATCATTAGCCCGCACAAGAATACCCGGCTCTATTTCGCCGCCCAGCGGCTCTTTCGCAGCGACGACCGCGGCGATTCGTGGACGGCCGTTTCCCCCGACCTCACGCGCCAACTCGACCGCGACGCGCTCCCCGTCATGGGCAAAATCCAGTCGCCCGACGCCGTGTCCAAGCACGTCTCGACGTCGTTCTTCGGCAACGTCACGGCCCTGGCCGAGTCGCACAAGACCGAGGGGCTGCTCTACGTCGGCACCGACGACGGGCTGATCCAGGTCAGCGAGGACGGCGGAAAGAACTGGCGGAAGATCGAACTGTTTCCCGGCGTCCCGGAGCGGACTTACGTCGCGCGGCTGCTGGCATCACAGCACGACGCCAACACCGTCTACGCCGCGTTCGACAACCACAAGAACGCCGATTTCGCGCCGTATCTGCTCAGGAGCACCGACGCGGGTCGCACCTGGGAGAAAATCATGGGCGATCTTCCGAGCCGCGGCAGCGTGCTGGCCATCGCCGAAGATCACGTCAATCCGAAACTGCTGTTTGCCGGAACGGAGTTCGGCTTGTTCGTCACGCTCGACGGTGGGCTGAAGTGGCACCGGCTCCGCGCCGGGCTGCCGACTATCGCCGTGCGGGACCTGGCGATCCAGAAGCCGATGAACGATCTGCTGGTCGGCACCTTCGGCCGCGGGTTCTACGTTCTCGACGACTACTCGCCGCTGCGGTCGCTGACGCCGGAGGCGCTGGAAAAGCCGGCTGCGCTCTTCCCCGTCCGCGACGGGTTCCTGTACATGCCGACGGCTCAATACGGCGGCAATCGCAAGGCATTTCTTGGCGAGGCGTTTTACGCGGCCGACAATCCGCCCTACGGCGCCGTCCTGACCTACCACCTGCGCGAGACGCTGCCGACGCTCAAGCAGAAACGCAAGGACGCACAGGCGAAGGATAATGCGCCGTATCCGAAGCCCGAGCAATTGCGCGCCGAGGCGGAAGAAGAGGAACCCGCGATCCTGCTGACGATTCAGGACGCGGATGGTACGCCGGTACGGGTGATCAGCGGCCCGACGACGGCCGGTCTGCATCGCGTCGTCTGGGACCTGCGACTTCCCGCCGTCAATCTGCCCCGGCCGCGAATGCTCGAAGCGGACGACGACGATTTCTTCTTCGCCATGGGCCAGCCGGGACCGTACGTCGCGCCGGGCAAGTACACGGCCACCGTATCAAAGCGCGTGGGCGGCACGGTCACATCGCTGGCCGGTCCGGTGGACGTCGTCGTTCGCTACGTCGGTGCGTCGCCGTTGCCCGACAGCGATCGCAAGGAGTTAATGGAGTTTCAGAAAGTGGTGGTGCGATTGCAGCGCGACCTCACCGCGGCCCAGGGCGTCGGCGGAGACATCACGACCCGGCTCAACGCCATCAAGGCGGCGCTCGATCAGACGCCGACCGCGCCGGCCGACAGCCGCGAACGTGTCCGCAAGCTCATCGCCGAGCACCGCGAGACGATGCGGCAACTCTCTGGCGACGCAATCCTCGCCGCCCGCAATGAAAACACGCCGATGTCGATTGCCGATCGCGTCGGCGTCGCGGTCGGCGCCACGCGCACGATCGTCGCCAAGCCGACCGGCACCCAGCGCGAGCAATTTGCGATCGCCCGGAAGGAGCTCGATGAGGTCACGGCCACGCTGAGAAAGCGCCTCGAGTCCGATGTCAAGGACCTCGAGGACCTCCTCAACAAGCTCGGCGCGCCGTGGACTCCAGGACGCGTGCCGGGTGACAAGAAATAACTTTGGGACCCACGATCACCGTGCAACATCATCACGAACGCACGACAGAATGAAACCTCGAAGCCGAGGGCACGGATCGGCTCGGTGCAGCAGCCCAGTACCACTGCCATTCCGGGCGAAGCGAGGAATCGACGCGGCCTCTGGTTAGGGGCCAAGCAGATTCCTCGCCGCGCTCGGATTGACGAATCGCAATTGGCCGAAGTAACAGAGTGACATTCGCTTCAGGGTTCCGGTCGTGTTTCCCCAGTTTCGTGATTTCGTGATGGACTTAATTCGACTCGTTCGACTCATTCGTCGAATCCGCGCGCCGTCCGCCTTGACGCGATGCCGCCGGGTCATTGAATGGAGGGCATGAGCACCCTCACCACTAAAAACCGGATGGTCGTCGTCATGTCAGTCGGACTGCTCGCGGCAGCGGTCGGACTCGGAACTTGGGCCGCACCGGCGCTGGTCGCCGCCGACAAACCCTTCTACCAGGTGTCGCCGATGAATCCCAAGGTCTTTTTGGACATTTCGATCGGCGACGAGCCGGCCGGCCGGATCGAAATCGAACTTTTCAAGGACGCGTGCCCGAAGACGGCCGAGAATTTCCGCGCTCTCTGCACCGGCGAGAAGGGCGTCGGCAAGTCCGGCAAGCCGCTGCACTACAAAGGCTCGACGTTCCACCGCGTCATCCCTGGGTTCATGTGCCAGGGCGGCGACTTCACGATGGGCAACGGCATGGGCGGCGAATCGATCTACGGCGCCAAGTTCGAGGACGAGACATTCAAGGGCAAGGCCGGGAAACATTTCGGCCCCGGCACCGTGTCAATGGCCAACGCCGGACCGAACACCAATGGCTCTCAGTTCTTCATCTGCACCGGCCAGACGCCGCACCTCGACGGAAAGCACGTCGTCTTCGGCCAAGTGATCAATGGCATGGACGTCGTGAAGAAAATCGAAGCCGTCGGTTCGCGCAGCGGCATGACTTCCAAGAAAGTCGTCGTGACCGATTGCGGCGAAGTGAAGTGACCGGCGGGATGCGCCAGGAACGCGAGGCACGGAAACACCCGTTTCCGTGCCTCGATTTTTTGCCGACCCACGCTCGACTCATTGCTTCTCAAAGCGCTTTCAAGAACGCCACCAGCGCGCGTATTTCTTCGTCGCTGAGATTCAGCGGAACGATAGCCGGATCGCGATTTGGGTTGTCCCCGCCGCCGTGACTATAGAAGCGAACCACTTCCTCCAAGGTGGCGATGCTGCCGTCGTGCATGTACGGCGCCGTGAGCGCGACGCCGCGGAGCGTCGGCGTCTTGAACCTGCCGCGATCAGATTCGACGCGCGTCACTTCATACCGGCCAAGATCGAGCGGCTGCCGTCCCCAGCCGACGCCGGTGTTGCGGAAACTCTCGTCCGAGAAATTCGGCCCGCTGTGGCAGCGCCAACATTGCGCCTTGCTTTCGTAGAGCCAGAGACCGTGCCGCTCCTCGGCCGAGAGCGCCGCGTGGTCGCCGTTGCGCCGGAACCGGTCGATGCGGCTGTCGCCGCGGAGAAGAGCGCGCTCGAAATTGGCGATGGCGGCGGCGAGATTGGCGGCCGTCACGCCGTCAGCGAACGCCGCGACGAACTTCGCCCGGTATTCCCCGTGATCCTGCAACCGCCGCACCGCTTCCTCGACGCTGGAGCCCATCTCGTCGGGATCAGCGATCGGCTGGAGGGCCTGCTCCTCGAGCGTCGCGGCTCGCCCGTCCCAGAAGAACGATCGACTGAGCGCGCGGTTGAAGAGCGTCGGCGCCCGCCGGCGGAGCGTCTGCCCGCGGAGGCCTTTTGGCCGGCCGGCCGCGCTGGCGAATCCATGCTCCGGATCATGGCAACTCGCGCAGGCAATCGAACGATCGGCCGACAGAATCGGATCGAAGAACAATCGGCGGCCCAGTTCGATGCGCGCGGCCAGCCGGTCGCGGTCGCTCAGTTTCGGCACGTCCCCGAGACCGAGTGGCGTTTCCTGAGTCGGCAGGTTGGCCGGCAGAGTGTCGCGCGGAATCATCGGCCGATCGCCGGCGCAGAGGCACGCAGCGAGCGCCCATCCGATCGCGAGCGACACGGTTCGCATGATGGACCCCTATCATCGGCAAGCCATTCGATGATCGATGATACACGACGGAACGGGGAACGGGGAAAAACAATCCGAGGTCGGCGTCAGGGCGACGTTTTGCCATCGACATTCGCACGCGCCCTGGCTATTCCGCCCGCACTCGTGATCCTTCGCGGCAATCTATCCAAACTAGGCAACTTGGTTGCCTTCCGGCCGACCGGCCAGCGATCAGAGGCATGTTATGCGCAGTGTTGTCGTTAAGCTGATGCTGTTGACCGCTGGGCTGTCGATGGTCGATTCAGCCTGGGCCGATGGACCCGGCGCAACTCCAGTCATGGCGGAGATTGGGGCCGATCCGTTGGTCAACTTTCAAGCCGCGGAACCGACCGCCACGCGTTTCGCCGAGTTCGCCTGGGCTGACGCCGAGTACCTGCTCTGGTGGATGAAGCCGGTCTGTCAAAAGAAGCCTCTCTTGCATTTCGGCCACGCTTCGGACATGGGCCCCGTCCCCCGGGCAATTCTGGGTGACAGCAAGTACGAGATGCCGCCGGCCTCCGGCGTCCGGGCAACCGTGGGCCTTTGGGCGCCGAATGCCGCCAATCTGGGCTGGGAAGCGTCGGGCTTCTGGCTGGGACGGGTGCAGAATACGCATGCATTCGTGTCGCCCGACGGATCGCCGGCGTCGATCATTCCGTTCACGAACGAGAACAACGCCGCTCAGGCCCTGCTCTTCACGATTCCTGGTCAGGTCGGCGGCCGGATCACGGCTACGGGCAGCAGCGAACTCTGGGGCGCGGACACGAACGTCCTCTGGCGCTTCGCGGCTGCGGAGGGAGATTGGTCGCGCCGCGTCAGCTTGTTGGCTGGTTTCCGATACGTGAGCCTGCGCGACCGCATCGACATTCAGCAGACGCAGTTCCTGGTCATCGATCCACTTGCCTTCGGCATCGGCGGTTGCCAATTCGCGACGGACAACGAGTTTTACGGAGCACAAGTCGGCGCGCGATTCGAGATGGAACGGGGCCGCTGGGGCCTCGAAGCAACCGGCAAGTTCGCGCCCGGCGAAATGCACATGATCTCGGATGTCTCGGGCAATCCATTGATCGCCGGCACGCAGGTGCTTCCCGGAAGCGTGCCGGGACCGCTTCTGGTGTTGCCATCGAACGTCGGACAAGTCGATCGCTGGGCGCTGGCGTTCGCGCAGGAGTTCAATCTGAAGCTGCGCTGCCGGCTGACGCAGAACGTGCTGGCGACGTTGGGTTACAACCTTCTCTACCTTAATCGCATCGCCTGCCCGGGTGATCAGCAGCCGCAGTTCGTGAACATCTCTCAGTTGCCGCAGTTCGCGCCATTCCGCGGCAAGCTGGAACCGACGCCGATCCTGGTGCACACGGACTACTTCGCGCAGGGCCTCAGCGCGGGACTGGAAATTCGATACTGAGTGGCACGCTTCCCGCTGCTCAAAGCATCATCGCGAAAACACGACAGTATGACAGCACGACAGAAGTGTCGCACTGTCTCGGTCTCGTGTTTTCGTGATGGTCTTTTATCCGATTGCCGTCGGCGCTTAGTACGTCAACTGCGTGGCGAAGTAGAAATTGGTCCCGGGACGGTACAGCGGATCGACGCCCAGGATGTTGCCCGAGATCGGGTCGAGGTGCTCGCGGTAGAGCTTGTCGTTCAGGTTTTCAACGCCGGCGGTGACCAGCATTCGATCCGTGACTTGCCAGTAGCTGCGGATGTCGAAGATCGTGAACCCGGCCGTGGCAAACTCGCCGAGGCTCGTGGCGATGTTGTTCTGACCCATGACGGTGCGGGCGGCGAACTCGATCTGCCATTTCGGATTCGGCTTCGCCTGGTGAATGCGGAAACCCGAGCGGAATTCCAGAGGCGGAATCTGCGGCAGCGCTTCGACGGCCGCGGCCTGCTCACCGGTGAGCGGGTTGACCCGCCGGCTGCTGGCCAGTTGCGGCAGCCGCCGATTGTCGATGTGGGTCCGGTCCTCACCCTGCACGTAGGCCAGATTGCCGAACGGCGTCAACCAGTCGAGCAATTGATACTGTCCAGTCACTTCGCCGCCGGCGAGCGTCGCTTGATCCGTGTTGGTGAAGATCACCTGGGAGATACCCGGCCCCTGCTTGTTGCGATCGAACGTGATGTAGTTGTGGACCCAGGCGTAGAATCCGTTGACCGTGCCGGTGAACTTGCCGTAGTCGGCTCGCAGGCCGACGTCGAACTGCGTCAGTTGTTCCTTGCTCAGGTTCGGATCGCCGATGAGCCGCAGCGTGCCTTGCTGGAGGACGCCGACAAATGGTCCGGCCGCGTACAGTTCCGTGAGCGTCGGCGCCCGCTCGGCATAGCCGACGGCGCTCAGGGCCGTCCAGTTTTGATCGACCTTGAACTCGCTGCTCAGATAGCCGCTCAAGAGCGTGAAGTTCCGCGTCAGGTTGTTTTCCCACGGTTTGACCGAAAAGATGATCGGGTCGAAGGTGACGCGATCGACCGGGGACCCCGGCGCCGACGGCGCGCCAAAGAAGTCGATATTTCCATAGATCAAGCGCGACTCGCTTGTCGTCTGCACGAGATCGACTCGGCCGCCGCTCTTCACCTTCAGCCGATCGTTCACCGGCATCGAGAATTCCGCGAAGAATCCCGGATCGGTCATGTTCGAGTTGGGAATCTTCTGAATCTGCGTGAACAGCGGCATCTCGCCGGGCAGGACTGGCAAACCCGTGTTCGGATTGATGCCCTGCGTTTGCACGAAGCGAATGTTTTCGAGCAATCCCTGACCAATGATGTTCAAATCGGTGCCGGCAACGAGATTGAGCGCGTCCTGCTGACCCCACTGAGTGATCCAGCGATACCCGTAGGACTTGTTGGCGAAACTCGTTGTGGAGAAATCAGCGAACTGATTGATCCCCTGCGTGTTGTTGTTGGTGTTGAACGACGCGGCCAAAAGCGTGCGCACGAATTGCTGTTTGTTGAACTGCTGCGTGTTCCCAGTCGCCGACGTCGTGTTGTACCAGAAATCGAGCGTCCCGCGATCGAAGTACTGCTGGTTCTCCGCCAGGAAGCGCCAACTGTACGCCTCGGTGTATTGCCGATCGATGTCGAAATACAAGCCGGGAAATTCGAGATCGTGGAGGTTGACGTTCAAGCCCTTGAACTCGAGGTGCCAGTTCGGCGACAGGTCCATGCCGATGGCGTAATTGATGTTCGTGGCGTTGTAACTGGCGGCAATGGGGAATCGATTGCCGTCGAGGTAGTCATTGCCGGCCAGCAGATTCGCGGTGACGCGATAACCCCAATCGGGTCCGCCGCCGAAGATCGTCTGTAGCCCGTCCCAGTTGGCGCCGTTGGTCTGATAACCGATCGAACTGCGGCCGTGGGTTTCGTAGCCGTTGGCGAATCGCGGCGAATCGAGCGTGGCGACGTCGAGGAACGTGAAGCCGGGGCCGCGGGTCACCGTGTACGGGCCCTTGTAGACGATGATGTCGCGGACGGTGCTCGGATCGAATTTCGAGATCGCCGTGTCGAGGTCCTGGCGGGCGGGAAAGAAGAACGCGCCATCGCCCATGGTGACCAGTTGGCCGACGCGGTAGCCGCGAACGCGCGGATCGGTGCTGATGGCGTTGCGGCGTTGGAGTTCGACGCCGGCGCCGCCGGCTGATTTCGCCAACAGGTCCGCCACGTCGGGGGCGTTGACGGCGGTCGCCGCCTGACCGCCGGCGGCATTGACCGTCGTTGTGCCGGGCGTCGCCGCCTGGCTGCCCTCGCTGCGCGAGGCTTCGTTGGTTCCCGCGAGGCCGGAGGGAGGAAGTTCCCCGCCGAGCGGATTGAGCGCGCCACCGCCGCCCGGGGTCGTTGATCCGCCTGGCGGCGGAGTGACGGGCGGAGGCGGTTGCGGGCTGATCGTGGGCGGCGGTTGCGGACTGGTTGCCGGCGGCGTGATCTGCGGCGCGGGCTGCTGCGCCACCTGTTGCACGCCGGAGGGCGGCACGGAGGCGCCGTCGTCGGCCACGGCCACGGCTACGGCCCAGAGGCTCGTCGTGACCACGGCCGCTCGCAATCGCCGCCGATGCTTTCCGCTCCGTCGCATGCGCCGCGGCCCTCCTCGCAGACCGCTCATCCCGCACCAAGGCGCGCTCGCCGCTTCAGGAAAGCTCCGCCCCCTTTCTCTTTTCGGCAGCGCGATGGGGCGAACATTCGCCCCGTTCCGAAAAACCCGCCAACAAGCCAGGATCGGTGCGATTGTTTCAATCGGCGAGATCGCACAAGTCATACTGGCTTGCCCAGTTTCCGCCCCAACTGTCGGGCGGGTGGGCAGAAACTCTCGAAGAAGAATCCTGAACCACAGATGAACATGGATACACACGGATTCGATCAGCCGGTGTGCAATTCCCTCCGCGTGAATTCGTGTTGATCCGTGGCCCAGAGCTTTGTTGCCGACGGCATCCATCCGTCTGACCGGGTCGTTCGTCGTATTAATAGCCATCACGAAAGCACGAAACTCAGAAGGCGCGACCGAATGACCGTTTCCTCCCCATGGTTTCGCTTTGACGCGATGTCGTGATGATGTCGTCCTAGCGATCGAGGTCGACTTCTGCGCAGGCCGTGCCGCTGGGCTTTCTTTCGGATCGAGGTACGTCATGTTCCGCCGGATTCGCTTTGCCCTGCCGGGCCTGGTGCTGGTGTTGGCGTCGTGGGGCGCCGCCGGCGAGATCGGCTTCGTCGAGGATTTCGCGCTGGCGCGCGACCGGGCCGCCAGCCTTCGCCAGCTGATCCCCGGCACCGAGGATTACTACTTCTTCCACGCCCTGCACTTCCTGAACACCGAGCAATTCGAGAAGGCGCTGGCCCAGCTGCCCCCCTGGAACGAGCGCTTTGGCCGCACGCCGCGATTGATCGAGATTGAGACGCGACACGCCCTGCTGACCTACGACCGCGATCCGCAGAAGACTCTGGCGTACCTGAAAGAGAAGCTCGGTCTGCGATTCGATCATGAGCGCGTGGTGCCCGGCGCGGCGCCGAATCTGCCGACCGCTCTCGATCCCGCGCTCGTTGCCCGCGCCGCCCTCCGGACGCGCTCGCTGACCGGCTGGCCCAACCTCGACAACTTTGAAGATTCCGCGCTCGAATGGCTCGCCGCCGAGAACCTCGACTGGGAGCGGCGCCGCCAGTTGCTCCAGCGATTGTCGCGGCCGGACGTCCCGGACCTGCCCCGGCTCATCAGCGAGGACCTCCGCGCCCCGCGCGCCGGACCGTTCGGTTCCATGCCGATTCACCAGCGGCTGACGCTCGAGCAACTCGAAGCCCTGGAGAAGCTTCAGCCGGCGCTGCTCAACCAGCAGGCGCTGGTGCAGGCGTGGATCATCCGCTTGCGGCCCAACGCCGACGAAGATTGGCGGCGCGATCCGAAGCTGACCCGGGCCTATTTCGACCGGCTGCTGGCGTTCGCGCGCCGGCTGGCCCCGGTGCACAACCCGCTGAAAGCGCACGTGTTGTTTCATCGATTGGCTTTTGACCGGGCCCAGGGGAACTACGACAAGGCCCTGTTCCTCGAGTACCTGAAGCTGCCGCGGCAGCAGCCGTATATGGCGCGCGCTCTGCTGGAGTCCGAGGCCGCCCGGCGATTTCCGGCCGATCTGTCCGCTGACTTCAGCGCCGCCACGATGATGCCGATCGTCGGCGCCGACGAACCGCTCGTTCGCAGCTACCTGCTGCACTTCCTGACCACGGCCGAATCGCCCCGCGAGTTCGAGCCGTATATCAACGACGTCTACCTGCGGCACCTGTTCGCAGAAGCCAAGATCGTCGCCGGGCTGGGCGAACCCGATCAATGGGCCGCTCAACTCCCGCCCGAACTCTTCCGCCAACTCAAGGAGCGGGTCGACATCGACTTCGCCTTCACGAACAAGACCCACTTCGCCGCAGATGAACCCGTCCGGCTCGACGTGCACCTCAAGAACACGCCGACGCTGGTGGTAAAAGTCTTCGAGATCAACACGGCCAACTACTATCGGCAGCACCAGCGGGAAGTGGATACGGACGTGAATCTCGACGGATTGGTTCCCAACGAAGAGAAGACGCAGTCGCTGGCCGAGCCGCCGCTGCGCCGGGTGACCCAGCGCTTCGACTTCGCGCAATTGTCGAAGCCCGGCATCTACGTGATCGATTTCATCGGCGGGGGCAAGAGCAGTCGGGCGGTGATCCGGAAGGGCCGGCTCCGACCGCTGGTGACGACCGGCACAGCCGGGCTGAATGTCGCCGTCGTCGACGACGCCGGCAAACCCGTGCTCGACGCCCGGCTGTGGCTCGGCGGCACGGAATACATGCCGGACAAGGATGGCACCATCGTCGTGCCATTCTCGACGAACCCTGGCCGACGACCGATTGTCCTCTCGCGCGGCGATTTCTCCTGTCTCGAATTCCTTGACCACCCGGCCGAGAAGTATTCACTCGTCGCCGGCATCTACGTCGATCGGGAAGCGCTCCTGTCGCGCCGCATTGCGAAACTGATTGTTCGGCCCGCGTTGACTCTGAACGGCGTCCCCGTGTCACTGAAGCTGCTCGAGGAGCCGAAGCTGCGCATCACCTCGACTGATCACGACGGGACCGTGTCGGTCGCCGAAGTCGCCGACTTTCCGTTGTTCGAGGACCGGGAATCGACGCACGAGTTCCGCACGCCGCCGCGGCTGGCGCGGCTCGACGTCGCACTCGTCGCCAAGGTCAGGAGTCTCAGCGAATCGACGCGCGTGGACCTGGCCGCGCAGCAGTCGTTCGCGCTCAACGGCATCGACCGCAGCGACAAGATCGAGGATTTGCACCTGGCGCGATTTGGTCCGGACTACGTGATCGAAGTCCGCGGCCGGAGCGGCGAACCGAGAGCCGAGCGACCGGTGCAACTGACGCTCAAGCACCGGGACTTCCGTGAACCGGTGCGGGTGTCGCTGAAGAGCGATGCGCGCGGTCGTATTCAACTCGGGCCGCTGCCCGACATCGTCAGCGTCGCCGTCAAGGGCCCCGAGGGGACGGAGCATCTTTGGCCGCTCATCGCCGATCGATTTTCCTACTCGCCGGTGCTGCACGCCCGGGCCGGAGAAAGCGTGACAGTTCCGTGGATCGGCGGCGGCAAGCCGGCGCGGGATGAGGTCGCCCTGTTCGAGCTGCGCGACAACGCCATCCGCGCGGACCGGTTCGACGCCGTGGCCGTCCGCGACGGGCTGCTGGAACTGCGAGGCCTGCCGCCGGGAGATTACGACCTCTGGCTGAAGCGGCAGGGCGTGCGGGTTCGCGTCCGCATCGTGGACGGACCGGCGGCGTTCGGCTTCGCGCTCGGCCAGCGACGGCATCTCGAACTGCCGCTGCTGAAACCCGTCGCCATCGCGGCGATCACGCCCGGCGACGACGCTTTGACCATCAAACTGACCGACGCCTCGAAGTTCGCGCGCGTGCACGTGTTCGCCGTCCGCTATCGCCCGACGTTTTCGGCATTCGATCAGTTCGGGCAGGTGCGGCCGGCGCCGCTGCGCGGCGTGTTGCCGGCTCATGCCGAATCGGCCTATCTGACGGGACGGAATATCGGCGACGAGATTCGCTACGTTTTGGATCGACGGCAACAGCGGCGATTCCCGGGAAACATGGCGGAGCGGCCCGCGCTGCTGCTCAATCCCTGGGCTGTGCGCTCGACGGAGACCGGCGAGCAGTTGCCGACCGGCGGGGATCAGTTCGCGCCGCAGTCGCCGCCGGCCCCCGCCGCGCCTGTGCCGTCGCCCGGCGCTCCGACGGAAGGCCGGGTCGCGGCCGCTGACGGGGAATTCGCCAACCTCGATTTCCTCGCCGATGCCGCCGCCGTGCTCACCAACCTCGTGCCGGATGCCGCCGGCGTCGTGCGGATTCCGCGCGCCAACCTCGGCCCGCACTCGATCATTCGCGTCGCCGCGGTCGATCCGCTGCACACGACGGTTCGAACCGTGACGCTGCCGGAAGCGCCGGCCCAGGTGCTCGACCTCCGGCTGCGAGCGGGGCTCGATCCGAAGGGACATTACACGCAGCAGAAGCAGATCACCGTTCTCCGCGCCGGCGAAACGCTGACCCTCGCCGACGCGCTGTCCAGCCGGCTCGAGGGTTATGACAGCCTGGCCCGCGTTTACTCGCTGTACACGGCACTGTCGCGGAATCCGCAACTCGCCGAGTTCGCATTCATCCTTCGCTGGCCGAAGCTGTCGCCGGCGGAGAAGCGCTCGCTCTATTCGCAGCAAGCCTGCCACGAACTCAGCTTCTTCCTCGCCAAGAAAGACCCCGAGTTCTTCCGCGCCGTCATCAAGCCGTACCTGGCCAACAAGAAGGACAAGACCTTTCTCGATCACTGGCTGCTGGAGGACGATCTGAGCGCGTACCTGGAGCCGTGGCAATTCGGCCGATTAAACGCCGTCGAGCGCGTTCTGCTCGCGCAGCGCATCGCCGAGCAGCGGCCGAAAGTGGAGCGGCACCTCGCCGACCTGTGGCGGCTGCAACCGCCGAACGCCGATCGCTTTCGGCAGTTGTTTGAAACGGCGATTCAGGGCGACTCCCTGGCGGCGGACGACCGTTTAGAGTTGGAGAAACTGAAAAAAACAGAACAGCTCGGCAAGCCGCTGATGAACGCCCAGGACGCGGCGGGTCGAGTCCTCGCGCTTCCCGGCGCTGGCGGGGGCGTGGGCGGAGCTCCCGCCGAGTCTGGCCGACGCGGTTCAGGACTCCAGCGGACCATCACTGGTCCAGCGGCCGGAGTTCCCGCGCGCGACGGCGCCGATAAGAAGGCTGCCGCTGACTCCCTGAACTTCCTGCCGGAAAGCCGCATGCGGGCCAACGTTCGGCAACTCTATCGCCGCGTCCCGCCGACGCAGGAATGGGCCGAAAACAACTATTACAAGTTGCCGATTCAAAAACAGGTCGCGGACCTCGTGGCCGTCAATCCCTTCTGGCTCGATTACGTCCGCCACGATCCTCGGCAGCCGTTTCTTTCTCGGAATGTCGCCGAGGCGTCGCACAGTTTCACCGAGATGATGCTGGCGTTGGCGGTGCTCGATCTGCCGTTCACCGCCGAGAAGGCCATCGTCAAATTCGACGGACCGAAGATGACCTACACCACGGCCGGGCCGTCGATCACGTTCCACGAGGAAGTGCGTCCCGCCGGCGGCGCCGCGCCGGTCGTGCCCGTGCTGGTCAGCCAGAATTTTTATCGCCACGGCGACCAGTTTCGAGACGTCGATGGCGAGCGCGTGGCGAAGTTCATCACCGGCGAATTCGTCGCGCAAACCGTCTACGGCTGCCAGGTCGTCGTCACCAACCCCTCGCCGTCGCGCCAGCGGCTGACGGCCCTCATCCAGGTGCCGGTCGGCGCCCTGCCCGTCGCCAGCGCCCAGTTCACGCGATCGGTCCTCGTCGATCTGGAACCGTACCGCACGCAGACGATCGACTATCTGTTCTACTTCCCGTTCGCCGGCCGCTTCGATCACTTCCCCGTGCACGTCGCCAAGGACGAGGCACTGATCGCGTCCGCCGCGCCCGTCACCTTCGAGGTCGTGGACAAGCCGAGCAAACTCGACACCACGTCGTGGGAATACGTCTCGCAGAACGGCTCGGCCGAGGACGTGCTCAACTATCTGAACCGCGAAAACCTATCGGCACTCGACCTCGACAAGATTGCCTTCCGGATGCGAGACAAGGCGTTCTTCGAGGCGGCGCTGAAGCTGCTGCGCGATCGGCACGTGTTCGCACCGACGTTATGGTCATACTCGATTTATCACAACGTCCCGGCCGCGATTCGCGAATTTCTGGCCGACTCGGATCAGTTGGCCGCCATGTGCGGCGGGCCGATCGAATGCACGCTGGTCAGCTACGACCCAGTCGCCCGGCATGTTTACGAGCACCTGGAGTACAAACCGCTGGTCAACGCTCGGGCCCACGCCTTGGGTTCGCGGCGGCAGATCGTCAACGACCGATTCCGCGAACAATACGACCGGTTCCTGACGCTGCTCGCGCATCGCAGACAATTGACCGACTCGGACTGGCTCGCGGTGACGTATTACCTGCTGTTGCAGGATCGCATTGCCGAGGCGATGGATGCGTTTGCCCGAGTGAACGTCGAGCGCGTGGCGACCCGGCTGCAATACGATTATTGCGCCGCTTACCTGGCGATGTTCGGCCCGGCGCCGCAGGAAGCGCGGTCGATCGCGCTGCGCTATGCCGATCATCCGGTCGATCGCTGGCGGAATGCGTTCGCCGACATCCGCTATCAACTGGACGAAGCGGAGGGCAAAGCGCCCCAGGTGGCCGACGCCGGCAACCGCGCTCAAGAACAAGGGCGGCTGGCGGCGACCGAACCGACCTTCGAGGTCGCACTCGACGGGCAGAATGTGCTGCTCACCTGGCAGAATCTCTCGGCCGCGCGCGTGAACTTCTACGTCATGGACGTGGAAGTTCTCTTCAGCCGCAGCCCATTCGCCCAGGATTTCGGCGGTCAGTTTTCGACGATCCGGCCGAACGCATCGCAGGAACTCGCGCTCCCCGCCGGCCAGTCGCGGCTGACGATTCCGCTGCCGGCCGAATTGGCGCGGCGGAACGTGCTGGTGGAGGTCACGGCCGCGGGCAAGTCGCGCTCCGTGCCCTATTACTCCAACTCGATGGACCTGCGATTGATGGAGAGCCAGGGCCAACTGCGCGCTGCCGACCGCGACGGCAAGCCGCTCCCCGCGGTCTACGTCAAGGTCTATGCTCGCCTGGCCGACGGGCAGGTGAAGTTCCACAAGGACGGCTACACGGACCTGCGCGGACGCTTCGACTTTGCGTCGGTCAGCACGCCCGAGAGTCAGCCAATCACGCGCTTCGCGATTCTGGCGCTGAGCGACGACCGCGGAGCCCTGATCCGGGAGGTGAACCCACCGCAGCAGTGAAAGGGATGTTCACTACCCGAGCGCGCTTCACTGCGATGGATCAATCGAAAGCCGTTGGTCATTCCGAGCGAAGCGAGGAATCTCCTCACGGCCAATGGAGGTCAAGCAAGATTTCTCGCTATGCTCGGAATGACACTGATTTCCTGGCTGCCACGCCAATCGGAAGTGCGCTCTAACACGCGCGACCAGCCTATCGGCGCTGAAATAGCCACACGTAACCGGTCATCTCCTCCTTCATGAACTTGGAGCGCTGTTCGTAGAGCTTTCGATACTCGGTCTGCACTTTTTCGAGGGCCTTCAGTTCGTCCTCGCTGGGTCCATTTTTCATGTCCCTGAGTTTCATCTGCTCCTTGGAAAGCGCCTCCATCGCGGCGTCAAACTCTTTCTTCCAGGCCTTGAGTTTGGTCTTCATCTCCTCTTCGCTGACGCCGTCCGCTGGCGAAATCAACGTCACCGTGTCGCCGACGAGGATGTCAAGCTTCCCATCGCCGTTGACGTCATCGACCCACACGCGAGTCATCTGCATCGGCCCGGTCAGGTCCGTCTCGCGGAGGATGGCGAGTTCGTCCGAACGCGGCGCCGGCTTGATCAATTCCCGGAACCGCTTGAACTCCGGCAGCTTTCCCTTGCCGGCGATATTCTCAGCCCATTGGACGCCGCCGCTCGACGAGCCGCTGACGATGTCGAGATCGCCGTCGCCGTCCCAATCAACTATGAACGGGTCGCCGTGGTGGCCGTCCGCGAGTTTCAGCGGGGCGTCGCCGACCTTGATCAACTCCGGCGTCGGCTCGAACCGGCCTTTCCCCTCGCCTTTGAACCAGTAGAATTTGCCCGCGAAATTGCCGACGACCAGGTCCAGCAGACCGTCGCCGTTCCAATCGACCGCGAACGGCCGGGTGCAGATCGCTTCGACGATGTCGTCATCGCCTTTGACTGGAATGATCAGCGGCTGACCGTCGTTCCCTTTCAAGGCCTCGGCTTTGCGAAACGTGCCGTCGGCGTTGCCGTACAGGACCTGGAACAACCCGGCCATCTTCGATTCCATGCGGGAATACGAGCCGGAGAGAATGTCGATATGTCCGTCGCCGTCGAGGTCCACAAACTGTGGAGTCGAGGAGGTGCATCACCACACGCCCGGCACTTCGGCGACCTTGCCTTCGGCCTGCAGCCATTCGCCGGCCGCGAGTTTTCCATCGCCGAGATTCCGAAACACGCGCATCTTACCCTGGTTGAACTGCCCGACGATCAGGTCTTTCTTCCCGTCGCCGTCGACATCAAACCAACACGGACAGGCAAATCCCGGCGCTTCCACGCGGATCGCAGTGTCGTTCGCTTTGAGGAGAACCGGTGGCGCGAAGTCCGATGCGCTGCCGCCCGCCGCCACGCATGCCAAACCGAAAGCAGCCAGTAACCGCTTCATGACTGGAAACCCTCGCCCAGACCAACATGGTTGGAATTGTGATCCTCACATTGTCGCTGGTCCACCCAGCGATTGCAAGCGCCGCAATCCGGATTTCTCCGTGATCTCCGCGCCTCCGTGGTGAATGCAATCGTCGTCCGAAGCGCTCATCGCAGAGCATCGAGCAGTTTCAGCCTTGTCGCGGAGATTGCCGGGATCAGGCCGCCGAGCCGGCCCATGACGAGCGTGAACACGGCGCCGGCCATGAGGACGTGGGCATCGACGACCAGCCGGAGGATTACGGTCTTGCCGCCCCCGCCGGCGCCCGACGACAACACGCTCGTCGCCGTCAACCCGTGGCACAGCGAGCCGAGCGCCATGCCGGCCAGGCCGCCCACCGCCGCGATCATCAGCGATTCCAGCAGAAACGACACCAGGATCTGCCAGCGCTTGAAACCCAGAATCCGCAGCACGCCGATGTCCTTGATCCGCTGAGCCACCGCGGCGAACATCGTGTTCATCACGCCGAAGACGCCGCCGAGCGACATGACCACGGCAATCACGATCGTGAACTGGAGAAACGTTTTGTTGTTCTCCGACTGCTTGCTGAAGTACTCGAGCTCGGTCTGGGCGTTGACCTTGGGGTTGTTGAATCGGGTCCGCAGATGGGCGGCGAGTTGAGTGGCGCGTTCGATCACGTCGGCTCGCGGGCCATCGTCTTCCACGCGCAGAATCAGCGACGAATAGCCAGACTTGTTGAACATGTTCGACACGCGCTCGTGCTTGGCCCAGACTTCGGAGCCGAACGTGGTCCCCTCCGTGTTCATGATGCCGACGACGACCCAGGTGCGGTCGCCGAGCGTGAAGGTGTCGCCGACGGCCAGCGTCGGTTTGCCCTGTTTGCGGCCGAGTTCGACGGCCACGCCGGCGCCGAGCACCGCTTCGACCTGATCCTCGCTGGTGCCGGGCTGCGCGCCCGGCGGCGTGCGCACCCCCGCCTCGGAGAACCAGCGGCCGTCCTTGAGCGTCAAGCCGTGGACCTCGCCGGCAAGTTCCGGATCGACGATGCCGCGAACCTGGACGAATTGCCGCCGGGTGGCGTCGTTTTCGACCGGCCGGTTGATGATGCAATACACTTCGCGGCTGGCCAGCGGAATCTCGCGTCCATCGCGCTGGATGCGCTTGACGCGCGCCGGCCGATCGAGCGGCCGATTGTCTTCGTCCAGCGTCGCCACTTCGCGCTCGATCTGCGTCACGTCGCCGAAGCCGATGTTCGAAAACACCTCGTCAGTCGCGCCGTCGGCGAGGACGATGATGTTGCCCGGCTGGCCGCTCTCCGACGTCAACTGATACATCCCGTTCACAAACGCCAGGAGTACGGTCAAGATGCCGACGACGGCGGTGAAAACGACAGCGGTCAGGACGGTGATCGGCCAGCGGACGCGAAGGTTCCGCAGATTATAGACGAGAGGAATCCGGCCGATGCCGAGCAGGATCGCCACGTCGATCAGGTAGACGACGATGAGGCCGGCGCCCCAGGCCAGCGGCCCGCGCGGCACGCCCAGCCAAATCACAATCTCGGCGGCAAAGACAACCAGGGCGACGAACGCCGCCAGGCCGATCGCCAGGTTGAACAGCCGCCGACCGATGCCGCGCCAAAATCCGGTCCGACCCACTGTGTCGGAAATGACCGACTCGTCCGGCACTGCCGCCGGCAGAATCAACAAGAGCGCGGACAGTGGCGCCAAGGCCGCCAGGATCAGCGGCTCAATCGACAGCAACAGGAGCAGGAGCCTGCCGAAAAACGCGACGAATCCGCGGACGCCGTCGCGAATCGGGGCGAAGCGCGGCGGCGGCGGCTCCGACGGCGAGATCGGCAGCGACGCCGGCAGCGTCGGTTCGCGCTCGAACTCCGGCGGCGTTTCGACAATGGAACTCACAGCCGCTCCCTCAGGCCACCTTGCTGAATACTTCGGTCACGCGCACGCGCCGGGCCGACCAGGCGGGAACCAGGCTGCCCGCAATCGCCGCGAAGACGCCCACGGCCGGCCCCCACCAGAGCGCGTTCGGATTGATGTAAAACTTGCCGAAGAAACCGATCGGAATCGCCACGCCGCCGACCACGTGATTCACCAGCCACCAGACGGCGATCGCGCCGATCCCGCCGCTGACCACGCCGACGATCACCGCCTCCCCGAGGACGAGCGCCAGAATCTGCCACGGCTGGAAGCCGAGCACTTTCAGCACCGCCATCTCTTTCTGCCGCTCGCGCACGCTGATGCTGTAGGCGATGGCGATAATCAGGACGATCACGCCGAGAATCGCCGGCGCCAACAGCGCCCGCATCGCCCAGAGGATGTCCTTGTAGGCGTCCAGGAAATTGGCGATCGCCGAGGACGCCATCTCGACTTTGACCGACGGCGACGAAAAACGTCCGGGCCGGCTGACCAGTTCGGCGAATTTCTCGTGCCCGCGCTGATCCGGGAAGCGCGCCCAAAACAGGTTCAGCGACTTCTCCGCCAGTGGATGCCGCTTGCCGGTCGAGCGCTCGTAGGCGTCGAGCGTCCGGCGAAGGTAATCGGCGTTCATGATCGCGCTCTGATCATAGCGCCCCGCTGGCAGCACGCCCACGATCTCAACTTCAAACTCGATGTCCTTGTAATTGAAGCTGTAGACCTTGAGTCGATCGCCGATCTTCTTGTTCAGCACGCGCATCTTCTCCGGCCCGAGCAGCACGCCGCGGATGTTCGTGTTCATCTTGGCGACGGCCTGGGCCAGTTCCGCGCGCTTGGCGGGGCCGATCGTCCCTTCGTCCAGATCCTCCATCATCGTCAGCACGTGATCCGGCTGCATGGCGAAGAAAAAGAGGATCGTGTCGAGCGTGCGCTTGTTCGGGTCGGTCGAAGTGCCGACAAAAGTCCACGGCATCAGATCCTTGGTCGGGTCGGCGGCGAGTCCCGGCGGCAGGCTGGTCGCTTCGGCGCCCAGTTCGTTGGCGTAGCGCGGCGGCATCTGGCTCGGAATCTGGAACTTCTCGGTGACGATCACCTTCACGTCTTGCGCCCGCTCCTCGGTCACGCGGCTGAGAAACGCCAGCACCGACCAGATGATCGAGACGACCAGCACGGCCATGAAGGTGGCGAGATACGTCAGCGAAGTCCGAAGCAGGTTGCGCCGGATACTTTTGAACATCATGACAGCGAACTTCGGGACGGCCAGGACGATCGCGCCGAGCCGTCCGGGCAGGCCCAGGGCGCCGGTCCAATCGACGACGCGGCCCACGATGTGAGCGACGAGTTCAGCGCCGCCGAGCACGACGAAAAACGGCACGAGGACCAGCAGCAGCGCCAGCGCCAGCGCGATCGGCGACAGCGCGACCCACAACAGCGTCGGCAGCAGCGACGATTCCGCCGGCATTAGCGCATCTCGATCGGGAAAGGACGCACGGCCGGTTCGCCGATGGAACCGATTGGAACGCGCGCCGCATCGTCCACGAGCCGGCCCTTCTCCAGGTGCAGTTCTCGCTGCGCCCGCTCGGCCGCGTGCGGATCGTGCGTCACCATGATGATCGTCTTGTTGAGGTGCTCCCGCAGCGTCGCCAGCAGGTCGAGCACCTCCGCCGCGGATTTGGAATCGAGGTCGCCGGTCGGCTCGTCGGCGACGATCAGGGTCGGGTCGGTGACGATGGCGCGGGCGATGCCGACCCGTTGTTGCTGGCCACCAGACAACTGCCCCGGGCGGTGCGACAGCCGATTCGATAGTCCGACCAGGTCCAGCGCGGTCAGCACTTGCTTGCGGCGTTCCGCGGCCGAGAGAGGCAGCAGGAGCAGCGGCAGTTCCACGTTCTCGTAAGCCGTCAGCACCGGTAACAGGTGGTAGAACTGGAACACGAAGCCGACGTGCCGAGTCCGCCAGCGGGCCAATTGACTTTCGGACATCTCCGAAATCACCTGGTCGCCAACGCGAATTTCTCCCGACGTCGGTTGATCGAGCCCGGCGATCAGGTTCAGAAGCGTCGTCTTGCCCGAGCCGGAGGGACCCATCAGCGCGAGAAACTCACCCTCGGCCACGTCGAGCGTGAGATCCTTGAGTACTTCGATTTCCTCCGAGCCACGGACGAACGACTTGTGCAATCCGCGGACTCGAACGATTGGCTCAGAATTCATGACCATCATCCAATCTGAATCCACCGTGTTACGTTGAGGGATTCGGATCCCGATCTCAATTGCGTCGATCGGTATTCACTGGGGCAAATTCTTTTTGTCTTTGTCCGGTTGCAGGAAGGCGACGACCGCGCCCATCTCGGGTTTGAGGTAGACGCCTTCCTCCTCCTTCGGAACGTTGATTTTCACGCGGACGGGCACGGCGCCTTTCGCCCGATTGGCCGTCGGCATCAAGCGATCGACGACGCCGGTGTACGTTCGATTCGGGTACGCCTCAGCGCGGATCGTGCATGGCATGCCCTTCTGAATCTTGCTGATGTCGCGCTCGGTGATGTCGAGCTCAACTTCGAGATCGGCGAGGTCGGCCATTTCGCACACGGAGCCGGAGGTGGCGCCAAAGGCGAGCGGATTGACGAGATTGCCGAGTTCGGCTTTCTTGGTCAGGATCGTGCCGTCGATCGGAGCGCGGATGGTGCAATTGTCGAGCCGCCACTTGGCGCGCTCGAGCCGGGCCTTGGCGGCGGCGACGTCGGCCAAGGCTGCCGCCTCCTTCGCCTTGAGCCGGTCGACGGTCATTTCGAGGACGCTGCGCAGACTATTGGCCCGCTGCTCGGCGGCGCGGTATTCCGCTTCGGCCCGTTCCTTTTCGGCGCGCGCCTGAGCGGCGTCGGGCAGGTTCAGATTGCGCTCATAGTCGAGTTTGGCCTGGCGCGCTTTTGATTCCGCTTCACGCAGATCGGCCGTCGCTTTTTGGATGTCGCGGAGCTGTTCGCGCTCGGTGAGCTCGGCGGCGCGGGCTTCGGCCGCCTTGTACAGACCCGTCGCTTCGAGCACCTCCTGCTCGTAGCCGGTACGGTCAATCACGGCCAGCACTTCGCCGGCCTTGAACCGCTTGCCCTCCTCGACGAACAACTCGACGATCCGGCCGCCGACTTCGATGGGACTGACCGAAATCAAGTGAGCGGGGACGATGTAGCCCTTGGCTTCGAGAACGAGCGATCCCGGCGCTGGCGGGGAGTCAGCGCGGGGCGGCGTCGGATCCGCGGCCGAGGTCGTGCGCGGAGCGGGCGCCGTCGCGGTGGGGGCGTCGCTCGCCGCCGGACGGGTCTTCGCCGGCGGCGGCGCGGTCGCCGAGCGGAGAGCCAGGCTGCCGGCGGCGACGGCCAGCAGCACGCACAGCGCCCACGGCAGCCAGGACGCCGATCGCGACGAGCGCGGATCGTCCACCTTTTCCGGCAGCCGCAGCGATTCGACCCGATCGCGCAGCGACGCCGAGGGCTCGTCGGTCAAAGAGGTGGGAGCGAGGTCAGGCATGGCGTGCGGCTCCCGAGGGCGCGGCGGCTCGGCCATTGGCTCCGCGCGGCGGCCGCCGGCCGAACAGTTTGCCCAGCAGTTCCAGACACAATTGATGCATCGCCCGGCGATTGAACGCGGCAGGATCGGCCTGCAACTGGAGCACCAGCCCGTGCAGCAGCGCCTGGACGAAACTTGCCAGCAGCCGGGGATCGCCGCGCTCGGCGACGGCCGAAGCGCGAAAACCCTCGGCCATCTGATCACGCCAGTCCGAGTAGAGCGACGCCAGGCGCCGGCGAAAATCGTCGCGGAATCCCGTCTGGGCGAGAAAGGAATACTGGAGCCGCGTGAAGTCGGCTGGCACCGGCTTCAGCAGCAGCCGGGATAGCAAGGCGCTGATCAGATCCCAGGCGTCGGCGTCGGCGCGGCAGGCGTCGCTGTCGCCGGCGTCCATCCGCTCGCGCATCCGCCGCACCGTGCGATCGAAGAGGGCAAGCAGGATCTGCTCCTTGGTGCGGAAGTAGTACGTGAGTTGCCCGCGGCTCATGCCGGCTTCTGTTTCGATGGCCGATAATGAGAGATTCTGGATGCCCCGCGACGCAACGACGCGCGCGGCCGCATCGACGATCTCCTCGCGGCGAATTGCCGCAACGTCGATGCGCCGGCTAACAACGCGGCGCGGATTCGCTCGCGGCGCGGCGCGCAGCGAGCGGGCCGAAGCTCCCATGACTTGGCTCTCGGATTAGACCAACCGATCTATTGTTAGACCGTTCGGACCAATCAGTCAAGCTGAACCACGGAGCAAGAAACAATTGCAGGTAAAGTCAATCACGAAAACACGAAAAGAATTGAGCACGTAATCAGAGGCATCGCCCTGTCGTGCTTTCATCCTGTCTTGTTGCCATGATTATGCTGTCCAGAGAATCACAAGAGCACGAAAACGAGTGAGCACAACACGGTGAGGTTTCCTTTCGTGCTTTCAATCGTTCGTGTTGTCGCGCGAGTGTCTTGTTTTGCCGACGATCGTCGCGATCAGGATACGAACACGCCGCCGAGGAACGCGGAATCATAGACGTCGATCGTGCGGAAGAGCGTACTCCCGGAGTTGTTGAAGATGCGGGCTTTCGGCCGGCCGCCCGTTCCCGGCGTCACGAAGATGTCGGCCTTGCCATCGCCATCGACGTCGCGCGCGGCGATGCGCACGCCGCCGAGGTAGTTGGAGTCGCCGACGTAGAGCGTCGAACCCGGGATGGTCGAAAGGGCGAAGAAGCTCACGAGCGGCAGGCCATTGCTCCCGTCAAACACGCGGATATGCGGGCCGCCGCCGGCGCCCGCGCCGGTGATGATGTCCATCTTCCCGTCGCCGTTGACGTCGCCGGCGGCCACGTAGATGCCGCCGCGGAATGCGGGAGTGTAGGCGAAGAAGCTGGCAATCGCCGTGTCGAGCGCGGCGCCGCTGAAGACCATGACGTGCGGTCCGCCGCCCACGCCCGCACCCGTGATCACGTCGGCGAACCCGTCGCCGTTGGTATCGCCGACCGCCACCGTGACGCCGCCAGCGAAGGCGGGATCGTAAGCCATGAACTCGCCGAGCACGGCGCCGGTCAGACCGCTGAAGACGCGGACGTGCGGACCGCCGCCGGCGCCCGCGCCGGTAATCACGTCGGCAAAGCCGTCGCCGTTGACGTCGCCGGCCGCCACGTAGACGCCGCCGGTGAAGTTCACGTCGTAGGCCATGAAGTTGCCGATCGGCGACAGCAATTGCTGGAAGGTCCGGCCATTGAAGACGCGGATGTGCGGACCGCCGCCGAGCCCGGGCGCCGTGATAATGTCGGGCGTCCCGTCGCCGTTGACGTCGGCATAAGCGACGCGCACGCCGCCGCGGAATCGCACGTTGTAGGCGAGAAACTCCCGCACTACGACGCCCGTGTTCAAGTCGAAGACTCGAACTTGCGGCAGGCCGTTGTAGTCCGTGCCGACGACCATGGTGCCGGAAATCGGCGGCGGAGGGGGCGGCGGCGGAACAAACGGTCCGATGTCTACAAGGTAAGCACCGATTGTCGGTGTGCCGATCTCGCCGCTTCCGAGTTGATCGAACGCCGTGCCCGCAATCACAAAGATCGTCTGGCCCGCGGCGGCGTCGAAGGTGATCAGGCTGAACCCGCCCGCGCTGCCCGTGCTCCCGAGGCTGATGAAATCGCCGTTGATTGTCCAGAGCGTCACGACCGGGGCGATGTTGGAAGCATTGGCCCGCAGCACAATGGTGTACGTCCCGGCGGTTCCGAATTGAATGCGGAACGCGTCGCGGTCGCCGCCGAAATCGATCGCGCCGGTCAAGCTGGTGAGCGTATCGGGGTCGGAGACGCCGGTCAGAGTCGTGTCCTGGATCAGCGCCTGGCCCGTCGCCGCCTCCATGCTGATCAGGGTTGTGCCCGGGGGTGCCAGGCCCAGATTCTGCTGCAACCGGTCGCGCTCGGCATAGACGACGCCGGGTTCGGGCGAGCTGTGGTTCAGCGGTTGCGACGAGAAGCGACTGTCGAGATTGGTGTTCTGTGGCGCGACGGTCACGATCTGCCGCCGCTCGGCGTCAGCCTCGATCGTGTGCGAAAGCCCGAATGTATGTCCCGCTTCGTGACTGATCGTGTCGATTAACTCGCGAATGGACCGGGCGGTCGTATCGGGCGTCAGGCCCTCGTGGGCAGGGCCAAACGCCAAGGCGACTTCGCGGTTCTGCATCGTCAGATCGACGCTCGGGGCGATGCCGAAGAGCCCGCCGCCGCCGTCGTCGCCGACAATCATCACGACGGTGTCGACGCCAGTGAAGAATGGCGAGTTGGCGCCGCGATCGTCCCAGATCACGTTGACGTCGAAGTCGGCGTAATCCTCGCGCACGGCGGCGACGATCTGAAGAATCTGCTGCGTGCGCACTTCGGGGCTCGGCGGATTGGCGGCCGTGAATCCGGGCCAGGCGCTGTACGTGTTCCCGCCGACTCCCGAACCGAAACCGCTCGGAAAGATGTATCCCTGACCGGTCGTGAGGGCGCCGCCGTCGAAATCCAGAATCAGGTTCGTCGCCGGGACAATGCGTTGATCCAGCGACTGGAGATGGAGCCGGGTCCGGACTTTCGATTCCGGCGATCGGGTTCGGCGCGCACGTCGAGTTTGATGAAATCGGAAAAACCGCAGCATGGTGTCACTCCCGGCAGAGGTCGCAAATCCGAACGGCGCAGCCGCCGACGGCGGCCGAGGGCTCCATCTCCCCTGCTTCAGTTGTTCCTTAATTTTTGACAGTCACCGGCGCGGAACGCAAGTCAAAAACCCGACCTTTTCACCCAGCTTGCCGCGCCCAGCCGATGAGATCGTGCCAAATGGTCCAGCCCGGCGGCGATTCGCCCGCGCGGAACCGGCGCCCTATCCGAGATTGCCGGGATCACAAAACGCCAAAACTCACGCCGCCCGGGTTCGGAGCGGCGTGAGTTTCGATTTTCAATCGCATGCCGCCGCGGCGGCGCGATCGAACTAGAATCGCAGGCTCAGGCCAAAGGTCACGCCCTGGACCCAGATATCGGACTTGTTGAAGGAGTTGATCGGCCGGACAGGACCGAAGTCCCCGCCATACAGTTGGCTGACCGGCAGAAAGACCGGGTTGATGTACGGGTCGATCTGATCGCCAGGCCGCAGCACGCGGCTGATGTACAGGATGTTGTAACCGACGAAGGTGCTGAATCGCTGCGTCCACTGATAGCCGAACTTCACGGTGCCTTCCGGCACGTAGGCGAATTCGTTGTCATTGAAGACGCCGGAGTTTCCGGCCAAGGCGAGCATGCCGTAAGGCACGATCGTCGTCACGCCGCCAATCTGCGTATTCGTGAAGCCGCGGACCAGCAGTTCCTCGTGCTGGTTGCCGATTGCGATCTTGCCCGTCAGGTCGATGAAGAACCGCCGATGGCGGAATTCCATGTCGAAGCCGACTTGCCCGCCGAAGAACTGGTTGCGGCAGGCGAATTCGTCATAGATGTCCACGAACGTCGGGTCTTCCGGGACCAGCGCGTTCGGGAACGTCGAGCGCGACGTGAGATAGAGCGTCTCGTCGTGGTCGATGTAGCGAACACCGGCGAGGAAGTTGAGCTTGAACCGGTCGCAGTACACGCAGCTGCGCAGGATGTTGGCTTCGGCGCCGCCGAGCTTCATCCGGGCGTTGATGAACATGTCGCCGGAGAATTGGCCGGGGAAGCCGACGAGCACGGCCGAGGCCTGACCAGTCAGCGCGTCGATGAGCGGCCGGGCGAGCACCTGGCGGCCGTTGATCGGCGCCACGAATTCGCCGATGTCGGAGCGCGCTTCCTGGATGAAGCCGCTCAGCCCCAAGCCCCAGATCCGATCCTGACCCCAGACGCCGCCGGTCAGCCGCAGCACGTTGAAGTAGTTGCCGTAATCGAGATTGTCATTGCCGAACAGGACGCGGGTGCCTTCCTGCCCGAGGATGCCCTGCGACGCCGGCGGACTGGCGACGGCGAGCGGGAACGGAATCGGCAGGGAGCGCACGCGCCAAGTCAGATATTCCACGTCGATCCAGCAGCGATCGGGGCCGCCGGCCGCTTTGTGCACTTGCTGGCTTCCGGACATGGGGCCGTCGTACGACGCGCCGCCGGTGGGCGCTTCGCCGAAGGTGGTCGGAAAGCCGGGATAGGCCATGGGTGAACCGCCGACCACGCCCGTGTGCGGCATCTCGGTTGCCTGCGGCAGGAAACCGCCGGCGCCCGGCAGAGGCGCCGTTGTCGAGGGGGCGCTGATCGGCGCCGCCGCGCCTAAGCCCGGGATCGACTGCGGGGCCGCACTGGGCGGGCCTTGCCCAAAAGCGACGCCGGCGCTCGCCGCCAGCGCCGCGAAAGAAGCGAGAACTCCCTTGCTCATCGAACGCTCCTTGGGCTGACGCAGGTTCTCGAACCGCTCGTCCGCGTCGATCACGCAGCCGAGCGGCGATCGCTTTCTCCCATCCGGATGCCGGTCGGCGGCGCGGCGAATTGCAATTCCCGCGCGGCATCGACGCTGTCCGGGCTGTCGGTGGCAGTTTCATCGGCACGCAGGACCGTCAGACATGAGAAACTTTCCCTATTCGTCACAACTCGCGCGACCGGCTCATGCGGAACCGGCGGCACAACCGGTCCCCAGTTTGCCCCGCTTACCGCAATCACCGGTCATTTGGGAATGCACGAAATGCAGTCACCACGAATCGGACCAAGCTTTCTCGCGTTGTCACACTATCGTGCTTCCGTGATTGGCTCATCCCTCCCCGGGTGATCCCGCAGCCGCCTCTGGCACGACGCCGAGCTCAGCGCACAATGTCCTCATGCTCGATTTCGCCGCCCTGAAGCGCGACGCCTTGATCCGGGCTTTCCGCCAACATCTCGAAGGCGAGGTCCGTTTCGACGACACCACTCGGCGCTTGTACAGCACCGACGCCAGCATCTACGAGGTGGAGCCGCTCGGGGTCGTGCTGCCGAAAACGGCCGAAGACCTGGTCGCCGCCGTCCAGATCGCCGCCGAACTTGAGACGCCGATCGTGCCGCGCGGCGGCGGCACTTCGCTGTCCGGACAGTCGATCGGCCCCGGCGTCGTCATCGACTGCTCCAAGTATCTCAATCAGATTCTCGAAATCGATCCTGTCGGGCGGACGGCCCGCGTGCAACCCGGGGTCGTGCTCGATCAGTTGAACCGCGCGCTGGCCAGGCACGATCTGCAATTCGGGCCAGACGTGGCGACGGCCAATCGCGCCAATCTCGGCGGGATGATCGGCAACAACTCGGCCGGATCGCGCTCGATCGTCTACGGCAAGACCGGCGATCACGTCCGTCGGCTGCACTTGCTGTTGTCCGACGGCTCGCGGCTCCGCGCCGAACCGTTGTCCGCGGACGGTTGGCGGACCCGGGCGGAGGCCCCCGGTCTCGAAGGCGCGATCTATCGGCGGCTGCCGTCGCTGCTGACGCCGCACGCGGCGGAGATTCGCCGGCGCTTTCCCAACATCATCCGCCGGGTGAGCGGCTACAACCTCGTGGACTCGCTGCCGGCGTGCGAGGCCGCCGGTTCACAACTCACGCCGGGCCTGATCCCACTGCTCGTTGGCAGCGAGGGCACGCTCGGGATGATTGCCGAGGCCGAACTCGACCTGGTGCCGCGACCGGCGGTGCGCGGGTTGCTCGTGCCGCAGTTCTCCTCTCTGGCCGCGGCTCTCGACGCGCTGGCCGTCTGCCTGGAGTTCGGCCCATCCGCCGTCGAACTGCTCGACGCCATGCTGATCGAACTGGCTCGCGGCAATCTCAAGCTCCGCGGCGCGATGGCCGCGATTCAAGGCAAGCCGAGTGCCCTGTTGATGGTCGAGTTTCAGAGCAATCGTTCCGACGAAGTGGCCGATCGCGTCGACAAGCTCCGCCGCAAGTTGGCGTCGTTTCCCGGCGTCACGGCGATCGTGCCGGCGCTCGATCCCGCGATTCGGGATCCTTTGTGGAACCTGCGCCGCGCGGCCGTGCCGTTGCTCTACGGCCTGCCGGGCGATCGCAAGCCGATCACGTTCGTCGAAGACACCGCCGTCGCGCCGGAGCGCCTGCCGGAGTTCGCCCTGCAATTCCGCGAGATTCTCCGCAAGCACGACGCCGACGGCTGCTTTTATGGGCACGCCAGCGTCGGCTGCCTGCACATCCGGCCGGTGCTCAATCTCAAGGATCCGGCCGGCGTCGCCAAGATGCGGCAGATCGCCGAGGAGATCACCGACCTGGTGCTGGCGTTTCACGGCAGTCTGAGCGGCGAGCACGGCGACGGGCTGGTGCGCAGCGGCTGGAATCGCAAGATGTTCGGCCCGGAGGTGTACGAACTCTTCCGGCAGGTCAAGCGCCTGTTCGATCCGCAGAACCTCATGAATCCCGGCAAAGTCGTCGACGCCCCGGCGATGACCGAGAATCTGCGGACCTTCGCCGTCGATGAGCAGGCGGCTCGCGGCACGATCTTCCATTACGATCGCCAGGAAGGGTTTTTTCGCTCGATCGAGTTGTGCAATGGCGCGGGCGTCTGCCGCAAGACCCAGGGTGGCGCGATGTGCCCCTCGTACCGGGCGACGCGCGATGAGCGGGATACGACTCGCGGCCGGGCCAACGCGCTGCGAATCGCGCTGAACGGTCGGCTGCCGCACCCCGATGGCGCTCCCCTCGCCGAGCGCTGGCTGCACGAGGTCATGGACCTCTGCCTGATGTGCAAGGCTTGCAAGACGGAATGCCCGAGCAACGTCGATCTCGCCAAGCTGAAAGCCGAATTTCTGCACGCCTATTACGAGAAGCACCCGCGGCCGCTGGGTCATCGGCTGCTGGCGCACGTGCATCGGCTGCTGCGCTGGTCGGCCCCGGCTGCGCCGATCGTCAACTGGATGCAACGGCAGCGCTGGTCGCGGTGGGCGATGGAACTGATCGCGGGAATCGACCGTCGGCGGAGTCTGCCGCCGGTGCACGCCGATCATTTCCACCGCTGGTTCCGCCGCCACAGCCCGGATCGCCGCGCCGGCCGCGCTGGAAAGGTCATCCTGCTCGACGATTGCTTTACCAACTGGCAGGAACCGGAAATCGGCCGAGCGGCGGTGCGCGTCCTCGAGCGCGCCGGCTACGCCGTGGAATTGGCGGATCTCGAATGCTGCGGCCGCGCCATGATCAGCAAGGGATTCCTGCTGGAAGCGCGCAAACTGGCCCAGACCGCGCTGCCGAAGCTGGCCGCGCGCGTCGCCGACGGTACGCCGATTCTCGGACTCGAACCGAGCTGCCTGCTGACGCTCGCCGACGAATGGACCGAGCTTGTGCCGGGCGTCGAGTCGGAGCGGGTCGCGGCGGCCTGCGATCTCGCCGATGCGTTCCTGGCGCGGAAAGTGTCGACCGGCGAGGCGGACTTGCCGCTCGCCCGCCGCGAAGGTCAGTGCCTGCTGCACACGCATTGTCATCAGGCGGCGCTGCGCGGATCGGGCGGTTCGGTCGCAGCCCTGCGGCTCATTCCCGGCTGGACGGTGACGGCGCTCGACGCCGGCTGCTGCGGCATGGCCGGTTCGTTCGGCTACGAAGCGGCCCACTTCGATCTCAGCGCGCAGATCGCCGGACTGCAATTGCTCCCGGCGCTGGCCGCGGACCCCGGCGCGGTCGTCGCCGCGACCGGTACGTCATGCCGGCATCAGATCCGCGACCTGGCCGAGCGCCGCGCTCGCCATCCGCTCGAACTCATCGATGAATGCGTCATCGATGCGTCAGCGGGCGGACACACACACGCATGAGCGCGGAGGCGCGATTCCGCGATCGCTGCGGATGGATTCACCACGGAGATACAGAGATCACGAAGATGAGCCGATCGGGATTTCTCTGCGAATCGCGGATTCCCGACGAGCGTGCGAGGCTATTTCTCTTCTTGCTCGACGCGCATGATCTTTTCGACGCGGCGGGCATGCCGGCCGCCCTCGAAAGGCGTTTCCAGCCAGATGCGCAGCATCCGCTCCGTCAGGTCTGGGCCGAGCAGGTCGGCTGAGAGGCAGAGCACATTGGCGTCGTTGTGGCTGCGGCTGAGTTCAGCGGTGATCGTGTCGTGGCAGGGCGCGGCTCGGACGCCGTGGACCTTGTTCGCGGCCATGCACATGCCGATGCCGGTGCCGCAGATCAGAATGCCGCGATCGACTTCGCCCGCCGCGACCGCCCGGGCCACCTTGTGGGCGTAATCCGGGTAATCGACGCTGCCGCCGTTCTCCGGGCCGAAATCGACGACTTCGTGCCCCAGTTTCTGCAAAAACGGGATAATGCGCTGGCGAACGGCCACTCCGCGATGGTCACTGCCGAGGGCAATTTTCATGGCCACTCTCGTGGAAAGCGCGATCGAGTCCGCGCCCACTACTCTACCCCGGCTGTGCGCGTGCGCCAAGAAGCCTATCGCCATGAAGATTCAACGAAGGATTCCAGGGCGATCGGACAATAATCCGGTGCGAAGCGACGCCGCAGAGGGATCGGCATGGGAGAAGGCGACCGGCTGATTCAACGGCGTCGATGGCATGCGGCCGTTCTCGCCGGCGACGACGATGCCTGGCGCGACGGGTACGATCAGGCCTACGACGCGGTCCGCGCCTTCATCGCCTGGCGGTGCGCCGGCTGCGCGGACCTGATCGACGACGTGGAACAGGAGACGTGGATGACGGCGGTGCGGCGCATCGGAGACTATGATCCGGGCCGTGGGACTTTGGCCGTTTGGATCTGCGGCATCGCCGCCCACGTCGTGCGCAACGCCCTCCGGTCGCGTCGCCGGCGATCCGCCCGCGTCAGCGCGCTCGTCGGCGAGTGCCCGGAGCCGCCGGATGCCCCCGCGGAAAACGACCGAGCCGAGTGGACCGCCCGGACTCTGGCCGAACTGCCGGACCATTACGAACAGGCCCTGCGTGACAAGTATCTCCACGGCCGAAGCGTCGCCGCCATGGCCGAAGACCGCGGCGAATCACTGAAAGCGGTCGAGTCCCTTCTGACTCGGGCGCGGGACGCGTTTCGGCAGACGTACCAACGATTGAGCGCCGCCGATGGATGATCTCGACGACCTTCTGAATCCGCGAACCATCGAGCGCCGGCCGACCGGCGCCGATCGGCTGCGAGAACAAACTGCCCGCGTCGTGCGTCGCCGGCGCTGGCGCGGGCACGTTCGGCGGGCGGCGCTGCTGGCCGCCTGCTATGTCGCCGGCGTCGGCACGCTGTGGCTGGCGCAGCGTGGGAGTCCGCCGCGCGAGTCGCCGTCGGTGGTCCCGGATGCGCTCGCGCCGCCGGCGCCCCGCGAACCGACCGCGACCGTTCGGACCGCTCAGCCCGAGCCGCCGGAATTGCTGGAACGCCGGGCCGCCCTCGCCACCGGCGAGCGGTACGTCGAACTCTATCGCCGAGCGGGTGACAGCTACCTCGCGCGGGGCGACGAGATCGCTGCGTTGCGGTGCTATCGCCGATCGCTCGACGCCAGCCGCCCCGATCAACTGCACATTCAACCCGATCTCGATACCTGGCTGTTGATGTCCCTGAAGTTCGCTCGAAACAAGGAGACCTCTGATGCGCGGAATTAGTTTGGGACTCGTGACGGCGGCGCTGACCGCCGCAATCGCCATCGGCCAGCCGCCGGATGGCAAGCCGGCGAACCCGGGCGGGAAGATTCCTGACGACTTGGAAAAACTGATCGCACTGGCACTCAGCCACAGCGCCGACGTGCAGCTCGCTGATGCCAAGCGCCGCGAGGCGGAAGCCGAATTGCACCGCGCGCGGGTGAACGTGATGCAACGGATGATTGATCTAACCTCGGCCATCGAGATTCAGAAGAATCAGTTGGCGTTCGCCGAAGCCAGTTTGACCAAGTTGACGAAGCTCCGGCAAGCTGGCTTGCCGCAAGCGTCGGAGGACGAAGTTCGGCAAGCGATCAGCAGAGCTGCGGAGGCGAAAGCGACGCTGACTCGCAGCGAGAAGCAGTTGGAATTACTGATCGGCGCGGGGCCGGCGCGACAATCGATGCCGGATGCGGCGATCATCCCGCCGATGGGTCTGCCGGGCCCCGGAGCGATCGGCGGCGGCGCCGGCCTCGGAAACCCCGATGCCCAACCCGCTCGGCCGCCGTCGCCGGCCATGGTCGACCGAATCCGCAAGGCGCTCGATACGCCGGTCAAATCGGCCGATTTCGACGCCGTCGAACTCACCAAGATTCTCAGCCACTATCGCTCGCTCTCTTCCGTGCCGATCGTGTTCGCGCTCGGCGATCGCGGCGGCGAAACGATCACTTTGAAACTGGACAAAGAGCTACCGCTCGGCGCGCACTTGCAAGCCCTGCAGGACCTGGCGCCCGGACTCCATATCACCGTCCGCGACTACGGTCTCCTGTGCACCTTCGACGTGATGCCGGACGACGGCATGACCGTTCTCGATTTCTGGCAGGGCAAGCCCCGCTAGTGAATTGAATTCCGAGCCCGGCAGCGCCGGCAGGGGACGACTCCCTGGCGCGCGCTCCGGGCTTAGTGTTTCTTCGGGATGTCCGCGAATCGCCGATACGCCTCGGCGACCTTTCCGCTCGTGGCGTCGCCGTCGTGGACGTACAGGCCGTAGCGGAGGCGCAATTGCTCACCCGTTTCGAGCCGCACGAGATCGTTGCGGCCGGCCATGTCAGGGAAGCCGGACTTGGCCCGGCCAAACGGATTCGCGGCCATCAGCCCGTACTCGCGCACGTGCCAGCAAGCCCGGCAGCGATTGGCGGGATCGTCCAGGATGGCGACGCCCGCCAACTGGCCGTCGATCGTGCCGGAGTAGTCGCACCAGTCGGCCAAGCGGCCCCAGCAACCCTTCTCGCCGACGGCGCCGCGGGAATTGGTGATCGCCGCCGACTTGTGGGCCAGTTGATCGTGGACCCGCACGCCAAACGCGCCTTCCTTCGTATCGCCGAAAGTGATCGGGCAGCGATCCGCGTGCAATTCGCAAATCACCTCGAGCAACCGGCCGGCGCCGAAATCGTGCACGAGCAACGTCCGTTGCTCGCTCAGTACCGGCTGGCCGTTCGGCCCGCGCCATTCCAGCGTCATGGTGATGCGATTATCCCGCGGCTCTTCAAGTTTCGTGCAGACGATTCGGCCATGAAGCGGCATCTCAGCCCAGAAATCGATTCCCGCAATGCCCTTCTTCTTGAATCCAAACTCCACGCCGTCGGGAATGACGTCGCCGAAAGTGAACCACGCCGATTTCTGGTGGACGTGATCGACGCTGCCGCCGGCCTTCGGCTGTTCCATCGGCCAGCCGCGAGTGACTGCGGCGCCGCTGGGAGCGATCAGCGGCCAGAGAAACGGCTTGGCGTGCGACGCGCCGGCGTGCAGTCGCGCGACGACGGATTCACCAGCGAGAAACTCCACCGTCTCGCCGCGTTTGCGAATGGAAGTCGGCGCTTCCGGTTTCCCGGCGGCCATGGCGACGCAGACGAACGCGACGAGCGCCGCCCAGCGACCGGGTGTCGCCCAAATGGGATTCGCAAACCGGACGTCGAAAGACATCGCCGAAAGCTCGCTGGTGCTGAACCGCGCCCTCGAACGCCTCGTGCCACCGCAGCACTATGATAATCGACGCCACCATGGATTCGAGGTTTCTGTTATGAGCGTGGATGGTTCTCTTCATCGCGCGGCGACGGCGAACGAATCGGACGAAGTCCTCAGCCCGTGGCGGCGCGGTTGGATTCGTTTTCGGGACCGCGTCATTCAAGGGCTCTTTCTCATCCTGCCCCTCCTGATCACCTGCTGGGTGCTCTGGTGGCTCTTCTTGTTCGTGAAATCCAATGTCGTGGCGCCGTTGACCGCATTCGTCAACTGGAAGGTCAAGGGATACTTCCCCGATGCGCCATTGCCGTATTGGTTTGAGCAATGGGCGTCGCCGATCGTCGGCATCCTGGCATTGATCATCGTTCTGTATCTAATCACGTTTCTGGCCTACACACCGCTGCACCGGGCCATGACCTGGCTCCTGGTTCATCTCCCCATCTTTTCCTGGGTCTATAACCCCGTCCGCCGAGTCTTTTCCAATCTCGAGACGCAAACGGGCAAAGAGCACGGCCACAAACGTCCGCAACGGATGGTTCTGATCACGTTTCCCCACACGGGTATGAAGGTGCCGGCGATCGTGACGGCGACGACGCGCGACCGCGCCACCGGCAAGGTGATTCTCTGCGCCTACGTCCCCACGACTCCCGTGCCGACTTCGGGATATTTCTTGCTCGTGCCGGAAGAACAGACGACGGAGCTCAACTGGAGCACGGAGCAGACGCTGCAATCCATCATTTCCGGCGGTCTGGCGGCGCCGCCCGAAGTCACGTACTTCGACGAGGCACGGGCCGCTACCACCGGACAATCCGTCGCAAAATCCGCGCATTAGTGCGAGTTTCACTCTGATGATTCAGCCAGAGGCCCGTCGTCATTCCGAGCGCAGCGAGGAATGACCGTGCTTTTTGGCTGCGAAACCAAGCTGAAAAGACGTTCCAAGCCGCGTGCGACTGCCCGCCCAATCAGAGCACCGTCGGCTTCGGATACTCGAGCGAACTGACCGTCGTCCGGAACAGCAGCCATAGGCTGAAAATCAGTGCGATCAGTTCCGCGATGAGCATGAAGACCAGCGCGACGATGCTCAGCACGTCAACGGTGGAAACCCAGTGCAACCCCTCGACGCCGGAGGTCTGCATCACCGGCATGCCGGCCTGCGGCGCTTTGAGGAAGTAGAACAAGATCGTCGCCGACTCGATCAGCAAGACGAGCGTGGAGAAACCGAGGCCGATGGTGCTGGCCACGACGCCAGTCCAGGCGGCGCGATGGACGACCGCTTCCTCCGGCCGGCGTTGCGGATCGTCGATGCGCCGGGCCAGACGTGTGTAGCGGTACGACCAAAATAACGTGAACGCCAGGATGGCGAGATTGATGATCGCCAGCCACTCGACAAAGGCCAGCCCGGTGCGCACGTTGGATATCACCCGGGAAAACAGCATGTAATAAGCCATGACCGCGACGGGCAGCGCGCCGAGCGCGACCTGGGTCCAGAATCCGAACCAGCCGAGGCGCGAGAACGACCGGGCGAGGCTCGTCCCCTTGGCCGGCGTTATCGCATCGTGAAACCTTCGAATCATCGCGCGATCCTTCCTTTCTGAGTCGAAACGTGGGCATCGGCAGCGCCGGTTCCAGTGAGTTGGCGCGCACTGCCGTTGTCAGAGGACGGCATCCGCATCCGCCGGCGCGCATCGCTCAGGTTTTTCGTGAACTCGGCTCCGAACAATACCGTCTGCGAAGAGTAATAGACCCAGAGCATCACAACAACCAGGGAACTCGCGGCCCAATACGCAAAGGTCGGCGCCAGATTGCCGAGCACATACCCGATCAGGTAGTTGCCAATGGCAAACAGGAATGCGGAGACGGCCGCCCCGACCCAGACGTCGCGCCAGTCGATGCGCACGCTCGGAAGCAAGCGATAGATGAGTGCGAACAACAGGGTCATCAGCAGCAGCAACAGTCCCCAATTCACGGCGCGCCAAAAATCGGAATCCCGCACCCAAGGCTGGTCAGGCAGCAGGTTCCGGGCAATCGCCAGAGCCGCATTGGCGATGATCAACATCATCAAGAGAGCACCGAGTCCCACGATGACGAGGAACGACAGGAAGCGGTTGCGGAGCAAGCGCCACAGGCTGACGCCGTCGGGCTGCGGCACGCCCCAGATCGCGTTGAGGGCCGACTGAAGTTGTAGGAAAAGCCCAGTCGCCGCGATCACGGTCACCACCACTCCGACCGTCGTCGACGCCCAACCCGACTGCGTGCTGTGAACGTGAGCGAGCGATTCCGAGAAGGCGTTGGCGACAATCGGCCCGAGCGCGACCTCCAGCGACGCGGCCAACTGGCCCTGCACCGCATCCCGTCCGAAGATCAGGCCAGCGACGGAAATGGCGATCACCAGCGTCGGGGCCAGCGCGAAGGCGCCGTAAAAGGCCAGAGCGGCGCCCTGCTGAAACGATTGGCCGCGATACCACCCGACAGCGGACCGTTTGACCAACCCGATCCAATCGGCCCAGCGCATGGTGTGCGTCTCGCGGTCCGCCGTTGCGAAACGTGGGCGCCGCCTCGACCGACGCCGACGCGGCCCCCACCGCGATGACTGGTATACTAGCCGGCGTGAGCGAGAGGAAGAAAATGCGCGTCGAGCTGCGGAAGAACCGCAGCAAGCCGCCACGCGACAAAGGCTGGACCCGCGAGTTTCACGAACACGGGTTTGCCGAGGACGCCCCACTCAGCGAGGAGCGCGTCCGGGCCAAGGGTGCACTGTCTCGCCGCCGGACCATCGTCACGGCCGGGGACCAGCCGATGCCGGCGGTGGACACGGCCGCCTGCCGCCGCGGCCGCGTTCTCCGCATCCACGGCTTGCATTGCATCGTCGAATCCGACGATGGCGAGTGCCACCGGTGCGCCGTCCGCCGCCTGCTCAAGTCGCTCTCCACCGACGAACGCAACATCGTCGCCACCGGCGACGTCGTCTGGTTTCGCCCCAGCCCCGTGGCCGATCGCTCCGACGCCGAGATCGAGGGCCTGATCGAGCGCGTCGAGCCGCGGCACGGCATGCTGACGCGCGAATCCCGCGGGCGGGAACACGTCCTGGTCGCCAACGTCGATCAGGTCGTGATCGTCATGTCGATTTTGGAGCCAGAGCTGAAACCGCACTTGATCGATCGCTATTTGGCCAGCGCCCAGCTGGGCGGCCTCGACGCGGTCGTTTGCCTGAACAAGTGCGATCTGGTCCCGCACGAGCTGATGCAGCCGATCGTCGGCAGCTACTCGCAGCTGGGCGTGCCGACGCTGCTGACCAGCGCGGTGACGGGAACCGGAATCGAAAGCCTCCGTGAGCGGCTTCGCGGCCGGGTCACGGCGTTCGCCGGACAAAGCGGCGTCGGGAAATCGACGCTCCTCAACGCACTGGAACCCGGCTTAGCGCTGCGCGTGCGGGACGTGAGCGCCGTGAATCAGAAAGGACGCCACACCACGACGACCGCGGAGATTCACAAACTGGCGATGGGCGGCTGGGTCGTGGACACGCCGGGGGTTCGGCAGCTGCAGCTGGCCAGCGTCCAGCCGGAAGAGGTCGAGGCCTTGTTGCCGGAATTCGTGCCGTTTGTAACCCATTGCAGCTTTAAGGATTGCACGCATATCCATGAGGTCGGATGTCAGGTCCTTCGGGCCGTGAGGCGCCACTGGATCAGCGAGCGCCGGTACGCCAGTTATGTTGGCATGTTCACTGGTTTGGAACCTCCCGCGCGGTGACACACGCATGACACCACAGTTTTCGCTTCTGATAGACCGGTGAATTGGTCGCCGCTACAATCGTTAGAATTGATTCCATCGTCTCGAATGGAGAGTGGCGAAAACGACCCGGCGCTATTGTTTTCCTCGGCAAATCAATATAACTCTGAGCAATCGGACAGACATCGCAGTTTGCGCAATCTGCCTCGTGTGTCCACTCCACTAGGTGACGAATGTGTGTTCGTCGTGGGGAATCCTGATCCAATGGGAGGTGAACAGCATGACGTGTCTTCGAGTTGGGCAAGGGTTGCTCGTGGCGGGCATCCTGGCGTTGACCGGCGTGAGTGCGTACGCGGACAATTGTTGCAATCCGTGCCCGCAGCCGTGTGCGCCGCAGATGATGACGGTCACCGTCTGTGAGATGGTGCCGCAGCAGTATCAGACAACGGTCACGAAGTACCGCTGGGAGCCGACGCAAGAGACGTACACGGCTTACAAGCAGGAAATGGTCGCCAAGCCGATGACGCGGACCGTCACGGTCATGGTGCCGAAGCAAGAGACGTACAACATGACGGTCACCAAGTGCCGTCAGGTCCCGTATCAGCAGCAGGTCACCACGATGGTGGCCAAGTGGGTCGATGAGCCGCGGCAGATCACCGTGTGCAAGATGGTGCCGGAGCAGCAGACCGTGCAAGTGCAAAAGTGCGTGGCGTACCAAGAGCAGGTCATGACGACGCGCTGCGTGGATCGCGGCTCGTGGCAGTGCCAGACGGTGGCGTGCGATTCGGGCTGCGGGAACACCTGCGCCAGCGCCTGCGATCCGTGCTGCAATAGCGGCCGGCGCGGGCTCTTCGGCCGCCGCAACCGCTGCAACGACTGCTGCGTGGCCAGCTGCAACACCTGCTGCGCTCCCGCATGCAACACCTGCTGCGCCCCGCAGACCCGCACGGTTCAAGTGTGGGTGCCCAACGTCGTCACCGAGCAGGTTCCCTGCATGGTCACCCGCTACAAGTGGGTCAGCGAGCCGAGCACCGTGACCGTCTACAAGCCGGTCAACGAGACGCAGACGATCATGTGCAAGAAGTGCGTCCACGAGCCGGTCGTGTCCACGGTGACCTGCTACCGCAACGAGACGTACCAGGAAACGGTTCCGTGCACGCGGACCGTGTGCGTTCCTGAGCAGCGGACGGAGAACTACACGGTTCAGGAATGCGTCACCACGCCGTACCAGGCGACCCGCACGGTCATGAAGTGCGTGTCGTACCAGGAGACGGTCACCTGCACGCGGATGGTTCCGCATTACGTGCAGAAGCAAGTCCCGTGCTGCGCCCCGGCGTGCGGCACCCCGACTTGCTGTGACAGCGGCTGCGGCTCGACCAGCGGCGATTGCTGCGCCAACGCCTGCTGCGCCAGCAAGCGCCGTGGCCTTTACCGCCGCGGTTGATCCGCTGCAATCGTCACAATCAGCGGGCGGGACGCGGCGTCCCGCCCGCTTCTTTGCGCGCATCCGCTTCCGAACGCACAATTGCATCCGATTTCCCCGGCGGGACACTCCGCGCGACCGCTGCTACCTTGCCTCCGCCCCGGATATTTTCCAATATCCGGGGCGATGCCATTTCCCATCGTTTGCCACGCCGTTCATACTTCCCGCAACGGGTATGTTCCCCTCACATGCTCGCCCGTTGCTGGATGAGGCCGGGTGGGCGGACGCTAGGAGAAGAGCTCCCATGTGGCAACGTCTGTGCAAGAGCTTCCTGGCGGGCCTCGTCGCTGTTACGGCGGCCGGCTCGTCGGTCGCGGGCGACGGGTGTGGAAACCCGTGCGCTCCGGCGACCTGTAAAGTCATGTGTGTGGAGTGGGTTCCGGAACAGTACCAGACCACTCGCACTGTCTATCGCACCGAGTGCCGGCAAGAGACCTACACGGCCTGCCGCACCGAGTATCGCCAAGAGCAACGGACCTGCACCAAGACCGTCATGAAGCGCGTCTGCGAAACCGTGAACGAGACCCGCACCTACACCGTCCGCGTCCCGGTCACCGAGCAGAAGACGATCATGAAGACGGTTTGGAAGACCGTGCCGGAAACCCGGACGGTGACCGTTCAAGTGGATCGTGGGCACTGGGAATACCGCTGGGAGCCGGCCCGCCCGGGTCTGTTCGAGCGGCTCTGCGGCAAGCGGAAGCGCGGCAACTGCTGCGATCCGTGCAACGACTGCTGCTGCGAGTGCCCGAAGATGGTCTGCAAGAAGTGCTGGGTCCCCTGCATCCAGTGTGAAGAGCGCTGCATCACCTGCTGCAAGCGCGTCTGCGAGCAGGTCCCCTGCACCGTCTGCTGCACGACCTACCGCTGCGAAACCCGCACCCAGTGCTGCCCGGTGACGCGCGTCAAGTGCGTCCCCGAGTGCGTGACCTGCACCTACACGGTTTGCGTGCCGGTGAAGGTTCCGTACCAGGCCTGCCGCACGGTCCGCGTGTGCGTCCCGCACTGCGAAACCGTGACCTGCTGCCGCATGGTCCGTCGCTGCGTGGAAAAGGAAGTCCCGGTTTGCCAGTCGTCCTGCTGCAACGCCTGCGGCTCGAGCTGCGGCTGCGGCGACGCCTGCTGCGATCCGTGCTGCAAGACCAAGCGCGTCGGCCTGCTCAAGCGGTTGATCGCTCGCCTGTCGGCCAAGAAGTGCTGCGGCGGCTGCGACTCCTGCTCGAGCGGCTGCGGCAGCTGCTCCTCCGGCTGCGGTTGCAACTGATCGCTGAGTGCCATTCGTGACCCGCCGGCCCTGGGAGGGCAATCTCCCAGGGCCGCGGTGCTTTTTCGGCCCACGCGGTACAATCTACCGAGATGCGATGCTTCGTCCCTGTCGTGCTGTTCGCCGCCATCGCTAGCCCGGCCAGGGCCGTGGATTCCGACGCCGCCAAGCCATACGAACTCCAGATCGTGCTGCGGATCGCGCCGCACCGGCTGCTGACCCCCGCCTTTCGCCGTCAACTCGCCTCCGACTTGCGCGACGCCGCCCAAGCCTCGCTCGGACCCTTCGGTCACGTCGAGGTCGTCGACGCCGACGCTCACCCCGGCGCCTGGATCTCCCCGGACGCGCTCGACTCTCTCCCGTCGCTGCAACCGACGAAACGCCACTTCGTCCAGGTCGAGTTCACCGACGGACATTACGTCGTCTCCGCGCGGCAGCACGACGGCGCCACCGGGTTGGCCAGCCCGCGAGTACGGACGGCTCGAACCGCCGACCGCGCGTTCGTCGCGCGCCTGGCCGCTCGGTTTCTCGATCTCGACTTCGGAGCGACCGGGACCGTCATCGGGAAGGACGATGACGGTGTGCGGTTGCAGTTGCGCGGCGGAGCCTTGGCGGGGTTCGACGGGCAGCGCTGGGCGCCGCCCGGATCGGTCTTTGCCCTGGCGCGGATCGAGGGCGAACCGCCACGCGGCCGGGCCGTCCCCGCCACGTATCTGCAAGTGGTTCGCGTGACCGCCGGCGGCGTCGCCGAGTGCCGACTTGTCAGCCGGTTTCTGAACCCGCTGGCCGATTGGCCGGCCGTCCAGTATCGCGCCCTGCGGCTCGGAACCGTCACGGCGCCCATTCACTTGCGGCTGACCGATCCGAACGGCCTGCCGCACCAGAATCTTCTCGTGCTGGTCAGCCCAACCGGGTTCCGCGCATCCGATGCCGTCACCGATCAAGGCCCGGCTCGGGATGGGACGTTTCAGACGTCGCGGCCCTATTCCGGGCTGGCATTCGTGCGCATCATCACCGGCCAGCAGCAGCGGCCATTCCCCGTCGCGGTGCTCGACGAACAGCCGGTGGTCTGCGTGCTGGACGCGGCGGCCGACGGCGCCTCACGGCAGCAATTCGATTACGACGTCCGCAACGTCCGGCAGCGGCTGCAGGACATCCTCCGGCGATTGGCCGGGCAGAAATCGCAGCTCGACTCTCTTCTCCGCGAATCGCGAAACAAGGAGGCGCTCGACCGCGTCCAATCCAGTATCGAATTGCTCGATTCCGAACTCACGGCCATGCGCGCCGAAGTGAGCCGGCTGCGGCGCGACGCCGAGAAGCAGCAGCCCGACGCGACCCCGCTCCTGGATCAATGCGACGACTTTCTCCGTGAACTCCGTGCGCGGCGCGAGAGTCTCGGCCGATTTGAAGCCGAGCTTCGCAAGGCGCATGACGCGGAATCGAGCGCGGAAAATCAGGCTCGGCGCGATCGATATCTGGAACTGCTCCATCGAGCCGAGACGCAGCGCGAGGACGCCGATTTCGACGGCGCGATCGAGACGTACCAGAAGATCCTGGCCGATTTCGGGGCCCGGCCCGACGTTCAACGCAAGCTCGATGATCTCAAGGCGGCCTGGGCGCTGAAAAGCGACGCGCACCGGCAAGCGCGGGAATTCGCCTACGGCCCGTGGGCGCGCATGCAGACGTTTGACGAACTTCGCCTGCGGCTGCCCGAGGCCCGGCGGATGTTCGCCGTCTGCCGATCTGTCGGCGACAAGCTCACCGCTCTGAAATTCTCGATCGTGGCGTCTAACACGGCGACCGATCTCGTCATCCGCACGGTCGAGGAATTGCAGCACAGCGGCGCCGATTCCGACACCGTCAATCTCAAGACAGCCAACCAGGTGCGAAACGACCTGCAGGCCTTCCTGGCCGAAATCAGTGCCTTCCTGCGCGACAGCAAAGCCGGCAAATAACAAACTCAATCGATTGTCAGGCTGTCGACGAACCGCTGTTCCGCGAGAAGTTCGGACTCGCTGAGGCCGCCCGTGCGCTCCAGCTCGGCGCGGACGGCGGCGCCGCTGGTCAGATCGCGCGCGAACACTTCGACGATTCCGTTCTGAGCGCACGCGCAGCGCACCTCGACCGGCGAACGCTCGGGCAGATGGGGCGGCAGATCGTCGATCCAGCAGGCGCCGACGGGGATGCACGCGTCGGCCTGCCGCGCCTCGCCTTGCAGGACGAGCACCCGCACGCGCTTCTGGCCCGGCGCCACCGTGTGGTAGATGCGCGTCGCTTCGGCCGGCAGTTGCGTATTCTTCGGGATCACGATGTCGTTGATCCGCTCGCCGTCGCTCCGAACCTCGACGCCGAGGCTGTGACCGATGACGCTGACCTCGACGACCTGGGCGAGTTCGGCGCGGGCGGCGTCGGCGAGCGCGGGATCGGAGGCGTCGGCCCGTGCCGCCACGATGCCGGCGTGAATCGCCGCGCCCCGGGCGACGACTTCGCTCACGGCCAGGGCCCGATCCGGTTCCCGGCCGCTCACCTCCCGCAGCATCTGCGCGGTCATCGGCATGTGCGTCGAGCCGCCGACCATCAGGATGCGATCAATTCGGTCCCACGACGTATTCGCGCCGCGGATGAGTTGCTGCACCGTGAGCCGCGTGCGGGTCAGCAAGTCGCGAGTCCACGATTCGAATTCCGCGCGGGTGATCGGCATCGTCAGCACGTGGCCGGCGTGGCTGCAAGTCAGCGTCGTCTGTGTGAGCTTGCTGAGCGTACGCTTCGCCCGCTCGGCGGCGGCTTGCAAGAGCACGAGCGATGGACCGTGTTCGCGTGGATCGGCGCCGAAGCGGCGCACGAATTCGGCCGCCACCCGCTCGACGATGCGATCGTCCCAGTCCTTGCCGCCGAGGCGGACGTCGCCTTCGATGGCGATGGTGCGAAAGTGCCGGCGGGCCAGGCGAACCAGGGTGGCGTCGAACGTGCCGCCGCCGAGATCATAGACGAGCACCGTCTGCTCGGGAAACGAGTCGGGCGCCGCGGTCGACTGTTGGGCGGCGTAGGCCAGCGCGGCCGCCGACGGCTCGTCGAGCACGTCGATCACGTCCAGCCCGGCGATGCGCCCGGCAGTCTCCGTCGCCTTGCGCCGCGTGTCATCGAAATACGCCGGCACGGTGATGACGGCGCGGCGAACGGGGCCGATCCGCGATTCGGCGTCGCGCACCAGCTTTTTCAGGACGATGGCTGCCAGAGTCTCCGGCCGCATGGCCCGACCGGCGACGTCCCGGCCGAAGTCCGGGAACCCCATGCGCCGCTTGATGAGCGTCGCCACGCGGTCCGGCGTTTCGAACGCCGCGTCGAGCGCCGCCTGCCCGACGATCACGCGGTCATCGGCGAAGTAAACCGCGCTGGGAGTCAGCATATCGCCGTCGCGATTCGGCAGCGTGATCGGCCGGCCACGCTCATCGAGGGCCGCAATCGCTGAGTAGGTTGTTCCGAAATCAATGCCGACGATCATGGAAAGAGGGAGTAGGGGATCGGATGTCGGGAGTAGGGGATGGCAATCCAGCCCGGGTCACGAATCGCCCGATCTGAACTAGCATAGCAGCTTCGGGCCGCGAATGAGAAAAGCCCATCCGTCTCATTCGGATGGGCTTGCGTCGGTCATTCATCGGACGACTGTCGCGAGTCCGCTCCTCCCCACGCCCGATTCCCTACTCCCCATTCCCTACTCCCTGCCATTCACCGCTTGTTCGTCGGCCGGACCATGACGAATGCGCCGTTGAAGCCGGGCACGGCGCCGCGGACGAGCATCAGATTATTTTCGGCGTCGATTCGCACGACGTCGAGATTGCGAATAGTGACGCGGTCGGCGCCGTAATGGCCGGCCATGCGGATACCCTTTTTGGGTCGGCCGCTGCCGCGATTGCTCGCATTGGACCCCATGGTGCCGCGCTGCCGCTCGCCCTTCTTGACGCCGTGGCTGGCCCGCAGCCCGCCGTAGCCGTGCCGCTTGACCACGCCCTGGTAGCCGCGGCCCTTCGTCGTCCCGATCACGTCCACCGATTTGACGGAGCCGAAGACGTCGCCGACGCGGAGAAACTTGCCGACTTCGACGTCGGCCGGGGCCGTGAGCCGGAATTCGCGAATGTACCGTTGCGGCTCGCAATTGGCCTTGGGCGGAATGGCGACCCCAGCGGCCTGGCGCGCTTTCCGGCGGCGCGACTGCAACTCGTCGGCGACGTGCCCGCGTTCCGGCCTCGTGGCCAGCCGTCGAGGCTTATCCTGGAATCCCAGCTGCACGGCATCGTAGCCGTCGCGATCCTTGTTGCGGACCTGCAAGACCGGGCACGGACCGAGTTTCAAGACCGTCACCGGCGCGATCTTCCCCGCGTCGTCGTACACCTGCGTCATTCCGACCTTGCAGCCCAAAAGCCCCAGCGGCATGACTATCCACCTCACGCGCGGCAGTGAACAAAACCATCCCGAATGTCGAACTGTCATTATGCGATTGGCCGCGGATTCGTCCACCGCCGCGGCGCGAACCCGATCGGTCGACCCGGCGTCCTGAGTTCGGCCGTCGGCCGCTTGCTCTTTCGCCCTCGGCGATTATCATGGCCGACAGACGGTGGATGTAGCTCAATTGGTTAGAGCACCAGATTGTGGATCTGGGGGTCGCGGGTTCAAGTCCCGTCATCCACCCTGGTTGCGTGACGCCGCAGGCCAGCCGCTTGCGGCGTGTGTTTGCGCGGGCCGCGGGAGCGCCGATGCGCAAGCCGATCAGTTGTCTGCTGGCTCTGTTGGCCATCGTCGCCGGCGGCGTCCTGGTCGCCGTGTTCGGACGCTGACGATCGCCCACCGAATCATCCCAGTTCGGGAAGCTGAACGCCGGGCGGCAATTCAATCCCGAATCGATCTCGCAGCGCGTTCACAACGTCGTCGTTGCCGGCGAGTTGCCGAACCTGCGGCGGGCCGCCGCGATCCACCGTCAGCTCCCGATTGCGCAGAATGATCCGCTCCGTGACGGTCGAGCGCTGCGCGGTCAGCGTGCGGAGGAAATGCGATTCGGGATGCGTCGAGGTGTACCAGTTGGCGACTTCGTAATCGACGTGTTCCTGCGGTTCCTCGGTGAAGGCGTACAAATCGAACGGCCGATCGCCGCGTAGCTGTTGCAGCACCCAGGCGCCGCGGTCGCGGGCGATCCGGTAAGTCCAGAACGATTGCCGGGCGACTTCGCCCTCGCGCAGCCGAATGGGTCGGAGCAGCCCTTCGCCGCCGAAACCGACGTCGGCGAGCCAGGCGTCACGGCCGATATCCACGCGCAGGACCATGTGCGTTCGCGGATTGATCCGCGGCGAGCCGTACCGGACTCGAGCCGCCAGCCGGGCCACCGTGAAGCCCTCGGCAATCAGCGCTTGCGCGAACAGTAAGTTTTGTTCGAAGCAGTATCCGCCCCGCCGCGATCGGACCAGCTTGGCCTCGAGCGACGCGCCGTCGAGGCGCACCGGCCGGCGGAGCAGCACGTCGAGATTCTCAAACGGAATCGCCGCGGTGTGCGCCTCGTGCATCTCCGCCAGCACCGTGGGATGCACGCAGCGCCGGCCGTGATACTGAATCCGGCCGAAGTAGGCTTCGAGATCCAGTCGGAATTCCGACATAGCGGCACGCTCCGAGCGCCCGGCGACATTATGAGAAATGGCGGAAATGAGTCGCAATGGCCAGTCGGTTCCGGTATCAATGCGGAAAACGGATCGGAATGCGAATCCGCGGGAGTGACGACCGTGATGCGATATCGATTGCTGGCCCTGACGTTGCTGGCTGCGACAGTCGGCGGAGCCCGTGCCGACAATTGGCCGCAGTGGCGCGGACCAACCAACGACGGCATCAGCCGCGAAACCGGGCTGCCGTCGGAATGGAGCGACTCGAAGAACCTGGCCTGGAAGCTGAAAATGCCGAGCAAGGCCGGCTCGACACCCTGCGTCTGGGGCGACCGCATCTTTGTCACCAGCGAGGACGGCGACGCCACGGTCCTCATCGCCGTCGGCGCCGACGGCAAGGAACTCTGGCGGAAACCGTTCGGCTCCAACGGCCGCAAGTCCTACATGCGCGGCGAAGCCAACGACGCCTCGGCGTCGCCCTGCACCGATGGGCAGCACGTCTGGGTCTTCGATGGGCAGGGCCATTTCGCCTGCTTCGATTTCACGGGCAATGAAGCCTGGAAGTTCAACGCCCAGGAACGATACGGCAAGTTCAGCATCCAGCACGGCATGCACGTCACGCCGCTGCTCGACGACGGCCGGCTGTACCTCGCGCTGCTGCATTCGAACGCCTGGCTTGTCATCGCGCTCGACAAGGCGACCGGCAAGGAAATCTGGAAAGTGAAGCGCACCAGCGACGCGTACGCCGAGAACGAGCACTCGTATGCGTCGGTCTTCATCTGGCGAAAAAACGGCGACGAATACCTGGTCGTTCACGGCAATGATTACACGACGGCGCATTCGCTGGCCGATGGGTCCGAACTCTGGCGGCTCGGCGACCTCAATCCACAAGACCAGCGCTACAATCCCACGCTGCGATTCGTGGCGTCGCCGGCGATCTCTCCGGATCTGATCGTGGTCCCGACGGCGAAGAACGGCCCCGTGGTCGGCGTGAAGCCGACGGCCCGCGGCTCGATTCGCGCCGGTTCGCCCGGTGAAGTCTGGCGCCGGCCGCGCGGCACGCCCGACGTGCCCTCCCCCGTGATCCATGACGGCATCGTCTACCTCTGCCGCGAACGCGACGCCGTTGTCGCCCTCGACGCCGCCACGGGCCAGGACCTCTACAACCAGCCGATCCACCGCGGCATCTATCGCGCCTCGCCGGTCGTCGCCGACGGCAAGGTGTACCTGACCGCCCGCGACGGCACCGTCACGGTCATCAAGACCGGGCCGAAGTTCGAGTTAGTGGCCGAGAACAAACTGCCGGACCAGATTTCCGCCTCGCCGGCGATTTCCAACGGGCGCATCTATCTCCGCGGCTGGGACTACCTCTACGCCATCGGCAAATGATCGCAATTCTCAGTTAGCCGCGAGGCGGACGTTAGCCGCGAGGCGGAGTCTTCGGAGCCGAGCGCTCCCTGAGCGCCGGCTTGATCGTCCACGCCTGCAACTTGGCCAGGTCCATCAGTTTCGGGCCGCGGAACCCCGGTGGGAATATGACCCACTTCCACAGGTCCGGATTGTCGTCGGCCACGAACCGGGTAGTTGCCAGCGTCGCCGGCGCGACTTCGACCTGCGCGGGCATTTCCTCACCGTCGATCAGCCGGACGACGATTTTCGCGGCGGCCGCCAGGAACGCTTCCGGCGGCGCCGACTGGGAGCCGAACCACACCGCGCTGGGCACGCGGTCCTGTGAGCGCAGAATGGCGGCAACGTCCGACGCCGCGGCGAGAAACTCGTGCCGCGCGACGGTCAGCGGCTCGGCCAGCCGTGGGGGCGCGGAGGCCGGCCCCAGCGGCGTGCGCGCCGGCGCGCGCACGCTCGGCGGCGATCGCCCTTGCGTTTGCCTCTGCTCCAGCCAATTGGCCAATAGCGCCAGGATCTCGCTGGGCGCCAGCGCTCGCTCACCCTCGCATTGCTGAAACGAAATGTCGTTCCCGACGCGCGCGGCCATCGCGCGGATTTCATTTGAAGTCCATGGCGAATCCACAGCCCGATCGTTCCAGATGGCGGCCGCGTCCCGCGCCGTGATGAAGCGCACGTCCGGAAACCGCTGGATGAATCGCACGTACTCCTCGAAGTTGCGAAACGCCGCCTCTGTTTGGTCCGGGGATTTCTGCCGCGGCAGCTTCCAATCGGCGCGCGGCGGATTGGTCCCGTGGCGGAAATTGGCGGCGTCCCAGAACTCCTGATGCACGAATTCGCAGGGATGATAAATGATGCTGATGATGCCGCCGCCCTCGGCTTGCAAGCGCCGGCGAGCCGCGGCAAAGCGCTCCTCCGTCTGCGCCAGGTCATCCGCCCCGCCGAGCCGCGTGCGGATGATGTCGATCTTGTACAGCGTCAGCAGTCCGCAGAAATAGAGCGGGCGATTGTCGAGATCGATGTGCCGGCCGCCGTCGAGATAGACCGGCACGCCCCAGCGCCGGAGAGCGCCGAACGACTGCGGACCCCATGAACTGCCGGGCTGGCCGTAACACGACGGCGTCTGGCCGAAAATGCGGGCGACGTCGTCGAATCCTGGCCGCTCGCGCCGGTCAAACTCCGCGACACCCTCGTCCCAGCCGAGTTCATTCAGGTACTGCGCCGGCGTCGGCGGGACGCTGTGCCAGTTCGAATGATAGCCGATCTCGTGCCGGGCCAGCGCGGCGATGACGTCCTGCCGGCCGCGCCGCTCCAGCGTCCGCGCTTTCTCGCCGACGACCTTGAACGTCGCGCGAATCTTCTCCTGCGTCAGCCAGTTCGCCAGCCGCAGCGCCGCATCGTCGCTCGCCGGCAGAATGTAGTCCTCGGTGTCAAACCAGAGGATGACGTAGATCGGCGCTTCGGCCGCGCGCAGCGGCGCCGCGCTGAAAATCGCCAGACCGATCGCAAGAATCCGGATCATGACGAAGTCGATCATAGAATGGATCGCAGATTCGGCCAACGACTCGAGGCATCGGCATGCGCGTCCTTCTCGGCAGCGGCGGCTATCGCACGCCGGAACGCATCACTCTCCTTCAGGAGACGATGCGATCCTTTTTCGGGCCGATTCGCCGGCTCTATTTCCTCCCGTACGCGCTGGCCGATCACGACGGCTATGTCCGCATCGCCCTGGAGCGCGGGTACGACGCCGGCTACGAATTCGTCGGCCTGCACACGGTCGCCGAGCCGGCCGCTGCGATCGGCCAAGCGGAGGGAATCTTCGTCGGTGGCGGAAACACCTTTCGCTTGCTGGACACGCTGTATCGGCTCAAACTCTTGGAGCCGATTCGCAATCGGGTTCGGTCCGGCATGCCCTACCTCGGCGTCAGCGCCGGTTGCAACGTCGCCTGCCCGACCATCCGCACGACCAACGACATGCCGATTTGCGAGCCGCCAAGCTTGACCGCGCTCGGGCTGGTTCCGTTTCAAGTGAATCCGCACTACTACACCGGGATGAACTGGGTCCGCCGCGGCGACGAGTTCGTCGAGCACTTCAGCGAAACACGGGACGACCGGCTGCGCGAGTTTCACGAGATGAACGACACGCCGGTGGTTGGGCTCTGGGAAGCCGGCTTCCTCCGCTGCGAGGACGGCGCGGTGCGGCTGATCGGCGCCGCGGCCCGGCTGTTTCGCAAGGGCCAGCCGCCGGTCGATCTCGAACCCGGCGCCGAGTTGACAGCGCTGCTCGCAACGTCGTCAAGCGCGGGTCCATGAGATTCACTTCAAGAGCGCGGCGACGACTACCAGCGCCAGCGCGATGCGGTACCAGCCGAAGATCGCCAGCCCGCGCGCTTGCAGATAGGCGAGCATCCAGCGAACGGCGAGAAACGCGGCGATCACCGCCCCGGCAAAGCCGATCGCCAGCGTCGCTGGTTCGTAGGCCGCCACCATCGCCGAGCCGTGCTTGTACGCATCGTAACTCGTGGCCGCGGTGAGCGTCACCAGCCCGAGCAGGAAGCTGAATTCAAGAGCCGCGGCCATGTTCAGCCCGACGAGCAGGCCGCCCAGAATCGTGACGAGACTGCGGCTCGTGCCCGGAATCATTCCGAGACACTGCGCCAAGCCGATGATCGCCGCGCCTTGGAACGACAGTGCGGCGACGGTTTTGCCGGAACGTTCGGGTCGCCGCCGCTGCCAGGCGGAAAAGGCGAGAATCACCAGCCCGCCGATGAGCAGGGCCGCGGCGATCGGCTTCGGATGAAACAGGTGCGCCTTGATGAACTTGTTGAACGCCAATCCGAGGATCGCGGCCGGCAGGAACGCCACGACGATCTGAGCCGCGAGTTTCAACCCGGCCGGATTCCGCCCCGCCAGCCCTTGCAGCATCTCGCCGACGCGTCGAGCATAGATGCCCAGCACGGCGACAATCGCACCGGCCTGAATACAGATCGCGAACGCGTCCGACGCCTCGGTCTGCTCAATGCCGAGCGCCCGCTGCGTCAACAGCAGGTGCGCGGTGGAACTGACCGGCAAGTACTCAGTGACGCCTTCGACGATGCCGAGAATCAGGGCGTCGAACCAGGACATGAGGGTTCCGGGGATTCGATTCGCGCCCGCGCGGTTGGAACGCGGGCGCGACGCTCACGGGAATACGCGCTACTTCCGTTCCGACGCCTTCCGCAGCGGCGGCTGCGGGCGCTGCTTCCAAGCCTCGACGTCGGCGAGCAGCACTTCCACGGCCTTGGCCAGTTGCACGTCCTTCGCCTGGCAGGGTTCGGGCCAGACGATGAAATGCGGCACGGCCCCGTTCAGTTCCATGTCCTCGCCGGTCGTGGCGACGTACCAGCCGCGGAACGGCAGCCGCAGCGTACCCACGTCCATGATCGTCGCGGCGCCGGTGCTGATGACGCCCCCGGCCGTCGGCACGCCGACCAGGTGCCCGCGGTTCAGCGTCTTGATCGCGTGGCTGAAGATCTCGGCGTTCGAAAAGCTGTTCTGATTGCACATGACGACGATCGGCTTATTCCAGGTCGCATAGACTTTGCGATCCTGGGGATACCCGGGCGTCCCGCCGCGCGGCACGGTGACGGCGTGGACCGGCTGGGTGAGCGCGGTGAGGAGGTGATCGGCCGTGGACCCGCCGCCGTTCTCGCGCACGTCGATGATCAGGCCCTCCTTGCCCGCCCCGGCGGCGAACAGTTCCTTCTCGAACCGCCAGAAGCTCGGCATGCTCATGGCGTCGATGTGCACATAGCCGAGGCGCCCCTTCGACCAATCCTCGACCGCCTTGCGATTGTCGTCGAGCCACTTGTCGTAAAGCAGGCCGCGGATCGCGCCGTAGCTGGTCGGCCGGATGACGACGTCGCGTTCCTGCCCGTCGGCCGCTCGGACGCGCAGCGCGACGTCGCGATTGGCCGGCCCGTTGAGTACCGTCGTGGGATCGGTGGCGCGATCCACGGGCGTGCCGTCGATGCTCAGAACGATCTCGCCGGCGGCGAGGCGGCTCTTCTTTTGATCGGCGGGGCCGCCGGGAATCACGTCGCGGATTTTCCATCCCGGACCCGCGAATGACGGATCGAAACGCACGCCGAGATGCGCGGTCGTCTCGCGCCAGGTGGCGCCGGCGGCGGGTTCGTCCGGCGGGGGCGCGCCGCGGCCGCGGCGCACCGGCGGTCCTCCGGCCGCAGCCGCCGCGCTCGGCGTGAACCCCAGGTGCGATCCGTTCAGTTCGCCCAGCATCAGTTGAATCGTCGTGGCGAGCGATTCGACGTCCGGCGCGGCGCCGGCCATGTCGATGTACTTTGCGCGGATCGCGTCCCAGTTGCGGTTATTCAGCCGCTCATCGTAAAACTGATCGCGCATCGTTCGCCAGCAGAGGTCGAACGCGGCGGCGTGCTTCTTCGGCAGGTCCACCTCCTGTAACGCCTGGAAGCGGTAGGCGGTGCCGGTCGATTCCTCAGAAGCGGCCGGCGTGGACGGGCTGGCGGCCGGCGCAGCGCCGCGACCGCCCGCACGACCTGCGGCCGCGGGTGCGACGGAGGGCGCTCCGCCCGACGGCCGGCCCGTCGTCGTGCTGATGGCCACGGCGGTCGGCACGCCGTTCACCAGGCCCACAATCTGATTCCCCGTCCGCAGCCACCGCGCCTGTGAGACGGTCGGCGTCATGAACAGCCGGGGTCGCAGTTCTTCCGTGAACTTGACGGAGTGCGTGCCGCGCCGGCCCTCGACCGTCGCCGTGAACAGGAGTTCCTTGCCGTCGGCCGACCAGTACAGATCGCCTTCGGCGCTATCGGGAATCGAGATCAGTTTGACGCGCTCGGCGATGCGGTCGAAATCGATGGCGACGTCCGGCCGGCGGGTCGAGCGCGGGACAGGCGACGTCGCTGGGGGGGCATCGGCCGGCGCGTCGGCGGCCGCCGGTTCGCTGCGCCGCGCCGCGCCGCCGCCCTTCCGAGCCTTGTTCAGTTTCTCCAGCGCCTTCTCCAGCGTCCGGTCCCGCGTGCTTTGCTCGTCGTCGTCGGCGCGCAGCCAGACGTAGTAAATGTCGGTCTCGGTCAGCCCGTTGCGGCCGGTGAACGCGATCAGCTTGCCGTCCGGCGACCAGACCGGGTTGTGCTCATTCGTCGGCGTGCGCGAAATGTTGACCGGCGGTTTCGAGCCGTCGATCGGCAGAATGTGAATGTCGCGGTTAAATTCCTCGTCTTCCATCGACGCGACGATCCACTTCCCGTCTGGCGACCAATCGTACTCGATCCCCGAGTGCGATTTCAGGAGCGCCCGACCGTTCTGACCGGATGGATCCATCACCCAGAGTTCGCCGCGATCCTTGAGAAAGGCGACGTGGCTGCCGTCCGGGCTCCACGTCAGGCGCGACTTGGCCGCGCCGTCGCTCGTGATCGGCGTCAGGGGGAACTTCTGATTCTGGAACCAGTACTTGTTCTTGTCGCCGCGCTCCGCGCGCACGATGTTGCATTTCCCGCCGGCCAGCGAGATGAACAGGATGCTCTCACCCTCGGGAGCGAAGACCGGTGAAGATTCTTCTTCCGGCGACGTGGTGACGCGGCGCGGTTCGCGGAGCTCGGTGTCCATGACCCAGAGGTCGCCGCCGGCGATGAAGGCGATCTCCAGACCGTCGTGCGTGAATGCCGCCTGCGACGCCGTGCTCAGGACCCGCCGATCGCGCGGCTCCGGCGCCCGATCCGCGGCGCATTCGATCGTGATCTTCTGCGGCTCGCTTCCCGAGCCGGGCTTGAGGCTGTACAGGTCGAACAGGTGGCGGAAGACGATCGTCGATCCATCGCGGCTGATGCAGGGGAAGACGACAGAGTCATCGGGGAAGCGCGTCAGGGGACGGCTTTCCCCGTTCGCGGGCATGTACTCGTACAAGTTGAAGTTTCCAGTCTGCCCGCCGACGTAGTAGAACCCCGAGCCGTCGGGTTTCCACATCGGCCAGAGGGAGCCGCGGTCGTGATCGAGCAGCCGGTGAAACTGGCGCGCGGGAATGTCATAGCGCCAGATCTGGCTGGCCTGCGAACCGTGGTAGCCCTTCCGCCACCACTGAGCGCCCTCGCGGGTGAACAGCAACACGTTGCCGTCCGGCGACAGCGCCCCGTTGGCGCCGTAATCGTCGAACAGGACCTCTTCCGGCGACCGCTGCGTGGCCGAGACCGTGAAGAACCGCTCGGCGCGGCGCCAGGCGTGGTCCCGTGCGCCGGAGAGCAGCAGTCGCTGGCCGTCCGGCGTCCAGTCCACGAGCGAGCAGCCGGCGGTGTGAAACGTGACTTGCCGCGGCACGCCGCCCTCGACCGGCATGATGTAGGCCTGCGGTGAGCCGTCGCGGTCGCTGATGAAAGCCAGCGACCGGCCGTCGGGCGAGAACCGCGGCTGGCGATCGCGGGCCGGATGCTGCGTCAGCGGCCGAGCCACGCCGCCGCCCGTCGGCACGATCCACACGTCTCCGTTCCAGTCAAACGCCAGAAGCGATCCGTCCGGCGACAAGGCCGGGTTGTTGGCCAGGCGGATCGGGTCGGCGTGAGCAATCGACGCGGTGAGGACGGCGGCGGCGAGCGCCAGGATCGTGCGAATCACGGGTGGTCTCCGAGTCGGCGAAGGTCGGCGGGTTGGCAATATGATAGCGGAATCGCCCATTCCGGATACGGATGTCCCGATCCGACGGTTCATACCCATGCCCGCGCCGCTCCATCACGTTCGAGCCGACGCAATAGTCGTCGGCTTTGATTTCAGCACCGGCGCGGTGAAGGGGCTGGCGTTCGATCTCGACGGTCAGGTCTTGGCCGAGATTCGATTGCCGACCGATCTGTGGACCGATGGCGGCGTGAGCGAATTGAATCTGATGCAATTGGAGGGCCAAGCGCGGTCGGCGATGCGTCAGATGGCCGCCCGGCTGCGCGAACTGGGCCGGCTCGAGGATTGGGCGGCGATCGGCATCGCGGCGACGCACCATACCGCTGGGCGCATCGACGCCGATCACTGCCAGGTCCGCCGGGCCATCTGCTGGAACGATCAGACGCTTGCGGAGCACCACGCGCTCGGCCTGGCGCGGCTCGGTGGACCGGAGCGCGTCCGCGAACTGATCGGCGGCCCCTGGGCGATCCGCTACTCGCTCAGCCACCTGCTCAAAGATGAAGTCACGCTACCGCGAGCCGACTGGGAGCGCACGCGCTGGCTCGCGCAGCACGGGTCGCTCGTGGCCGGGTTTCTCACCGGGCGGTTCGACGTGGTGAGCGTCTCGGCCGCGGCTTCCACCGGCCTGTTGGACCTGCGCTCGGGGCAGTGGCAGCCGGCGATGCTCGGCGCTCTGGCGGATCCGCAGTACCGAACCTGGACCGAACGGCAGTTGCCCCGCTTGATCGATTTCCGCGAGCCGGTCGGCCGCGTGAGCGATTCCGTGGCGTTGGACGCGGGATTGGACTCGGTGCGGCCGCTGGTATTGCCCACGTCCGACGATCAGCAAGCGGGCCTGGCCGGCGGCGGCGCGGTGGATGCCGGACAGGTCGCCGTGGTGCTCGGCAATTCGGCCGTCGTGAACAGTTCATCGGATCGCCTGCCGGGCGCGGAGAGCAACCTGGATGCGATGCGGCTGAGTTGGGGGCCGTTTCTCTGGATGCGCTGCTTCAACAATGGCGCGCAATTCGTCGATCGGGTGGTCGGACCGGCGCCGGACTGGGAGGCGCTGGAAGCGGCAGGTCGGGCGGAGCCGCCGGGCTGCGGCGGCGCGTCCGTGCTGCCGTTCGCGCTGCCGGAGCCGTCCTGCGGCGTTGCCGCGCCGCGCGTCGAATGGCGGCCGAGCGAACCGCGCGAACCCGGGCGGCGGTTCCGAGCGGCGCTGGAAGCGCTGGCGGCCCTGATGGCTCGCGGACTCGCGGAGCACGAACGCTCCGGACAGCGGATCACTCGGGTCAGCGTTTCCGGGGGATTGGCTCGCAGTCAACTGATGGGCGAGATTCTGGCCACCGCTTTGAACCGACCGCTCGACCGGCTCGTGTCCAGCGAAGGGCCGGCGCTCGGCGCGGCGGCCATTGCGCTGGCCGGGCTCGAATCGCATCTGCGGCGACGGCAGGGCGATCAGCGCCCCTACGAAGTCGCCGACGCCGTGGCGCGAATGGTCAAGTTCCGCGAACCGGTGCAGCCGCGGTCGGAATGGCGCGCCGAGTATGCGAACCTCGCCGAACGGCTCGAATCGCGGCTCGCCGAGCGTCGCTGACAAAAACTTGAAACCACAGAGAAACACCGATGAACGCCGATCCTTCGGGTCCATCGGTGTTTCTCTGTGGTATCCCACTCACTTTCACTCGCCGCCGAGGAACAGCGGCTGGAGCACTTTGCGAATTTCCTGCACGGCCTTGGCCGGCAGGAACATCTCAAAGCTGCCGTGCTCCGGCTTCATCACGACTGAGATGCCGATGAAGCTCGGCTCGGTTTCGACGTGCTTCATGTTGGCGGGAAGGTTGAACGGGATGCCGGGAATCGCCTTGAACAGGCTCAACATGTAATCGCCCATCGCCATGGCGAACTTGCCGCCGTCAGCAAAGGAGAGCATGGTCGCTTCGGTGGGCAATTCTTTCCGCGTGGCGTCGAACGCGGCCACGCCGGAGAGCGGCGACTTGCCGTCGAGGAACCCGTCGATCTGCGACTTGGCGTCGGCCCAATCCTTGGCCGTGACGGTGATCACCTGCTTGCCGTCGGTGCCGAACCACATCTGAAGCCCGTCCCCCATGAGCTTCTGCATGGCGGCCTTCACGTCGTCTCCGCCGCCGGGAACCTGCTCGGCCAGCTTGTCGAGGTCCCAGACGAGCTTGACGTAATTCAGCTTGAAGCCGCGATACGATTGGTCGTTGTCGCGGATTTCGGGTTTGCCTTTGATGGTGCCAGTCTGGAAGGCGGCGCCTTCGCCCATGGCACGGAACATGGCGAGTTGCGCGGCCACGGCCTTGGCCGGATCGCTGAACGTCTGAACCTGGAACGATTGCGCGGGGAAGCGGGCGGCGGAGAACGATGCGGCCGTGCCGGCGGCGATCATGTCATTGACCGCCTTTTCCATCGCCTCGCGCGCCGCGCCTTCCCCGGCGGAGGCGAACATCATCGGCGCCATGATCTTGAACAGCGACGGGCCGAACTCGGTGCCGGAATAGATGACCTGACCGGCGGGCATCGTTCCCAGGCCGGCGAGCTTGCTCGGCTTCTGCTCCTTCAGGAACTTGTTGGTCGGCGTATCGGCCCCGATGTGGGCGGCGAGCTGGAGGCTCAGGCCCTGCGGCCGGAAATCGAGCGCGATCACGATCGCCTTGCCGTCTTCGATCACTTGGTAGATGCCGCCGTAAATCGCCTTGGCCACATCCATCGTCGCCTTGTCCTGGCCGCCGAATTGATCCATCAGCCCAAACAGCGTATCTTTGGTTTCCTTGATCTGGTCGCCAAACTGCTTGTTGATCGCGGCGAGATTGACGTAGGCGGCGACGTCGGCCTCCGTGAGGCGAGCGGCAAGGTCCTTGTCGAGCTTGGCATTCAAACCGGCGTTGTCCTTCCCGAACAGCCCGATCGAATCCTTTTTTGGCGTGATGATCGCCCAGCCCGCTCGATCGACGAAGAATACCTCCTTGCCATTGAGCTCCGCGCGCTCGACGCCGTCGCCGGCCGGTTTCAGACCCTTGCGCTCATCTTCGGAAAGCAGTCCGTCTCGAAACTCGGCAAACTTGCTGACGCGGGCAATGACGGCGACGTCCGGCTCATCGCTTTCCGGATTCGGCATGGTCAAGAAAACGATGAAGATCGGACCTTCCTTTTCGAGACCCTGGAGTTTGCGACCTTCCACGCCATCCTGAATCATCTTGTCCACCTGCATCGCGGCAATCGGGCCGAAGTCCGGCACGGCGTTCTTGAGCAGCGAATTCAGGCGATCCTTGGTTCGATCGACGCCGCGAATTTGGATGACGATTGGCGCCTGGGCCGGCACAATTGCCAACGGCGACGTCCCCGGAGGCACGGGGGCGGCGATCGAATGGATCGACGCGACGGAAGTTGTCAACAAGCTCGCCGCCACCAGCCAGCGCAATGTTGCAGTCATGAAGAACGCTCCGAGTGTTCGAGAACGGTGCGATTCGTGAACGGTGATACCACTCAATGTCGTCCCGGGTTTCGGATTGCGCCGAGCGGCCGCGGAATCCGAGAGCTGTTCTAGTTCCGAACGGTCCCGGCGTCGCGTCCCCGCGCCGATTTCGCGCACCGGATCACCCCGAAGAGTCTGTCCATTGCAGCCTCTCGCAACCTACCCACTGTGCCGTTGTTCACTATGCTGATTTGACAGAGGAGGTTTTGGCCGTGTGGTACTGGTTCCTGGTCACGTTGGCCGCGGTCGCGGCGGTGTTCACAATCGTGGTCGCGATGCGGCCGAATCAGTTCCGCGTGCATCGGTCCATCTCCATCGCCGCCCCGCCGAGCCGCGTGTTTGCGCTCGTCAACGACTTTCATAATTGGCAACAATGGTCACCGTGGGCGAAACTCGATCCGACCATGAAAGAGGCGTTTGACGGCCCGACCGCCGGCGCCGGCGCGCAGTACCATTGGAACGGCAACAAGCAAGTCGGCGAGGGCCGCATGACGCTGACTGACAGTCGTCCCAGCTCGGCCATTCACATCGAACTCGAATTCCTGCGGCCATTCGCCAGCAAGTCCGAGGTCGATTTCACGTTTGAGCCGGCCGGCGGCGAAACATCCGTCACCTGGTCCATGACCGGAAACCACAGCTTTGTTTCCAAGGCGTTCTGCATGTTCATGAACATGGATGCGATGGTCGGCAAAGACTTCGAGAAAGGGCTGGCACAGTTGAAGTCTCTCGCGGAAGCGGCGCAATCATGAGCAATCTCATTGGGGGAGTTCGAAGATGAAGGAAGCAAAAGCACTGGTGTGGATCGGCTGGATCTTGAGCGGATTGTCCATCGCCTTGCTCACGTTCAGCGGCATCATGAAGTTCGTCAAGCCGCCGGAACTCACGGAAGGGCTAGCGAAGTTCGGCTGGAGCGAATCGCAGGTGCTGCCGCTGGCGATCGTGGAGCTCGGCAGCGCGCTGCTGTACGCCTGGCCGCGGACGGCGGTGCTCGGGGCGATCCTGCTGACGGGATACCTCGGCGGAGCCGTGGCCACGCACATGCGCGTCGGCGACCCGTATTACATCCCCATTGTGCTGGGCGTCGCGATCTGGTTGGCGCTGTACCTTCGGGACCGCCGGGTGCGCGAATTGGCGCCGCTGCGGCGGCTCGAGCCGTGAGTACCACGGTGGTTTTCCCTGCGGCGCGCCAGTACAATCGCGGCAGCGAACGCAAATTCCCGTGAGCCTCTTCGCCGACTGAGTTGCACCATATGCCGACCGCCACAACCGAGACGCGTACCAAGGATCCCCATCTCCCGCCGATGCACCGCGCCGGCGACATTGCGGTGCCGACGGCCCCGCAGGACATCGCCGGCGCTCGCGTGCCCGAATCGACGATGTCCGATCTCATCGTCAAGCTCGCATACTCGGTCGCGCGGTTCACGACGGAATGGGTTGCGAAGGAACTGCACCTGTCGATCCCGTTGACGAGCCAGCTGATCGAGCGGCTGTGCATCGACGGGTTGCTCGAAACGCTCGTCGGCAATCGATATGCCATCACGGATCGTGGCCGGGAACAGGCGGTTCGGTTGCTGGAGGTGTGCGGCTACGTCGGGCCGGCGCCGGTGCGTCTCGAAGCGTATGCGGCCATGCTGCGCTGGCAGTTCGCCAACACGCCGCCGGTGACGCCCGAGCACGTGGCCGCGGCTCTTTCGAATCTCGTCGTCAATCCCGAAGCGGCGAAGCTCGCCGGACTGGCAGTGTCGTCCGGCCGGAGCCTGTTCATCCACGGGCCGCCGGGCAACGGCAAGAGCAGTCTCGGCCGGGCCATCCACGACGCGCTCCGCGGCGATTACTGGATCCCCTACGCCATCGCCGTCGGCAGCAGCGTCATCCGCCTGTACGACGAGCAGACGCACGAGCGCGTCGATCTCGCCGGGCAGCGTCTCGGCGAAGTCGATCAGCGTTGGGTGCGCATCCGTCGGCCGTTCGTCGTCGTCGGCGGCGAACTGACGCTCGAACTGCTTGATCTGATCTACAGTCCGACGTTGCGTTACTACGAAGCCGCCCCGCACCTGAAGGCGAACGGCGGCGTGTTTCTCGTCGATGATTTCGGCCGCGAACGCGTCTCTCCCGAACAACTGCTCAATCGGTTCATCACGCCGATGGAGCACCAAGTCGATTACTTCACGCTCGAGACGGGCCAGAAAATCCAAGTGCCATTGCGACACGTCCTGGTCATTGCGACGAACCTGAGCCCGGAACTGGTGACCGACCCCGCGTTTCTCCGGCGGATCGGTTATCGACTTTATCTCGGGCATCCCTCGCCGGAACAGTACCGCGAGATCTTCACGAAGTACGCCCGGCGCGTCGGCGTCGAAGCCAACTCGGCGCTGGTCGATCGCCTCCTCGAGCGCTACCGGGAGCAGAACCGCGAACTCCGCTCGTGCGAGCCGCGGGACCTCATCGAACGCGCCCGCGATATTTGCAGCTATGAAAGCCGGCCGTTCGAACTCAGCCCAGAAGTCCTCGATCTGGCCTGGACCGGCTATTTCGGCAACCGGTAGCCAAGAGCAAAAAACGATCACGAAACCACGAAAGAACGAAAGGATTGACGCATTCGGGCCTTTTCTTTTCGCGCTTTCATTCCGTCGTGTCTTCGTGATTGTTCATGAAACGCAAGAGAAACGCCACCGATCGCCAGTCAATCCTCGAACAGGAGCACTTTCATGAGTCGAGTGCGAGTTCTGGTCGGCACGCGCAAGGGAGCATTTATCTGCGAGTCCGACGGGCAGCGCAAGCGCTGGAAGATTAGCGGACCGCTCTTCGCGGGATGGGAGGTGTACCACATGAAAGGTTCGCCCGCCGATCCCAACCGCCTGTACGCGTCTCAGACAAGTTCCTGGTTCGGCCAGATCATTCAGCGCTCCGACGATGGCGGCAAGACGTGGCATCAGCCCGGATTGAAGCCCGGCGAGCCGACGACGACGCCCGAAGGCATGCCGATGGGGGAGAGCAACAAGTTCGTCTACGACACGTCGGCGGCGACCGGCCGGCCTCTGACCACGCACACCTGGTACGACGGCAGCCAGCATCCCTGGGAATTCAAGCGCGTCTGGCATCTTGAGCCGTCGCTGGCCAATCCGGACGAGGTCTACGCCGGCGTCGAGGATGCGGCGCTGTTCCGAACGACCGATGGCGGCAAGTCCTGGCACGAATTGCCGGCGCTGCGCGCCACGCAGGGCGAGAAATGGGCGCCGGGCGCCGGCGGCCTGGGACTGCACACCATCCTGCTCGACCCGACCAATCCGCGGCGCCTGTACGTCGCCATCTCCGCCGCCGGCGCCTTCCGCACCGACGACGGCGGCCAATCGTGGAAGCCGATCAACCGTGGTCTGAAGTCGCAGTACATTCCAGACCAGGAAGCGGAGGTGGGCCATTGCGTACACCGCATCGCACTGCACCGGTCGAAACCCGACACGCTCTTTATGCAAAAGCACTGGGACGTGATGCGGACCGACAACGCCGGCGATGAATGGCGGGAAGTCAGCGGCAACCTGCCGAGCGATTTCGGCTTCCCGATCGACGTCCACGCTCACGAGCCGGAGACGATTTACGTCGTGCCGATCGAGAGCGATTCGCTGCACTATCCGCCGAAAGGGCGACTCCGCGTTTACCGCAGCAAGACCGGCGGCAACGAGTGGGAGGCGTTGACCAAGGGCCTGCCGCAGCGGCATTGCTACGTCAACGTTCTCCGCGACGCCATGGCCGTCGATTCGCTCGAAGACTGCGGCGTGTACTTCGGGACGACCGGCGGGCAAGTCTTCGTCTCGCCGAACGGCGGCGATTCCTGGAAGGCAATCGCCAAGGAACTGCCCGCGGTGCTGTCGGTCGAGGTGCAGACGCTGCCATGATCCGCGTCGCGTTGCCGTTTCACCTGAGAACCCTGGCGCGGACCGGCGCGGAGGTGTCCCTCGACGTCGCACCGCCTGTGACGTTGCGCGCAATCCTCGACGAACTCGAGCGCCGCTATCCGATGCTCACCGGCACAATCCGCGACCACGTCACGAAACAGCGCCGCCCGCTCGTGCGGTTTTTCGCCTGCGAGGCGGACTGGTCGAACGCCGGACCTGACGAACCCTTGCCCGCCGCCGTGGCCGACGGCGTCGAGCCGCTGCTGATCATCGGCGCCGTCGCGGGTGGATGAAGCCGACATCACTGTTCTCAACTCCGGAGGCGACATGGCCTACATCGATGGATTCCTGCTGGTCGTTCCGCGCAAGAAACTGCCGGCGTACCTGCGCCTGGCGCGGAAGTCCGGGGCGATATGGCGCGAGCACGGCGCCTTGGAATATCGCGAGTGCGTCGGCGACGATCTCGAAACCAAGTACGGCACGACGTTTCCCAAACTGCTGAAGCTCAAGCCGGACGAGGTCGCCATTTTTGCATGGATCGTGTACAAGTCGCGCGCCGATCGCGACCGCGTGAATCAGAAGGTCATGAAAGACTCGCGGATCATCAACATGATGGACCCGAAGGACATGCCATTCGAGATGAAACGCATGTCCTACGGCGGTTTCAAAATCGCGGTCGATCGGTGAGGGTTGGACGGATGCTCGGCGCTCAATCGATCGGCAGCGATTCGCCGACACTGTCCTGAGTTTCGAGCTTGAACGGCTGCCAGATATGCGGCCGAGCCAGCGGTTCGATATGCAGGACGACTTCGCCGTCCTGAAAGACGCGCACGGTGCCCGACGACTGGCTGACGGCAATGGCGATGGCATTGGTCTTCCGGCTGATCGCCGCCGCCGACCAGTGCCGGCTGCCGAGACCCTTGCTGAGGGTGATGCCTTCCGCCGGCACGTCGAGATAGATACAGGCGGCCACGGCGATTCCGTCGCGCCCGATCAGGATCGCTCCCTCCAACTGCGCGATGTCCTTGATCGCTTCCCGCACGCGGCGGTCACGGATGTCGCGCTCCTCGGGGCTATAGCCGCGAAACGGATTGAAGTTCAGCGGCCGAGACATGGACAGCACCTTCTTGGTGTCGCCCACGACGAAGAGCGTGCCGACCGGCTTGCTTTCGCGTCCCTCGCGGCCGATTTCGGTCGCGAGATCGACGACGGCCCGCAGCACGTCCAACGGCACTTGCGTGCCCAGCTTGCGAAGGTCGCTGGCCGTCAGCCGTTCGAGATGCTCGCCCAGGTGAATGACGCTCAGGCTGTCGATCGGCTCCGGCCGGGTCGGGTCCGCCGCGATTCCGTTATAGAGCAAGACGACGTGCGATCCGGGCTGGAGTTGTCCGTTGGCGATGGCCTTGAGCAGCGCCAGGCTGATGCGCTCGTCGATCGGCTTCGGATCGGACTCAATGTCGATCAGCGTGATGTGATCGTGCGCCTTGATGCGTTGCGCGAGGGCGGGATTCTGCACGGCGACGAGTACGCGGCAACCGGCCAGCTGACTGTAAACTTCATCGAGATCGAGCGGCGTTTCCGTGACAATCAGGACGACGTCAGCTGGCAACTCGGTGTACAGATGACGAGCGGCCTTCAGCAGACCCATCGTCTGCAAGGGCATGACCGGTGCGTCGGTCTGATGGGCCATGATGGAAGGCACTTCCATTTCCCAAGTTATGGCCGGAGACGATCGCGAACTCGTCGAATGCAAGTTCATCGTAGAGATAGACGATTCCGAAGCAAACTGTTTGCAGACTTTCATGTAGGGCGGAGAGTGACCGCCGCCGCGCCAGAGTCAAATTCGGCCGAACCCTTGCCTTTTACATCGGTCACGAGCTGCTTTCACCAAAATAAACTGGCAAACCTATGGCCATCGGAGAAACTCTGCTTGCATGGATGAACGCGCCGTCCCCTCCCCGCTTCCGTGGCGGTCTGAGCAGGCTGGGAACCTTGACGTGACTAGCTGTGCAAATAACCTAAACGGGGGCAAAACCACAAGGCGGATCGCTCCAAGGGATGAATTATCGGATAGTTACAGCGTTTTCTATACGATCGACGCGCGAGTCGTCTGCTGCGAATCGGGATGCAGCCGATCGCCGGCCCGATGGAGGTGGCGGGAGAGACGCGGCCGACACACTGCGTCGGCAGATTGGCCGATATCGGCTGAGCGGGACTCAGCCGCTGGATTTGTTGCCGAGATTTGTATGAATCTCGGCCTGCGTTCGCGAGTCTCCATGGTTGGGGGGACTCCGGTCGGGAAACAGACTCGGACGACAACGACGGGCGAGCAGGCGCCGTCAGCCGGACTTGGACAGAGCCGTTCGAACGCTGGCCCGGCCGAGACGCATTTCCGAGATCCGGGCGGCGAACGGTCCGATTTCGGAAGCTGGGGCTGAAGGCCGGACCGCCTCGGCCCAGAGACGGGACGGACGGCTCGGGGCGCCGTGCCTCGAACGGAACCAGGATACCGCCCCGGATTTCATGAGCGATCGCGATGGCCCATTCGGACCTCGACATCCGCGACCCGCAGCCAGCCACGTTGACTGCCCTCCTCGCGGACCGCGCGCGGACTCAACCTGACGATCTGGCGTTCGGATTTCTCAGCGACGGCACGACGATTCGCGACCGCGTGACCTACGCGGAGCTTGACCGCGCTGCCCGGCGGATCGCCGGCATGCTGCGCGGCGAGCGCGTTCGCAACGAGCCGGTGCTGTTGCTCTACGCGCCCAGCCTGGACTACGTCGCCGCGTTCTTCGGCTGCTTGTATGCCGGCGCGATTGCCGTGCCCGCCTATCCACCGCACCGCAATCGATCGCTGGATCGTCTCCAATCCATTGTCCGCGACTCCGGCGCCCGCGTCGTGTTGTGCAGCCAGGCAGTGTACGAATCGCTCAGCCAATCGCTGGCGGATGCTCCGGAACTTCAGCATCGTCACTGGATCGCGACCGACGCGCCGGGCGTCGACGCGCCGCCCTATTTCGATGAAGGCGCTCGCCCCGATACGCTCGCCTTCCTGCAATACACGTCCGGCTCGACGAGCACGCCCAAGGGCGTGATGCTGTCGCACGGCAACCTGTTTCACAACGCTCAACTGATCACGCGGGGATTCAACCTCGGCCGGGACAGCGCCGCGGTCTTCTGGCTGCCGTTGTATCACGACATGGGCCTGATCGGCGGTGTGCTGCAACCGATGCAAATCGGCCGGCCGAGCTACCTGATGGCCCCCGCGTCGTTCCTCGCTCGGCCGATGCGCTGGCTCCAGGCCGTCTCCCACTTCCGCGCCACGATCAGCGGCGCGCCGAACTTCGCCTATGAACTCTGCGTGGATAAGGCGACGCCGGAGGAAATCGCCCAGCTCGATCTGAGCCGCTGGGTCGTCGCGTTCAACGGCGCCGAGCCGGTGCGCGCGGACACGCTCCGGCGCTTCGCGGAGACCTTTGCTCCATGCGGGTTCCGCCCCGAAGCCGCGTATCCCTGCTACGGACTCGCGGAGTCCACGCTGATCGTCACCGGCGGCGGACACGATCACCCGCCGGTGACACTGAGCATTTCGCGGCAACAGCTTGAGCAACACCGGGTCGAAGCGATCGCGGAGACCGATCCCGACGCGCGCGTCATGCGGATGGCCGACGGAGGCTTCCGCCCGGCCTACAACGTGCAGTTCGCCACGGACACGGCCTCGCAGGTGATCGTAGGTGTCGAGGTGACCAACCGGGGCAACGACGTGCGGGAGATGACGCCGATGGCCGAGCAGCTCCGGCGGCGCTACGGAAAGGCACCGCGGGAGTGGCTCGCCGACGGCGGCTACCTTGAACTCGGCGACATCGAGAAGCTGGCCGAGGGGGGTACGGCGGCGTTCGTGCCGCCGGCGAAGTCTCGACGACCTGCGAGCCCGACCTACCGGCCGTGGCGCAAGGACGGCCCCGGGGTGGCCCGCTGGCGCCGCCGCATGACCACGCCACGCGGTCAGGCCATTTACCGCGAGAGGCCGGGGGCTGCGGAGTGCGTGAACGCGCAGGCGAGGAACCGAGGACTGACGCGGCTGCTCGTACGAGGACAGGAGAAGGTCCGGGCGGCGCTGCTCTGGTTCGCGCTCGCGCTGCTCTGCGGCTCCGACTCGACCGCGCTGTTCGGCACCGAGGGAAGCGTCAACGACCTGTTCGCCTTCCTCGCCCTCGCCGCCGCCCT
>JRYK01000177.1_pt1 | contig 159406 bp, 130 predicted proteins | sample 235381 | NCBI WGS metagenome assembly JRYK01 (sample SAMN03074220, study PRJNA261476) | activated sludge metagenome | biome: Wastewater Treatment Plant; feature: Wastewater; material: Activated sludge; isolation source: activated biomass of a wastewaster treatment plant treating hydrocarbon... ... | reverse complement strand
TCGGCGCCGCGCCCCGGCTGGGTATTCTGGGCAATCTCCGCAGAGCCGCGGTTCTTCGTCTCAATCAGGTGCGCCAGCCACGCTTCTTCCAGCGCCTCGATCGAGGGTTTCTGATAATACGTCTGCACCGCCTGGTCCCAGTTGCCACGCATGCCCAACGCCACGAATTCGAGGAACGCACGCCGGCCGCCCAGGTTCACGAGATAGTTCGAAATCGAAAAGCCTTGGGCGTACAGCACCATGACGTTGTGGACTTCGTGATACTCCTTCAATTGGAACAGTCGGCGGAGCGGCACTGCGGAACGCTGGTTCAGGAAATCGCGGCACATGCGGTCGTGCATGGCCCGTTCGCGCTCGTCTTCGCTGAGGACGGAGCCGCCCTCATCCGCCCAGCGGGGCACCGGATAGCGGAAGTAATGAGCGAAAACGGTGTGCGTGACCTCGTGCGGCAGGACGCTGTGGAGCATGCGCTCCACGTCGCCGTTGATCTTCATGCTGACGATGTCGTAGTTGCCGCGGAAGTCGTAGTTGAAGGTCGTGGCGCCGCCGGCGCCGCCCATCTGCGGCGTGACCTGGAGCGGACAGGGCTTCGGCCACTGCGGCATCTCCTGCCCGAGCCATTCGATCGCCTTCTGCCGGCGATAGTGCTCGGCCATCTGTCCGAACTGCTGAGCCAGTTGCGGGGTGGGCGCTTCGACGAGGAAATTCGGCGTGCGGAACGAGGCGGCGGAGATCGGCGCGGCCGCCAACAGCAGGAACGCAACCGATACGCCGAATCGCGGGCGACGCACAGGCATTCGACAAGCCTCCGAGACGGGAGCGAACCGGCAGACCGCGGGTTGCGAGATGGGTCTGCCGGAAGCTTAACCGCAAAGCTTGAGCCAAGTCGGAGGGGTGGGGTCGAAATCGCGCCGCCGGAGCGCCGAAATTGCCTAACGATCGGATGTTGGGTATCGACGCGAATGCGCCGATTGCAGCCCGCGGCCCGAGAGAAGTTGTAATTCTTACACGATGCGCAGGTTCGAGAACCGGTGTAACAATGACAATCGGAGCCGAGCGAACGACGCGGCCTTCGCCTCGGCGCGTTAATTCGCCGTCTTTGATGCGGGCTGAGGCTGTGACTTTGCCCACGGCGAACCCGTCAGCCGGGCCACAACGTAGAAGAACACCGGCGTCAGGAAGATGCCAAACAACGTGACGCCGATCATGCCGGAGAACACGGCCGTGCCCAGCGTCCGACGCATCTCGGCGCCGGCGCCGTGAGCGATCACCAGCGGAAAGACGCCCAAGATGAAGGCGAACGAGGTCATGATGATCGGCCGGAGCCGCACCACGCTGCCTTGGACCGTCGCCTCATGGGTCGATTTGCCTTCCTTCTCCCGGTCGCGGGCAAACTCGACGATCAGAATGGCATTCTTGCACGCCAGGCCGACCAGCACCACAAAGCCGATCTGAACGAAGATGTTCAGGTCCATGCGGGCGATCATGATGCCCGCGATCGCGCACAGGAGGCACATCGGCACGACGAGGATGACTGACCAGGGCAGCGGCCAACTTTCGTATTGAGCGGCGAGCACGAGATACACCAGCACCACAGCGCCGAAGAACGCGAAAATGGCCGTGTTGCCGGCGATGATCTGCAAGTATGTCAATTCCGTCCATTCGTAGCCCATCGATGAGGTGAGCGTCTGATCGGCCAGCGCGTCCATCGTTCGTATTGCCGTGCCGGTGCTGACACCGGGCAACGACCCGCCGTTGAGCGACGCGGCCGGGTACATGTTGTAACGGGTGATCGAGACCGGGCCGGTGCTGTCGCGAATCTCGGCGACCGTGCCGAGCGGGACCATGTCGCCATTGGCATTTCGGACCTTCAATTGCCGAACATAGTCCGCGTTGGAACGGAACGGCGCGTCGGCCTGAACGTTGACCTGCCAGGTGCGCCCCGCGAAGTTGAAATCGTTGACGTAGTATCCGCCCATGAACACCTGCAGTGCCTGAAACACGTCGCTGAGCGGCACTCCGAGCGACTTGCACTTCGTGCGGTCGATATCGACGTACAACTGCGGCGTATTGGCGCGAAAGCCGTTGAACCATCCCACGAGCCCGGGTTGCTTGTTCGCGGCGTCGGCGAGCGCCTCGGCCTGGCCTTGCAGCACGTCGAGCCCGGCGTTGCCGCGGTCCTGGACCATGAGCTTGAATCCGCCGGCCGTGCCGAGCCCTTCCACCGGCGGCGCGCCGAACACGGACACGAGCGCTTCGGGAATCTCCGCGGCAAAGCGCTGACGGACCTTGGCGGCGATGGCGTCGGCCGACAGGTCGTGGCTCCGCCGCTCCTCGAACGGTTTCAGCGTCAGAAACCCGCCGCCGAAATTGGAACTGAACGCATTGAGCACGAACGACTGCCCGGCGTTCATGACGGCGTGGGCGACGCCTGGTGTTTCCCGGCCGATGGCATCAACCTTCGCCATCACGGCGCGCGTTCGTTCCGCCGATGCCGAGTCCGGCAGTAGGACGTTGACGATCAGGAACCCTTTGTCTTGCGCTGGAATGAAGCCGGTCGGCACGCGCACGAATCCGTACGCCGTCAACGCCAGCAACCCGGCGTACACGATCAGCACAATAGCGCTGATCCGCAGCAGCCGGCCGATAGTCCAGCCGTAGACTTGCGTCGCCCAATCGAACACGCGGTTGAAGGCGCGGAAGAACCGGCCGAGGCCCCAGTTCACGTGCCGCGACACCGCCCAGCCGACGATCGCGCCCGGCAGGAAGAGACACACCCAGATCGTGGCCAAGCGCAGTCGTCCGGCGGCGCCGAGCCATTGCTCGGCGTACGGGGCCGCGAGCCAGCTTCCGATCAATCCCACGATCACCGCGATGCCCCACCACGGCAGCGCTTCGCGCGTGTCGTCGTCGTGCCCGTGAGCGCCGACTTTGCGGTGGCCAAACACCGTGGTCGCGCGGGCCGGCGTCATCGTCATCGCATTCGTCGCCGAAAGCAGCATCGACACCGCGATCGTGAGCGCGAATTGCTTGTAGAACTGCCCGGTCAGCCCCGGAATCAGCGTGCTCGGCAGGAACACCGAGCACAAGACCAGCGTGATGCCGACGATCGGCCCAGTGATTTCGTCCATCGCATGAATGGTGGCCTCGCGCACGGGATAGCCTTTGGCCATCCAGACTTCAATGTTCTCCAACACGACGATGGCGTCGTCCACGACGATGCCGATGGCCAGCACTAGGCCGAACAGCGTCAGGTTGTTGAGCGAGAATCCCAGGAGCAGCATCACGGCAAACGTGCCGACCAACGACACGATCACGTCGATCAGCGGCAGGATCATCGCCCGCCAGTCTTGCAGGAACAGCAGGATGACGATGGTCACGAGGATGATGGCGTCGCGCAGGGTCTTGAGCACCTCGGCGACGGATTCCTCGATGAACGGCGTCGTGTCGTAGACGATCGAGTATTCGAGTCCGACCGGCCAATTCTTGCGTTCGCGCAGTTCCTGCATCTTGGCGCGGATGCGGTCGCCGACGTCCAGCGCGTTGGACCCGGGCAGTTGGAAAATGGCGATGCCGATGGTCGGTTTGCCGTCCAGTGTCGCCGATTGATCATTCGACTTGGCGCCAAGTTCGATGCGGGCGACGTCGCTGAGATGGACGACCGCCGCGCCGTCGTTGCCGCTCGTCGCGGCGTCGACGGCCTTGGCCCGGGCCGGACTGACCGCGGCGTCAGCCGGGCTCTGCGCGCTCGGCGTGCCCGGCGCCGCGCGAATGATGATATTCGCAAACTGATCGGGTTCGACCAGCCGGCCGAGTGTCGTCATCGTCAACTGCATGTCCACGCCGGCCGGAGTGGGCGGCCGGCCGACCGCGCCCGCGGCGACCTGCACGTTCTGTTCCTGCAACGATCGAACCACGTCGCCGGCCGTCAGACCCTTGGCCGAGAGCTTGTCTGGATCAAGCCAGATGCGCATCGAGTAGTCCTGCTGGCCGAGAAACCCGACGTCGCCGACGCCCTCGAGCCGGGCCAACTCGTCGCGCAATTGAATCGTGGCGAAGTTCGACATGTACAGCTGGTCGTAGTAATCCTTGCCCGTGTCCGGGTTCGTCTGCGACGTGAGGTTGACGACCAGCAAAATGCTCGGCGATTTCTTTTTCGTGGTCACGCCGATGGATTGCACCACGTCCGGCAGCGAGGCCAAGGCCATGGCCACGCGATTCTGCACGAGCACCTGAGCCATGTTCAGATCGACGCCGAGCTTAAACGTGACGTTGAGCGTGTAACTGCCGTCGTTGCTCGACTGCGACGACATATACAGCATGTTCTCGACGCCGTTGACTTGCTGCTCAATCGGCGCGGCGACGGTATCGGCAATCACTCTGGCGTCGGCGCCGGGATACGTGGCCGTGACCGATACCGTCGGCGGCGTGATTTCGGGATACTGGGCGACCGGCAGCACCCAGGCCGCGGCCGCCCCGGCAATCACAATGACAATCGAAATGACCCAGGCGAATACGGGTCGATCGATGAAGAACCGAGCGAACATGATTTCCGTTCCAGTCGACGTTGGCGTCGCTTCAGGGAGTCGTAGCCGCTTTGGTTTCGCCGCCCGGCGATACCATGTCCGTGGTCTTGACCGTGACCGTCATGCCGGGTCGCACCCGCTGCAACCCGATCACGATGATGCGCTCGTCGCCCGACAATCCCTCTTCGACCGTCCGGAGGCCGTCATGCATCTGGCCGAGCTTCACCGGACGGATAGCCACTTCGTCTTTTTCGTTGACAGTGAACACAAACTTCTGACCTTGGTCCGTCCCGATGGCGCGCTCGGAGACGAGCAGCGCGGGATGCGGCGGACCGAGCGGCAGCCGCACGCGGACGAACAATCCGGGACTGAACACGCGCTCGCCGCTTGATTCGGCGGGATTCGGGAGTTCGGCCCGCACTTTGAGTGTGCCGGTCGTCGGATCGATGCGCACGTCCACGAAATTCACAGTCGCCGGGTGCGGAAACCGGCCCGGCTCGGTCGGCAGTCCGACGTACACCGGCACGTCGTTGTGCCGCCGGGCCGACTGGAACTTGCCGTCGCGGATCATCTGTTGCACGCGCAGCACCGTCAACTCGTCGACGTCGAAATAAACGTAGATCGGATCCTGCGACACGATCGTCGTCAACAGCGTCTGATCGGCCGTCACGAGATTGCCGACGGTGATGTAATTGCGGCTGACGCGACCGTCGATCGGGGAAAGAACCTTGCAGAATTCGACATTGAGTCGCTGGGATTCGGCAATGGCCTTGTACGCCTCAATCTGTGCGGCGGAAACGTCTCGATCCGCCACGAGCTTGTCGAAATCAGCCTTGGGCGTGGCGCCGGTTTTCACGAGCGGCTCGTTGCGGCGGACGTCGGCGTCGGCCTGTTGAAATCGCGCTTCGGCGAGCTTGATGTCGGCCAGGGCCTTTTCGAGCGCCGCCTGATAGGGCCGCGGATCGATTTCGAAGAGCACTTGATCCTTCTTCACATCGCGCCCGGCGTCGAAATAAATCTTCATCAGATATCCGCTGACTCGCGCACGGACCTCGACGCTTTCGGCGGCGTCCGTCCGGCCGGTGTAATCGCGGTAGTCCGTGACCGATTTTCGTACCGGCGCCGCCACGTAAACCACTGGCGGCTCGGTCTTCGTGATCGCGGCCGGCGGCGGCGTACAGCCGGCCGCGCATAAGCACAGCAGCAGTCCGCGGTGACTCATGGCGGCGCTCCCCATGGCGATGTTTCGCGTCGTTCGCGTGGGGTGAATGTAGCCGTCGTCGACGGCATTGGACAGCCGCGGACGCTTGGCGTGACCGAGTCGCTCGTCTACAATCCCGCTGCCCAGGTCCGGTCCCATCTCACACCGAGGTTCATCATGGTCAGAATGGCGATTGCAGTCGTGCTGGCGGCGTGCGTCGGGCTTGCACACGCCGACGACAAATCCAAAGGCGCTCCGAAGCCGGCAGCGTTCGATCCCGCCAAGCTGGTCGGCGAATGGACGTACGTCTCCGGCATGAAGGGCGGCGAAAAAGTTGAAAAGGACCGCCTCGAAGGGAAGGTCATCTTCACGAAGGATCGCATCACGATCCCCGCCGGCGGCGATATGAAATTCGTCATGGCATATAAGCTTGACACCAAGGCCAGCCCGGTGACGATCGACATGGAGATCAAGGAAGGCCCGGTCAACGAAGGCAAGGCCAAGGGCATCATCGCGCTGGACGGCGATCAGTTGAAACTGTGCTATCATCCGACTGGCGGCGAGCGGCCGAAAAAGTTTGAATCGACGAAGGAGAACGACGCGTTCTACTTCGTTCTGAAGCGCGCGAAATGAATCTCCGTCGTTAGCCGCGGCGCGGCGCGCGCGGGGTGGCGCGCTCCGCTCCGCAAAGCCTCCGCGTCGCGGCTAACGTACGTCGCGGCTAACGTACGTCGCGGCTAACGTACGTCGCGGCTAACGTACATCGCGGCTAACGTACGTCGTGGCTCAACTATGTCGCGGCTTACGCCGCCTTGACGACTCGCGGATCGACGAGAAACTCAAGCGCCTGCAACGTGCGCTCGGTGGCGCCCTGTTGGGACAGGACGAACTTGCGTGCGGCGGAGCCCAGCGCGCGCCGGCGGGCCGGACTGGCCAGGAGTTGCGCCATCGTGGCCTCCAAGGCCGCAAAATCTCGCACTTGCACAGCGGCGTCGCACTCCACGAGCCGGTCCACCGCGTCGCGAAAGTTCCACACGTGCGGGCCGAACGTCACCGCGGCGCCGTACGCCGCCGGCTCGAGCATATTCTGCCCGCCGCGCCGACCGTCGAGCGATCCGCCGACGAACGCGACATCGGCCAAGCCCCATACGGCCGACAACTCGCCGATCGAATCGACGAGAATGACCGCGTTCTTGTTCAGCACGGGATTCCGAATTCCGCTGCGCCGCACGACCGGCAGCCCCTGCGCCTGGATCTCGGCGGCGACGGCGTCGAATCGATCCCGCTGCCGCGGCACCAGGATCAAGCGCAGCCGAGCGAATCGCGGCTTGATCCGCCGGAAGATGGCCAGAATCTCGCGCTCTTCCGGCGCCTGCGTGCTGCCCGCGACCCAGACCAGGTCGTCACCTTCCACGCCGAACAGCAGCGCCAGATCGAGGGTCTTGGGATTATTGCGATCGTCGATCAGTCCGTCGTATTTGACGGAGCCGGTGACGGCAATCTGCGTCGAAGCCACGCCGAGGCCGCGGAGCGCGTTGGCGTAGCGCTCCGTCTGCACCGCGAACAGGTCAACGGCATGAAGCATCGGTCGAGCGAGCGGCCCCAGCCGTCGATAGCGACGCGCCGAGCGCGGACTGAACCGGCCATTGATCACCGCCACGGAAACGCCCCGGCGCTTGGCGAGCCGGATCATGTTCGGCCAAAGCTCGCTCTCGGCCAGGACGAGCAATTTCGGTTGCACGGCCGAGAGCGACCGGCGGACCGCCCAGGAAAAGTCGAGCGGCCAAACGATGACGGGCAGATCGCGAAAGCAGCGGCGGGCTTCGTCGAGCCCGGCGTCCGTCGTCGCGGAGACGACGCAATCCCAATCCGGCCTGCGGGATCGAAACGCCGCCACGACGTGACGAAGCAAATGCACTTCGCCCACGGAGACGCCGTGGAACCACGCGCGCGGTCGGCGGGACGTCGGCAATCGCGCCGGGCCCAGCAAGCGCTCGCCGAGACCGCGGCGATATCGGCCGCGAGCAATTGCACGATAGGCCAGCCACGGCGATGCGGCCGCGAGCGCCGTCAAATACGCCAGGTCGATCGGACGGACCATGCCATGGACTCCATTCCACGACGGCCGACGCATCTCAGCGTCGCCAACTGTCAACGTTTCCCTGCGGGGCCGACCTGCTGCCGCATGTGACAATTCTTGTACTTCTTGCCGGAACCGCAGGGACACGGGTCGTTGCGGCCGACGCGGTCCGTCGCGTTGCGGATCGGCTCGATCTTTTTCGGCGGTTCGGCCGAGTTGGTACTCATCCCGTCGGTTGCGGCCGGCGCCTCGAACCGCTGCGCGGCCGGCTGATAGGCGAAGCCGACCACCGCCTCGAACTCGTCTTCCTCTTCCATGCGGAACACGGCGTCGGTGATCTTGTCGTGAATGCCGTCCCACATTTCCTCGAACGCCTTCATGCCCTCGCGCTTGTACTCCGTCTTGGGGTCGACCTGCGCGTACCCGACCAGGCCGATGCCCGAGCGCAGGTGGTCCATCGTCAGCAGGTGCTTCTTCCAGGCATCGTCCACGCGCTTCAGGAGCAGGCTGCGTTCCAAGCCGCGCATTTCCGGCCGGAAATGATCGTCAAACGCATTCCACAGAATCTGGCGGACGTCGTCGCGCGATCGGCCGGCCAGAGCGTCCGCCGGGACGTCGATTCCGAACGTTTTCTGAAACCAGGCGGCCAATTCCTTGGCGTCGTCTGGCTCCGCGGTTTCAGCGCCTTCGAATTCCTCGTCGAGCTTCGCGTCGATTGCTTCCTGACTCGTTTCGGGGTATCGCCGGCGGCTGATATCGAGGGCGATTTCCTGCAGCCGGCTCTTCGGTTGCGTGCGGAAGTCGTCCTCGGAAAGATCCTGCTCGCCGAGCCCGAAGCGGACGCGGGTCCAGCCGTAAAAGCCGGCGCGATCGTAGCGCGGGCCGGCGCCGCCCGGCTGGCCCTTGTCGCCCAGGAATCGACTGACCGCCGCCTGCACCGGAAATTCGATTTCCTTCTGCCGATACAGGTCGCGAACGCGCGACTTCAGCAATCGCGCCACCCCTTCGACCGTTGAATCGGACAGTTCCTCCGGCGCGATCTTCACGCCGAATTTGAATCGGGCCCAATCCAAGACCGAGCGGATGCCCCAGTCCGGTTGAAGGTACTTTTCTCCCTCGGAGAGATCGACGGCCTGGACCCGGGCGTCGGCTTCGCGGATGAGGAACTCGGGCAGCGCTTCCCGGCCGATCTTTTTCAAATCCCGTTCGTTCAGCTTCAGTTCGTAGCGCCGGTTGAACTGATTAGCCAGCGCCTGCCACTGCCATTCGCTTTCGTCCGTGTCGTTCGGAAGGTTTTCGTCGAGGCCCTCCTGGACGACGGTTTCGATGTGCCGACTGGCGCGATCCTTGGCCAATTGAACCGCTTCCTCGAATGTGCTGCCGCGGAAATCGGCGACTTCGAACTCCACGCCGAGCCGGTGCGAGGCAAACTCGGCGAACGACGACGGGCCGTAATCGGCGTCCAGCAGCCGCGCGACGTTGTCGTCGATCTGCTTGTCGATCATCTCGAGGATGACCAGCTTGCAGTTTCGACCGTCGAGCACGCGCTGTCGGAAGCCATAGACACTCTTGCGCTGGTGGTCCATCACCTCGTCGTACTCGAGCAGGTTCTTGCGCGCTTCGAAGTGCTGCTCCTCGACTTTCTTCTGAGCTTTCTCGATCTGGCGGGTGACCATCCGGCTTTCGATGGCCTCGCCATCCTTCATGCCGAGGGTGGTGAGCCAGCCGGCCATGCGCTCGCCGCCATAGATCCGCATGAGGTCGTCTTGCAGCGAGAGGTAGAAGCGGGCGCTGCCGGGGTCGCCTTGCCGGCCCGATCGGCCGCGAAGCTGGTTGTCGATCCGGCGGCTGTCGTGCCGCTCGGTGCCGATGATGTGCAGGCCGCCGAGCTTCACGATCTCGCGGCCTTCGTCCTTCATTTTCTCGCGCGCTTCGATTTCGTCGACGGTGCGCTTCCAGACGTCCTCCGGCACGTCGAGCCGCGTCGGGTACTGATGCCGCAGGGCGGCCCAGGCGAGATATTCGGGATTGCCGCCGAGCATGATGTCGGTGCCGCGGCCGGCCATGTTGGTGGCGATCGTGACGGCGCCGCGCCGCCCCGCCTGGGCGACGATCTCCGCCTCGCGCGCGACGTTTTCCGGCTTGGCGTTCAGGAGCTCGAATTTGATGCCGCGCCGCTTGAGCATCCCGGCGAGCTTTTCGCTCTTCTCCACCGTGGATGTGCCGAGGAGGATCGGTTGGCCCGTCGCGTGAATCCGCACGACTTCCTCGACGACCGCGTTCCATTTCTCCTGTTCGAAGCGGTACACGAGGTCCGGGTAATTGACGCGCTGCAGCGGCTTATTGGTCGGGATCGCGATCACATCGAGCTTGTAGATCTTCCAGAACTCGTTGGCCTCGGTCATGGCCGTGCCAGTCATGCCCGCGAGCTTCTTGTACAGCTTGAAGAAATTCTGGAGCGTGATCGTGGCGAGCGTCTGGGTCTCCTGCTTGATGCGAACCCCATCGCGCGCGTGCTTGGCTTCGACGGCCTGGTGCAGGCCGTCGGACCATTGCCGGCCGAACATCGCCCGACCCGTGAACTCGTCGATGATGATGATCGCCAGTTCGCCGGGGTTCTCGCGATCCGGCATCACCATGTAATTCTTGTCGCGCTTGTAGAGATGGTGCGCCTTGAGAGCGTTGTCGATGAGGTGCGGCCATTCCATGTTGCCGGCGGTGTAGAAGCTCTCCACGCCGGCGAGTTCCTCGGCCTTGCGGATGCCCGCGTCGGTGAGATGGCAGGTATGCTCCTTCTCCTTGATCTCGTAGAACGGGCCTTCGCCTTTCTTCTGGAGTTCGGTGAGCTTGACGGCGATGTCGTTGGCCTTGGAATAGAGGGCGACGTCCTGAAACGCCGGGCCGCTGATGATCAGCGGCGTCCGCGCCTCGTCGATCAGGATGTTGTCGACTTCGTCGATGATGGCATAGTTCAGGGGCTGGCGCTGACACTGCTGAAAGAACGGGTGGAAGCGGTCATCGCCGCGCCGGGCCGGCTTCATGTTGTCGCGCAGGTAGTCGAAGCCGAACTCGCTGTTGGTGCCGTAGGTGATGTCGCAGTCATAGGCCCGGCGGCGGGCGTCCGGCTCCATGTCGGCCTGGATGAATCCGGCCGTGACGCCGAGCGCCTGATAGATCGGGAGCATCCATTCGCAGTCGCGGCGGGCAAGATAGTCGTTGACCGTCACGACGTGCACGCCGAGGCCTTCGAGCGCATTGAGATAGGCCGGCAGCGTCGCCACCAGCGTCTTGCCCTCGCCGGTGACCATTTCGGCGATGTTGCCGCGGTGCAGCACGATGCCGCCGAGGATTTGCACGTCGAAGTGCCGCATGTTCTTGGTGCGGCGGGCGGCTTCACGACAGGCGGCGAATGCCTCCGGCAGCAGATCGTCGAGCGTCTCGCCCTGCTTCAGCCGTTCGCGGAACTGCGGAGTCAGCGCCCGCAGCTCCTCGGCGCTCTTCGCCTGCATGACCGGCTCGAGTTCGTTGACTCGGGCCAGCAGAGACCCCGGCGCGACCGTGTACGATTTGCGATCCTTGGAGCGAACGTAGCCCAGTTTGCGGACGGTGTTCTCGTTCGCTGAGCCGAACACGCGCGTCAGGAACCCGACGAAGCCTTCGGACCAGTTCGTGAACCGATCGCCAAGTCGTTCGAGGAACGTCGCATCGACGCCCTGCGTGCCGGTCGCCATTCTGCTCCGCCTGCGCCTGCCGGCGCGTACCGATTACCGCCTGAACACTGGTGTCATGGGAAGTCTAAGGGGGCGGAGAAATGCGGTCAATACAGACCGGGTCCTCGCGCGCCGCCGTCGATTCGTCCCAACCTGAAATAGGACAGGATGATCGAACGATCTCGCCGAGCTTAGTCGGGAACGCTGACCGCTTCGCCGCCGGCGCGGGTTGCCAGCGCCGGCATCACGGGGTCGGCCGAGTAGGCCAGGAAGCGCGCCGAGCCATCGCAGAATGCGAAGTTGGCGCCGCCGGGATGGAAGCTCCAGAAATGCAAGAAATCGCACCGGTCGTCTGGCATGACGGGGTACTGGAACTGATACGGCCCCGTTTCACAGTACACGTAGCTGGGATGGATTCTCACTTCACGGACTCCCAGCACCGAGTCCGCGGAACCGGTCTTAGCCTGGCCCCACCCGGCGTACCACCACCCAAAATTGTGATCGACGCTCGGCGGTCGTTCGCCGACCAGCAGTGTCGTGCTCGTCCCGTCCGTGATCTCAGTCATGCTCACCCGCGATCCAAGAAATAAGACACCATCTCGGAGATGGACATTGACACCTTCAACTCCCTGGTACGACGTGAACGCGACACGAAAATTCGTGTAGTCCCACGGCGTGGCGCCGCGGTCATCGATGGGGCACCAAAAAGCCGGCATCGGACGTCCCAACAGATCCAGGTGCGGCTTGGCTTCGAAAAAGCGATGCGCCGCGAATGCGGTCAATGCTCTCCGCCAAAGCTCGTCCTGTTCGAGAAACGGCAGAATCTGCGTCATCCAGCTCATGTGCGGTTGCGGTGAATCTGCGGGACAGCAACCGTAAGGCAATCGCCCGTGATTCTCGGCATACGAATGCAGCGCCAGCGCCATCTGCTTGAGTTTATTCGCACATTCGATGCGGCGGGCCGCATGGCGGGCTCTCTGCACAGCCGCCAGCAAGAAGGCGCAAGACAGGGCAAGGATCGAAATCGCGACGAGGACCTCAAGTAGCGTGAAGGCCCCTCGTGCCCGGCGTTTCTGACGGTTTGAATGCACTCTGGCTGTCATGCCGCCACCACAGTTCAGGATCAGCCGCCGTCAAGGCCTGCTTTGGACCATTCTGTGACGGGATCGGACGCGAAGGACGAAGACCAACGCAATAATCGCGAGGACCGATCCGACGATGTAGGGCCACCAGCTTCGTGGCCGCGGCACCGGGAGTCCACGATCGCCAATGAGCTGCTCGATCTCGGTCGGTTTCAGATCGGGACCGACTGTATAGGCAATGCCTTGGATCGCATCGACAACTTTAGCTCCGGGCGGAAACTCCACTTCGACATCCTTGGGCGACACTTTGCCGTGAACTAAGTCGGTTGCAGTCGTGTCCCAAACGGATATCTTCTTGTCACCCAAGGGTCCGCCACCGATCAATTCTCGCAGTTTTGTCGGCATCCAGACGTCGGCGACCAGAATAGACTCATCAACATAGAATTCTTCCGAGCGCCAATCCTTCCTGCCGTCCGAGAGCACTCGATCCCACCGCCCCTTACCGTGAACGGGCATGAAGCCTTTGACTGGATCAAGCGTAAACTCGCGTTGTCCAAGTGCCTTGTCGCTGAAATGGGGCTGCCAAGGCACCGTCAGTCGCACTAATCCTTGCCGATCAGAAGGCACGATCGAAAACTGATCCTTATGCGTAATCAGGTAGCGGAAAAGGTACTCGCCCATGGGAATATCTTCGCCATCCAGCCAATAGGCAAACCGATTCTCGGCGGTCAATGAATCTGGTTTGATGTCGATGCGCCCATAGCAGCGCGATTTGTCTGCATTGTGTATTGTGCTCCTGGTTAGACTCTTGCTCGCATCAAAACTACTGGACAGAAACTGACTTGGACGCTCGACGTTGGGTCCGCCACTGATGCAATCGGTGCGAATTGTATCTCCCAAGCGCCATATCCGATAGTTTCTACCGTTTCCAACTACGAGTTGCCGACCGATTTTGCCGTCTGTGTACTCATAGTTGCCCATCCTCACCTTCACTTCGGCAGTTACGCTTCTTGCGTGCTTAAGGCGGTGCTCAAAAGCCCTAACGATCATAAATCGCTGATCCGGCGATGGTAATTGCCAAAACTCAGTGAGCGACATGGCGAAAGCGGTCGCGTCGGCTGGTGGTCCTTCTGCGCTCTCGGCGACTAGACATCCTAAACCGATTGCGTACCAGAATAACAAAGTCCAAAGTTTGTGTTGCATAGTACTACTCCACGCGCGACGCGACCGTCATCGTTAGTCAACACTCAATGGGAACAGTGACGCTAACTGCAGAGCAACTACCGTTGAGTTGAGGATTGGTGCAAGTACAGCTGCTTCCCCGCGGAATGTCGCAAACACCCTTGTATCCGTTTGCATTGTCAGGGCATGCCAAATCCTGTGGCGGTCCTATGAGCTTTTTGCACGTGCTATTTTGCCAGGGCATGCATAGCTTGGATGGAAGCGCGTTTGTCGTATTACAAAAAACGCAGTCTCCCGCACAGTTCCCGCCTTCAGCTACCGCGTTGCAAAAGGCGGCGCCGTAAGTGTCACACCGCGCCGGGTTCAACATAGTAACACACTTCGCGTTTTTGACTTGTTCGTCTGGATCGCCGGGCGGATCGGCAAACACTCCGAAACGTTCGCCGTACATCGCTACCGTGGCCAAGCAGCACGCGAAGCCGCAATTGCGCAGAATGCGATTCATCGCTCGACTCCTTTGGTAAAGTGACCCGCACTGCAAATCAACACTGAGTATCGCCGTCCTCACGACCCAGTCAAGAAGGCGGCGAATGGAATCCGCAGCGGCGTGTTGGAATCGTCAAATGTCACCACGAGTGAGCCGCGATATATGCGGAGCTCAGTCGAGGAATCGGATCGAGTAATGCGAACGATCACGTCTGAAGACGCTGACGGCGCCAAGTGGACGTGTATTGGCCCCTCGCCTTCATATGCGACGGAGCGCACTTTGTGTTTCGAAAGGCGGTTCTGCGTCAAGGAGCGCTCTTTAGTCTCACCGGGACCGAGACGGTCAATGAATAGCGAACTCACGAAGTCAGTTGCGCGCGACGTGATCGAAGCGGAGACCGGGATCTCCAGGCTGTCCCAATCGCGATGATCGGTGTGCACGACGAGTTTCGATGTAAACGGCCCGACGGCGAGATTGAGGCTGTGTAGTTCGACAGTCACTCTGACGAACGACCCTGAACGGTCGCCCGGCTCGGAGTGCGAAACACGAAGATGCGACGAGGCGGTTGTGAAGCCAGTCGGCTCGACAGCAGATTCATCAAATCGCGCGACGAGAATTGACCGCGATGCGGTGTCACCAATTTGAACGTGACCGAAATCCAGCTTCTCGGGCGTGCAGTACAGTTGTCCCGTGGGAGCGATCAATCCTTGAATGCCGAGAGTCAATTCGGAAGGCGGCGACGTGCCCAGCACGACTTGAACGCGCTTTTGGAATGGGCCCGGCCGGCCGCCGGCTGTGACGGCGATATTTAAATCAACCGATCCGCGCCCCCTGATTTCCGTCGGCGGAGCATCGAGCACGACACAGCTGCAATCCGGCGAGATCTTCGTGATCGTTATGGGAGTCTCAGAACGATTCTCTAATCGAAAAGAATGAGTCAGGGTTTCGGGCCGCACTTGTCTCAGCGTTCCAAAATCCCAATTGGGATTGGCGCACTTGACCACGCCCGATGCGTGTTCAACAGGAATTCCGGATATGCGAGACAGCCCGAGCGTACCACCTGCGATCACGATGAGCACGCCTATGGCGATCAGTCCTGCTCGGGTGGAGCCGTCGCCCGTGCTGGCGCTGCGGGCTCTTGGACGGAGTAGCGCCAGCACCAAGATGGCTGCGACATCAACCGCGAACGCCGCCCAAGGGCTGGCGTCGATCGCCCCGAAGCAGCCGCAGCTGGCGGCGCCGATCCAGCCGAAATAAGCGCTGACGATGGCGAAGCCGAAAAACGTGCCGATGGCCGCGAGCCAGGCGGTATACTGGGCCGCGCCCGACAGCAGCCAAAAGCCCAGGACCAATTCCCACGCGGCCACGGCCAACTGCACCTGCGGCGTGGCGAACCAGTCGGCGCGCGGCAACACCGCGACATTCAAGCCGTACAGCTTGAGTCCTGCCGCGATCACGAGCAGAAGCCCCAAGGTGATGCGCAAGGCGCGAAATGCCCGGCCGTCACGCGAACGCGCCGCGCTGCGCTGCGCTGCTGATGGTCCGTCGCCAAGTGGACTGTGCTCATGGGGCAAACCCACGAACCTTTGGGCGAACAACGGCGGCCATTATCCCGCGCCGCACCGGGTTGTCAAGAGAAAGTACGAGAAAAAAGCTGGGACTTTCAATTCATCGCTTCATCGCGCGCGTTTCCGGCGACGATGCGACGGTCAACAAGCCATGGCAAGCATCGCGTCGCAGTGCGTTAGCTTTTGGAGCGAACTTCGGCAAGTGCGAAACGAAGCATTAGAATAACCTCATGTCCAACTGTCTGCATTGCAATACCGAGCTGCCCGCCGGGGCAACGACCTGCCCGCGCTGCGGGGAGGGCGGGCCGGTCGCCGTCGAACAGCCGCGGCGCGAATCCCGGTCCCTCACGAACTGGCAACTCGGCATCATCGTCCTCGCCGGCATGGCGACGATGGCGGCGATCGGGCTCGTTTTCGCGCTCAAGACCACTGAACAGCGCCGGGCCAACGACAATAAGAGCCTGGAATCGAGCCGTCCGCCTGGGCCGATCATGGTGGCGCCGACGGAACTGGCGGGACTCGGGTTCATTCCGAACGACGTCGATGCCCTGGCTGGCGTCGATCTCGATCGGATGCGGGAAAGCGAAAGCGGCCGGGAATTGTTGCGCCGCGTCGAACTGCTGCCGGAATCGATGCTCACGCCGGCCGTGTCGCACATCGTCGTCGGCGGGAGTTTTCGGGAATTCCCGCCGCGGCTCACAATGGTTTTGCGTTCGCCGTCAGCCGCCGATTCTGCTCAACTGAGAACGGCGTTGACCACCGGTGGAACTCAGAATCGCGGCGATCGGCGGCTGACGAAAGCCCGGCTGCTGCGGCGCGCCCCGTTGGAATCGTGGCTTGCGGAGGCCGGCCCGACGACGCTGGTCGGCGCTCAGTTGCCGTCCGATTTCGACGTCGTTCCGTCGATGTCGCAACCCGGCACGCAGCGGTTTGCGCGGCTCGATCGGCTGTTGATCGAACGCCTGCCGCGGAACGCCGCCATGTGGTTTGTCGCTGAAGTCGAACCGAGCAACAAAGTCCTGCCGTTTCTGGTGAAGATGTTACCGTGGCCGCCGGCCGAGGTCGCGATCTGGGAGCAGATCCGCGGATTGGTGTTGGCGATCCGCCCAGCCGGAGCGGATTTCGACGTGACCTTGGACGTGAAGGGCGGCGATGCGTCGGCCACGGCCGCGCTCGCCAGCGCCGTCGAGCGATCCGTGGGCGCCGCGGGCATCCTGGTTCAACGCCGCGACGACGGCGATTGGCAGCGGCTCAGCGCCCGGATCGATGGGCCGACGTTGCAGCGTTGGTTGGGCGCAGGGCGCGGCGCGGCCGAGTCCGTCGTCCGCTAATGCTATCGGCGGATGCAGTACAGATGATCGACGGTGCGGAGGTAGATGGATCCGTCCGCAACGGCCGGCGACGACCAACACATCTCGTTGAGCGGGTTTTGAGCCAGCACCTCGAACTGCGGCCCCGCCTTCAGGACGAACGTCTGCCCGGCGTCGTCGAGGCAGTAGATCTTTCCATCGGCCGCCCAAGGCGACGACGTGAAACCGCGAGCGCCGGTGATCCGCTCTCGGGCATAGAGCGGCTGGCCGGTCCGGGCGTCGAGGCAACTGATCTGCCCGCTGCGCTGCTCCAGGGTGTAGAGATGACCCCGGTAAAGCAGGGCGGACGCCATCGCCGGCGCGGCTCGCGGTGCGCTCCAGGCAACACCGGCGTTGGCTGCCTCTCCCTCCTTCAACGTGATGTCGCCGGTGGCGCCGGCTCTGACGGCGAACAGCGTGCCGCCGGCGGCGCCCATGCCGCCGCGTCCTCCGCCGGGCGGACGGTCGCCGCCTGAGGGGCGGTCGCCTTCCGGCGGGCGATCTCCGCCGGGACGCTGTCCGCCACCGGGGCCGCCCATTCCGCCTCCCCGGCCGCCGTTGCCGACGTAGAGGAAATCGCCGTCTCCCACCGGCGTCGTGTTGCACTGGCCCCCGATGTTCGCGAGTTCCCAGAGGAGTTTGCCCGTCGCCGGGTCGTACGATCGCACTTTGCGAACGCCGGCGGTGACCAGTTCGGTGCGTTGTTTGTTCCTCCAGACGAAGGGCGTCGACCACGTCGTGCGCTCTTCGCGCGGGACACGCCAGAGTTCCTGGCCGGTCTTCGCGTCGAGCGCGACGAGAAACGAACTTTCCTCGTTGTCGCACTGAATGAACAGTCGTCCGTCGGCCAAGGCCGGTGAACTGCCAGTGCCCCAGCCCATCTGCATCGGGTACGCGCCGAGGTCCTGCTTCCAGACCAGGTTGCCGTTCATATCGAGGCAGAACAGGCCGGTCATGCCGAAGTAAGCGTAGATGCGTTCGCCGTCGGTGATTGGCGTTTCGGAAGCGTAGGTGTTGCTCGGCTGGGTGGGGATACGCGGTTTGGCTTCCAGGGCGACGGTCTGCCAAATCTCCTTGCCGGTAGCGCGATCGAGGCAATGAACTTCGAAGCGATAAACTTTGTCGGGGGGCCGCTGAGCGCGTCCGCCGCCGGGCGGGCGTTGGCCTTCCGGCGGGCGCTGACCCTCCGCTGGCCTTTGGCCTTCCGGGGGTCGTTGTCCTTCGGGCGGCCGGTCGCCGCCGCCAGGCCGGCCAGGGCCGCCTCCGCCGCCGGGTCGACCGCCGGGCTTCGGCTGATTGTCGGTCACGGCCGTGGTCACGATGACCTTGTCACCCCAGACAATCGGCGACGACCAGCCGTAGCCGGGCAACTTGACTTTCCAGGCGATATTCTTGCCCGCGCTCCACTCGGTGGGGAGCGAATCGTTGGCGACGATGCCGCTGGCCGGCCCGCGAAACTGCGGCCAATCGGCGGCGACAAGAAGATGAGCGCCAAGGACGAGCGCCAAGCCGCCCGCAAGCCACGGTCCACGCTTCATGTCGATCTCCTTCCAAATTGAACCCCACAGTATAGTCGAGCGGCCAGTTAAGATTCGATGAGGTTCTCACCCCGTTGCAGTCATCGGTGTTTTTCATACGCTCCCATCAGCAACCCGACTCCAGCGGAGATCATCCATGTCCATGTACATCGGCGAAGCGCTCGACGGCGACGGGAACGAAGTGGCGCATATCGACTTGCTGATCGGCGACAAGAATGGGCCAGTCGGCGCGGCGTTCGCCAACGCCTTGGCGAACCAATCCCGGGGCCACTCGAACCTGCTGGCCGTGCTCACACCCAACCTGGTCTGCAAGCCGGCGACCGTCATGATCACCAAGGTAACGATTCAGGGCGCGGCCCAGGCGGTGCAGATGTTCGGCCCGGCTCAGGCGGCCGTGGCGCGCGCCGTGGCCGACAGCGTCGCCGATGGCGTCATCCCCAAGGCTGAGGCCGATAATCTCGTCATTGTCTGCGGCGTCTTCATCCACTGGGAGGCGAAGGACGACACCAAGATCTATCAGTTCAATTACAACGCCACGAAACTCGCCATTGCCCGCGCGATGAAAGGCGAGCCGAAGATCGATGAGATTCTGGCGAAGAAGGACTCGGCGAAGCATCCGTTCAGTCCGAAGTAACTAGCATCGGAGCCCGCAGCGCGGGCCAGGGTCGGGGAGATGGACCCTCGCCAGCGCTGCGAGCTCCCGATCTCATTCGCCATGGAAAAATCAGCGATCCTTCTGCAGCTCGACACCGACGAACGACCCAGCGTCTTCGACCGAGTCGTGGCCGTGGACGCCGGAGCGGCTCACGTATTCAGTTACGGGGGTGTGAAGCCGGAGATGGTCCGCGATCTGGTGCACGGGTGCATCTTCACCCGCGGGCCGAAGGATTTGAAGCGCACGGCAATTTTCGTCGGCGGGTCGAGCCTGACTGATGGCGAGGCTCTCGTGGCGGCCGCACGGCAGGCAATGCTGCCGGAGTTTGGCTTGCAGGTTTCGATTCTGCTGGACAGCAGCGGGGCGAACACGACTGCGGCGGCCGCGGTGCGTTCGGCGGCCCGGCATCTCAACCTGAGCGAGACGACCGCGCTAGTGCTCGGCGGGACGGGGCCGGTCGGACGGCGCGTCGGGGCTTTGCTTGCCCGGCTCGGCGCGCGAGTGCGGATCGGCTCGCGGCAGATCGAACGGGCCGAGGCGGCTTGCGATGCGATTCGGCAGCGCGTCGCCACGGCGGAAGTCGAAGCCGTCGCCACGGCGAGTTCCCGCGACGGCCCGGCGGCGTTGGAGGGCTGCCAACTGGTCGTCGGCGCCGGAGCGGCTGGGACCGTCCTGCTGCCCAAGAAGCTCCGCGCCGGCGCCGCCCAACTCCAGGTGCTGATCGATCTCAACGCCGTGCCGCCGGCCGGGATCGAGGGCGTCGAGCCCATGGATCATGGCGTCGAGCGCGATGGTGTGCTGACCTTCGGCGCGCTGGGAATCGGCGGGCTGAAGATGAAACTGCACAAGGCGGCCGTGGCGAGGCTCTTCGAGCGCAACGACCTTGTTCTGGATGCCGACGAAATCTACGCCCTGGAGGTTTAGGCGCGGCGCGGAAGCGCGCTCGGCTCCGAAGACTCCGCCTCGCGGCTAACCGGCCTCGCGGCGAACCCATTGGTGCTTCCCATGCGATGCAGTTGGACTGGAGTATTTCCCGCCGCCGTCACGCATTTCCGCGACGACATGTCGCTCGATCTGCCGGCGACGCTGCGCCACGTCGACGCCATGATCGACGCCGGCATCCACGGTCTCGTGATGCTCGGCACGGTCGGCGAGAATTGTTCGCTCGAGTACGGTGAGAAACTGGAAGTGCTTCGCGCCACGGTCGATCACGTCGGCCGGAGAATCCCGGTGCTCACCGGCGTGGCCGAATGCACGACGGCGCTCGCCTGCCGCTTTGCCGCTGACGCCGCCAGGATCGGCTGCGATGGGTTGATGGTCCTGCCCGCGATGGTCTACAAGTCTGATGCCCGTGAGACGATCGCTCACTTTCGGGCCACGGCCCGAGCCGGCGGATTGCCCGTCCTCTGTTACAACAACCCGGTCACTTACGGAGTGGATATCAGGCCGGAGATGTTCGTCGACATGGCCGACGAACCGCTCTTCGTCGCCATCAAGGAATCGTCTGACGACGTGCGACGGATCACCGACCTGAAGAACGTCTGCGGCGAGCGCTACGCGCTCTTTGCCGGCGTGGACGACCTGGCGCTCGAATCGGTGATGCTCGGCGCGGTCGGCTGGGTCTCGGGCCTGGTCAACGCATTTCCGAAGGAGAACCGCCTCTTGTGGGACTTGGCGACGGCCGGGGACTACCGCCGAGCAGTCGAACTCTATCGCTGGTTCGCGCCGCTCTTGCACCTGGATACGAAGGTGAAGCTCGTGCAGTATATCAAGCTGGCGGTGCAGGAGTGCGGTTTCGGATCGGAGCGCACCCGGCCGCCGCGGCTGCCGCTGGTCGGCGCGGAGCGTGAGGAAGTTCTCGGGATCATTCGGCGGGCCATCGCCGCGAGGCCGCGATGATCGCCGAAATGCGCCGGGTCACCGTCATCGACACGCATACCGGCGGCGAGCCGACGCGGGTCGTCGTTGCCGGCGGGCCTGATCTTGGCCGCGGTTCGCTGGCCGAGCGGCGCGATCGTTTTCGAAATCAGTGCGACGAATTTCGCTCGGCCGTGGTCAACGAACCGCGCGGTTCCGACGTCATGGTCGGCGCGCTGCTCGTCGAGCCGGTCGATCCGACGAGTGCGACCGGCGTGATCTTCTTCAACAACGTCGGCGTCTTGGGCATGTGCGGGCACGGCACGATCGGCGTGGCCGTCGCGCTGGGGCACCTCAAGCGAATCGCGGCGGGAACGCACCGATTCGAAACGCCGGTTGGCATCGTCGAAGTCGAGTACGACGGTGGCAACGGCGTGGCGTTCGAGAATGTACCGAGTTGTCGCCATCGCGCCGGGGTGATGCTGGACGTCGACGGCGTGGGCCCAGTCGTCGGCGACGTCGCCTGGGGTGGAAACTGGTTCTTCCTGGTCGCCGAGCCGAAACTGGAAACCAATGTGCCGCTCAACTCGCTCATCGACATGACGACGCGCATCCGCCATGCCCTGGCCGAGAACCGGATCACCGGCCCTGATGGCGCGGAAATCGATCACGTCGAACTCTTCGGCGTACCGGTGGACGCCGAGAACCACAGTCGCAACTTCGTGCTCTGTCCGGGTCTGGCATACGATCGTTCGCCGTGCGGCACGGGTACGAGCGCCAAAGTCGCCTGCCTCGCGGCCGACGGCAAGTTGCAACCCGGCCAGATCTGGCGGCAGGAGAGCATCATCGGCAGCGTATTCGAAGCGTCATACCGGCGCGATGGGGACACGATCATTCCGAAGATTCGCGGCACAGCGCACGTGACCGGCGAAGCGGCGCTCTTGCTCGACCCGCGCGATCCATTCTGTTGGGGAATCCGGTCCTGAGGAAAACCATCCACAGATTTGACTGTTGACACAGATTGCAGTTGGCGAGCAACGAGATCCCAGCACATACGCAGTGATCGGGGCTGCGATGGAAGTTCACTCGCAGCTTGGATGCGGATTCCTGGAATCGGTTTATCAGGAGGCGATGGAGATCGAGCTCAGTGGCCGCGCGATCCTATTTGCAAAGCAGGTTGAACTTCCAGTGTTCAACACCGGTCGGCGCCTGAGCGCGTTCTACAAAGCGGACCTAAGACTCCGTGATCGTCGAGCTGAAAGCGCTGGCGCCAATGTCGAGTGCGGAACAGCGACAGATTCTCAATTACCTGAAAGCGACGCGGTGCAGCGTCGGATTGCCGCTGAACTTTGGTGCTCGCGCGTTGGAATACAAACGCTTCATGGGTCCTGCCGCTACTGATATCTGAATCTGTGCCCTCTGTGTCACCTGTGGATGGCTCTTATGCAACTCGTGATCGTCGGAGCGGGCATCGTCGGGCTGGGCTGCGCCCATTACCTGTCGAGGACGGGCGCCAAGGTGACGGTGATCGACCAGGGGCGCGTCGGCGGCGGATGTTCGCACGGAAACTGCGGCTACGTCAGTCCGAGCCACATCCTGCCGTTTGCCGGGCCGGGCGCGATCGGCCGGACGCTCAAGACTCTCTTTGAACGCAATTCGCCGCTCAAGGTGCGCTTCCGACTCGACCCGTCGATGTGGGGCTGGTTTCTGCGCTTCGCCCGCCGATGCAACGAAGCCGACATGCTCGAAGCCGGCCACGCCATTGACAATCTCCTGCGTTCGTCGCGGACCTTGTACGACGAACTGCTCCGCGAAACGGACTTCGACGTCGAATTCGAGGCCCGCGGGATCTACTTCGTACTCCGCACCGATGAAGGGATGCGGCACTATGAGGAGGTCGATCGGCTGCTGGCGAAGGAATTCAATCTGCCGGCCAGGCGGTTCGACGGCCATGAACTCGTGGCTCGTGAACCGGCGCTGAAGCCCGGGCTCGCCGGGGCCTACCTCTACGAATGCGATGCGCACCTGCGCTGCGACCGGCTGATTCGAGAGTGGCGAGCCTGGCTGGCCGCGCGCGGCGTCGAATTCCGCGAGCAGTGCGAGTTTCAGGGATTGACCTCGTCGGGCCGGGTCGCCGCCCAAGTCGAAACCGCGCGAGGCCCGATCGCCGCGGATGGCGTCGTCTTCGCCACGGGCGCCTGGACGCCGCTGTTGCACAAGCATCTCGGCGTCCGCGTGCCGATTCAGCCGGGCAAGGGTTACTCGATCACGATGCCCCGGCCGAAGAACTGCCCCACGACGCCGATGATCTTCGAGGAGCACCGCGTCGCCATCACGCCGTTTCGTTCGGGCTACCGGATCGGCTCAACGATGGAATTCGCCGGTTACGACGCCACGATGAACCGCGACCGGTTCAACTTGCTGCGCGACAAGGCGGCGCTGTACCTGCATGAGCCGTTCGCCGAGCCGGTCGAAGAAGAGTGGTGGGGCTGGCGGCCGATGGTGCCGGACGGCAAGCCGCTGATCGGGCGCGTGCCGAAATTTGACAACGTCCTGATCGCGGCCGGACACGGCATGCTGGGTCTGTCGATGGCCACCGGCACCGGCAAACTTGTGGCCGAGATGCTGACCGGTTGCCCACCGCACATCGATCCGAACCCGTACCGCATCGAGCGGTTTTCTTGACCCCATTCCATGGAGGCGCGTCAAATATGGTCAACATCAATCTCGGCGACTCTGGCAAGAAGGCGATGTCGCTCTTTGAGGAATTCAAGAACTTCGCTTTGAAAGGCAACGTGGTCGATCTGGCCGTCGGCGTCATCATCGGCGCTGCGTTCGGGAACATCGTCAAATCACTGGTGGACAACGTCTTCATGCCGCTGATCGGCATGGTGTTGCCGGGCGACAAGGGCTACGAATCGTGGCAGATCGGGCAGATCAAGATCGGCTTGTTCCTCAGCAGCGTGATCAATTTTCTGATCGTCGCCTTCGTGCTGTACATCTTCATCGTCAAGTTTCTGGGGTGGATTCTCCGGACGAAGGCGGCCGAGCCGCCGCCGCCCACGAAAGACCAGGAGTTGTTGACGGAGATCCGCGATCTCCTCAAGGCGCGGAGCTAGCCGCGAGCCCGAATCGGTTAGCCGCGAGCCGGAGTCTTCGGAGGCGAGCGCGCTCCGCTCCGAAGGCTCCGCGTCGCGGCTAAGCGCTCTTGAGCGCGGCCTTGACGATGTCCTGCGCTTCCGCGACGATCGCCTGCAAATGCCGCTCGTCGCGGAAGCTCTCGGCGTAGATTTTGTAGATGTCTTCGGTGCCGGAGGGCCGGGCGGCGAACCAGCCGCTGGCCGCTGTCACCTTCAGTCCGCCGATCGGCGCATCGTTGCCCGGCGCGCGTGTGAGCCGGGCAAGGATCGGCTCTCCGGCCAGTTCGGTCGCCGTGACCGAATCCGCCGAGAGGTTCTTGAGCGCCGCCTTTTCCCGCGGCGTCGCCGGGGCGTCGATCCGCGTGTAGAGCGGATTGCCGAACCGGTCGGTGATCTCACGGTAATGCTCGCCGGGATCCTTGCCGGTGCGGGCGGTGATCTCGGCCGCCAGGAGCGCGAGCAGCGGCCCATCCTTATCGGTGGTCCAGACGATACCGTCCCGCCGGAGGAAGCTCGCGCCGGCGCTCTCTTCCCCGCCGAAGCAATACGCCCCGGTGAAGAGCCCTTCGGCAAACCACTTGAACCCGACCGGCACTTCGGACAATTTCCGCCCCTCCGCGGCCACGACCCGGTCGATGATGCTGCTGGAGACCAGCGTCTTGCCCACGGCCGATTGCAGCGACCAGTCCGACCGATGCGTCAGCAGGTAGCGAATCGCCACGGCCAGATAATGATTCGGGTTCATCAGCCCGGCCGAGGGCGTGACGATTCCATGCCGGTCGGAATCGGGATCGCAGGCCACGGCCACCTGGAATCTGTCCTTGAGGCCCACGAGGCGGGCCATGGCGTACGGGCTGGAGCAATCCATCCGAATCTTGCCGTCGTGATCGACCGTCATGAAGGCAAAACGCGGATCGACTGTCGCATTGACCACGGTGATGTCGAGTCCGTATCGTTCGGCGATGGCCGGCCAGTACTGCACGGACGCTCCGCCGAGCGGATCGACGCCGATCCGGATCCGGGCCGCGCGCACCGCGTCGAGATCGAGAGCCGAGCCGAGATCGTCCACGTACGGCTTCAGCAGATCGCGCTCATGCGTTGTCGCCGCTGTCATCGCCTTCGCCAGCGGCACGCGCCGGACTTCGCTGTTCCGCGCCCGCAGCAACTCGTTGGCTCGCTTCTCGACGGCGCTGGTGACGTCGGTGTCGGCCGGGCCGCCGTTCGGCGGGTTGTACTTGAAGCCGCCGTCGGCCGGGGGGTTGTGCGACGGCGTGATGACGATCCCGTCGGACAATCCGTCGCGCCGGCCGCGATTGTGGGTCAGGATCGCATGCGAGATCACCGGCGTCGGGGTGACGCCGTCGCCGGCCTGAATCACGCAGGCGACGCCGTTGGCCGCCAGCACTTCGAGAGCCGTCTGCTGCGCGACCTCCGACAGGGCGTGCGTGTCCTTGCCCATGAACAGCGGGCCGGTGTATTTCTGAGCGGCTCGGTATTCGCAGATGGCCTGCGTGATCGCCGCAATGTGAGCATCCGTGAAGCTGCCGTCGAGCGACGTGCCGCGATGGCCGCTCGTGCCGAAGCTCACGCGCTGGGCCGGGTCGGCGACATCGGGGAACTTGTCGTGATAATCGGCCAGGAGCCGTGAGACGTCAATCAGCAGGTCAGCAGGCGCCGGTTTCCCGGCCAGTGGCGACAGCGGCATAACAGCGCTCCGAAGTGCCGAAGTTTCCCATTGTCATATGGCCTGATCCCGAACCCGCCCGGTTTCCGTCGGCACTATACTGTCGAAGGGTGTTAGCCGCGACGCGCAGCGGAGCGCGAGGGCGAGAAGCGCGTTCGGTTCCGAAAACTCCGCCTCGCGGCTAACGGTTCTACGGAACGGTGACGATGCCTGAGCGCGTGGTCCTGGCGATGTCCGGCGGAGTGGATAGCTCCGTGGCGGCCGTGCTCCTGCAGCGGCAGGGGTACGATGTCGTCGGACTCTTCATGCGCACGGGAGCGCATGGGGAGCCGGTGGCCGAATCGCGGCATCGCGGCTGCTGCTCGGCGCTCGATGCCGGCGACGCCCGCCGGGTCGCCGATCGGCTCGGCATTCCGTTCTATGCCCTCGATTTCGAGCGCGAGTTCGACCGCATCATCGATTATTTTGCCGACGAGTATCTCGCTGGCCGGACGCCGAATCCCTGCGTCGTCTGCAACACCTGGCTGAAGTTCGGGCAGTTGTGGGAGTTCGCCCGGCAACTCGGCGCTGGCCGCATCGCCACGGGGCACTATGCCCGGATCGACGTTTCATCCGGCGCGCCGCGGCTCCTGCGCGCCGTCGATTCGGACAAGGACCAGTCCTACGTTCTTTTCGGCATCCGCCGGGAGATTCTGGGCCGGCTGCTGTTCCCGATCGGCGGGTTGACCAAGCCGGACGTCCGGGCTCTGGCGCGCGAGGCCGGGCTGGGCGTGGCCGAAAAGCCCGACTCAGTCGAAATCTGCTTTGTGCCCGACGGCGATCACGCGGGACTGATTCGCCGGCGCCGGCCGGAACTCGAAACGGCCGGCGTCATCCGCGATTCGTCCGGAACGGTCGTCGGCGAGCACAGCGGCTACGAGCGGTTCACCATCGGCCAGCGCAAGGGGCTCGGTGTGGCCGCCGGCGCTCGGCGATTCGTTCTCGACATCATTCCTGAGACGCGCGAAGTGGTAATTGGCGAGCCGGAGCGGTTGCTCGCCGCGGGACTGATTGCATCGCGGGTCAACTGGTTGATCGATCCGCCGGCGGATGGTTTGTCTTGCACGGCCAAGATTCGCTATCGGCATCCCGGAGCGGCGGCGCGGGTCACGGCGGAACCCGACGGCGGCGCCCGAGTCGACTTCGCCGAGCCGCAGTCGGCCATCACGCCCGGCCAGGCCGTCGTCTTCTACGACGGCGCGCAGGTCCTCGGCGGCGGGTGGATCGAGCGGGCGACATGACGCTTACTTCATCGAGTTGTTTCAGGCAACGACTTGTTCAAGCGTAACGACGATTGGTATGTTTGGATCGCAATTGCGATATTCTTCCGACGCTCTGTGCAATACTCTCAATCGATCAACGGGTGACTAACTCAGCAAATACCGAATCAACGACAGATCGACGCCGTGTTCGTCCTGTTCGCCGTAGTTTAGATCGCGCTTGACGAGAGATTCGCTCATCCTGCCATTTTGCCGCACGTTTGATGCCAACGCCACCGGGCGGCTCATGCCGCCTGGGCTCGCCGGATCGGCACGGTCGGCAGCTTGAGGATGGTCGGTTCGGGCGCGGCGGCCGGCCGGCGACGGACCAGCGAGCGCAGTCGTCGATACAGCGCCGACTCAAATCGACCGAATGTCAGTCCCACCAGCAGCGCCGCAAATCCCGCGACGGCCACGAGGTCCCAGCTCGGATACGCTCGGTTCTTATGCAGCAGCACGTCCATGACAGCGGTCAGTACCGGCACGTGCAGCAGGTATACGCCGTAGCTCCAGTCGCCGTAAACGACGAGCGGACTTTCGGCCGCGAGTTGGCGGGCGACGGCCGCCCAGGCCACGAACAGCGCCGCGGCCACGCCAACCACGATCGCGCTCCAGTCCCAGCGCGGGATCAGCTTGCTGACGGCAAAGAGCGTCGGCGCCAGGACCGGCGCCGCCTGCCGCAGTAACTCCGGGAACCGCAGCAGATGAACCGCCAAGGCGCCCAGCAGGAACGGAGCGGTCAGCGGCGAGAAGGCGATCTGGGTCACGGTCGGCAGCGGATCGTAGACTCCCGGCTCGCGGACGATTGCCGCCGCGAGGACCCCCGCCAGCCAAGCCAATGGTCCGACTGTCGGCCCGAATCGTCGGCTGACGACGAGCATCAATCCAAGCGCCGCATAGAAGAACACTTCGAAGACGAGCGTCCATTCGACGCCGAGCCGATAGTCCGCGTTGCCGACGCCCACGGGAACGAGCAGCAGCCCCGGAATCAAGCGGTTGTCCCAGAAAAAGCGGTTGCCCTGCGCTGTCTTGAGGGCGATGGCGACGGCCACGGCGATCCAGTAGGCCGGGAAGACGCGCACCAGCCGGTTGAGGATGAACTGCTTGGCTGAGACCGTTCGCAGGCTGTGTACCAGCACGAAGCCGGACATGGCGAAAAACACCGCCAGCGTCGGTGCGCTGAGGTAGTCGTAGATCCAGTCGAGCAACGACGAGGAAAGCCCCATCCGGTCGTGGGCGAAATGGCGCAGATGGCACAGCAGCACGATGCCGGCGCCGAGGATGCGCAGGGCTTGCAAGTTCGTGAAGCGCAAGACGGTCCTCGCTGATCGTCGTCCCGGCCTGCCGGCCGAGCTGGGTTGGGATGCAATCGAGATCGGCTTTTTCGTGAGAATTCTTCAAGAAACGTGGCGCCGCGGCCGACAGGCCCGCCCAGCTTCGCGCGGCGCTTGTGCAGCCAGCCTGGCTTCCCTCAGCATCGCCATTTGCGGCCGACGCCGCTCACACCATTCCCCAGTGCCGGCGCAAGCCCCATTCCAGGCCCAGCACGAGCACAAAGAGAAGAAACAAAGTCGGAATGAACCCGCCGAGCTGAGACTGCCGCCAGTCGGGCCAGTAGCGCGCCTTGTGCTGCCCGTCGGCAATCCCGCGCTCGGCCAGATCGGCGAGCACCTTCGGCAGTTCGTCGGCGCGGTAGAACTTGCCGCCGCCGGTCGTCGCCAGCTTCTTCAGGAAATCCTCGTCCATCGCCTGTCGCAGGAGCTCTGTGTCGTCCTGAAACACGAGGAATCGCGCCGTCGCCTTTTGATTCCCAATCGTCGTCTTGTCCACGTCGGTGCCGCTGGCCGTCACGCTCAAGACGTACTCGCCCGGCTTGTCGGTCTTCCAGATGAAGCCGCGGTCCACGCTGCCTTCCCGCGCGACGGCGATCGACTCAGGTGGCGCGCCGTCGGGCGGTGTGACCTGCACCTCGAACCGCGCGTCCGTGAGATCAATTCCCGTCTTGCCGCGGAGCCCGACGCTGAAGCCGAGCTTGCCACCGGCCGCCACGCGCCGCACGTCCGGCTTGATCCACGCCGAACCGCCGCGATCCTCCTGTTGCGCCAGGTAAATCATGAGTTGCTTCCAGAATCGGGCGTGCAGGTCGGCGCCCTCGGTCGATTGCGGCAACCCGAGGCGGGTCCAAAGCCAGGTGGTGTCCACGGCCAGGGCCATTGTCCGGCCCTTGCCGTAATCCTGGCGGACGAGGAGCGGCACGCGGGCAGGGCTCGCGGCCAAGGTGATCGCGCCCGGTTTCAATCGTCCCAGCCGCGTGAATCCGTCGAGCGCCGGCAGCCGTTGCCAGACCGCCTCGTTATCGGCTGGATTGGCCGTCAGCCGCATCACGTACTCGCTTAGTCCGGCCTGAGTTGGAAGCATCTTGACGGGTTCATCGACCTGGCCGCGCGCATCGAGTTCCACGGGGAGAGCCGCGGCAACCGGCGTGCCGGCCCAGTCGCTGTTGCCGAAGCTGTCGGCCCCGCCGGTCATCAGCAACCCGACGCCTTTGTTCTTCACCAGGTCCTCGATCTGTTCGAGCGATTTCGGATCGGCGGAGCGCAGCCGCCGGGCGGTGACGTCGCCCAGCACGATCACGTCGTAGGCCTGCTTGTCAAAGCGAAACGTGTCGTCGCCGCCGCGCGGCGGATCGTCCGTCTGCCGCACGGCCTCGTAGACGCGGATGCGCGGATCGCCGGCCAGCGCGGAGCGAATGAATTTCAACTCGGTCCGTAGGCGATCGACTAGCAGAACGCTCAGGCCTTCCTTGGTGACCGTGAGATAGGTGCTGATCTCGTTATTGGCCTGCGATGCTTCGCCGGGCAGCGCGTCGGCTCGGAGCGTCAGTTTGTATTCGCCGGGCGTGGGTGGAGCGTCGATAGCCAGCGCGACCTCTGTGCCGGCCGTCTTGAGCGGGCCGACCGTCTCGCTGAGCACTTCGTCGTCGCCGATCAGAAGGTGCAGGCGAACCTTGGCCGTCTCGAAACCCGGAGCATCGAGCGTGGCGCGGACGGTGAGCTTCGATTTGACCGGCGCCGGCGCCGGTTCCGGCGTCAGGCTGGTCAGCGCGATGTCGCGCTGCTGCGACGACGTATCGGACCGGCCCAGGGCGAAGGTTGAGATCGGGCAGCCGAGGCTCCGCCACCGCGCCGCCTCGCTCTGAGCCGGGTACGCCGTGCCGTTGTCCGCGCCGTCGCTGAGGATCAACAGGCCCCGCAGCCGGCGCTCCTGGGCGTAGCGCTGAAACAGCGAATTGAGCATGCGGCCGAAATCGGTCCGCGCGCCGGCGGCGGCGCCGTCCGGATCGTAATCGCCGACTTCCTCGGCAAAGCGGTGCAAGGCGACGGTGACGTTGAACTCGTCGCGCAGCCGGTCGAGTTGCGGCTGACATTGCCGGAGGATGCGCTGCAGCGTCGCCCAGCGCGACTTGTTGTCCACCTCGTCGGCGATGGTCATGCTGCGCGAGGCGTCGGCGGCGATGATCAAGGTCGACGGCGACTTCAAGTCATCGCGGAATGCCGCGGCCGGGCGCACCACTGTGATGACCGCAAGTAACAGGGCGAGCAAACGCAGGGCAACGACGATCGCGATGCGCCGCCGACCGGCGCTCGGCGAGTCGCGGTAGGTCCAGATCGTCAACGCGGCGAGCGCCAGCGCCAGGATCGCCAGAAGCGGCAACCCGATTCGCGGCAGCGACCAGGGCCAGGCGGGATCGATCGTGAGTTCGAACGGCATGCGGATATTCGATTTCGAGCCTGCGGATGGAGAACGTCGCGCCGGGCGTCATCCCCCCACTTGCTTCAACGCCTCCTTGGCCGCCTTTTGCACCAGGCTATTTGCGTCGCCAGCCGCTTTTCTCAGGGCCGCGACCGAGCGCGGATCGGCGCCGATGGCCCCGAGAGCCAATGCCGACTGTCGCCGAACGGTCCACTCCGAATCGCTGAGGGCCGCGATCAGGGCGGGGATGGCGGCGCGGGCTTCCGGACCGATGGCGCACAACGCCACGGCCGCATTCTGGCGGACCAGCGGCTTGTCGTCCTTGAGCGCGTCCATCAAGGCCGGCATCGCCGGCGCCGCCGCCGGACCGAGCTTGCTCAACCCGAGACCCGCCTGCGCCCGAGCCGTGGCGTCGCCTTCGCGGAGGAGTTTCTCCCAGTCCGCGACCGACTTGCCCTCCAGCGGCGAACCGCTCGAACAGCCGGCCAGCACCAGAACCAACAGACCGCGAGCTGGCGTTGCACAGATTCGGACGGGGGGATACTCTGCACGCTCCATACCGCCCATGATACTCGCTCACGGAAGAGTCATGGCAACACGATTCGCACGATTTCTCGCCGGGCTGTGGATCGCAGCGGTCGTGGGAAATCCGGGGGTGTATTGTGCCGGTTCCGGCACCCCCGGTCCCGCGGCTTCGGCCGATCGCCCGTTGACCGAAAAGCTCCGCTCCGCGCGCGACACCCTGCAGACGCTCTACTACGCCGTGGATGTCTACGACTTCGAGCCGGCGATCATTGCCGACGCGGTCGCTTGTCTCGATCTTGGGGACTCGATGCCAGCGGACTCCGCCTCGGCGGCGCTGCTGGCCGTGCAACTCGAAAACATCCTCAACACGCTGGAGATCCCGCTGGCCGGCGTACCCGACCGGCCTGACTCCGAACCCGTCATATTCAAACTGACCGACGACCGGAACAAGACGCACGATCTGACGCTGCGTCGCTGTGCCGACGGCCTATGGCGATTCGACCGCGCCACGGTCGATGCAATCCCGGCACTGCGATCGATCGCGGCGTCGCGGCAGAAGAACCTCCAGGCCGAGCGGTCGCAGTTACGGGAGGCGTACACCGATCCGCGGGCGACGATGAAGCGATTTCTGGCCGATGCGCTCGCCGGCGATTTCACCGCGGCGGCGCGGGCGCTCGACCTCAGCGCACTGTCCAGCGCCGAGCGGCGCGATCGCGGGCCAGCCCTCGCCCAGCAACTCGCCTTTGTACTCCAACGCCGCGGCTACACGTTCACGCAACTCCTCTCCGACAACCCGAACGGTCCGCCGTTCACCTGGCACGCCGACCGCGACGGACGAATCATCCTCGAGCGGGTCCATCCGGCCGAGGGCAAAGACGCCTGGCTCTTCAGTCGGCACACGATCGCGAATCTGCCGCAGATGTACGCCGCCGCCCAGCCCGCCAAACCGGACCTGCGATTCGTGCGGCTGGGCCGCGTCGTGCCCCCGCTGCCGCCGGATGGCCGGGCGCTCAATGCCCGCGAACGGCCCGCGACCGTGCCGGAAACGCTCGGCTCGCCCCGAGCCGTCCTGATGGGATTCTTCCGGGCCATCGACGACGCCGACGCACACGATGATCGCCTCGCCGACGCCTTGCCGTTTCTCGATCTCGGCGCGATTCCTCCGGCCGATCAGCCGGCCCTGGGCGGACGCCTGGCGATGCAATTGGAAGCCGTGCTGCGAAAGTTGCAGATCGATCTCGCCACCGTGCCGGAGAACTGGGACGCCTCTCCAGTGGCGCTCGGCGAGAATCGCGGGTTCAAGATCGAATTGAGCCGCGGCCGCGACGGCGCCTGGCGCTTCACCGAGGCGACAGTCGGGCGGATTCCGGCCATGTTCGACAAACTGGCGGCGCGCGACCGTGCTAGCCGGGAGATGACGGCTCAGTTTGATACGGCCCGCGACACGGTGGCGACGTTTCTCGCCGCGTCGCACCAGGGCGATTTCGCGCTGGCTGGCCGCTGTCTCGATCTGTCGGAGTTCAATGGCGGCGCCCGCGACGACCTCGCGCCGGCCCTCGCCGCCAAGCTCACGTTCGTTCTCAATCGCATGGGGCGAGTCTACGTCCAGGAAGTGCCCGACGAGCCGGAGGGCCCGCGCTACGTCGTGAAGGCCGGCGAACTCGGCAAGATCGTCGTCGCGCGACGTTCGACCGATCCGCGCAAGGGCGCCTGGTTGTTCACGCCGGAAACGGTCGCACAGATCGAACGGATGTTTCGCGCGGCACAGAATCGCGCGGTCGACGCCGCCCTGGTCGATCGTCCGAGGTCGGACGGAGTGATTCAGTTTCTCGACGCGCCCGGCGTCTGGCTCCGATTGCGCCTGCCGCCGTCGGCCGTCGCCCCGATTCTCGGCCTGGACGCGTACCAATGGATCGGCCTGTTCGCCGCGGCCACGATCAGTTGGTGGGTCGCCCGGCTCGGACAATCCATCGTGCACCGCCTGGTCAGTTGGATGCTCCGCGCCAGCGGTTCGCGATTGACGGCAACCTATGTCGCCAATCGGCTCCGGGCGTTGACCTGGCTCATGGCGTTCTGGCTCGGGTTTCATTTGCTCGAGACGCTCGACCTGCCGGTCAGTTTCCTCAACGAAATCCTGCCGCTCAAAAAGTTCCTGTTGGCTGGCCTGGTCGGCTGGCTCGGCTGCCGGGTCATCGACTTGTCGCAAGCGGTCTATGCCGACAGTGAACTGTTGCGGCCGCACCGGAGCCTAGGCGACATGATCGCGCCGGTGACGGTGCGAGCGGCCAAAGCGGTCGTGGTGCTGCTTGTGGCGGCGTATGTGATCTACCAGGTCGGTCAGGGCGAATTGCTCGGGCGGTTCCTCACTGGTCTCGGCGTGGCCGGTCTCGCCGCGTCGCTCGCCGCCCAGGATGCGCTCAAGAGTTTCTTCGGCACGCTGCTCCTGATCGGCGAACGGTCGTTCAAGATCGGCGACCGCATCAAAGTTGGCCAGATCGAAGGCGTCGTCGAGCAGGTCGGTTTTCGATCGACTCGGCTGCGGACGGGCGACGGATCCATCATCACCATGCCGAATTCGACGATCGCCAGCACAGCGATCGACAACCGCGGGCCGACGGCGGCGGAAATCCGCGCGGCCTGAGACCAGTGGCGCAAGACGAAGTCTGCTCAGTTCAACGCAGAGCTTCCTTTCGGCATCAACCCATCGGCAGCGCCCTTGACGCCCGCCGCGCTTTGGCCGCACAATCAAAAGGAGCCTGCACAAGCCCGACTTCATCGGGAGCGCGGAATTGATGCGCAGTCTGACGGCGATCGTGCTGATACCGGTGATCGCCGCCGCCACTCGGGCCGACGAGCCGCACATCGACTTCGCCCGTGGGCTCCGCGGGCGGGGCATGCCGGACCTGGCCGCCGACTACTTGCAGCGGCTTCGTCCCAAGGCACCGGCGTCGATTCGCGACGTTCTTCCGTTGGAGATTGCCGCGGCCCAGCTCGATCGCGCCGTTCATGAAGGAAACGATGCGCGGCGCGAGCGGCAATTCGCCGAGGCCCGATCCGCTTACGAGACCTTTCTGCGCACGCAGCCGAATCACCCGGCGGCCGTGGAGGCGACGCTCGACCTGGCGCGCCTGATGTCGCTGCAAGGGAAATATTGCCTGGCGCGCGCTCGCCGGAGCGACGACGCGGGTCGGCGCAAAGCCTGGCTGGCGCAGGCCCGGCCGCTGTTCGCCAGCGCCGCCGCCCAGCTGGCCGATGTCCGGCGCCGCATCGATGAGCGACTGCAGCGACTCGGCGCTCCGGGGAACCAATCCGGGCGCACTGAACGCGCGGCCCTGACGTCGGCCAGCCTCGAAGCGGAACTCGAGTTCGGCGTCAATTTATTTCACGCCGCGCTGGCCATGCCGGATCAATCGGCCGAAGAGATTCGCGCCAGAGCCGGTGAAATCGCCAAGGCGCGCGCCGCCCTCGAAAGACTGGCGAAGAAGAACGCGGATCATCCGAGTTGCTGGCAGGCGCGAGTATGGCTCGGTCGCTGCGCTCTCGAACTCGACAGCCAGGCGGACGCCCGGCGGATCTTCGAGGCCGTGGCCGGGGAGGCCAACCCCGCAGCGGCGTCGGCGGCCCGGTCGGCCGCGCTGTTGCTGCTGAAATCCGCCGCCGAGGAAGCGGCGCCGAACCGGGCCGAGCAGCTGCGATCCGTGATCGGCGGGCTGGAAACATGGCTCCAGAAAACCGGCCCGGCGGATTCGCCGGCGGACGTGCAAACGGCTCGCTACCTGCTTGCTTCATTGCTCGAGGAGCAGGCCCAGGCGGGAATCACGCGCGATCGGTCCGGAAACATCCAGCCGCTCAGCGCGGCGAATCGCGCGCAACTTCAGCGCGCGGCCCGGCTGTGGAAGGAGGTCGCGGATTCGGGAAGCGATCTGGCGGATCGGGCCCGCACGCGCCGCGCCGGCGTGTTGACGATCCTGGTTGCTGAGCGTGCCGCCGGCGATCTCGCCCGGCTCGTGAGCTTCGAGGAATGTTACCTGGCCGCACAGGTCGAACTGTTCGATCTCGTGCAAAACCCGCGGTCCCCGGCCGAGGACGCACGCCGGCAGGCGCGCGTGATCGCCGCCCTGCGCCGCGCCTTGACGCTGGTCGAGCGCCGCGATGATCCGCGCGATGTCGCCGATGCTCGCGCCCTTCTGGCCTACGCTTACCTGACATCCGGCGACCCGTACTCGGCGGCTGTGTTCGGCGAACACGTCGGCCGCGGACAACTCGCCGACGATCGGAGCGCCGACGTCACCGCCTACGCTTTGCAAGGCTATGCCGGCATCATCGCGCTGGCCCGGCAGCGCGGCGCCGGCAACGATGAGATTCTCCCTGACCAGCGCCGGCTCCGCAGCCTGGCCGAATACATGGAGGCCGCCTGGCCGGATGAGCCCGCCACCGATCTCGCCCGTCACCAACTCGCGCGGTTTCTGATCGACGAGCGGCAAATGACGGACGCTGGCGATCTCATTCATCGCCTGGCCCCGAGTTATCCCGGGTTGGCCCAGGCGTGCTACGAACTTGGCGCCGCCGCTCAGCGCGCCCAGACGGCGGACTCGAGTCTCACGACCGACCAGAAGCGCCACTTGCTCCGGCGCGCCATTGCCGAACTCGAGCGCGTGCCGGACCCAACGCCGACGACCGGGGACGCGGCTGCTCTGGCCGCGTGCATGGCGTTGTGCCAGCTCGGCAATCTGTACTTGCTCGCGGATTCGACGGGTGACGATTCGATCCGCAAGGCCATCGCGCTGAGCCGACGATTGACGGACCTGGTTCCGAAACTCAATCTCGACGATTCGATCCGACCGCAAGTCCACGCCGAGGTCGAGCGGTTGCGATTGACCAGCGTGCAAAACCTGGCATTTCGGCAGGCGCAGCGCGGGCGGATCGCCGAGGCGGAAGCCACGCTGGCGCCGATGCTGCAACGCGTCGTCGCGGCGTTGGAAAAGGCGAACGCGACTGACTTGGATGCGCAGCGCGACGTGCGGCAGCAAGTCGTGCTTCTGGCCCTGCGACTGGCTATCCAGCAGGGCCAGCCGGACTCGGCGCTCCGCCGGCTGGCGCTGCTGCGTCGGGCGGCCGGGTCGCAAGCCCCCGTCAACGACAGCCTGTTGCGACTGGTGCTCGAGTTGAAACGCGAAGCCGAGAGCCTGAAGAAGCAGGGCCGCGGTGAGGAGCGCGATCGGCTCGAACGGGGCCTGATTGTGTTCCTCGACGAGCTGGCGCGACCGAACAACTTGCCGGACGACGTGCGCGTGTTTCTCGCACAGGCTTACAGTGGATTGGATCGGCACGAACGAGCCGCCCAGATTCTGAAGTCGCTCGCGCCGCCCGCCGCCGGCGCGCCGGACGATGCCGTTCAACGCTATCGGAGTATTCAGCTACTCGCGGCGCGCGAACATCGGCTCGCACGCCAATTCGACGAAGCCCGGGCCCTTGTTCAGGAGATGCTCAGTTCGTGGGGCCGGAACGACCTCGGCGTTCGGCGGGAAAAGATCTGCCTGCTCGAAGATGCCGGAAACTACGCCGCCGCAGTGGGAGAGTGTCGCGAAATCAAGCGTTCGCTCCTGGCCGCACGCAATGAGTATGAACGAGCCGCGCGCGACGAAGCGCAGGCCGACGAAGCCGAACGAACGGCGCCGGACGCGGCGGCGCGGGACAAGGCGGTGCAGGATCGGGCCGCCGCCCAGATTCGCCGCGATGCCGCGAAGGCTCTGCGCGATCGCTACTGGGAGTTCGATGCGCTCGACACCCGAATTGTGCTTCGCAGTTGCCAGAAAGTCGCGGACGCCGGCGCACGCCGACAGAAATTCGCCGCCCTCGCTGAATCGATCGTCCGCCTCGAATCCGCGTTTCCCCACGTCGTCGAGCGCGAGTTCCGCGATCGCTACCTGGAATTGTTCGAGATCGAATCGGAGTTGCGCTCGCTGTATCAGGAGGCCGGCGGCCGGCGATTGCTCGACCAGGACGAGCGGGGTCCGCAGTGAATCGCGCCGCGCTGCTCAACAAGATCAATCACGAAAGCACGACACAATGAAAACACGAAAGAGCACGCTCGAGCGCCGTGGCGATTCCGTGCTGCCATTCCGTCGTGTTTTCGTGATGCACTTCTTCCGAGTGGCCCGACCGTGGCTCGCCTTGGTCGCGGCGATGGTCGTGGGCGGTCCGGCCGCGGCTCAGGACAAGGTGCAGTACCGCGAGGCCGGCCATCGAGGCGCCGTGCAGACGGCATCGGGAAAGATCGACGCGGAGTCGATCGCTGGCGTGCAGATCGGTTCGCGGCTGATCCCGAGCGGCGACATCATTGACGTGCAGTACGAAGTGCCGGCGCTGATCCGGTTGGACTATCCCCGGGCTGTGGCGGCCGAGACGCGGTCTCCAGCCGAGGCGATCCGCGAGTATGAAGGTTTGCTCAAGAGCCCCAGCTTGGACATGGCGCCGTTTGTGCGGCGGCACTTCGAGTACAAACTGGCGGCGCTCGCGGCCGCGCTCGCCGAAGGCGACCAACCCGAGTCGACAGCCCGCGCGATCGAGGCCATCCAGCGCTTTCGCAAGGAGCACCCGAATAGCTGGCAGGTCGTGCCGTTGACCCTGACGCTCACGCGGTTGCTCTTGGAGAAGACGCCGCCGGACACATCCGCTGCCCGCCGGAGCCTGCAGGACCTGGCCCGGAATCCCAAGGCGCCGGCCGACGTCCGCGCCAATTGCGCGTTGCAGATCGTCGATCTGCTATTGGACGACGGCAAGGCGGAGGAGGCTCGCCGGGAATTGGCCGCCATGCCGGCCGGCGATCCACGGATTCCCGTCTACGAGGTCGGCTGCGCGGCGACGAACGCCAATCGGGCCGAGAGCGTTCGGCGCCTCCAAGCGATCATTGATCGGACGAACGACCGGTTGGTCAAAGCCGCGGCTTACAACATGCTCGGCGATTACCTTCGCCGCGATCCGGCAACGCGCAAGGACGCCCTGTACGCCTATCTCTGGGTGGACGTCGTGTATAACGACGATCCCGCGCAAACGACCAAGGCCGTCAGCCGTCTCGCCGAGCTCTTCGCCGAATTGAAGGATGAGCCGCGCGCCCGGAAGTACCGGGAGCGGCTTCGCGGTCGGCCATGACATCGGCGGTTAGACGTCGCAAATCTGGAACGCTTGGGCCAGCGATTCCATCGGAGCGCGTTTCGGGATGAATTCCTGACCCAGGAAGCCGGAGTACCCCGAATCCGCGATTGCCCGGCAGATCGTCGAGTAATTCAGTTCCTGCGTCTCGTCGATCTCGTTGCGTCCCGGCACGCCGCCGGTGTGATAGTGCGCGATGTGCTCCGCGTTCTGCCGAATCGTGCGGATCACGTCGCCTTCCATGATCTGCATGTGGTAGATGTCGTACAGGAGCTTAAAGCGCGGCGAACCGATCGCGCGGCAGAGTGACACGCCCCAGGCGGTGCGGTCGCACATGTAATCCTTGTGATCGACCTTGCTATTGAGCAATTCCATGATCACCGTGACGTTGTTCTGTTCGGCGAATCCAATGAATCGCTTGACGCCGATCGCGCAGTTTTTCAGACCCTCCGCGTCGTCCATGCCCTGGCGGTTACCGGAAAAGCAGATGACGTTCGGCACGCCGTGAGCGGCGGCAAACTCGATCCCGGATCGCAGCGCCGCTTCGATGGCGGCATGGTTCTCCAGGCGGTTCAAGCCGCTCGCAATGTTGACCGGTCCGCCGACGTGCAGCACCGCGCAGGCCATGCCCAAGGGCTTGATCGTCAGGACCTCTTTCGGGCCGAGCAGTTCAATGGACCGGTAACCCATCTTCTTGGCTTCGGCGGCCAGCGCCTCGAGCGGAATCTTGCCGTAGCACCAGCGACAGACGGATTGGGCAAGTCGGCCCTTGGGTTTCGGCGGATCGGCGGCCCAGGCGGGCGCCGCGGCGACCGTCATCCCGGCCGCGATCTTCAAAGCATTCCGACGATCCATTCGCACTCGACCCGCGCTCATGTTTCGCCCTCCGGCGGTTTCTGACGCCCCGATTGAACACATTTCGATTCAATGGGGACGCCTACATCTGAGTGTATCCGTGTTCATCGGCGGTTCATTAAAGACCATTACGAAAGCACGACGGAATGAAAGAATGAAATAGCAAACTCGAACGGCCGCGAGGGGAGTTTGTCGACTCCTTGGCGTGTTTTTGCGATCCTCATCTTCCGAGCCTAACCGGACTTCCCAAAACGCGCGGTTTCCGGTTCAATGGGCGGCTGCCGGCGGTCGGCGGCGTCGAAACCACCCACGGCCGCGGGCCGCGCGGTCGCGCCGTCGCATGGATGCTGGTTTCGACCCCGGAGCATGTGTTCCGGTCATGGCCGATCTGTCCCAGTCCGCCCTTCCGCGCGTGCGCCTCGAGCTGCGCCACGGCGGCGGCCGGCCGACGGTCTACGATATCGCCGGACTCGAGTTCCGCATCGGCAGCGGCTCGGACTGCGAGCTGCGCCTGTCCGGCGCCGCGCTGCCGCCGATCGTCGCCGTGATCACACGGCATGCGGCCGGGGCTCAGATTCGCAAGTTGGCCAATCTGCCGCTGACGCTCAACGGCCGCGATTTCCACGTCGCCGATTTGCGCTCCGGCGATCTGCTGGCGATGGGCCCGCTCACCATGCTCGTGGCGATCGAGGGCGCGTCGCCCCTGGCGATCCAGTTCGCACCCATCGACGAATCCACCGTGCCGAGGAGCGTCTCGAATTCCGCCGACATGCGGGCCCCCGACGCCAGCGCGCTCGTCGCGCGCGAGCACCGGCTGACTGCCGCCGAAGCCGAGCTCGCCCGAGCCAAGCTGGCGCTCGACGAGCGCGAGCAGGCAATCGAACGGCAGCAGGCGATTCTGACTGAACTGCGCTCGCGGCTGGAGCAGACCCGCGACGAGGTGCGCCGGGAGGCGGCTTTGCTCGTCGAACAGCGCGCGCAGCAGGACGCGACTCGGCGCGACCTCGATGAGCGCGGCGCGACGCTCCAGAAGGCCGTCGCCCAATTGCGCGAGATGGAGCAGCGGTTTCAGGCGGACGCGGGCGAGCTGGAGCGCCGCCGCGCGGACCTCGACCGCCAGGCCGGCGACCTGGTCGCTCGGGAAGCGGAACTTCGCGCGCAAGCGGAGCGCCTGGCCGAGTGGGAGGCTCGGATCGCAGCCGATCGGACCGCGCTGTCCGAACGCGGCGCAGCGCTGGGCCAGAGCGACGAGGCGCGCCGCCTCTTTCAGGAACAATTGCAGCGTCGGGCGGACGAATTGGCCGCCCGGGAGAAGGGAATCGAAGAAACGGCTCGCCAACAAGCGGCAGCGAGTGAAGAGATCGAGCGGCTCCGGTCCTCGGTGCTGCAGGCCCGAACGGACATGGAAGAGAAGTGGGCCGCGGCCCAAAAAGAATGGGAAGCGCGGGCTCAGGCCGTGGCGGCGCGCGCCGCCGATCTCGATGCGCGAGAAGACACGCTCCGACGGCACGTCGAAAAGCTGCGGGCCGTCGGCGCGGCCGTCGCCGCGGAGCGCAAGGCGAATTATCTGACGCAGTCGCGGTGGGCGACGGAACAGCAGGCCCTCGTCGCCGAGGCCGATGCTCTGCGCGCCGAACTCGACGCTTACCGCCGGCGCGCGGCCGAAGACTCCGAGCAACTCCAGCGGCAGCTTCCCGAGGTGGAGCTTCGCGGCGAGGCGGCCCTGGCGCGACTCGCGCAGGCCCGCGATCAACTCCGCGCCCACCTCGCGGAGTTGCACGATTACGCCGATCAATGCCGCGCTGATCTCCAGCGATTGCGAGCACAATTGCAAATCGACCTGGAGCGTCTGCGCTCCCATGAAGCCGCGATCCAGCGCGATCGCTCTGAACACCGGCTGGCCGTGACTGCCTTTCGACAACAATTGATCGAGTGGCAGGGCCGGATTGCCGAAATCCGCCAGTCGTTGCAGCAGGACGCCGCGCGCCTGAACTGGAAAGAGGCGGAGGTGGCCTCGGCGGCGCGCCAGATCGACGCCACCAGCGAGCAACTCGCGCGGCAATCGGCCGCACTCTCGGAGCAGGAAAAACAGGTTGCCGAACGCCGCTCCGAAGTCGAGCGCCACCTCGCCGACATGCGCGAATGGTATCGCCGCAAATTGCGAGATTTGGCTCAATCGACGGGCGCGGAATCGACCAAGGAAACCGGCGAAACCGCAGTCGACGAGACCCCGCGGCCGGCGCCTCCAGCCATCTGCGGAACGATCACGGCGGCGAACGACGAAGATGAAGACCTGGATCCCGCCGATCGACGGCTCGGCGAGTGGCTGCGATCATTGGATCTCGTGGATGCTCCGACGTTGGGACGATTGTGGCAGGAAGCGCGGCGGCAACGGCGGCCGCTGCGGCAGGTGCTTCTCGCTGGCCGCGACGGCGGCGCTCCGATCCTCACGCTGTACCAGTTGGCTTTGATCGAGGCCGGGCAATTGGACGCACTGGCGCTTGGCCCGTTGCGCGTCGTCGATCGCGTGGCGGCTCATCCGAAGGAGACCATCTTCCGCGTCTTCGATCCCCGCCGGGGTTCGCCGGGCCTGTTGCGGCACCTGGCGGAGTCCGAAGCGGCGATTGCCGGGCGCGCCGACGAGTTCCAGCGGCGGTTCGCGGCGGCGGCTGGAGTCCGGCACGACAACGTCGCCGCGACGCTGGAGGTGCTGGAATTGCAGGGCCGGCCCGCGGCGCTCCAAGAGTGGGTCGGCGGACTTTCGGCCGCCGATTGGCCCGCCGCCGCCGGCACGCCCGGCGTCTGGTATCGGCTCGTGATGCAGGTCGCGCTGGGTCTGGACGCGGCCCATCGCGCCGGTCTGACGCACGGGCACCTGTCGCCGCGAACTGTACTGCTGACCAACGTGGGCGTGGTCAAGATTATCGGCGTGGGCGATCCGCCGTGGCTGGCCGGCGTCGAAAACGAAGGGACCGTCGCGGGCGATCTGATCGCGCTGGGCGGATTGGCGGCCGGGTGGGCCGCGCTCAACCCGCGCCGGCGCGGAAAATCCGCTCGGAGCTGGCCGGCGCCGCTGCGGTCGATCGTCGATCGCCTCGCGCCCGATGCGGCTGACCGATTCGCCTCCGCCGCGGACGTGCTCGCCGCGCTGGAGCACGCCGGCGGCAAATTGCCCGATGATTCCGATGCGTGGGACGAACTCCTCGATCATGTCTCTCAAGACGCCGGCTTGCCGACGGTTTGGCGAAAGTCGGCGTGAGAGACGGGTCGGAGGTCCGCCGCTTTTCCGCTCACTGCCTCATACCGACGAAGCTGCCGTCGTTTTCCCGCGACAGGGCCCACAAAAATGCGCCCACTTCAGGGCTTTCGTAGAAGAAGCCGACGGAGTGGATTCGGACCCGCGGTCGGTCCGGTTCCAGAGCGTTCCACCGCGACTTCAGCGCGGCGCGGACGGCTCGGCTGAGACGCTCGGTCCGCTGCGTCTCGCTGAGACCGGAGGCCGCGGCGGGAGTCAGGCCTTCGCCGACGTTCGGCAATCCATCCGAGAGCAGATAGATCGTGTCGAGTCCGAGCGGCCGGTAGCGGAATGCGGCTTCGAAGGCTGCGTAGAGGTTCGTATTGCCGCGGGGTCGCACCGCGGCGAGGGCTTCGCTGACTTTCATGGCGCTGTTGGCGTCGTAATCGATCCAGCGACCCTCGGAACCGAGCAGGTGGGTTGTCGTATCCGAGAACAGGATAATCTGAAATTGCTCCAGGTTGGGCAGGCTGCGGAGGATGCGGACCAGCGTGTCGCGGACGGCGGGCCATTTGCCGGGATCCTTGGTTTTCTCGTCGACGAGTTCCATGCTGCCGGAAATGTCGAGAAGGACGACGACCCGACGACCCGAGAGGGCGATGCCCTCGAAGCGGTGCTCAGCCGCGCCGCGCGCCCGGGTCAATTGCTGCGTAAGGTCGCGGGCCTCGCTGCGGGCCGCGTCGAGCGTGCTTCGCATCTCGCTCAGTTCACGCTCCAGGGTCTTGACCCGGGCGTCGGAGGCGACGGCGGCGTCGCGGACTTCCGGGAGCAGATCGGCCTGCCGCTTCAACTGCGTGATGCGGGCTTCGGCGGCGGTCAGCCGCTCGGTCAATTCGGTCGTGGACCGCGTCAACGACTGGGCAGCCGCCTCGCGCTCCTGAACCTGCCGCTCCAGCTCGGCGACGCGCGTCATCGCCTCGGTCCGCTGCCGCGATAGCTGCTGCTCGGCGAGCGACATCTTGGCGAGACGGTCCTCGGCGTCAGCGGCGCGATCGCGTTCGGCGGCGAGCCGCTCGAGCAATTGGTCGGCCCGGGATCGGGCGGAGGCGACATCGCCGCGAAGTTCGGCAACCTGCGAGCGCAGGGCGGCGGATTCGACGGCCGCGGCATCGAGTTTTCTCTGGAGTTCGTCGCGCAATCGGATCAGATCGGCCAGTGAAGCTTGGGTGGACGTCAATTGTTCGGTCGCCGTCGCAGCGGCCCGGGCGCGGAGCATCGCTTCCCGCTGGTAGATCAACCACAGCAGGATGACGCAGCCGAGCGCGCAGCAAAACACGTCCATCATGGACAGACTGAAAATCATCGGGATGCGATGGCGGGTTCGCACGGTGCGCTCCTTCACGGGGCGTTGCGGCGGCCGGCCGTCGAGGGCGGGCGTCCCATCTCGGGCGACCGCGGAGCCATGAGGCGTGGCGCGGCGTCAGCGTAATGCCCGCGAGTCAATTCGCCGGCGAGCCAACGTTCGGCGAGGACGATCGTGGCCGAGGCGATCGCATCGGCCGGCAGCGGTCGCACACTCGTTGATTCCGGCATGTGCTGCCCGGCGGCGGCCACGAGTCCGGGGAGGCGGGCCGCGCCGGCCGTCACCCAAAGCAGCTCGGGAGGTGCCATTGCCGGGGTGGCAGCGTGGGCCGCCGCGAGCGCCTGGCGAAGCCCCTCGATCGCCGTCCGGGCCAGCGGCGCACACAGCGACTCCAAATCGTCGCCGTTCAGTTTCATCTCCTGATACCACTGAGACGTGCGGATTTGCAGCGTCAACGTGGGCGGCAGGGGCGGCGGGACCAGCAGCGCGTCGAGCTGTTCAAACAGCCCTTGCTCCGCCATCGCCGAATCCCGCGGATCGCGCCGGCATATCTTCACGCACCGATCGGCGATCCCGCCGATCAGTCGATCGAACCAATGGCTGACTCCCGCGGCCGGCGTGGCATGCGTCGCCAGTTGGCGAACGGCTGATCCGTCAGTGCCCAGGACGGCCCAGGTCAGCGCATGTTCGTCGGCATCGAGGACGATCGCGGTGCCGCCGTTCCAGACTCCGGCAGCGGATCCGCCATGAAGCGGAGCCGTCGCGGCGAGGGCCAGGGGAGCGGTCATGCTGCCGGCAACGTGCACCCCGGCGCTCTCGATTGCCGCAATGGTTCGCACGATCTGCGCGTCCGTCAGGTAGCTGGGAAAGGCGATGCCGGCGGCGTGTCCCGCGGGCAGCCGCTGACGGAGCACGGCGGCCGCGGCTGCAAGCGCGCCGGCCGCGTCGATCGTCGCGCGGGCGCCGCGCCAGCAGCGCGACGTGCCGATCGCCGGTAGGAAGTTGCGGCACACCGACAGCGGCTGAAGCCGGTATTGCCGATACGCCGGCCAGCCGATCGACGGTGTGCGGCTCTCCAGGCCGAGGATCAAGGGCAATTCGTCGGCTTCATCGGCCAGCGCGATGGGGCGCGGCCGACCGTCTGCCGGCAACCGCGACATGGCGCGCACCCAGCCGGCGTTCACGTCCAAACCGACCGCGGCAGACGCGACGACGGTTGGCTTCCGCCCCCAACCGCTCCAGGCCATGACCGTTTCTCCCCTCGGTCCTTCAGGAAGTTGTTCCAACAGACAATCACGAAAGCACGACAGAATGAAAGCGTGAAAGAGATAAACCAAAAGCGTCAGCCATTTTCGTGAATCCTCTCTGTCGTGCTCTCGTGATCCTCGTCTTCCGCTTCGATCAAACTGAATCCGCGTTCACACGTCGTCGCGAATTCTTCAGAATCCGCCATGAAACTGATCCACGGGTTCGATTTCCTCGGCGGTTGAGTTGTATAGGCGCAGGACCAGATGTTCCTGGCAATACTGCTGGCAATCGAGGACCAGAGCTTCCTCCGCGCGCTGAATGGCGTGGAGAAAATACATGACCACGAGACTGAGCGCCAGGGCGATGAACGTCGTATCGAAGGCGACGGCGAGTTGCCGCGTGGCTGTGTCGAGAAATCGTTGCGTGTCGCTGTCTTGCAATCCGGCGAGGCTCATGCCGCCGGCCAGGCCGCGGACCGTGCCGAGAAACCCGAGCGCCGGGATCGCCCAGGCGAGGTAGTGTACCGTTGCGATACTGGCGGCCATGCGATTCTGCTCGAGTTCGGCCTGCGTGCGGACCACTTCGCTGGCGTCGGTGGCCGATCCGCTCACCGCGAATTTGCTGAGCGCCATCCGGATCATCGTGCCGAGGATCGTCGGTCCGCGCTGGGCCGTCACCTGATCGATCTTTCGGATCAGCGGCCGGGCATCTTCCGGCAAGAGTCGCGCGCCTTCCTCCGTCGGTAGTAAGTCAAAGCCGAACGCACGGCGTTGGCGGCGCACTTCGGCAAATCGGCTGAGAATGATGAATCCGGCCCAGACGGTGCAGATGTAGCAAGCGATTTGCTCCGGCCCGAGCAGCAGCCGCCCGAGTCGCTCGGCACTGAAGCGGGACCAGAATTCTGTTTCGTCGGCGCCGCGGCCCGACCAGTGCCAGAGCGGGAGTGCGACGCCCGCGACGAGCAATAGAGCACCCGCCAGCAGCAGCCATTCGCGTGTCGGTTTCTTGGATGGCGTGAGTGCCATGCGATCCTTCCGATCGACGTTGGGCGAGCTATGGGGTGATTCGCTCGCCGGCTCCGGCTCTTGCCGCCGAGCGAGGGGATATTGTCCGGTCGGCAGTCCCGCTGCGTCAAGGCCCCGGCGCATTCGTTCCCATCGTCACCAAGGCCCGTTCAAAAGCAAACTTGAAAGGACGACAGATACGAGCATGAACGAGCATTCACGACGGTCAGAGCCGTTTCGTGGTTCCCGGCTGTCGAGCTTTCGTGATCCTCTTCTTTCGTTCAGTTTGTGTAGAATAATCGGATATCGGAGGCGTCCCGCTCGGCATAGTTGCCGCAGAGTGGGGCGAGCCGCCGTTTTCCCAAACGCAACGCCGGGGGGCGGGTCATGGGAACCTGGGCGCGCGCAATCTGGCTATCGATGTTCGTGGCGAGCCTGGCATTGAGTTCCTGGGCCGACGAAAAAAAACTGCCCATCGCCGAGAAGGCGGGTTCATCGACGCCGAAGGCCAAGGCCGCGCCGCCGCAGCCGAGCACGCTGGCCGAGTTGGTGACGCAATTGAAGGATCCGGCGGTCGCCAAGCGGCGCATGGCCGCACAGCAACTCGGCGCCCGCGGCGTGCGCTCGATGGAAGCCGTGCCCGCGCTGATCGAGGCGCTCGGCGATCCGGAGCCAGCGGTCCGCGCCAGCGTCGCCGAGGCGATCGGCGGGATCGGCATCACGGCCAAGTCCGCGGTGCCCGCGCTGCTCAAATCGCTCAAGGATCCGGATCCGCTGGTGCGAGAGACGGCGGCGGAGGCGCTGTCCGACATCGGCGCTGACGCGCCGAAGATCATTCCGGCGTTAGTCGAGTTGTTGAACGACGAGGACATGAACGTCCGCTGCGCCGGGGCCCGGGCGATCGGCGATTTCCGCGCCGCCGCGCGCGACGCCGTTCCCGCCTTGCAGCAGCTTCAGAAGCAGGATAAGCATCCCCTCGTCCGCGAAGCCGCCGCCGAAGCGCTCCAGATCATCCAAAAGGCGATGCAACGCCTCGATTCATAGAACCACCGCGAGACTCGCTTCATGAGCCGATTTCTGGCAACCGCTCTGATTTTCGCGACGTACCACGTCGCCCCGGCCAGCGCACAGACTGACCTGCCGAAGGACCCCAGCCTCAGCCTGCGCTTCCGTATCGAGGAAGTGGACAAATCGCTCAAGGTCGGCTACGCGGTCATCACCGCGGACGTCGACGGCGATGGAAAACTCGACATCGTCGTCGTCGATACCAACGAAGTCGTCTGGTATCAGAACCCGACGTGGACGAAGCGGACTATCATCAAGGATCAGACCCGGGACGACAACGTCTGTATTGCCGCGGCGGATATCGATGGCGACGGGAAGATCGACTTCGCCCTGGGCGCCGACTGGCGGCGTGGATTTCAGACCCGGGAGGGCGGGACGATTCAGTGGCTGCAGCGCGGGGCGTCCCTCGATCAGCCGTGGACCGTCCATCCGATTGGCGAGCTTCCGACAGTCCATCGGATGCGATTCGTCGATCTGGATGGCGACGGAAAACAACATCTCGTGGTCGCGCCGCTCATGGGTCGCGGAGCGACGCGCGACGGCAACTGGTGCGACGGCGACCCGGTGCGGATCCTGGCGTACCCAATTCCGGCCGACCCCGTCCGCGGGCCGTGGAAGCCGCGGGTTCTCGCGGAGAGTCTGCACGTCGTGCACGGGATCGCTCCGATTCCCGCGGAGAAACGTCCGGGATTCGATCTTCTCGCGGCCAGCTATGACGGCGTGAGCCTGATTCAGCCGCGCGGCGCCGCCGATGGCCCCTGGTCCGCCCGGCAGATCGGCGCCGGCAATCAGGAATCGCTCCGCGAGTCGCGAGGAACCAGCGAAATCAAACCGGGGAAACTACGCTCCGGCAAAGCGTTCCTGGCCGCCATCGAGCCGTGGCACGGGGGACAGGTCGTTGTCTACTCCCCGCCGGACAATCCGGAGAAACTCTGGGATCGGCAGGTCATCGACAGCCGGCTCCGCTGGGGCCACGCCGTCTGGTGCGCCGATCTCGATGGCGATGGCGGCGACGAAATTGTCGTCGGCGTGCGCGACGATCCGCGCGGCTCAGATATCTTTCCCGATCGCCGCGGCGTCCGCATCTATCGCTTCGCGGAAGACAGCCGGCGCTGGCATCGCCAAGTCATGGACGACGAAGGCAAAGTCGCTGTCGAAGACCTCACCTGCGCTGATCTCAACGGTGACGGCCGGATCGACATTATCGCCGTCGGCCGGCAGACTGGAAACCTGCGAATCTACTGGAATGAAAAGTGAGGGAGTCGGGAGTCGGGACTAGGGAGTGGGGGCTTCGGAAGGAATGAGACGCACAATCCTAGTGCGTCCGTGGGAGCATCATCGGAATTCCAATCCCGAGTTGTCCGCGGTCCATCGCGTCGGAGGCGGATTCAGAGTATGCATTCAACGGCAACGAAATCTGCCCGACGAACGTCTCGGCTGCGCCCTCCCGCCGCCACACGCAATAACTCGAGCGCAATTCACCGTGCTGGATCAACCGGAAGCTGATGGTCATTCCGAGCGGAGCGAGGAATCTCATCGCGGCCATCAGAGGAGAGGCAAGATTCCTCCCCGCGCTCGGAATGACACTGATTCCTTGGCTGCTACACCAAATTGAAAGGCGCTCTGACCCCCTATTCCCTGCTCCCTTCTTCTTCCCATGAAATTCCGCCTCATGACTCCTGGTCCGACGCCGGTGCCGGACGAGACGCTACTGGAGATGGCCCGGCCGGCGTTCTATCATCGCAGCCCGGAGTTCCGTGCGCTGTTGAAAGACGTCGTGGCCGATCTCCAGTATGTATTTCAAACTCGCAATCCGGTTTGCGTGCTGACGTCGTCGGGCTCGGGCGGGATGGAGGCGGCGATCGCGAGCGCGCTCAATCCGGGCGAGAAGGCGCTCCTGCTCACGGCGGGACGCTGGGGCGAACGGTGGCGGGGCATCGCCAAGGCGTTCGGCGTCAACGTCGTGGCGGTGGAGGCGCCGGCCGGCGACGCGGTGCAGCCGGAGCAGCTTGCCCACGCGCTCGCCGCCCATCCGGACGCCGCCGCGGTGCTGGCGACTCACAGTGAAACCTCAACGGGTGTGCGGCACGACATCGCGGCGTTCGGCCGGCTGGTCGCCAATACGCCGGCGCTTTTCGTCGTCGATACGATCAGCGCTCTGGCCGTCATGGAGTGCCGCACGGACGACTGGCACATCGACATCAACGTCACCGGTTCGCAGAAGGCGCTGATGATGCCGCCGGGCCTGGCGTTCGTCTCCGTCAGCGACAAGGCCTGGGCGAAGATTGATCGATCGCCGCCGGACCGCGTTTTCTACTTCGACCTGCGGCGCTATCGCGCCAAGCTGGCGGATTTCGATACGCCATTCACGCCAGCCAACACATTGATCCGCGCCCAACGCGCCAGCCTCAAGCGGCTGCGCGCCGAAGGCATCGAGGCGGTTTGGGCGCGCCATGCCCGCGTCGCGGCGGCTTGTCGGGCAGCCGTGCAGGCGATGGGCCTGACCGTGTTCGCCCGGCAGCCGGCGGACGGCCTGACCGTCATCGCCGTGCCGGACGGAATCGACGGCACGGCGGTCCTTCAGGCGATGGAAAAGGCGCACGGTGTGAAGCTGGCCAACGGACAGGATACTCTCAAGGGCCGCATCTGGCGGCTGGCGCACATGGGATACATCGACGCGGCCGAGGTACTGGCGGCTTTGGCCGCGCTGGAACTCACGCTGCACGCCGCGGGCCATCCCATCCACGTCGGCGCCGGAGTCGCCGAGTTTCAGCGATCGCTGGCCGCCGGGACCGCCGCAACGACGAGACAGCACTGATGAAACGTAGGTCATCTGCGAAATCCGTGCGTCGTCATTCTGTGGGCGACAACCGCAAACTGGTGATCTTCAATCCGGGACGGGCATGCCGAGAATCCTGATCTGCGATCCGCTGGAACGATCCGGCGTCGAGTTGCTGACCGCGGCCGGGTTCGAAGTCGAACAGCGGCCTGGATTGACCGGAGAGGCGCTGGCGGCGGCGGTGCGGGCGGCTGACGGCGTCATCGTCCGCAGCGGCACGGCGATCACGGCGGATGCGCTGGAGCGGCCGGGACGGCTGCGCGCCGTCGTTCGCGCCGGCGTTGGCGTGGACAATATCGACGTTCCCGCCGCCACCCGCCGCGGCATCGTGGTCATGAACACGCCCGGCGGAAACACGATCAGCGCTGCCGAGCACACGATCGCGCTATTGCTGGCGCTGGCCCGGCACATTCCCGCGGCCGACGCCGATCTCCGTGCGGGCAACTGGAATCGCAGCCGGTTTCTCGGCGCCCAGATCGCAGGCAAGACGCTCGGCATCGTCGGCCTGGGCCGTATCGGCCGGGAAGTCGCCCGCCGCGCCGCCGGGCTGGACATGCACGCCATCGGCTTCGATCCGTTTTTGACGGCGGATCGCGCGGCGGCGCTCGGCTTGGAAGTCGTGGAGCATCTCGAAGCTCTTCTTTCCCGCTGCGACTTCCTGACTGTCCACACGCCGCTGACCGATCAGACGCGGGATTTGATCGGCGCGGCCGAGATCGCGCGCCTGAAGCCCGGCTGCCGGCTGATCAACGCGGCCCGGGGCGGGATTATCAATGAATCAGCGGCAGCCGCGGCGCTGGCGGCCGGGCATCTCGCCGGCGCCGCCTTCGACGTCTTCGTCACCGAGCCGCTGCCCGCGGATTCACCCTTGCGCTCCGCGCCGCACGTCATCCTCACGCCGCACCTCGGCGCATCGACCCGGGAAGCTCAGGACGCCGTCGCACGGGAAGCGGCCCAGGTGCTCATCGATTTCCTGACGCGCGGCGTGATTCAATTCGCCGTCAACATGGTCGCCGTCGATCGCAAGGAGCTCGACGAGATGCGGCTATTCGTGGACCTGGCTCGTCGGCTCGGGCTGCTGCACGCGCAAATGGTCCGCGGCTCAATCCGCGAAGCGCACGTGATCTGCCGCGGCGAGATCGCGCGCAGAAACACCCGGTTACTGACCACGGCGTTCGTCGCCGGGTTGCTCGAGTCGCGGGAAGAGGCGGTCAACGTCGTCAATGCGGCCGTGCTGGCCCAGGAGCGCGGCATCGAGATCATCGAGTCGTCATCGCCCACGAGCATCGACTTCCACTCCGTCCTGCAAACCGACGTCGTGACGGACCAGAAGACCTACACGGCCGCGGGCACGCTGTTCGGCAATCAGTTTCTCCGGCTCGTGCAGCTCGGCCGGCACCGGCTCGACGCCTTTCTTGATGGCGTGCTGCTGATTTTGACGCACCGCGACCGGCCGGGACTGATCGGGCACATCGGCACGGTGTTTGGTCAATGCGGCGTGAACATCGCTCAGATGACGGTGGGCCGCGAGACGCCGGGGGGCGAGGCGATTGCGGTTCTCAATCTCGACTCGCCGCCGCCGGAGCCGGCTCTGATCGCGGTGCAACAGCACCCTGACGTCAGCTCCGTCCGCGTGGTCGTGCTGCCGCCGCTCGGCCAGTTGCCGGCGTGGCTCGGATAGCCCGGGTCATCCGACTGAGACGATTTGAATCACGACAACACGAAAGTGAGGAAACACGAAACAGCCGTTGCGTGTTGTCACTGGTTCGTGATTTCGTGATGACCATGTGCGCTATGGTACGTCGCCGCGGAGCGCTTCGCCGCCGGCATACGTGGACAGCGCTCGGTATGTCTCGGGCAGAATCGCCTGGCTCACGAAACGCACGCTGCCGTCGGCAAAAAGCACGTAGGCCCCGCCGGAGTGCCGGCTGCGCATCCCGCTGATCCGGTCGTGCCCGCCGCGATTGTCGCCGTAGGGGTCATAACCGCAGATGGTCGGCGACAGCAGGCGGCGATTGATCGGTTCATCGCGCGGATCGGGCGGCAAGCCGTATTGCGCCGTCGTAATGAACACCGAGCCGTACCACGGGTGCGATGGATCGGTGACGCCGCCGGCGCTCCAGGACTGCTCAATGATCGCGGGTTCTCCCGTGGCAATGTCGATTACGGGCTGGGTCGGGTTATAGACGTCGAACATGAGGAGACCTGGAGTGCCGCCGGCCGCCTCGCCGATCGCCATGGTTGTGCTGGTCCCGTCCACGATGTCGGTGATGCGCACGCCGGCGTCCGCCAGTTCGTGCGGCCGAACGTCGAACAGTCCCCGCACGGCCAGCGGCGCGAGATTGCGATCCTGGTGGAGCGTCCCGGTCGCGCCGCGGAAGAAAGCGTAGTCCACGCTGGCGGCGAATGGCGGCAACCCCGCGCCCCATTGCACCTGCGCCCACGCCAGGTCGATCTTTCCGCTCGAGCGATTGCTTGGACAAAAGAACAGGCCGATTTCAATCCCCACGGCTTGGTAGTTCTGCACGAAAAACCATGGTACCTCGTAGTTGTAGAGCCGGTGGACCGAGTCCTGTTCGATGTACGGCAGCAAGCGAGTAAAGCCGGTGGCTTCGCAGTCCGTGGTCAGCGTATTGCCGATCCAGGTGACCAATCCGGCCGGGAACCCCTTGGCGACGTCGTTATGCCCGTGGAGGGCCAGCCCGAGTTGCTTGAGATTGTTGGAGCACTTCGACCGATTGGCCGCCTCGCGCACCTTCTGTATGGCCGGCAACAGCAGCCCGATCAGGACAGCGATAATGGCGATCACCACGAGTAATTCGATGAGCGTGAACGCACGGCGGACGCGGAACATGGCGAACCCTCCACCGGACCGGCGGCGATGAAATGCGCCCATTATCATGGACAAGTTCGTGACGGTTCGCAAGGGAAAAAAACGCCATCGTTAGCCGCGAGGCGGAGTCTTCGGAACCGAGTGCGCTCGGATGGGCGCGCTCCGCTCCGCGTCGCGGCCAACCGAGCGCTGCGAGTCGCGGCGGACGAGATACAATTCCGGGAACGATGAGTGTCCCCGGGATGATGACCGATCTCGACGCGCCGACCGATGCCGTGCCGGCATACTCCGGACCGCGCGCGCCTCTGGCGATCGGCGGTCGGGTCTTGCCGTCGCGCTATGCGCTGGCGCCCCTGGCGGGGTACACGAATGTAGCCTTGCGGCTCACAATCCGCGAACTCGGCGGACTGGGGCTGGCGACGACCGATCTCGTCAATGCCCGCGCGCTGATGGAAGGCGCTCGCAAGGCGTTCGACCTGATCGCGACGGCGCCCGGCGATCGGCCGCTAGCCGTGCAGCTTTTCGGCGCCGACGTCCGCTACCTTTGCGACGCAGCCCGGATGCTGGTTGATCGCGGCGTGGAACAGATCGACATCAACATGGGTTGCCCGGTGCACAAAGTGACAAGAAACGGCGCCGGCTCCGCGATGATGTGCGACGTCACCGGTCGGACGATCGACTTGGTCGCCGCCGTGGTGCGGGCCGTGCCCGTGCCGGTGACCGTCAAGATGCGGCTCGGCTGGGATGCGACGCAGCGGACCGCGCCGTACTTCGCGCGCGCCTTTGAAGACGTCGGCGTGGCCGCGGTCACCATTCACGGTCGGACCCGTGAGCAAGGGTTCGGCGGCCACGTCAATCTCGAAGGCATCGGCGAAGTCGTCGCCGTGGTGCGGAGCATTCCCGTCATCGGCAACGGCGACGTGCGTTCGCTGGCCGATGCCGCGCGCATGTTCCGCATCACCGGGTGCCCGGCGATCGCCATCGGCCGGGGGGCGCTTCTCAACCCCTGGTTCTTCCGCCAACTCTTGCAGTGGGAATCAACTGGCGATCCGGGACCGCCGCCGAGCTATTTCGATCGACTCGACATGATGGAGACGCACGTGCGCCGCCTGTGCGCCTGGCGCGGCGAGCGCTTCGGCTGCATCCAGTTCCGCAAGGTGGCCAACTGGTACTGCCGCGTTCTCAAACCGGGCAAGGACGTGCAGCAGCGGCTGGTCATGCTCGACACACTGGCGACCTTGGAAACCATCCTGTCGCGGCTGCGGGAGCACGGGCCGCCGCCGCACTGGCAAGCCGGCGCAGCTCCGACTGTCCCGACGCCGAAAGGCCCGATCGCGGTCTGGTGATCACCGTTCCCAGGGCAGCCGGTCGTCGGGCTCATCGACGTGGAAGAACCGCGCCTGGTTGAACAGTTGAAAACTTTCGATGGCCATCAACGCGAAGAAAATGCCGATGAAGGTGCTGCGCGGCAAAAACGGAATGTGCCGATCCGGAGTGGCGATCAGCGCGTGGATGGCGATGAAAGCTGCCACCGCTCCGGAAATGCCGAGCGAAATTCGGATTCCGTCGCGCGAAAACCACGTGCAAAGCTCGCGCACGACTTTGCCGCCGTCCAACGGCCAGACCGGCAGCAGGTTCAGAATGGCCCAATACAGATTGATCTGCAACAAGAGCGCGATGGCGAGAATCACCCATTCCGGCGGCGCGGCGGTCATCGACTTGACGGCGTAACATAAAGCCGCCCACAGCGCTAATTGAATTCCTGGCCCGGCCAGGTAGACGACGATCCGCTGCCAGCGCGAGCGCAAGTCGCTGGCGCCGATCGCCAGACCTCCGAAACTGTACAGCAGAATCGAAGCATCCGTTCCGAACGCTTTACCGGCCCAGACGTGGCCGAATTCGTGGAGCAGGATCGACACAAAGGCGCAGAACACCCAGAGCAGGAGCAGTGAAAGGCCTCGATCGGCGAGCGGCCAGCCGAAAATCGCCGCGACCAGCCAGAACCACGGACTGACCCGCACGGGCGTGCCGAACAGGCGAAAGTTCAGGTCGAACGGCGTGGCATTCGGGTCGAGCAGCATGACCGCGCTCCAAGACGGACTGGTTGATAGTGTATGGTCGTCGGGACGAGTCCGGCGGACGTCGGAGGCGCAGCGTGGATTGGACAGCAGTGCGGGCCGAGTTTCCCGTGGGAGATCGCTGGGCGTTCCTCGATCACGCGGCGGTGTCGCCGCTGCCGCGACGAGCCGCGCGAGCTCTCTGCGCGTACGCCGATGATCTGATGGCCAACGGCTCACCGGCCGTCAGCGCCTGGGTCCGCCGCATCGAGGAGGCTCGCGCGGCCGTCGCCGAACTGATCGATTGCCGCCCAGCCGAGATCGCCTTCACGAAGAACACGACCGAGGCAATCGGTTTCGTGGCCGAGGGATTTCCGTGGCGCGACGGCGACAACGTCGTACTGCCGGCTGAGGAGTACCCGTCGAATCAGTACCCGTGGATGAACCTGGCGAGTCGGGGCATCGGGGTCCGCCGCGTCTCGAGCTGCGGCAGTCGCGTGCCCATCGACGACCTGCGAGCGGCGATCGACTCGCGCACCCGGCTTGTCGCAATCAGCACGGTCGAGTTTTCCAGCGGATTTCGCAACGATCTCGACGACATTGTGCAATGGTGCGGGGAACGCGGCGTCGCCGTTTGCGTCGATGCGATCCAAAGTCTCGGCGCTCTGCCGTTCGACGTGAAGCGGACGCCCGTCGAGTTCCTTGCGTGCGGCGGACACAAATGGCTGTGCGGCCCCCAGGGCGCGGGGTTTCTTTACGTCCGCGGCGACTGGGTCGAGCGCCTGCGGCCGCTGGGAATCGGCGCCCATAGCGTCGTTGATCCGTTCAATTACACGAACGTCGAGTTCCGCCTGAAACCCGACGCCGAGCGCTGGGAGGGCGGCACGCTGAACTTCGGCGGGTTGGCCGCCCTCGGCGAATCGATTCGTCTCTGGCTCGAAATCGGCGTCGCGCGCGTGGCGCGGCGGATTCACGAATTAACCAGCATCGTCTGCGACGAAGCACAGCGCCATGGCTGGAGCGTCTTCAGCAGCCGAGCCGGCGACGAATGGTCGGGCATTGTCGCGCTGGATCGGCCGGGAGTCGATCCGCGAGTGGTGGCGGCGCGCGCGAAGAACGCCGGCGTGATCGTCGCGGTCCGCGGCGGGCGCCTCCGGGTCAGCCCGCATTGTTACAATACCGCCGACGAGATTCGGCGATTCGCGGAAATCCTCGGCGAATGACGCCGCCGCTGCGATTCGTTGGCGCTCCGAGGAGGTCGGCATGGCCCTCGATCCACGCAACGCGGTCTACACCGGAACGTTCGATCCGGTGCACCTGGGGCATCTCGACGTGATCCGCCGTGGCAGCCGACTGTTTGACCGGCTGATTGTCGGCGTCGGCGTGAATCCCGAGAAGGAGCCGTTCTTTTCCGATGAGGAGCGCGTGGAACTGGTGCGGCGGGTCGTTCGGCCATTTGCCAACGTCGAGGTCCGCTCGTTTCACGGATTGGCGGTGCGCTTCGTCCGCGAAGTCGGCGCCCGAGTCATGCTCCGCGGCCTGCGGACGCTCAGCGACATGGAGTACGAGTTTCACATGTCGCTGACCAATCACAATCTCGATCCGGACATCGAGACGGTGTTTCTGATGGCGCAGGTCGAGCATTCGCACTTTTCGAGCACGTTGATTCGGCAGATCGGACTGCTGGGGGGCAACCTGGAGCCGTTCGTTCCGCCCGAGGTGCAGGACGCGATCGCCGCCCGCGCCCATGAGCGACGCACCACGGGTTAGCCGCGACCGCCGCGCATGGTCCGATAGCCGCGATGCGGAGTCTTCGGAGCGGAGCGCGAGATCATTTCCCCGGCCGCGTCGCCGTCGTCCCTTCCAGGGACGCGGGGCGGCCCGGCAGCGAGACGGCGCGCGTCGTCAACCACCAGCCGCCGATCAACACGACGGCCAGCGACATGGCCAGGGCAAAGCGGCTCCGGGCCAGCGTCCGGCGCTCCGCCCGCTCAGCGCACGAAGTCGGAGCGGTCGCAGGGTTCGGCGCTGGGGGCCAGGGTGACGGCGCTTCCGACCGGAAATAGGCGGTCAACAGGTCGTCAATCGCATTGCTTTGGCTCATGGTCGTGATATGACTCCGTGTTCGATCAGGATCTCCGCCAGGCGCTGCCGGGCCCGACTCAACCGCATTAGCACGGCCGAGGGTTGGATCCCCAGTTCGTCGGCGATGCGCCGAGCATCGTAACCGAACGAGTACCTCAGGGTCAGGATCGCTCGGTCGTTTTCGGGCAAGTCTCGCAAATGCGCTTTCAGCCGGGCGAACGTCTCCGCCTGTTCCAATCGATCAAGCGGCGCCGGCTCATGGCTGACGACGCCGTTGAGCGACGCGGGGGCTCGGGTTCCGTGGCGGCGAAAGGCGCTTTTCATCGTGTCGTCGGCCAGGTTGCGAGCAACTCGCAGGATCCACCCAGCCGGGTTATCGATGCGTTCGCCGGCATCCCAGGCGCGCCAGAGGCGGAGGAACGCTTCCTGCACGGAATCGCGGGCGAGTTCGGCGTCGAGCCAGCGCGCATAGACAAGCGCCCACGCCGCGCGACTGTGGCGTTCGTACAGGACCTCGAATTCCGCGGCCCGCCCGGCGGCCATGGCGTCCTCTAAGACGAGTCAGTCGGCTTCAGATAACGTCGGTGCCGCCACGACTTTCAGCATAGTTGGCGATGGCCATGGGTTTGCGCGAGATTCTCGGGGATTTCTCATCAGCTGTCGCATCAACGACTTTAGAAATGTCGATAGATTTTCCCCCTTTTTTGCTTGCCCAAGGTCCCTATCCCCATTAGACTCATGCCCTGACGTGGAAAAGGTCGGCGTGCCGCCCAGCTCGGGCTCGTACGGATGGCCGGATCCGGAGGCTTCATTCAGTACCCTCGCAACGTGGGTCGGGCTTTCAACCACAGGAGGAGAGCGGCGGAAACGTCGCCGGAGTCGCCATGAGACAAAGTCTGGTTCTTGCAATCGCGGTCGCCGGGCTGGCGGTATTCGCCCCCGCAGCTTCCGCGCAGGTGTTCACGGAGAACTTCGATCAGGGCGCCACCCTGATCACCGATCTCCAGACGGCCGGCTGGTTCTTCCAGAACAACAGCCAACCGCTTGGCACGATCGGCTACTTCAACGGGAACACCGCGGTGTTCGGCCCCCAGGCGGGGACCGGCTACTTGGGCGTCAACTTCAACAGCGGCGGTGGATTGGCCACCATCAGCAACTGGGCCGTGCTGCCCACCATGACCATCCAGAACGGTGACACGTTCAACTTCTGGACGCGTACGGTCGACAGTGTTGGCTTCCCGGATCGGCTTCAGGTTCGCCTGAGCACGAACGGCGCCAGCACCAACGTCGGCACGTTGGCCACGGATGTCGGCGACTTCACGAATTTGCTCCTCGACATCAATCCGACGTACACGACGACGGGCTACCCGAATACCTGGACCAATTTCAACATCACGGTTTCGGGATTGGGCGGTCCGGTGACGGGCCGCTTCGCGTTCCGCTACTTTGTTGAGAACGGTGGTCCTTCGGGTTCCAACTCCGACTACATCGGGATCGACACGCTGACGATCACTCCGGTTCCGGAGCCGACGTCGTTGGCGTTGCTCGGCATCCCGGCGGTCGGCTACCTGTGGAAGCGGCGCCGGGCGAAGAAGTCGTAATTGTCAACTATCGAGCAATCGAGGCCGCGGCGTTCAGCGAACGCCGCGGTTTTTTATTTTGCCAGCCACCATCCCGCGGCGAACGCGGCCGCGGCAATCACCGCGCCGGCGGTCATCCCGGCCGCGACCGTCGAACGCCGCCGCGGCGCTCGCAAGGCGCGCAGCACCGGCCCGAGCGCGGCTCGAGCGGTGGCATTCGACGGGTCGATCTCCAGCACGTCCAGATACGCCTGCACTGCCGGAGCGAGTTGCCCATCCATCCGCAACTCCTCCGCCCGCTTCAGAATGACCTGAGTTTCGCTCGCCACGCTTTGAAGCAAGCTCACGTCGGCCCGGCACTGCGGACAGACCGATGCATCCTGCGGAACGGCGGCACGGCAAACGGGACAGGCCAACGACACGGGCGGAGTCTCCCTCACAGCAGATAGGCCAGGCTCAACAGGCGATCGCTCAGTTCCGCGCTCAATTCGTTCATTCGGGGCAGGTCGCCAAGCGCCATCGCCTGCCGAAGTTGCCGGATCAATGACTGCAATTGCTCGCGAACAGATTCATCGGTGAGCTTGGGCATGATGCCTTGCTCGGCCCGGCGGAGCACTTCGACGGCTTCTCGATACTGCGTCGTGGCCTCGAACCGCGACGTCCGCTCAACCAGCGATTCGTTGATCGCTCGCATCTTTTCGACCTGTTCCTCCGTCAGCGGCTCAGCCGTGGCCTGCCGGATCAGGTAATGCTGCCGGGCCTGTGTCTTCGGGTCGAGGATCGTGACGGTCAGGATGCCTTCGTCGTCGTAGGCAAACGTGACGTCGATACCGGCTTCCGCCCGGGGCCGGGGCGGATCGAAGATCCAGGGGATCTCGGCCAACTTGACGTTTTCCGGGTCCGTCGGATCGTCGTACACGTCGCCCTCGTAAATGCTGACGATGATGCACTCCGCGGGATCGGCGACCGGGTAATACGTCTTGGTGTGCGAGCAGGGAATGTCGGAACCGCGCGGGATCAGGGGATCCAGGATCGAGCGCCCATCCTCGTCGATCGGATTGGCGCAAAGGGAGTGCTCGAGCTTGACGCTGTAGGCGTAATGATCCACGCCGGCAGCGCCCTGCAGGATGGCCGAGACGATGGCCGCTCCTTGCGCGACGCAGGTCATCGGATCGACGCGATCGAATGATTCTGGTTCGCGGCCGATCTTCTCGGCCACGTACCGCTGGATGAACGGGATCTTACTCGTGCCGCCAACGAGCAGGACGCGATCGATGTCCCGCGGCTTCAGGCCGCAGCGCGCCAGCGCCTCGTCGATGGCCGCGCCTGATTGTTGAACGAACGGGCGAATGATCCGCTCGAACTCCACGCGCTCAAGCGGCTCTTCGAGGCTGAGGTTCATTTCCGGTACGAGTTCGGGCGCCCACGCCACGGCGGTCCGCTCGCCGGAGAGCGTGATCTTGGCCCGTTCGCAGGCCAGAAGGAACGCCTGGCGATGCGGCGAGCGCATCACGTCGTAACCGGTCTTCTGAAGGAAGCGTTCGCCCAGGTAATTGGCCAGCGCCGCATCCAGGTCGTCGCCGCCAAGCCGCCCCACGCCGCGCGACGCGATCTCCTCGAAGATGCCGTGGTGCACGCGCAGGATGGTGACATCGAGCGTGCCGCCGCCGAAATCGTAGACGAGAACGGTTTGCTCGGCCTGGGCGTCGAGGCCGTAGCAAATGGCCGCGGCCGTCGGCTCATTGATCAGCGTGAGCACCTGCAACCCGGCCGCCTCGGCGCACAACTTGGTCGCGTGGCGAGCCAGTCCCTTGGAATTCGCCGGAATCGTGACGACCGCCTTCTGGAATGGCTGCCGCAGCACCGCCTCGGCGTCGCGCTTCAGCAGAGAAAACAGCATGACCGCGACCTGTTCCGGCCGCAGATCCTGGCCTACGAGCGGAATCCGATCCGCGCTGCCGAGCACGCGCTTGATCGACCGGATCGACCGGTTGACGTCGAAGCTTTCCTTGGCCTCTTGCCCAAACGCCAGCGAACCGTCGCGGCGAAGCGTGACGACCGAGGGCGTGGCCAACTGGCCTTCATGGTTCGGCAGCACGACGGCTCGGCCGAACTGGAAGTCGGCCACAACTGAATTCGACGTGCCGAAATCGATTCCAATGTAGGGCATGCGCGACTCACTGCGGCACTTTGCCGATGATGCCGAATAGCTACCAGCCTATCACAGCTCGCTCCCTTGGGTTCGCAAGATCGCGCGGACCGGGCTGGCATCGAACCCGACGAGCGGCAGAGGCAGGGCGATCAGTTCGTACAGGCCCTCCGGCACGCCATTCAATGCCAGCCCTTCCAGGATCGCCATGTCGTGCCGCAGCACGGCTTGATGGCTCGGTAATTCCTTCGATTCGAACAAATCGATGCTCGGCGTATCAATGCCGATGAGCCGGACGCCCTGCTCGGATAGCCAGTCGATGAACGCTGGATCGTAAGCGGCGAAATTCGTCGAGAATGACTCGGGATTCGGATACGTCCCAGTGGCGAGCAGGAATCGAGGCGCTTTCACCTCGACGTCCAGCTTCACGCGGGCATTTTGCTTCGCAACCGCCCGTGCTACCTGACAAGGGCCGAGGTACAGATTCAAGTCGCGGGCGGCGATGTCGGGAGCGCCCTGGCCATAATGGCTCGGCGCGTCGGCATGGGCCCCGAGATGCACCGTGGCTCGAAGCGTCGAGAGGGTCACGGTGTCGCCGCGGGCCAGGTCGCAGAGGACCTCGCGGCTCGGCGGCGTGTCTCCCGGCCAGATGCCCAGCCGTGACGTGATCGGCGGCGAAATATCGTAGATCATAGTCGATGCCGGATTGCCCAAAGGTCAGGGAAAACCGGGTGAAACAGCGATTGCTTGAGGAACTCGACGCCCAGCGAACCGCCGGTCCCCCGCTTTGCGCCGATCGACCGTTCCACGAGCTTGATGTGCCGATAGCGCCATTCCTGGATCCCCTCGTCGAAGTCGGTCATGAGTTCGAACAGGATCTGCATGTCCGGCCGGTGTTTGTACAGGCGCAAAATCCCGTCCTGAACCGTTTCGTCGGCCACGTTGGGGAGCGACACATCCCGTTGCCGAAGTTCCGCCGGCACGGCCACGCCGTGATGCTCGAGAAAGTCGTAAAACGCATCGACGACCGACGGTTCGTTGAGCCGACGCCGCATCGCCTCGTAGCCCGGACTGCCCTCCGGAAAGTAGCGCAACATGTCGGCCCGCTTATAACCCAGCAGAAATTCGAACTCCCGGAACTGATAGGATTGGAAGCCGGAGGCGGTTTCCAGCCGATCGCGGAAGGAGTTGAACGACAGCGGCGTGAGCGTTTCAATGATGTCGATCTGCTCGACCATCACCTTCATGATCGTGCGGACGCGCTTGAAGGTGGCGATCGCTTCGTAGGTCTGGCCGCGACGGAACTCGTGTCGCACTTCCTCTAATTCGTGCAGATGCAGCTTGAACCAAAGCTCGTAGGCCTGGTGCACGATGATGAAGAGCATTTCATCGTGTTCCGGCGGCGTCGAGCGCGGCTGCTGCAGCGACAGCAGTTCGTCGAGATGCAGATACGACGCATACGTGAGGCTCATGGGAGGAATCCTAGCGGTTCGAGACGCTTCGAAGAAGCGTTGCGAATCGCTACCGCTTGAAGCGCCACAACAAGAGCAGCGCGACCACTGCGACGCCCGTGGTGATGCAGCGCACAATCCAATCCTGTCGCCGGGCGCGCCGGCGGGCCTCGGCATACGGAATCCGCGTGAACTCGATCATCGTGTACAGCGGCAAGTACCAACGGGGAAATATCGCATTGAGAGCAATCTGCACGCGCTTCCGCAGCCGGAACAGCCAGGATCCGACCCTGTCGCGCATTTCGATGAAATTGTCCACGCACATGTCGGCCAGGGCGTCCGTGTGTTCCTTGCGCATCCTTTCGTATTCGTTGAGCGCCCGCGCACGATCTCCGTGGCGCCGCAAACACTCACTCAAGACCATGCAATCCTCGAACGCGGCGTTCATGCCCTGGCCGAGAAACGGCACGACGGCATGGCAGGCGTCGCCGACGAGGACCGCACGATCGCCGACGTGCCACGGCCGGCAGCGAATCGTCACCAGCGAACCGATCGGATTCGCCAGAAAATCCCGGCCGAGAGTCGGAATAAGGGGCACGGCGTCCGGGAATTGATCGCGGAAATAAGCCTCGACTTCATTTTCCGTGCGGAGAGCGGCGAAGCTGTTGGGCCCCTCAAACGGCCAGAACAGCGTGCACGTGAACGAGCCGTCGCGGTTCGGCAAGGCGATCATCATGAAGTGGCCTCGCGGCCAGATGTGCAGGGCGTGCGGCTCCATCTGAAACGCGCCGCCCGGACCCGGCGGGATGGTCAACTCCTTGTACCCGTGGCTCAGATAGTCCTGCGAGTAATCGAACCGATCGAGCTTCTGCATCTGCGCTCGAATCGCCGAGTAGGCGCCGTCCGCTCCGATCGTGAACGCGCTGGAGACCCGAAGAGGCTGATCCGAACCGCGCGCCAGAAACTCGAGATCGCCCGTGGCCGCGTCCCAGCCGACGCAGCGATGCGCGAAGTGCATACGCACGCCGGGCAGTTCCGCGGCCGACTCGACCAGCTGCAGGTTCAGCCCGGCTCGCGACACCGAGTGCAGGGCCTCGCGGTCGTTCTTCCCGTACGGCTGAAAGGCCAGCGACCCGTCGCGGGAATGGATCATCCGGCCACGCATGAGAATGCTCGACTGGACGACGCGATCCGCCAGACCGACCTGCTCCAGCGCGTGCAGCCCGCGGACGGAGAGCGCGAGATTGATCGAACGCCCGGCTTCTTGTCCGTGGACGCGCGGATCGGGTCGTTTTTCGTACAGGTCCACCCGCCGACCGTCGCGCCCCAACAGGCAGGCGAGCAGCGTGCCCGCCAAGCCGGACCCGACGATGGTCGCAAATGGTTTGTCGCTCATCACGTCGGACCGCGCCCTTGGAGCGCTTGCACGAAGCACCATACGTCGGTGAAAGAGTTATAGAGCGGGCAGGGCGTGACGCGGATGACGTTCGGCTCGCGAAAATCGCAGATGACGCCCTTGCGCTCCATGTCCTCGAAGAGTTCGCGAGGGCGATCGTGGACCTCCAACGCCAACATGCCGCCGCGCCGGGCCGGATCACGCGGGGTCAGTTGAGTGACCCGGCCGTTCGGCAGCCGGTCCAGCAGCATCTCGAGGAAGCCCGTCAGTTGCTCCGACTTGGCGCGCAACTTGTCGATACCCGCCTGGTCGAACAACTCGAGTGAGGCGCGAAGCGGCGCCATGGCGAGAATCGGCGGGTTGCTGATCTGCCAGCCGTCGGCGCCGGGCTTCGGCATGAAGTTGGGCTCGAGTTGCATGCGGAAGCGCGTGGCCGGGTCGTTGCCCCACCAGCCGGCCAGCCGCGGAATCCCCAGGTCGCGCCCGTGCCGATCGTGCACGAAGCAGCCGCCCACGGCGCCGGGACCGCCGTTGAGATACTTGTAACTGCACCAGACGGCGAAATCGACGCCCCAGTCGTGGAGTTTCAGCGGCACATTGCCGATCGCATGGGCCAGGTCCAGGCCCACGACGCAGCCGCGAGCCTGTGCGAGTTGCACGATCCGAGGGATGTCGTAGTAGCGGCCGGTCAGGAAATTGACGGCGCTGATGACGACTACGGCGATCTCGTCGCCGCGGGCTTGAATCGCTTCTTCGATATCCTCGGCCCAGAGCAGCGAAGTTCCCGGATCATAACCGTGCAGGCGAATTTGCGATTCGACCGCATACCGATCGGACGGAAATGTCGGTTCATCGATGAGGATCGTATGGCGCTCGCGCGTCGGGCGGTAAAAGCTCGTCAGCATCAGGTGCAGGTTGACCGTGAGGCTGTTCATCGCGACGACTTCGCTCGGCTGAGCGCCGACGAGCCGGGCCAACGGCGCAGCGAACCACTCGTGATACGAGTACCACGGATTGCTGCCGCGAAAATGGGCGTCCACGCCGAGCTTCGCCCAGTCGCGGAGCTCGATTTGCAGGTAAAGTTCGGCTCGTTTCGGCTGCAAGCCGAGCGAATGGCCGCAGAGATAGATGGCTTGGCGCCCATCGACGATCGGATGGTGAAATTGCTGGCTCAGGCCGCCGAGTTCATCCTGCGCGTCGAGTTCGCGCGCGAATGACTCGCGCATGAGATTGTGTTCGCTCATCACATTCAATCACGAATACACGACACAATGAAAGCACGAACGCGGAACTATGAAGGCCTCGGCGATTTCGTGCTTCTTCTCGGTCGCGTTTTCGTGATCCTCTTCCTCCATGTCATGGGGCGAAATCGTCCCGCGATCGGCCGAGGAACTCCAGAGCCGTGCCGGCCAGCATGCGATCGCGCGCGGCCGGGCTGAGTTCCGGCAGCGATTCGATGAGCCGCCCGGGCTCGGTTTCGCCCAGCGGGAACGGATAATCGCTGCCCAGAGCGATGCGTTCGGGTCCGACCTGGCGCAACAGCAGCCGCAGAGCGTCGGGATCGTGCACGAGGGAATCGAGGTAGAACCGGCCAAGGTGGCTGCGCGGACTGTATTGCACCGCGACGCCGCAGAGATCCGGCCGGGCGTGAAATCCATGCTCGATCCGGCCGAGCGTGCCGGAAAACGACCCGCCGCCGTGAGCGAACGCGATGCGCAGCTTCGGTAGCCGAGCCAGCACGCCGCCGAAAATCACCGAGCAGATCGCGAGACACGTCTCGGCCGGCATGCCGACCAGCCAGCCGAGCCAGTACTGAGCCATCCGATCCTTGCCGAGCATGTCCCAGGGATGGACGAACACGGCGGCGTCGAGTCGCTCGGCAGCGGCGAAGATCGGGAACAGATCCGGGTGGTCGAGGTTCTTTCCGTTGACGTGCGAGCCGATCTGTACGCCGGCCAGGCCGAGTTCGCGAACGCAGCGCTCCAATTCCCGGATCGCCAGGTCGGCGTCCTGCAATGGAATCGTGCCCAACCCGACGAAGCGGCGCGGGTGCGCGCGGACCACTTCGGCAATGTGGTCGTTGAGCAAACGAGCGAGGTCGAGAGTATCGCGCGGCTGGGCCCAGTAACTGAACATGACCGGCACGGTGGACAGCACCTGCACGGCGACGCCGTGGCGGTCGCAGTCCTCGATGCGGCGAACGGGGTCCCAGCAATTGTCTTCAATGTCACGAAAGGGTTTGCCGTCGATGACCATTCGAGCGCATCCGGGGCCGGAATGCTCGAGTGCTACGAAGCCGCCGTAGCCGTAGCGCGCGCGCAAATCCGGCCACGCGGGAGGCAGGATGTGCGTGTGCAGGTCGATTTTCATGTCTGGGGCCTTGCTGAGCCGCGTCGTGGGCGGCGCGCGTCGCGAGCGACGCGGCTAAGTCACACCTTGAAAACTTCTCCGCAGGCTTTGCATTTTCGCAGCGCCTCGTTGCCGTTGAACTCGCTGAGCATGGATTTGATCTGCGCGCCAATGTCCGCCGGCTTGAAGACGAAATCGTGGACGACGCCGTTGCACCCGCGGCAGTACCACCGCAGATGATGATCCTCCCGAAAACAGCCGGGATGCTCGACCACGAGTCCGACGGTGCCGGCCGGGCGCTGCGGTGAATGCGGAACCCCGGCGGGCAGCAGGAAAATCTCTCCCTCGCGGATCGGGACGTCGCGCGGCTGGCCGTCCTCGATGATCTTGACCACCACGTCGCCCTCGACCTGGTAAAAGAGTTCCTCGCCGGGGTTGATGTGGTAGTCGGAGCGTGCGTTCGGCCCCCCGACGATCATGACCAGGAACTGCCCGTTCCACATCGCCTTGTTGCCGACCGGCGGCTTCAGATGCTGCCGATTCTCGTTGATCCACGCTTTGAGATTGAAGGGTGCAGATAGCGGCATGACGACCTCGCTGATTTGCGTTTGTCGTCATTCTATGTTTCGGCCGCATCCGGAGTCGCGATATCAGCAACTTCAACCCGGCGGCAACGCTGTCCGGCGGCGGGCACGGATTCCGGCGACAATGGCGCCCACAGCCGAGCACGCGGCCAGAATGCACGTTGGCTCGGGCACCGTCAGCACGACGCTTGTCGCGTTGTAGGCGATCGTCGCGGTGTATGGCGTTCCCATAAACGTGCCGAGATTGACAGTGGCTCCTTGCGGAAGACCGGCAAACGTACCCGTCACCGTGCCGCCGGTGATGATCGTAAATGTGTCGCCGATCGATGGCGCGTAGTTGAGCGTCGTCGTCAGCGTGGCATTGTTAAGGTTTGCCGACCCGCCGCTGTTCAGGGCCACTTGGCTGTAGCCGCTGCCCGCAATGGCGCCGCTGAGATCTACCACAAAGTTGGCGCCGGCAGTCAGGGTCACCGGTCCGATGACCGTCAGGATTCCGGGGCTGGCGCCCGGCGCCAACGTGCCGCCGGAGGCAACTGTCACTGACCCTTCCACGGTGCCGGTCCCGCGCAAGACGCCGCCGTTATTCACTTGAACATTGGCGGAGAGTTTCGCAAGATCGCCGGACGTCGTGCCGACGGTGAGCATCCCGTTGTTCGTGAACGTGGCAACGGTGTGCTGCCGGCCATTGCTGATCGTGAACGAGCCATTGTTGGTCGCGACAGTGTTCGCGGCGGTAAAGACCGAGCTGGCCCCGTCGAGCAAGAGCGTCGTGCTGGGACCGATCGTCGTGATCACACGGTTATTCAGGTTGATCACCGAACCGGCGAATACCTCGTACGTCCCACCCGTCAGTGCTCCGGAATTGAAGTTCGAGAACGCGGCGGTGTCGGCTATGGCGATGGTCCCGCCGTTGACGGCTCGGAGTGCGCCGGAATTGCTGAAACTGGAGTTGGCGGAGACGTTCACAGTTGTCAATGCTGCGGTGGCCTGAATGATCCCCGCATTCTGAAGGCCGCTGCCCGTTCCGCTTGTGGTGATGGTCAGTGTGGAATTCGCCCCCGCGAAGCTGATCTGGCCCTGATTGACGAGCACCGAGTTGGGCTGGTTGTTGAAGAAGCCGGCGCCGATCGTGACGTTGGAACTGGCGGCGACGCTGATCGTCGGCGTTGCCGACGACGCGGCCCCCAGGGTCGCCGTGAATCCGTCCGCCGAGATCAAACTGCCGCTCGCCATGCTGAAATTGACGCCGGAGGGCGTGGTCACCGTCTCGGCCAGATAGAACTGGGAACTGATTCCCAGCGCGACCGTGCCGGTGTTCGAGAAATTGGTGCCGTTGGTGAATCGGATCCGCGAGGAACTCGGCGTCAGATCGAGCACGCCGGTGCCGAGACTCACCCCGTCGAGAACGTTGTTGAAACTGCTGGTGGCGCGAATGCGGCCGGCTCCAGCATTGATCGATCCGCCGACGATCGTGCCCGAGCTCAGTGAAATGATCCCGTCCGTGAGCGTCGCCGAGGTATTGAGCGTCAATTGGCCGCCGGTCACCAGCAAAGTCGCGCTCGCATTATTGAGCGTGAATGTATTCGCGGTGCGCATGCTGTCGAGCGTGACCGTGTAAGCCCCGGCGGCGGCAATCGTCACGTCGAAGGTCGGGCCGTCCGGCACGACGGCCGGCGTCCATTGACCGGGAGTGGACCAATTGCCATTGCCGCCGTTCCAAGCGGCCGGCTGCGCAGTCGCGCTGGATGGACGTGCCAGAAACATGATCAGTGCAAAGCCAGCGCAGTGAAAACGTCGCATGCAGTCCGATCCTCCGGCCGAAGGCCGAGTTCGAGGAAGCGCACGTTCAGTGAGCGGACAATTGAGATGCGAGATTGCGGACACAGCCGCGCGTCGACCCGACATGAGCAAATGCCGACGCTCGACCAATCGCGCACGAATTGCCGGTATCCCGTTCGGAGGTGGATTGTAATCGCCAAGTGGGGTCAGAGCAATTGGTCGTCAGGCTCACTGCCAGGAAAGCGGCGCTTGAAATTGGTTTATCGGAGAATTAGCATGAGCTGCCAGCCCATGATTGGAGCGACACAATGCCCTACGACCTCATCATTGCCAACGGAACCGTCGTCAGCGCCACCGGGCAGGAGCAGGCTGACGTCGCAATTCAGGGCGAACGCATCGCGGCCGTGAACAAGGGGCTGATCAAGAACGCCGACGGGGCGAAAGTCGTCGACGCCTCGGGCAAGTATGTGATCCCCGGTGCGCTCGACGTGCACGTGCACCTCGAACTGCCGTTCTGCGGCACCGTCTCCAGCGACGACTGGAACTGCGGCACGCGCGCGGCCGCTCGCGGCGGCGTCACCACCGTCATCGATTTCGCCATTCCGTACGGCCAGGAATCGCTCGAAGACGCCTTCAATAATTGGAGCGCTCGAGCCAGGAAATCGTGCATCGATTATTGCTTCCACATGGCCATCACCAACTGGGACCGGCATGGCCCCGAAATGGAGAAGATGGTCAAGCGCGGCTGCCCGACCTTCAAGGAATTCATGATCTATGCCACCGAAGGCTGGCAATCCGACGACCGGGCGATCTTCAACGCCCTGGAGCAGTGCAAGCGGCTCGGCGCGATGCTGCTGATTCACGCCGAATCGGCTCGCGTCCTCGATGAATTAATTGCCCGCTACCACACGCCGGAGTTGATGAAGAAACACGGCGCGACGCTGCACGCCATCACTCGGCCAAACTTCATCGAAGCCGAGGCGATCCAGCGGGCGATCATGTGGTCGGAAGTCACCGGCGGCCGGCTCTACATCGTGCACATGTCCACCGGCGAAGGCGCCGATATCGTCAAAGCCGCCCGCGCCCGCGGCGTCGATGTCTACGCCGAGACCTGCGTGCAATACCTGGTGCTCGACGACTCGGTCTTCGCACGCCCCGACGGGCACCTGTTCGCCTGCTGTCCGCAAGTGAAAAAGCCGAAAGATATCGAGCGGCTCTGGAAAGGGCTCAATGACGGCGAAGTCTGTGTCATCTCCACTGACACCTGCACCTTCACCAAGGAGCAGAAAGCGCGCTGGGACGGCGACTGGACGAAAATCCCCATGGGCTTGCCGGGGCTGGAGACGATGGTGCCGCTGGTCTACACCGTCGGCGTGCTTGGCAAGCGGTTGCCTTTGACTCGCTTCGTCGAGAAGTGCTGCACGAACCCGGCCAAGATCATGGGGCTGTACCCGCAGAAGGGCGTGCTTGCGGCCGGCAGCGACGCCGACATTGCGATTCTGGATCCCGAAAAACGCATAACGGTCGATCATGCGACGATGGAGGGCGGGGCGGATTGGAGTCCGTACCAGGGCATGTCGCTGGCCGGCTTCGCCCAGCACACGTTCAGCCGGGGCAAGCAGATCGTCAATGACTACAAGTTCGTGGGCGAGAACGGCTGGGGCCGCTGGCTGCCGCGAGAAAAGGCGGGCAGTTTGGATTAGCCACAGATGAACACAAATGGACGCTGATAAAGCCGAGACGGCCAAGACTGGGGATGAGAAAGCAGTCTCAATGCCGTGACTGAAGAAATCATTGGGGCGGCTTTCACGGTTTCGAACGCGCTCGGTTGTGGCTGCCTGGAGAAGGTCTACGAAATCGCGCTCGGCATCGAACTGAGGAAGCAAGGACTCCGCGTCCAGCAGCAATTCCCGATCCGTGTCTTCTACGAGGGAGTTCAAGTGGGAGATTACTTCGCCGATCTGTTAGTTGAAGACTGCGTAATTGTTGAGCTGAAAGCCGTCGAGCGTGTCGCAGAAATCGTTCAGGCTCAATGCTTGAACTATCTCAGGGGTACGGGTCTGCCGCTTTGCTTACTCATCAACTTTGGCAAACCGCGCGTCGAAATCAAACGACGACGGCATTGAGTTCACACTATCGGCGTTTATCTGTGTTCATCTGTGGCTAATGGATTGTCAAAATGCCCCGAGCCAGCGAGCGCTATTCCTTGGACATCTTGCGGGAGCGGTTCGCCGACCTGCCGCCGCCCTTGGTCGGCGATGAAGTGCTGATCGAGGCCCAGCGGTGCTTGTATTGTTTCGACGCGCCCTGCACGCGCGCCTGTCCGACGCACATCGACGTTCCCAAGTTCATCCGCCAGATCATGCACAAGGACGATCTCGGCGCCGCTCGGACGATCCTCAGCGCCAACATCTTCGGCGGCAGCTGTGCCCGCGCCTGCCCGACCGAAGTGCTCTGCGAGGGTGCCTGCGTCGATAACACGCTCCTGAAATCGCCGGTGCAGATCGGCCGGCTCCAACGGCACGCCTGCGACGTCGCCACGGCCAAAGGCGCGCGGTTCTTCACGCCCGGACTGCCGACCGGCAGGAAGGTCGCCATCGTCGGTTCCGGGCCGGCCGGGTTGACGTGTGCCCACGAGCTTCGCAAATTCGGCCATGATGTCGTCGTCTTCGAGGCCCGCGACGTTCCCGGCGGGCTGAATACGCTCGGTATCGCCGCGTACAAGATTTCGACAGAGTTTGCGCTGTCGGAAGTCGAGCTCGTCAAGCAGATCGGTCTCAACTTGCGACTCAATCAGCGAGTCACGGGGGCGATGTTGAAGAAGTTGCTTGCCGACTTCGACGCCGTGTTTCTCGGGATTGGGCTGGGGCACACGCTGCCGCTGCGGATCGAGGGCGAATCGGCCATCGGCGTCTGGGAGGCGCTGGAGTTCATTTTCCAGACCCACACGAAACCGTTCACGGAATGCGAAGTCGGCCGGAGCGTCCTCGTGATCGGCGCCGGCAACACGGCGATCGACGTGGCCACGGCGGCGACGCGGCTCGGAGCCGACGCTGTCACGATCGCCTACCGCCGCGGCGAGCCGGCGATGCCGGCTTTCACTTACGAGTACGAACTGGCGAAGGCTGACGGAGTGCGCTTCGAGTGGTACGTCCAGCCAGTGCGCATCGTGTGCGATCCCGACGGCCGGGCGACCGGCGTGGAATTCGCTCGGACTCGAGCCGCCGATCCAACGCATCGGGATGGACCTTTGCAGGTTGTAGCCGGGGCCAATTTCGTGATCGAGGCCGATATGATCGTCAAGGCCCTGGGCCAGGAGCCGCTGTTGGACTTGCTCCAGAGCGTTCCGAACCTGCGGCTCGACGGCAACAAGGTGTGGGTCGATCGCGCCACCGGCGCGACCAGCGTGCCGAAGCTCTTTGCCGGCGGCGACTGCATTCGAGGCGGCGGTGAAATTGTCGACGCCGTGCAGGACGGCAAAACTGCGGCGAAGGGGATTCACTCACTCATTTCCGCTTAGCAACGGTTCGAAGAAGCTTTGTGGTGGAACCGCTTCTTCGACGCGTCGCTAAAACAGGGGGCCCGAAATGCCCGACCTTTCCATCACCTTCTGCGGCGTCGCGGCGCCGAATCCGTTCTGGCTGGCCAGCGCCCCGCCGACGAATTCCGAGTACCAGGTCCGCCGGGCGTTCGACGCCGGCTGGGGCGGCGCCATCTGGAAAACGCTGGGCTTCGAGCCGATCGTCAACGTCTCCTCGCGCTATGGCGGCATCGACTACGACGGACGAAAGCTCGTCGGGCTCAACAACATCGAACTCATCACCGATCGAACGCTCGACGACAACTTGCGCGAAATCGCATCGGTCAAAAAGGCCTATCCGCATCATGCGTTGTTCGTCTCGCTCATGGTCGAATCGAAGCGCGAGGCGTGGCACGAGATCACAAAGCGCACGCAGGATACCGGCGCGGATGGCATCGAACTGAACTTCGGCTGCCCGCACGGCATGAGCGAGCGCGGCATGGGCTCGGCCGTGGGACAGGTACCTGATTACGCCTGCATGATCACGGAATGGGTCAAGGAAGTCGCGACGATTCCTGTGATGGTGAAATTGACGCCGAACGTCGGCGACATCTGCGCGATTGGAAGGGCGGCGGTTCGCGGGGGCGCCGATGCGCTGTCGCTGATCAACACGCTCAATTCCATCATGGGCGTGAATCTCGACACGCTGGCGCCGAAACCGGCGGTCCGCGGCGACGGCAGTCACGGCGGGTACTGCGGGCCTGCCGTCAAGCCGATCGCGCTGCACATGGTCTCCGCACTGGCGAACGATCCGCAAGTCAATGTGCCGATCAGCGGCATCGGCGGCATTCAGGCTTGGCAGGACGCCGTCGAATTCCTGTTGCTCGGCGCGGGTTGTGTCCAGGTATGCACCGCCGTCATGCACTACGGATTCCGCATCGTCGAGCACTTAGCCAGCGGACTCGAAAACTGGATGCGCGAAAAGAAGTTCGAACGCGTGAGCGATTTCGTCGGCAAGTCGGCTCCGCGGATCAAGCAGTGGGGCGATCTCGACCTCAATTACAAAGTCGTCGCCGAGATCGACCAGCAGAAGTGCATTCACTGCGGGTTGTGCTACATCGCTTGCGAAGACGGCGCCCACCAGTCGATCCGCTGGGACCGCGTGCCGATGGACGAGTTCATCAGGTCCAATGGCCACGTGCCGCACCGGTCCGGCGGCGTCGAGGTGCTGCCCGGCGCGGGCGACGGCGTCGTCAATCAGTTCACCATCAAGCAGAATGTCTGCGTTGGCTGCAATCTCTGTTCACTCGTCTGTCCCGTCGATGGCTGTATCTCAATGAAGGAAGTCGATACCGGCAAGGCGCCGATGACGTGGAATGAGTACCAGGCTTTGTTGGCGGAGGGCAAAGTCGAGAAGATTCGCCCGCCGGAGCATGTTTAGCGCCGCGTCGGAGCAGCGTTGCTAGACAATCACTTCGCAACGATCTCGAGCACCTCGTCCAAGCAATCCGCCAGGAAATCCGCGTCTGTTTTCGTGATGCACATCGGCGGCTTGATGCGGAGCACGTTGCCGAACAGGCCGCCCTTGCCGACGAGCAAGCCGCGGTCCCTGCACAAGTCGAGCACTCTAGCGGTTTCTGTGTTCGCCGGTTCCTTGGTTTCGCGGTTCCGCACCAATTCGACGCCGAGCATCAGCCCGAGACCGCGGACGTCGCCGATCAGGGCGTGCCGCTCCTGGAGTTCGAGCAGGCGATTCTTCAGATGCGTGCCGACGGTGAGCGCGTTCTCCTGAATCTTCTCGGCGTCGATGACTTCGAGCGTGGCCAGGCCCTGCGTCATGCTGATCGGATTGCCGCCGAAGGTGTTGAAGTGCAGCTTGTTCTTCATTGTGGCAGCGATCTCGGGGCGGGTGACGGCCGCGGCGATCGGCACGCCGTTGCCCAAGCCCTTCGCCATCGTCACGATGTCTGGCGTCACGCCCCAATTTTCGAAGCCCCAATAATGATGGCCGGTGCGACCGAACGCCGTCTGCACTTCATCGGCGATGCACAGTCCGCCGTAGCGGTGCACGATGTCGTAGACGATCTGGAAATACTCCTTCGGCGGCGTCACCGCCCCGCCGACGCCTTGGATCGGCTCGCCGATGAAGCAGGCGACTTCGCCGCTCGTCTCGTACTTGATGATGTTCTCGACGTCGCGGGCGCACTGGACCTCGCAGCTCGGGTACTCGAGTCCGTACGGGCACCGGTAGCAGTAGCCGGGCACGGCGTGCTTGACGTTGAGCGACGGGTTCGACTTGAACCGCCAGGTGTTCTGCGCGATCAGGCTCTGCACGAGTTGCGTGCATCCGTGATAGCCGTTGCGCAGGCCGATGACGTCGGTGTTCTTCGTGTACTCGCGGCTCATCAGCACGGCGACTTCGTCGGCTTCGCTGCCAGAGTTTGTGAAGTAGGCGACGGAAAGCTCGCTCGTGGCCGGCATCTTCTCGGCGAGCTTCTTCGCCAGGAGCCCGATCGCCGGGTGAATGTAGATCGTCGTGGTGTGTTGAAGTCGGCCGACCTGGGCCTGCACTTTTTCCACGACTTTCGGATGACAATGTCCGACCGAAATCGTGACGATGCCGGCGAATCCGTCGAGATACTGCTTGCCGGTCTCGTCCCAGACGTACTGCCCTTTGCCTTCGACGATCAGCAGCGGATCCGTGTAGTACGTAATCAGTCCCGGTGACAGATACTGCTTCCGCAGGGCGAGGACTTCGGCTTTGGAGGGCCCCTCGTACGGCTGTGGCTTGTGCGGCGCCATCGGCAGCGGCGTGCGTTTGGCGGGTGCAGTTGTGCTCGGCATCGTTCTCTCCTTGGTTCGTGACGCATCGAAGATGCGTCAATGATCCGGCGCTTTGCGAAACGTCGCGAATCGTCACGGCTGCGCAATCGCCCCGTAACTTTCCGGCCGTCGATCGCGAAAGAACTGCCAGACGTTTCGTACCTCGCGGATCATCTCCAGATCCAAGTCCGCGATCACGACGTCATCGGCGTCGCGTCGGCCGACGGCCAGCAACTGTCCGCGCGGATCGCAGAAGTAGCTTTGCCCGTAAAACTCGCCGATGCGCCATGGCTCCTCAAATCCCGGCCGATTGATCGCGCCGACGAAGTACTGATTGGCCACGGCATGGGCCGGCTGTTCGAGCTTCCACAAGTATTCAGACAGACCCGCGACCGTGGCCGACGGATTGAACACAATCTCCGCTCCATTCAAGCCGAGGCAGCGAGCGCCTTCCGGGAAGTGCCGATCATAACAGATGTAGACGCCGACTTTGCCGACGCGCGTATCGAACACCGGGTAGCCAAGGTTTCCCGGCCGGAAGTAGAATTTCTCGAAGAAACCCGGATCGCAGTGCGGAATGTGCATCTTGCGATATTTGCCGAGATACGATCCGTCGGCGTCGATCACCGCAGCCGTGTTGTAGTACACGCCGGTCAGATCTTCCTCATAGATCGGCACGATCAGGACCACGCGATGCCTCTTCGCCAGGTCCATCATCAGTTTCGTCGTCGGCCCATCGGGAATGCGCTCCGTCAGGCTGTACCATTTCGTCTGCTGTTCGGCGCAGAAGTATGGTCCGTAAAAAAGTTCCTGCATGCAGATGACCTGGGCGCCGCGCTCGGCCGCCTGGGCGATCAGGCCGACGTGTTTTTCGATCATCGACTTCTTGATCGTGTCGATCGGCGACGTGCTCGGCTCGCTGAGCGTCGCCTGGATGAGTCCGCCACGAACGATTCGGGGCATGATGGCAATCCCTCTTTGATCCACCGGCTGTCGCCCGCGCGCTGGATGAAGCCAGAGGCTACGGATCAAGGTACAATATCGCAATCCCCTTCGGAGTGAAACATGCAACACCAAGTCCCGCTGCTGATCGGCGGTCAATGGCGCAACGCCGACGGCCGCGATACCGGCCCCGTTTACAATCCCTCGACCGGGCAGATCATTGCCCGAGTGCCGATGTGCGGGATGGACGACGTTGATGCCGCGGTCAAGGCTGCGACGGCCGCATCGCCCAAATGGGCCGACACCCCGGCCGTCGATCGCGCTCGCATCCTGTTCAAATTCCGCGAAACGCTCGATGCCCACGCCGACGAGTTAGCCCGGCTCGTGACCCGCGAGCACGGCAAGACGCTGGCCGAGTCGCGGGCCTCCGTTCAGCGCGGCGTCGAGATGGTCGAATTCGCCTGCGGCATTCCGAGCCTGCTCATGGGTCAGACGCTGCCGAACATCGCCGCCAACGTCGACTGCGAGACAGTTCGGCATCCTGTCGGCGTGTGCGCCGGCATCACGCCATTCAATTTTCCCGCGATGGTGCCGCTGTGGATGTTCCCGGTCGCATTGGCCTGCGGCAACACGTTTATCCTGAAACCTTCGGAGAAAGTTCCGCTCTCGGCCGTGCGTCTGGGTGAACTACTGTTGGAGTGCGGTTTGCCGGCCGGCGTCTTCAACATCGTTCACGGCGGACGCGAGTGCGTCGACGCGCTGCTGACGCATCCGGGGATCCATGCGATCTCGTTCGTCGGTTCGACCGCCGTGGCGAAGCACGTGTACGAGACCGGCGCGAAGCACGGCAAGCGCGTGCAGGCGGCCGGCGGGGCGAAGAACCATTTGATCGTCATGCCGGACGCGGACCTCGAGCAGGCGGCCAAGGCGATTCAAGCCGCGGCCTTCGGCTGCGCCGGCGAACGCTGCATGGCCGGCAGCGTCGCTGTGCCCGTCGGGAGAATCGCCGATCCGCTGGTCGAACTGGTCCGCGCGAACGCCGCCAGAATGACCGTCGGGCCGACCGACGGCGGCGCCGAAGTCGATATGGGGCCCGTCATTACCAAAGAACACCTCGAGCGCGTGACCAGCTACCTCGACATCGGCAAGACGGAAGGCGCCCGCGTGGCGCTCGACGGGCGCGACTCGAAATCAAAGGAGGGTTTCGTCATCGGTCCGAGCGTGCTCGATCACGTCGCGCCGCGGATGCGCGTCGCCCGGGAAGAGATTTTTGGACCCGTGCTGTCAGTCATTCGAGCCGGCGATCTCGACGAGGCGCTGGCGCTCGGAAAAAACGTCCCCTATGGCAACGGCGCGTCGATCTTCACGCGGTCCGGTTATGCCGCCCGGCAGTTCAAACAATACTTCAACGCAGGCATGATCGGCATCAACGTCGGCGTGCCGGCGCCGATGGCGTGGTTCCCATTCACCGGCTGGAACCAGTCGTTCTTCGGCGACTTGCACATCCAGGGCGTCGAAGGCGTGCACTTCTACACGCGGCAGAAGATGACGATGACGCGCTGGTTCGCGTCGGCTCAGGAATCGGCGCACGATCCCATCTGGAAATCCGGTTAGCCGCGACGCGGATCGGGTTAGCCGCGACGCGGAGTCTTCGGAGCGGAGCGCGCGCTCGGCTCCGCCCCGCGGCTAACCAGCGCAGTCGCCGCCAAATAGACTCCAAACGCCACCGCAAAACTCACGAACCAGGCGTAACTGTACAGCGTCGCCCAGAAACCCTCGACCCGCAGCAGGCCGATGGCGTTCAGGAACCCCGGCACGCATGGGGCAATCCCGGCGATCAACGCGATCAACGCGACCGGGTTGAAGCCCCCGACGTACCAGTACGGTCCGTCCTTCCGATATAGTCCGCCGAGGTCGAAGCGCGTCCGCCGGATCACGAAGTAGTCGGCAATCAGAATGCCGCCGATCGCGCCCAAGAGCGATGAATACCCGATCAGCCAGATGAAAATATAGCCCGACGGATCGTTGTACAGCCGCCACGGCTGGATCGCGATGCCGATCAGACCCGTGATCAGCCCGCCCAAGCGAAAGCCGATGTGCCGCGGCCAAAGGTTTGAAAAGTCATTCGCCGGACTCACGACATTGGCGGCGATATTCGTCGCCAGCGTCGCCAGACTCAGCGTCAGAAGGGCAATCACGTGCACGATCGGATTCTGGAACAGAGACACCAGAATGATCGGATCCCACAGGTCTTTCTGCGGCACGTTCGGGTAGATGATGACGGCCGCGGAGGTCACGGCCGCGCCGATAAACGAAAACAACGCCATCGTCGTCGGCAATCCCAGCGATTGCCCGATCACTTGATCGCGCTGCGACCGGGAATAACGAGTGAAATCGGGAATGTTCAGCGACAGCGTCGCCCAGTAGCCGACCGCTCCGGTCAGCGCCGGAAAGAAATAGGCCCAGAACTCGGGTCCGTGCAACTTGGCCGGTTGGGACAAGATCGGCCCCCAGCCGCCGGCGGAGATCACCGCCCAGGCCAGCAGCGCGATCCCGGCGACGATCAGTATTGGCGCCTTGATATTCAGCAGAAATCGAATCGAATTGATGCCGAGATAGATGATGACGATGTTGATCGCCCAGAACGCCAGGAAACAGACCAGCTGCGGCCGATTGATGCCGAGCGCGTCGATCTTCGGCAGTTCGCTCCAGGCGGGAATGTAGCTCTCGAGTACCTTGTAGATGCACCAGCCGCCGATCCAGGTCTGAATGCCGAACCAGCCGCAGGCGACGAGCGCTCGAAGCAGGGCCGGCACATTGGCGCCGCGCAGGCCGAACGACGCCCGGCAATATACCGGAAACGGAATGCCATACTTCGTTCCGGCGTGAGCATTGAGCACCATCGGAATCAAGACGATGACGTTGCCGAGCAGAATGGTCAGCACCGCTTGCCACCAGTTCATTCCCTTGGCAATGTCTTGCGAGGCGAGGTTGTAAGTCGTGATGCAAGCCGACATCGAGACCCAGAGCACGAGGAAATCGCGGGCGCCCCAGGTACGCCCCGACGCCGGCACCGGCGCCATGTCGCGGTTCCAATACGGCGATGCCGAGAGGTTTTCGTGCGTTTCGACGATCGGCGCTCCCGCCCACGACATAATCGTTCCTCCGCAGGTTTAGCCGTTCCGATAGTGTACGCGCCAGGCTCGCGCCGGTTCGTCGGCACCCGCATTTCGAGTACACTACACGAATGCCGCTGATCGAGATTCGCGACGTCGCCAAGGTCTACCATCTCGGCGAAGTGGAAGTGCAGGCCCTTCGCGGCGTGTCGCTCGACATCGAAGCCGGCGAATTCGTCGCGCTGGTCGGCCCGTCGGGTTCCGGCAAATCGACACTGATGAATACACTCGGCTGTCTCGATCGGCCGACGTCCGGCAGCTACAAGCTGGCGGGACAGGAAATCGTCACGCTGTCGGCCAACGAGCGGGCCGTCGTGCGCAATCGCCGCATCGGCTTCGTGTTTCAGAATTTCAATCTGCTGGCGCGGACCAGCGCGCTGGAAAACGTCGAATTGCCGCTGCTGTATGCGAATCGGACCAGCGCGCGCGAGCGCCATCGCCGCGCGCGGGAGCTGCTGACCCGCGTCGGCCTGGGCGACCGCATGCATCACCACCCCGGGCAACTCTCGGGCGGGCAACAGCAGCGCGTCGCCATTGCCCGGGCCCTGATCAACAATCCCTCAATCCTTCTCTGCGACGAGCCGACGGGCAACCTCGATCAAAAAACCAGCAAGGACGTCATGCAGATCTTCCGCACGTTGAACGAAGAGAACCACATTACTGTCATCCTCGTGACGCACGATCAGGCGGTCGCGCATCATGCCAAGCGGATCATCGTGCTCCGCGACGGCGAGATCGTCGAGGACACGACCGAGTTTACCCGGGCTATGCAGGCTCTCCACGCCAGCGAGTCTCTGGAAACTGCCTGATCCGCAGAATCCGGGTTTCCGGAACATTCTCCGAAGTCCGACTGCGGTTCGGGACGATCATCTGCCAATAATGGCGGGTTCCGACTCAGCGCCGCACGGAGTGGCTATCGGGGTGGTCGCGCGCGGCATCGCGCTCGGCTGCGTCCTCGCGCTGGGTTGCGCGCCCAGCGCCATATTCTGGGACGTTGTTCCCGAGCAGCGCTGCCTCGAGATCCGCGATCCGTCGCAGCTCTGCAAAGCCCCGATTCCACCGCTTGGCGAACCGGAAACCGTCACCCGCCGCGCGCCGCCGGTCGATCCGACGCAACTGTCGCTCGATGATGCCATCCGCATCGCCCTGGAGCATTCCGAGGTCGTGCGCATCCTTGCCGGCGTCACCGCTGTCTCGAGCGGACGCACCGTTTACGATCCCGCGATTTCGAACACGTTCATCGACGAAGCGCGCGCCACGTTCGATCCGAACATCACGGTTCGCAATGCATTCAGCCGCATCGATCAGCCGGCCGGGACGTTCGATCCACTCGATCCCGTGCTTGCCCGCATCGAAGGATCGTCGATCGACAATTACGAACTCGGCCTCGGTTTACGCAAGCAAAACGTCGTCGGCGGCGTCCTGGCGTTCGACGTCACCGATTTGCGCGACCGATTCCGCAATGAGTTCTTGCCATTGAACCCGCGCGATCGTTCCGCGGCGACGCTGACGTACACGCAACCGTTGCTCCAAGGCGCCGGCGTCGACGTCAATCTCGCCCCGATCGTGATCGCCCGGATCAATACCGAGCGGTCGTATTTTCAGTTGAAGGACGCGGTGCAGGACTTGGTTCGCGGGACCATCGAGGCGTATTGGGCGGTGGTGTTTGCCCGGACCGACGTCTGGGCGCGGACGCAGCAAGTCGAGCAGGGAACGCAGGCGCTCGCCCGGGCCGAGGCGCGGAAGCGCCAAGGTTTCGGGAACGCGGCCGAGGTCGCTCAGGCCCAGGTCGCACTGTACAACTTCCGCGCCACGCTCATCGGCGCCCAGGCCAATCTATTGCAGCGCGAAGCGGCGCTGCGCAATATCCTCGGCTATCCGCCAACCGAGCCGGTGCGCATCACGCCGGTCACGCCGCCAACCCCGGCGCGCGTCGAGCCGAGCTGGGAAGAAATCCTCCGCCTCGCCGAGGAACGCCGGCCCGATCTGATCGAACTCAAGCTGATTCTCGAAGCGGATCGCCAAGCGCTCTTGATCGCGCAGAATCAGGCGCTGCCGCAAGTCAACGGGCAGTTTCTGTATCGCTGGAACGGATTGGAAGGACAGACGCCCACGGGCGACGTCGTCAGCACGAATGCGGGGCAGTTCGCCGACTGGTCGTTCGGTGTGAATTTCTCCGTGCCGATCGGGTTGCGGCAATCCCGTGCGGCGTTACGGCGGAGCGAACTGATCCTGGCGCGCGACCGGGCGAACCTCGAGCAGGGCCTGCACCAGACGGCTCACATTCTCGCCGGCAATCTCCGCAACCTGGCGCAGTTCCACGAGCAGTATCGGGCCTTTCTGGAAACGCGCAAGGCGGCCCGTGTCAATCTGGAGCAGCAACTGGCGGAGTTCCGCGCCGGCCGGGCCATCTTCCTCAATGTGCTCCAGGCCATCACCTCCTGGGGCGACGCCGTCAGCAGCGAGGCCCAGGCGCTGGCGCAGTACAACATCGAACTCGCGAATCTCGAACGGCAAACGGGAACAATTCTGGAAACGCACGGCATCCGCTTCATTGAGGAACGGTTCCGGTCGATCGGCCCGCTGGGCCGGCTGGCGGAGTTCCCGTGCTATCCGAAGGCCGCCCCGCCCGGCCCGAATACTCCGAAGTACGAGACGACGTCGGAGCCGGCCGAGGAAGCGCTTGAACGCGACAAGCCACGCATCACGCCCGCCCCGCCTCCGCCGCCGGATCAGCCGCAGTGAAGCCGCGATTCCGATGGACGGACAAGTTCGGGTCGATTCGGCCGATCTGCCGGGCTACGATTCCAACATGAACCGTGTGACCGTCCAGGAAATCGAGAGCGATCCGAAAGGATTCGTCCGTCGGATTTGCGCCGGCGAGTCGGTCATTGTGGTGCGCGATACGACGCCGCTGGCGGAAGTAACCCCGATTCCATCTGCGAACGGCCAGCGGCCGTTCGGACTGGCCGCGGGATCATTCACTGTTCCCGTCGATTTTGATGCGCCGCTTCCGCATGAAATCATCGAGGATTTCGAAGGCGGATGAAGCTGCCGCTCGACACGCACGTGTTGCTGTGGTACATCGCCGGTGCGCGACAGATTCCCGCGGTATTTCAAACCGCCATTCAGTCTTCCGAAAACTCGGTGTTCCTTAGCGTCGCCTCCATCTGGGAAACGATGATCAAACACAAACTCGGCAGGCTGTCATTGCCCGGTCCGCCAGCGGAGTATCTGCTGCAGCAGCGTCGGCTGCATCAAATTGCCAGCCTTGCAATTGACGAATCAACGATGCCAGTTCTCGCGTCCCTGCCCGCGCAGCACCGGGATCCCTTTGAGCGCATCTTGATCGCGCGGGCGGTTCAACATGAACTTGTGCTTGTGACGGTCGACGCGCAAATGCGGGCCTATCCTGTGTCTCTGCTGCCGACGGAGCAGGTCACTCATACCTCAGCGCGTCGATCGGGTCGAGCTTGCTGGCCCGGCGGGCGGGGTAGAAGCCGAAGAACAGGCCCACGGCCGCGGCGAACAACAATGCGATGACGGCGGCCGGGATCGAAATGACGATCGGCCATTTCGTGCCGCTCGTCAGCGAGTTGATGATGGTCGTCAGCCCGGCCGAGGCGCCGACGCCCAGCGCGATGCCGACGACGCCGCCCAAACCGGACAGCAGAATCGCCTCGACCAGGAATTGCCGCAAAATGTCCGTGCTGCGGGCGCCCACCGCCATGCGAATGCCGATCTCGCGCGTTCGCTCGGTCACCGATACCAGCATGATGTTCATGATGCCCACGCCGCCGACGACCAGCGAGATCGCCGCGATCGCTGAAAGCATCAGCGTGATCGTGCCCGTGACGATCCCCAGCGTGTTGGCGATCTCCGTCGTATTCTGAACGCGGAAGTCCGGCGGCTCGCCGGTATGAATGCGGTGCCGCTCCATCAGCAACTGCCGGATTTGGCTATCGGCGTCCGACATCAGTTCGAGCGAACGGGCCGACGCCATGATCGCGCCGACGTTATTGAAGTTCGAGCCTTGCACACGCTTCTTCATCGTCGTGTACGGGATCAGCACGATGTCATCCTGGTCGTCGCCGACGATGTTGGCGCCTTTGCGTTCCAGGACGCCGATGACGCGAAAGGGGATATTCTTGAGCCGCAGCGTCTGGTCGAGCGGATTGGTGGTCTGAAACAGCTTGGCGACGATCGTCTGACCGATGACACAGACCTTGGCCGCCGACGTAATGTCGCGGTCCGTGAAGAACCCGCCGGACTGAATCTGCCAGTTCCGCACCGTCAGGTAGTCCTGGCCGACGCCGAAGATCTCCTTCGGCTTCCAGTTCGTGTTGCCGAAGATGACTTGCCCGGCGGAGAAAACCAACGGCGACGCGGCGAGCACGGCCGGGCATTCGGAGGCGATCGCATCGCTGTCTGCGGCCGTCAGCGTCGGCACGACGGCGTCGCGCACGCCGCCGGTCCGCGTACTGCCGGGCAAGATGAAGATCACGTTGGTCCCCAGTCCCTGCAGCGAACCTTGGACCAGCGCGGTGGCGCTTTCGCCGATCGACACCATGGTCGTGACGGCCGCGATGCCGATCACCACCCCGAGCACCGTCAGCCCGGCGCGCATCTTGTTCTTGGCCAGGGCACGGAGGGCGACGCGCAAGGTCAGGAGAAGGTTCATGAATGGGCGGTCACAGGTCGTTCGGAAGGCTGCGATGCTTCGGTCAGGCCGAGGAACGCCACGGCCTCACCGCGCGTGCGAAACACGCCGACGCTCCGGTTACTGCCCGGATGAGCCGATCGGTAGGCTTCGTACATGCGGCCAAGTCCGAAGGCCAGGTCCGTCGGCGCGACGATGGCGAGCCGCGATGGCTGGTCCGGCCGGTCCATCGTCGCGGAAAACCAGGCGAGATCTCGCACGCGGTCCGGCGACGGCAGCACGATTTCGACGACGTCGGTCATATCGGCGAGTTCATCGTATCCGGCCAGCTCCGGCCGCGACCCCAGCGCCGCCTGATAGTGGAACGCGTCGTCGTCCGTCAGCGTACCGTGAATGCGCGACAGAATGATTCGCCGCTCGTGGTCGACTCGATACTCGATCGGCATGGCTTGCGAACGCGAACTGCAACCGGCGACGTTTCCAGAGTTGTTCAAGCAGATTATTCGCGGCCCGTCAAGTGCCCGCAACCGTCACGCCGCGCGGCGCGAGCGCGGTTCGACGTTCCGCGTCGTCCGGACGCTGTATGGCGACTTGCCCTGGCTCTCGAAGTATGTCCGCGACAGCACTTCGCCCAGCAGCCCCATCAAGATGAACTGAATGCCCATCAGTTCCAGCATCACGCTCAGCAGCAGGAACGGATTGCCGGTCATGAAGATGCCCTGGGTCCATTTCATCAGAACCGTGACGCCCAGGCTGGCGCCGCCGAGCGCCATCAGGCCCAGCCCGATCGCGCCGAGAAAGTGCATCGGCCGCGCGAGGTAGTTGGCCAGGAACGTCACAGTCAGCAGATCGAGCATGACGCGCACGGTGCGGGTCAGGTTGTACTTGGTGACGCCGGCCCGGCGGGCGTGATGCCGGACGGGGATCTGTGCGATGCGAGCGCCGTGCTGCAACGCCAGCGCCGGGACGAATCGGTGCATCTCGCCGTAGAGCGGCAGTGATGCGGCCACGTCGCGCCGCATCGCCCGGAGTGTGCAACCAAAATCGCGGAAGGGCACGCGCGTCACTTTGCGAATGAGCCAGTTCGCGCACCAACTCGGCAGTTTTCGAACCAGGAAAGCGTCCTGCCGATCCGCCCGCTGCCCCAGCACGACGTCGTACCCTTCATGCAATTTCGCGAGCAATTTTGGAATGTCGGCCGGATCATTCTGCAGATCGCCGTCCATCGTCACGAGCACCTCGCCCTGGGAATGGTCGATCCCGGCGAGCATGGCGGCCGTCTGCCCATAGTTTCGCCGCAGCCGCACGACCTTCAGCCGCGGATCGCGCGCCGCCCGCGCTTCGAGCAGCGCGAACGAATCGTCCGCCGAACCGTCGTCCACGACGATCAGTTCGTACTCCATGCCGGCCAGAGCGGCCGACAGCCGGTCATGCAGCGGGCCGATGTTGTCGCGTTCGTCCTTGATCGGGATGATCACCGAGAGCATCGTCATCGCGCACCTCGCCGCCGCGGGACCAGCGGAGCAGATAGACGGCTCCGCCGGCGAGTCCCGCGGCCAGTTGAGAGCAGAACCAGAGGAAAGCGAGCGTCGCCGCCCGGCCGGCATCGACGCCCGCCGGCTGCAGGAACACGACCATGCCGGCTTCGCGCACGCCCATGCCGCTGACGCTCACGGGCGCCAGCGTGAGGAGCGCGACCATCGGCGCCGCCACGCCGTATACCGTCGCCGGCACGTCCAAGCCCAGAGCCCAGCCGATCAGCGCCACCTGCACGACGCCGGAAATCTGAATCGCCAGCGAGAGGGCCGCGGCCGCGATCACCAATCCGGGCCGGCAAGAAAAATGAGCCAGCGACGCGCGCAGCAATTCCGCGAACCGCCGCAGTCGGGCCGCGGAGGACCGTTGACCTTCGAGTCGCGACAGCAACCGGATCACGACGGGCAGCGACGCCAGGCCCAACACTCCAGCAGCCGCGCAGGTTCCGATCGTCAGAAGCATCCAGCCGGGCAACGTCGCCGATGTGAAGGCAGCCGCGCCGCACGCCAGGGCCAGCAGCATCAGTAGTCCGCTCAGCCGATCCAAAAGCACGCTCACCAGCGCCGGCATCTTGCGTCCCGAGCCGGCGTTGAGTGCGATCGCGCGCACCGCGTCGCCGCCGATCGACGTGGGCAACAGCAGATTGAAGAACATGCCGACGAAGTAATCGGCGACGTAAGCGCGGAGCGGCCGGTGGAACCCCAGCGGCTGCGACAGCCACTGCCAGCGGACTGAACTGAGCACCTGCGCGGCGACATAGACGCCGACCGCCGCGAGCCATCCCTGCCAGCGCAGCGATGCAAACGACTCCGCGACGTGGCTCCAGTCGATCTTGCGCGCCACGCCGACGAGAATTGCGGCGCTCACGGCGGCGCGGATCAACGGCTTCCAGGTTCGCGATCGGGCTCCAACGGCCGTGGTCACAGCGGCACCACCTCGAAATCACGGCATCCACTCCCGCGGCGTGGATGCACAGAGGATGGCCCCCTCTGTGTCTCCGCGCCTCGGTGGTTCCGATAATTCAGTTCTCCGCGTCACCGCGCCACTACCTCGAAATCCAGTTCGACCGGTTCGGAACCCAGCTGGCTGAACGCCCACAGATTGCGGTCGTGCAGGTCCGCCAGGAAGTGGTAAGAACCGGGAACGTGCAGCGGGGCGATGGCGAGCGTCAGATCAATCGCTTCCCCGGGAGCCACCCGCGCATCGAACTGCCCGGCTCGTCCGACCTGGCACAATCGGCCCGCGGCATCGAAGATCAAGAAACGGACGTGCACGCCAGTCTCGGTGCCCGGTTTCAATCGCCATTCGCTGACCGAGGTGTTGACGGCGCGGATTGGCAGGGCCAGCGATTCGCCGGCGCGGACGCGCGTGGGCGCCTGAAACAGCGTCAGGGTTCCGCGACATTGATCGGGGCAGTATTCCTCGGCCGCCCAGTGACGAAACGCGGCTCGGCTGTGCGCCAGCCGCCGGGCGCGCAACCATTCCTCATACAGTTCGAGAAATCGATTCATGACCCGCGTGGGACCCAACGGAATGTGTCCATAGCGCAGGCTCAGTTGCCTCCGGGCCTGATCGGGCGTGACGTCCGTCAAGAGCAGGAGCGTGGCGGCGGCCATCATGCCCGTGCGATCGACGCCCTGCCGGCAGTGCAACAGCACGGGATATTCCGTGCGCTCGAGCACTTCGACGAAGCGCCGAAGCTCCGCCGGGGCAGGCAGGCGCGTCGCCGACAGCGTGATGTCTTCCTGCGACACGCCGCCCTGGCTCGTCGCCCGGCATTCACTCGTGTACCAGTCGAAGCCGACGCAGGTTCCGCGCAAATTGATCACCGTGCGGATGTCGTGGGACTGCAACAGCGCCGGTAGCTCGGCCGTGGACAACTGCGCGCAGCGGTACACGCGCCCCGGAATGACGACGTGCCAGTTTCGGCCGAAATAGACGAAATGCGCCTCCGCCAGCAGACCGGCCAACAGACCGGCGGCCGCGAGCAACAGGCTGATTCGAACAATGCGGGGTCGCAACGACAGCACAGGTCCCATCCGTGGGAACACGCGCGCACGGGCAGCCCGCCCGGCAGGTCCGCATCATGACACAGCCGCGAGTTTTCGCCTAGTCCGGTTTCCGCTTGGCCGATTACGCCTTTTGCAGGCGCGATTGCCAGTCGTCGATCAGCCGCCCGATGTCGCGATAGCCGAAGTCGAGATTGGCTAATTCGTGGCCGAGCTCCACGGCCTGGCTCAAATCTCCAGCCGCGGCGTGGCCCTGGGCCAGTTGGAACAGCACGTCCTTGCGCTCCGCCTCGGCCGAGGGGGGGAGATGTTTGAGCGCCTCGTCGAAGTTGCGCTGAGCCAAGCGCCAGTTGTTCCGGCTCTGGAAGCAATGGCCGAGGTACATGGCGGCACGCCCCAGGTGCCGCTGGTCCCTGCGAACCTGCTGCAGTTCACGGATCGCCTCGTCGAATTGCCCGGCTCGCATCAGCCGGACGCCGAGCTCCAGGCGCAGCCCCATGTCGGCCGGCTGGCGATCGGATCGCATGCGGTACACGTCAAGTTCCCGCGAGTTGATCTCCTTGACCAATTTGGCGCGGATGGCCCGCAGGTTCTCATCGGCGGGTGACGCCTTCAACTTTGATTCAGCCACGGCGAGGTTGTCACGGAACGGCTCGAGTTCGAGTTCCGCGATCGCCACCTGGATTTCGAAATCGTTGCCCGTCGGTCCCAGCCCCTGCCGCAGGACGGCGAGCGCGTCGTCGTGGCGGCGATGCTTGCGATGATACTCCGCCAGTTGCAGGTAGGCGGCCGGCTGAGTGGGATCGGCCTCGAGCTTCGCTTTGAGCAGGTCGAGCGCGTGGGCGGATTTCTCGCTTTCGGCCGTCGCGCGCGCCTGCTGCACGAGTCGGACCGGTTCCTCGGCCGCGATCGCTTCTTCGTAGTGGCCCCGCTGGATTGTCTCGCTGGCCGCGAGGTCCTTCGCCTTGTGCGTCGCTTCCGCGTCGGTCGGCACCGCGCGGCGGACGAGTTCCCAGAGTTTGATCGCCTGGGCGAAGTTGCCGCGCTTCTCAAAGAGCCGGGCCAGCGTCCGATTCAACGCCGGATTCTGCCCGTCCTTCTCCCGCGCCTGATCGAGGATGTAAATCGCCAGGTCGAGATAGCCGAGGGCGTCGGCCGCTTCGCCCATGTCCATCTGCGCGCCGAGGTCCCACGGATTCCGCGTCAGAATCTGCTCGCCGTGCTCGAGGACTTTGAGGTAATCGCGGCCGCGCTTGGCGGCCTTGAGCCGCGTGCGGTGGGGCGCCGTCGTGAGAAATGCAAAGAACCCCCCGCGGAGGTTGTTTTTGTGCTTCGTCTTCTGTGCCCGCCGCAGCTCTTGCCGATACACCAGGTTCGACGGATCGATCTTGCAGCAGGTCAGCAGAAGCTGCAAGCCGTAATCGATGTTCCCGGTCGTGATAACTTGGCGGGCGCGCTCGAACCGCTCCGCCGCGATCCGGCGCTGCTCGGGGCTGAGAAACGGTCGGGCGTCAGGCATTCCGGCACTCGCGAGGTCGAGCCTCGTGGCGGACATGAGCGATGGAACCATTCCCGCGCGGCCGCTGCTCCCTCCCACTTCGCAGCCGAGCGGTGAATGCAGGCTCCGGCAGCATTATATCGCGGCCAGCGGACAGAACGATGGTCCGCCCGCTATTTCAGCAGCCAATCGATCACGGCGGCCGGGGGCACAGACTCCGGCTCTCGGACCAGTTGCCCCATCGCTCCCGCTGATTCGTATGACGCGGCAATCCACCGTCCGGTTCCCGTGCCGCGGTGGTTATAGAGCAACAGCGGGTGTGGCGCGGATAGCGCGGCAAAGGCGCCCAGCCCGCCATACTTCACGGCCCCGGACAGCATCATCGGATCGTCGAAGGATTGGATCGCGTCGAATCGGAAGCCAACCAGATCGGCGGCGCAGCGGCTGACGGCGTCGCCGGCCACGGCACGGGCCAGGACCGCCCACGGTCCAGCCGACTCCCAGCCGACCAGACCTGGCCGCCGTCCGCTGACCCGCCGCGCTGCCGCGACCGCCGTCAGCACGTCGCGGACCCGTTCGGCAACCAGCGGCGGATTGTAACCAAACGTGTAGCCGGCATAGCGCGCGTCCACCTTCGGCCGATCGCCGCCGAGTTCTCCGACGCCGAGGACGTCGACCGCCAGAATGCCGGCGCCGGAGGCCGCGATCGCCCGGGCAGCCGCCGTCCACGATCCATCGGATTCAAACAGGCTCGCCTTGCCGGCGGGATGGAGCCAGACGACGATCGGCTTTGCGGACGCGGTCGGCCGAACGAGCAGAGCCGGGATTGCTACCGCATCCCCGGCGCGACCGAGAAGCAGCTTCTCGACTGGGATTCCGCCGGTTGTCTCTGGCGAGCCGAGCGGCTTCAACTCGACGCTGTCCGCGGCCGACAGTCCGCCGCCAAGCATCACCCGCAGCGCCGCGCCGACAACTCGGCGAAATTCCGCGGCGCGCTGCGGCGTCGTCGGCTGCAATGCCTGCAATTGTTGATCGGATTGGGCGGTCAACACCCGCTTGATCCCCTCGGCGTTCCGTTCATCGGTCGGACGCGGATGAGCGGCGTCAAAAACGGAAAGCTCTTTTGGCGGGACGGGGACGAACGGCCGCTCGCGGATCGGCGGCGATCGGCGCAGTCTCAAATGGAGGTTGAACCAGTTGGACATCGTCTCGCGCGCAACTTGATTGTAGTTGTGTCCGAACTGCGGAAAGCACCACGCCATGACGTTGTCGTCGGCGCCATAGAGCCGGTACACCGCTTTCAATTCGGGCAGTCCCTTGGATTCGATTTCCCTGGTCCAGTCATTGGCGCCGGTCATGCCGAGCGGCCGGGGCGCGCACAGGGCTGCGATTTCCACGTTGCCCGTTCCGATCCGCAGATACGGCGCGTTTTCGCAGATGCAGCCGCCCTGCATCGCGGTCGAAACCATGACCGCGGGGAACGACGCCGCGATGCGGTCGTCGATCGCCGTCAGGATGAACGATTGCGTGCCGCCGCCGCTGCCGCCGGTCACGCCAATGCGCTGCGGATCGACGTCCGGCAGTGCGCTGACAAAGTCGAGGGCCCGAAGGCAATTCCACGTCTGCAACCCCATCTGGCTTTGCAAGCGCAGCACCGCGCCGACGTCGCTGAATCCCTCCCGGTGAGGAATCGCCATGCTATCGGCGTAGCCCAGCATGTCGAAATGAAAGACCACGCAGCCGAGGCGCGCCAGCCCGGCGCATTTCGCTTGCAGGATGTACCGGGCAGATTCGAGCCACGTCTCACCGCCGGATGCGATCTCCTTGCGGGCGGCGGTTTCGCCGGCGTCGTACATTCGGCCGTTGGCCCAATGGCCATGCGGGCAGAGAACGGCGGGCGCGCGAGCCGGGCCGCTGCGTTTCGGCCGATAGAGATTGCCCGTCACGTAATGCCCGGGCAGGCTGGCGAAGTAAACCTTTTCGATTGTGTAGTCGTCGCGGTCGATCCGGCCGTGGATCACCGGTTGCAGCGGGGAGCGTTCGGGCATCGGCCAGAGTCCGAGCGCGACTTGCAACTGCGTCCGAAGCTCGTGTCGCCGCCGCTCCCAAGCGGCAAGCTGGGTCGGGGGATCGAACGGAAAGTAGCCGTCGAGGTTTCGCGGCGGATCGGTGAGCCGACGATCCGGCGGCCGCTGCCCCGGCGGCATGACTCGTCCGGGCTCGTCGCCGGCAACGGGATTGGCGAAGGGGATGCAAAGCACGGCGGCCCACCACAGGCTCGGCCGCCGCGGCGCGGTGAATGTGAACATCGTGCCGTCTGTGTAGCCGCGGCCGCCGGCCCGTCAATCCGGCACGCCGACCGCCTCGCCGCCGGCGCGGGTGGCGAGAGCCGCGGTTATGACGCCCGGCTGTCACGCCCACGCACCGCGCTATTGAGATCGACTGTCAGAAACGCGGTGCCCAGGGGGCCGTCCCCATGAACGTCAGGCCAACATCGACCCCGATCAGCCCGCGCACAAACTGGGGTTCAAACTGTGTTCGAAAACTGCGTCCGTCGCCAGCGCTCTGCACGAAAGCACCGCGGGCGTGAGCCGTCGTTGGACTGCTCACGCCCGCCGCGATCCAAGAGCCGGGATGCGGCTCACCGGCTCACGAGAGTAATCTGTCGGGCCTCGCTCGGCTTGACGTCGATCCGATTGTGGTAGGTCGAATCGAGATAGACGTACCACTCGCCGGCGGGCAGCGACACCTGGTAGCGGCCGTCGGCATCGGCTGTCGCCGTCTGGCGCACGTCTTGCCGGCTGGCGTTGACGAACACGACCTGGGCGCCGGCTTTCGGCGCGTAGCCGGCGGTGACGACCTGGCCGGCGACCGGCGCGGCCGAGGCCATGCGGTTGATCGGAGCGGCGACTGGCGGCGTGCGCAGCCGCGACGGATTGGCCGGCGGCATATAGTACTGCTCGCGGGATTCACCGAGAGCGGCGGGCGGCTGGGTCCGGTTCTCACCCAACGCCGGCGCCGGCGTGAGGTTGAGAGGCGGAGTCGCCGTGGACGGCGCGGCAGCCACCGGCGCCGGAGTCGAGCAGCCATCGCACGGAGCCGCCGCGACGGCCGGAGGGCATGGCGACGGGCACGCCGGCTGAACCGCCACCTGCTCCCAGTAAAACGACTGCCGCATCGTCGTCACCGGACGATAGCCCACGCGCTGGACCCAGCTTTGCACCGCGTTGCACTGCGTCCGCAGGCGGAAGCTCGTGGTCGGCACAGCCACTTGTTGCGTGCAGCCCGTGCACGGATCGACGAAGCAACTCATCGAGTAGCTGCACACTGGTTCCCAAAAGAACGATGTTCGATACGTCGTGACCGGTTCGAAGAAGCTGACAGCCTGGTACGAGGTCACCGGCTGGCAGAAGGAGCGCTGGACCCACGCGGTGGTGGGGCACGGCGCTGGGCAGCACGGCGAGGCAAAGGCGGTCACCGGAGCGGCATACGCGGCAACCCGTCGGCCGCCGCCGCAGCACGTGACCTGGAATACGTTGTTCCATGCCGCTGGGGCCAGCGACGGCGCCAGCAGCAACACAGTCAGAGCCGGAATGGCCCGCAATCCCCGAAACGATGTCATGGCAATGTCTCCTTTACGCAAAGGGGACATGGGCAACCCCGACTGTCCCGCAAGGCTCAATCCATCGTAATGCGAGGGGAATTGCATGCAACGCGCACAGGCGGCAGCTGACGCATCTTCGTCAGCTCATGCACGGCAAAATCGGCAAGGTCGCCATCTCCGGCGGGGAGTTGCCCAGTTTCCAGCTGAAGTTTGGGCCATCGCCCCGCGGCAACCCATGCTCACGAAACGATGGCCCGATCGTAAACGATTTCACAGACAGGCTTTCAGTGCCGCAATCGCTTTGTCATAGTCCGGATGCGAGGTCACTTCCGGGACGTATTCCGCATGCCGAACCTTGCCGGCGCCGTCGACGACAAACACCGCCCGGGCCAGCAGAGGCAGGGCCAGGCCTTCGATCAGCACCCCGTAGCTCTGGCCGAACGAATGGTTGTGCACGTCGGAGAGCGTCTGCATATTGGCCACGCCCTCCGCCGCGCAGAACCGTTTTTGCGCGAATGGCAGGTCGAGGCTGATCGTGTAGCTGGCAATCGAGTCTTTCATCGCAGCGAGCGCCTCGTCGAACTTCTTGGTCTGCGCGGAGCAGACCGGCGTGTCGAGCGACGGCACGACGCTGAACAGCCGCGGTTTCGCCGGCGTGTCGCCGAGTCCGATGACGGCGAGCGTCGCGGTGACGCAGCGGAAATCCGGAGCGGCGTCGCCGGGCTTGAGCTGCGGGCCGACGAGCGTCACGCCGTTGCCCTTGAACGTCACCGCGTTGGGACGCTTTTGCATGGGTTCCTCCTCAGTTGCTGCTGAAATCCGGCGGGAACTTGCGATCACTGGCCGAAACGGCAAACGGCGCCATCTCGTCCACCTGCTGAATGAGATGCTGCGCCCGCCGGGCAACGTCCAGCATTTCCAGCAAGACTTGCTTTTCCACCGTCGGCACCGGCAGTGCGAAACTCAGGACGTCGCACAACGGACCGAGCGGCAGATCGCCGTCGAACAATTCACGGAGCTGAGCTTGCGCGGGACTGTTGACGAACCGCGGAAGGACGCGCTCGGCCAACTCGTGCCGCAGCGCCACGGCGGTCTCGACCGTCGGCAGCGGACCATCCTGGAGCAACTGAGCCTGAGCGACTCGGTACAAATGGTCGGTCGCGGTTTCCACGCCGAATCGAACGCGGCTCAGCCCGCGAAGCAGAATGTCGTATCGTCCATCCGGCCGCTTCTGCTCCGCAATGATCCGTCCCAGGCAGCCGACCGGATGAATCGCCGGCTTGCCTTCGTAATCGGATTCCCAGCCGGGCCGCAAAAGGACCACGGATATCAGGCGATCGGTTTCGAGAGCATCCGCGGTCAGTTCCCGATACCGCGGCTCGAAGATGTGCAGAGGAACGACGACCTGCGGGAACAGGACGAGATTGGGCAGCGGAAACAGCCGCGCCGCGCCGGTGAATTGAAGCAGGGACTGCTGATCGTCGCTCATAGTTGCTCGGGCGATCCGCGCGGGTTAATGCTCGTCGTCCAGAAACTGCTCCGGGTCGGGCCAGTCGTCGGGCGGCGGGTCGAGGGTGATCGTCGGGATCAGGTCCACGTCGGGCCGCAAGTCGCGCCGCAGAAGATCCTTTTCGGCATGCACCGGCGCGAAGCAGACCGCCATCTGCTCCCAGAAGCGCTGGGAATCAAACCCGAGATAGGGCGACGGGTACGCGTCCATGTACGCCTTGCTGGTGCGGTAAAGTTTTTCCGCGCCGCGCAGGTTGCCGTTGCCGAAGTGGTGCAGGGCGACAGCCGCCTGAATCAGCCCCTGATAAAATCGCCGTTCCTGGTCGCCGCAATCGCCCCACAGGTCTTCCCAGACTTCATGCGCTTCAAAGAAATCCCGCTGGTTGAAAAAGAGGATTCCGGCGAGATAACGGGGATCGTAGGCGACCGTGTCGTTCGGCATGGCGGGCCTCGTTGTGCGGCAATCTGCGCCGAACCCTCTTTCGCCGGCCGCGGATACCGATCATTATAGTCACCAGGGGCGCTGACCATGTTATTCTCCACCGCATTCCCATTCGACGCACTGGCGCAGTTCTGCCGCATGGTGCGGCACGGCCTGGCGGCGGGCCTCTCGCTCGTCGACGTGTTCCGACAACAGGCGGCGCGCGGACCGCGGCCGCTGCGCCCGACCGTCGAACGCATCAAGGAGCGCCTCGAGCGTGGCGACAGCCTGGAAGACGCGCTCAATACCGAGGGAGAGCGCCTGCCGACGCTGTTCAAGTCCATGGCCGTCGTCGGCGAGCAGACCGGCCACATGCCCGAGGTCTTTCACGAACTCGAAAAGTACTACGAACTGCAATGGCGCCTGCGCCGGCAGTTCATCGCCGACATCACCTGGCCGGTCATCCAGTTCTGCATGGCCGTGTTCGTCATCACCGTCTTGCTTCTCGTGCTGGGCTGGATTGGATCGGGACTGAACCCGTTCGGCATCGGCACCGGCGAGCGCGGCGCGATCACGTTTTTGTTTATCGTCGGCAGTGCGCTGCTCGGCGGCTGGCTCGGGTATCGATTTCTCACCACGGCGTTTTCGAAGCGGGCGGCCGTCGAACGGTTCCTGCTCGGCGTGCCGGCGATCGGGCCCTGCCTCGAAGCGATCGCGCTGGGGCGATTCTGCAAAGCGATGCAATTGACGCTCGGCGCCGGGCTGGCGCCGAAGCACGCGCTCCGACGCAGCCTGGAATCGACAAACAACTCGGCGTACACGGCGAACATCGACAGCGCCCTCAGCGAATTGCGCCGCGGCGAGGACCTCACGTCCGTGCTGCGGGCCTGCCGCATCTTCCCGCAGGATTTCCTCGACATTGTGTCCAACGGCGAAGAGGGCGGCCGACTGCCCGAGGTCATGGAGAAACAGGCGGAGTTTTACCAGGAGGAATCCAGCCGCCGAATGACGACGCTGACGAAAGTCGCCGGCTTTCTCGTCTGGGCGTTCGTCGCCGTACTGATGGTCTGGGCGATCTTCCGACTCTACTTCCAGGCGTACCTGGGGCAGATGCAGCAATTGGGGTTGTGAGGAATGATCGCGCCGATGGCCGCGCGCTGAGCGAGTCTTCGAGCGGCCTCACGGCTTGCCCACCGCGTCGGCGGGCCGCGGCCGCGAACACCGGATCACCGCCAGGTCGCACAGGCCCCACGGCGAATCGCCGATCAGCTTTGTGAGCCACGCCGGGCCTGGCAACTGCCGCCGAAACGACGCCGCGCGTTCGACCGTGAGATCCGGCGGCAGCGATTCCTTCAACAGTTCATACGAGTGCCGGTGCGTGAACAGGACGACGGTGCGTTCGCGCGTCAGCAGATCGGCGATGAGCAGGTGGACGAACTTGCTGCGCGTCGACCGCAAATCGTCGCGCTGCAGATAGAACCCGGCCGAGTCGCAGGGGCGCGGATAGCAACACACGACGGTCGCTCGGTCGCCGCACGCCGTTCGCACCTCGGCCGCCGGAGCGCCCATCGGCGAGCGCTGGTCGGCATACCACGGCAGCCCGACAAAGTTGACCGCGGCAAGTCCGGCGGTCCAGAGGGCGACCGCCGATTTGAACGGCCAACCGATCGGACCCAGCGGCGCGGTCGCGAGCGCCAGACACAACATCGGAAACGCCGGCAGGATGTAGGTCGGCAGCTTCGACCCCGACAGTGAAAAGAAGAGCACGCACCACCCGCCGGCCAGCAAAAGGAACCCCAGTTCGGGAGAACGGCGAGCGGCGATGCTGGAGTCGCCGGCGGCGAGCCGACGCACCAGCCGAGGCAGCAGCAGTGTGCCCGGCATCAGCCCGCCCAGCAGCACGGGCCCGTAGTACCAGATCGGTTCGAGATGGTCGAACGGCGCCAGGAACCGCTGAAGGTTGTGCTGCACGAAGAAGTACGGCCCGAACTCCGGCCGCGCAACAGCGATCGCGGCATACCACGGCAGATTGATCGCCAGCACGATTGTCACAAACAGCAGCCACGAGCGCCGCCCCTGGTTCAGCCGGCCATTTCCACCACTAAGCCAATGGTCGATCACAAGCGGCGGCAGGACGAGCACCAGCGCGATCGGTCCTTTCGTGAGCATGCCGAATCCGCAAGCAATGGCGCAAACGTACCACCATCGGCACCGCGGCGTCGCCAGCGACCTCCATCCGGCCAGCAGTCCGAGCGTGACCCAGAACGTGAGCAGTCCATCGAGGATGAGCAGCCGGCCCATGCCCATCAGCGCCGGCGTCAGCCCGAGCAGTCCCGCGCCGAGGAACGCCGCTCGCTCGCCGACCCGGTTGCGCCCAATCAGGTAAGTCGTCAAGATAGTGCCGTGGACCGCCAACGCCGGAATCAATCGAGCCGACCACTCATGCACGCCAAACGCCGCATAGCTGAGCATCACCAGCCAGTACAGAAGCGGCGGCTTATCGAGATACGGCTCACTTTGCAGGTATGGCACGAGCCACTCACCGCGAGTCAGCATTTCGCGCGGAATCTCGGCATAACGCCCTTCGTCGGGATCGAGCAGATGAAATTGCAGGCACGGATACAGAAGCAGCCCCGGCACGACGATGAGCAGCGCCAGCGACGTGAGCCGCACGCGCGAATCGATCGGCTGCCGGCCGGGAAACAGCGTCCGCTGCCAGAGCAAGCGGAGCGACGGCAGCAACCCGGTCGGCCAGGATTGCGACTTCAATGGCTGGACGGCGAGAAACGGCATGGCGGCTTCCTTGCCCGAGTCCTGCGAAGTGCGGCATCTTGCCAGAACCCAGCCGGTTCGGTCAATGCGGCTTGATCTGCTAAAATGACAGTAGCTTTGAACGGAGCGAAAACATGCGGCAATTGTGCGTGATCACAGTATTGATCGGGGTGGCGCTCGCCGCGGCGGCTGGCCCAAACCCGGGCGATTGGCAGCGAACCGTCGACAAGGCGGTGGCCTATCTCAAGACGACGCAGGACGAGAACGGCAGTTGGTCGGCCAAGCGCAGTCCGGGCGTGACCGGCATCGTGGTGGCCGGGCTGCTGAAGAGCGGCCGAGTCGGAGCCGACGACGCCCCGGCCGCCAAGGGCCTGCACTACATCGAATCGCTGATCAACGAGAAAGCCGGGCACATCGCCGGGCAAGACCCGAAGCCGCAATTGCTGAACTACGTCACGTGCGTCAACGTCATGGCGCTGCAAGCCGCCGGACGCGATGACAAATATCGCAAGGTCATCGGCGATGCGGCCGCGTTCCTCAAGCAATTGCAATTCGACGAGGGCGAGGGCAAGTCGGCGCAGGACAACTTCTACGGCGGGGCCGGCTATGACAGCAAGTCGCGGCCCGACTTGTCCAACACGCAGTTCTTCCTCGACGCGCTGCAGGCGGCGGGCGTGTCGCAGACCGATCCGGCCGTGCAGCGCGCCCTCGTCTTTGTCAGCCGCTGCCAGAACTTGAAAAGCGAATTCAACGATCAGCCGTGGGCCGGCAAGATCAACGACGGCAGCTTCATCTACTCGGCGGCCGGCGGCGGCGAATCCAAGACCGATGAGCCGGGCATCTTCCGCGGCTACGGCTCGATGACCTATGCGGGCGTGAAGAGCATGATCTATTGCGGCGTCAGCCGCGACGATCCGCGGATGAAGGCGGCGCTCGACTGGCTTCGTCGCCACTACACCGTCGATGCGAATCCCGGCATGCCCGAGGCGCTGAGCCAGCGAGGGCTGTATTACTACTACCACACGATGGCCAAGTGCTTGGCGGCGCTGGGCGAGGATGAATTCGTCGATGCCAACGGCGTGAAGCACGACTGGCGCGCGGAAATCACCGCGGCCCTGATGAAGCGCCAGCGGCCCGATGGATCCTGGGTCAACGAAACCGATCGCTGGATGGAAGGCGATCCGAACCTCGTCACCGGTTACGCGCTGCTGACCCTGGCATACTGCAAGCCGAAGTGAACGCCCTCCATGCCCTATCACGGACTTCTTCGAGTGTCGGCTGCCGTGCCCGTGGCGCGGGTGGGCGACGTCGATGCCAACGTCGCTGAGGCGCTCGCGCTTCTGCAACGGGCCGCCGACGCCGGCGCGGAAATCGCCGCCTTCCCGGAACTGAATCTCACCGGTTATACCTGCGCCGACTTGTTCCATCAGGACGCGCTCTTGTCGGCCGCGCGATCCGCGCTGCCGCGTCTGGCGGTGGAAGCGGGCCGAGTATTCCGCGGCCTGGCCGTCGTCGGCGTGCCGCTGGTCGTGGACGATCAGGTCTTCAACTGTGCCGCGGTCTTGTCTCGCGGCCGGGTGCTCGGCATCGTGCCGAAAACGCACCTGCCCAATTACAAGGAGTTCTACGATCGTCGCTATTTCGCTCCGGCGGCGAGCGCGCTCAGCACGATGATCGCGCTGGACGGCCAGGCCGTGCCGTTCGGGACCGATCTGCTGTTCGTCGCGCCGGGGGCGCCAGAGACGGTCGTCGGCATCGAAATCTGCGAGGACCTGTGGGTGCCGACGCCGCCCAGCAGCTTTCAGGCGCTCGCCGGCGCCAATGTGCTGCTGAATCTCTCCGCGTCCAACGAGGTCATCGGCAAGGTGGGATACCGCCGGCAACTGATCGCCGATCAATCGGGCCGGTGTATCGCAGCCTATGTCTACTCGTCCTGCGGCGTCCACGAATCGACGACGGATCTGGTATTCGGCGGCCACTGCCTGATTGCCGAGAACGGCTCAATTCTGACCGAATCGCGGCGCTTCGATCGCGACGCCGCTCTGCTGGTGCACGACGTCGATCTGGGCCGTCTGCGAGCCGATCGGATTCGCATGACGACCTTTGCCGGCCCGGCGCCGGAGTTTCGCCGGATCGACTTTGAGCTTGATCCTGTCGCCGAGCGCGCGCCGCAACGATTCATTGACGCACACCCGTTCGTGCCGCAGGGTGAGACGGCTCTCCGCGAGCGCTGCGACGAGATTTTCCACATCCAGGTTGCGGGATTAGCCCGCCGGCTCGAGCAGATTCAATTTCCATCGGCGGCGATCGGCGTGTCGGGCGGACTGGATTCAACCCTCGCTCTGCTCGTCGCCTGCAAGACCTGTGACGCTCTCCGTGTGCCGCGCACGAGGATCCACGCCTTCACCCTGCCGGGCTTTGGTACGACCGGCCGGACGAAATCCAATGCCCACGCACTGATGAAGCACCTGGGCGTGACCGCGCGCGAGATCGACATTCGCTCGCTTTGTCTGGCTGAATGGAAGGCGCTCGGGCACAAGCCGTTCGGTATTGCGCTCGACGGGTTGGACGTCGAGGGGCTGGCGGCGAGGTTGCGCGATCTGCCGGCGGAGCGGCGCCAGGATCTCATCTTCGAAAACGTGCAGGCTCGCATCCGAACCAATCTGCTGATGAACGCCGGGTTCGTGATCGGCACCGGCGACCTCTCGGAACTGGCGCTCGGCTGGTGCACTTACAATGCCGATCACATGAGCATGTACAGCGTCAACGTCAGCGTACCGAAGACGCTGGTGAAGTTCCTCGTCGGCTGGGCGGCGCGGCACGAGTTCGAAGGCGAGGCCCGGCGGACGCTGGAGGACATCGTCGCCACCACCATATCACCCGAGCTGCTGCCGACCGACGCGTCCGGCGGCGTGCAATCGACCGAAGACGTCATCGGACCCTACGAACTGCACGACTTTTTCTTGTATCATCTGGTGCGCGGCGGGGCGGCGCCGGCCAAGATTCTCTACTTCGCCCGGCATGCTCGGTTCGATAGGGAGTACTCGGCGGATCGGCTCACGCACTGGTTGGGCGTATTTCTGCGCCGATTCTTCGCCAATCAGTTCAAGCGCTCGTGCCTGCCGGATGGGCCGAAGGTCGGCACGGTGAGCCTCAGTCCCCGCGGCGACTGGCGCATGCCCTCGGACGCTTCGCCGGCGGCCTGGCTCGCCGATCTGGATGGAGCGCAGTCGGAGCCTCGCTCGCAGCAAGCGAAGTAAGCGTCGCACCGGCGGCCAACGGTTGTCAGTTGTCACACCCCGGGCGCTGATGCACTCGGCACTGCATAGAAGTTAGACATCGCGTCCCGCGGCCATCAATCCCGCAAGTGGATGCGAGCGTTTGGCTGCGCCTTGTCCCACAACAAATGGCCGTACATGCTCTCGAGCACGGCCGCGGTTTTGTCCATCGGCCAGCAAAGCCCTGCGGCGACAGACCGCGGGTCGGCGCAACCACGCAAGACCGCCAAGTAGACGGACCGCTGATCCGACGACCAGCCTGTAAAGGTCTCGTACATCGAATGCGCCTTGATATCGGCGATTTCCGCAGGCGTTGCTTCCATTTTTGCCCTCAAAGCGCTCACTGGCGTGAAGCATTGGCGCCACAGCGATCAGAGAATAGGCATCAGCACAGTCTAGAGAGTGTTTTACTGTGACGGATCAACCGGATGCCGTTCGTCATTCCGAGCGAAGCGAGGAATCTCATCGCGGCCACCAGAGGAGAAGCACGATTTCTCGCCGCGCTCGGCATGACACTGAATTCTTGACTGCGACATCATTCTGAAGTGCGCTCTCACACCCGACTCGTTGCCGGCACTCTCGTCCCGTTATGGTGGTCGGATCGCGGCAGGTTCAGCGAATCGCGGCGACTCCCTCCATGATGCGGCTGCTCGGGTTCTCTCAGTATCCGATCGACCGGGATTCCCCCAACGCCGCCATTGCGATCAACCGCTTGGCCGAGGTATGCCGCGCTTCGTAAAATCTCATCCTCACGAACTTCAAGAGGATTCTGACTGCCATGCCGACCGCCACGTTGCCCCGCCACGACATCCGCGACCCGAAGCTTGCCGCGGGCGGCAAAAAACGAATCCTGTGGGCCGATCGCGACATGCCGGTTCTGGCCCGCATCCGCGAGCGGTTCAGTAAAGATCAGCCGCTCAAGGGGCTGCGGATGAGCGCGTGCCTGCACGTCACGGCCGAGACCGCCAACCTGGCGCGCGCGCTGCAAGCCGGCGGCGCCGACCTGTGCCTGATCGCCTCGAATCCGCTCTCGACGCAGGACGACGTGGCCGCCAGCCTCGTTCACGATTTCGGCATCAGCGTCTGCGCGATCCACGGCGAAGATACCGACACCTACTACAAGCACGTGGCGATGGCTCTCGAGCACGAGCCGCAGGTCACGATGGACGACGGCGCGGATCTCGTGTCATCGATGATCTTCGTCGCGCTGGATCGGCTCGACGACGTGCATGCCCAAGTGCGCCAGTGGGCGGCGAAGATGACGCCCGCCGAGCGCAAGAGCCGCTTTGCCAACGTGCTCGGATCGATGGAAGAGACGACGACTGGCGTCATCCGGCTGCGGGCGATGGAGAAAGACGGCGTCCTTCAATTCCCGGTGATCGCCGTCAACGACGCCAAGACGAAGCACCTGTTTGACAATCGCTATGGCACGGGCCAGAGCACGATCGACGGAGTGATCCGAGCGACCAACATGCTCATGGCCGGCAAGAGAGTCGTCGTCGCCGGCTATGGGTACTGCGGCAAGGGCGTCTGCGGCCGGGCCCGCGGCCTCGGCGCCCACGTGATCGTCGCCGAGGTCAATCCGATCGCCGCGCTCGAAGCCGCCATGGACGGGTTCGAGGTCATGCCGATGGCCGAAGCCGCGAAAGTCGGCGACCTGTTCATCACGGTCACGGGCAACAAACACATCATTCGCCGCGAGCATTTCCTGGCAATGAAAGATGGTGCCATCGTCTGCAACAGCGGGCACTTCGATGTCGAGCTCGAGCTGCCGGCTCTCAAAGCCGAAAGCGCCAAGATCACGCCGGACGTTCGGCCGCAAGTCGACGAGTATCTGCTCAAAAACGGCAAGCGCATCTGCGTGCTCGGAGCGGGGCGGCTCGTGAATCTGGCCATGGCCGAGGGGCACCCGGCCAGCGTCATGGACATGAGCTTCGCCACGCAAGCGCTGGCGACCGAGTTCTGCGTGAAGAACAAGGGCAATCTGGCGCCGAAAGTGCACGAGGTGCCCGCCGAGATCGAGCAGTTCGTCGCGCGCGAAAAGCTGGCCACCATGGGAATCCAGATTGATTCCCTCTCAGCCGAACAGACGAAGTATCTGAGCGACTGGGAGCAAGGGACCTGACGCGGTCCACTCGATCGCCGCGGAACGGTTTGTTGTCGCGTTGGTTTGCTTCCCTGGCGAAAATGACCCATATTCGCGTGGGCGCGTGCGCGCGGTGCGCAGTCGCCGTGCCGAGCCGGACCCCGGCGCGACTCCATGAACCTCGATTGGGACAATTCCAGCGCCGAGGGCACGGCATGCGAGGGCGCCGCGACGGTGGTGCTCCGCGGCTCGCCGCCACCGCAACCAGCCGAGCCGTCTGCCGGCGAAGCGCCGGCTGAGCCTGAACGGGCGGCGGCGGCGCGCGGATTGCCAATCATCAGCGGCTACGAGGTGCTCCGCCGGCTCGGCCACGGCGGCATGGGCGTCGTTTATCTGGCCAAGGAAGCGGCGCTGCAGCGGCTCGTGGCGCTCAAGATTCTGGTCGGCGGCGTCTTCGCCGACGATGAAATGTTCGCGCGCTTTCAGCGCGAAGCCGAGGCGATCGCCCGGTTGCAGCATCCGAACATCGTGCAGATCTTCCGGCTTGGCGCGACGGATGGCGGCGACGTCGGCGCTCCGCCGTCGCCCTACATCGCGCTGGAGTTCGCCGACTGCGGATCGCTGGAAACGTACTCGGGTAAAGTAATCCCGCCGCGAGCCGCGGCCCGACTCGTGTTCACCCTGGCCCGCGCCGTGCAGTACGCGCACGGCCGCGGAATCGTGCATCGAGACTTGAAGCCGGGCAATGTCCTCCTGCACCGGCCGGCCGCGTCGCGGAGCGGCGAGCACCCGCTCGACTTCCTCGTGCCGAAGATTTCCGACTTCGGGCTGGCGAAAGTCATCACGCCGTCCGCCAGCGGGCGGTTGGAATCGTACACCGTGGCCGGCTGCATGCTCGGCACGCCGCAATACATGGCGCCGGAACAGGCGTCGGGAGCCGGCGACGTCACCGCGGCGGCGGACGTGTACGCCCTCGGCGTGATCCTGTACGAGCTGTTGACAGGGCGCGTGCCCCACGACGGCGCCGACTGCGTAGAGACGATGCTGCTTGTGCGGTCGGCGGAACCGCTGCCGCCGAGCCGACTGCAGCCGCGACTGCCGCGCGATCTCGATACGATCTGCTTGCACTGCCTGGAGAAGGCGCCGGCGCGCCGCTATCCGTCGGCCGAGGCGCTGGCGGCCGATCTCGAGGCATGGCTCGACGGGAAACCGATCGCCGCCCGTCCGATTGGCGCCGGCGAGCGCGCGTGGAAATGGATGCGGCGCCGCCCCGCCGTCAGCGGACTCCTGGCGCTCGTCATTCTGACGGCGGTGATGGGCTTCGCCGGCGTGTTCTGGCAGTGGCGGCGCGCGGAGGCTCGGGCCGTCTCCGAGCGACTCGCCCTGGATCGGGCCAGCGCCGCGCTCGAAGTCGCTGAAAACAATTTGTACTTTGGCCGCATTCACGTCGCTCAGCACGAGTTGATGGTCGGAAATCAACGGGACGCGCTCCGGGTGCTCGGTGCGGCCGGCCCCGGCGCCGGCGGCGTCGATCGACGGAGCTGGGAATGGCATTACCTGAAGAACATCAGCCGCTGCGAGCGACTGGCGATCCCGACGGCGCGCTCCTGGACCTGGGACGTCGCCGTCAGTCCCGATGGGACGCTGATCGCCAGCGGCTCCGGCATCCCGTTCTTTCCGGACGCCAAGTTTACACCCGGAGAACTGACGCTGTGGGATGCTCGCACGGGTCAACTGATCCGCCGCCTGGAAGGACACGACGGTGCGGTCCGCCGCGTGACGTTCAGTCCCGATGGCCGGCGGCTATGCTCGACGTCATTCGACGAAACGGTCCGCGTCTGGGACGTGGCGACGGGCCAGCCCGTCTGTTCTCCCCTGCCGTGTGAATTGACCAATCATTTCTTTCGCATCCCGTTTGGAGACACGGAGCGCTGCTGGTGGTCGAGCGATGGCCGATCGCTGGTGTATCGGGGTCTCGGCCAATGGCGCCGCCACGACGTTGAGAGCGGCGCCGAATGGCCCGCGCCGGAGTTTGAGGCGGTTACCGACGTCACGCCCGACGGCCGAGTCGCGCTAGCCTGGCGGAGCGATCAACTCATTGAAGTGCTGGCGATGCCCGAGGCGCGGATCGTTCGCCGCTTCGAACTGGCCGAGGGCGTGACGCGGTGCATCCTCAGCCCCGATGGGCGATGGACGCTGGTTTGCAGCGCCCAACGCTTGGCCATTTACGACGTCGCCACGGGACAGCGCACCTTGACGCTCAGCGGACCTACGTCATGGATCGAGGCGCTGGCCATCAGCCCTGACGGTCGCCTCATCGCCGCGGGCGGCGCCGATCGCACGGTGTTTGTCTGGAACTTGAGCGATCAGCCGGTTCGGACATACTCCGGTCATCGAGCCGACATTCGCGCCTTGGCATTCTCTCCCGACAGCCGCGAACTCGTCTCCTGCGATCGCGCCGGATTCACGATGGTCTGGGACTTGGCCATTCATCCGCGCCAGCAGATCGCGCACAGCCGCACCAGCGCGGATGGCGTGGCGGCGATTGGTTTGTCGGCCGACGGTCAACATGCTCTTGCCGTGCAGACGGGCCAGCGCCTGCTGCGGCTGGATGCGACGGATCGGCTCATTTCCGACATACCGTTGCCCGGTCTGACGCGACGTTGCCATTTTCCGCGCAATGACGTTCATTTCAGTCAGGACGGCGCCGCCGTATTCGGGCCGCTCGACGCGGAGCCGAACGTCGCCGGCTGCTGGAGCACGGGCGATGGAACCTTGCTGCGAACATTCCGCGGTCACTCGGGGGACATCCTGAGTTCGGCCGTGAGCGCCGACGGCCAGCGTTTCGCCGCAACCGCTTTCGCGAAGACCGGCGACAAGATGCTCTCGGACTTGCGCGTCTGGGATGCGCGAGCGGGCGAATGTCTGCGTGCCTGGACCGGCGAACTGTTGGTCGGTCTGGCGCTGGACTCGGCCGGCCGGCGCGTCAGCGGCGTCAATCGCCGCGGAGAAGTGATCGTTTGGGACGTCGCATCGGGACGAGAGCTCTGGCGGCGGCAGGGCCACGCGGTGGACGACGATGATCCTGCCGCAGTGGTGTTCGTGTTTGGCGTCGCGTTCTCACCCGATGGTCGAGTCCTGGCGACCGGCGGATTCGAAGATGGGGTTGTCAAGGTCTGGAATGCCGACACCGGTGAGCCGGTGGCGTCCCCGCTATCGGCGCGAGCGCCGTTGACGGGGGTCACGTTCACGCCGGACGGTCGGCGCGTCGTCGCCGCCGGGTACGAAAGCGAGGTGCGAATGTGGGACGTGGCGACCGGGCACCTGGCGATCGTGCTGCCGCCGCCGACAGGGCAGCGAGCCGGCGACATTGCGTTCACCGCGCGCCCGTTCTTCAGCCGCAACCATCAGCGCTTGGCGATGCTCGATTGGCGCGGCGCCATCGCGATCTGGGATGGCCGAGTCGCGAATGATTCCGTTTCGCCGCCGTAACCCCCTTTGATTGTCACTTCCAAATACCGATGGTCACGACGCCGTTTGAATTCGCGTAGCCGCGAAACATGCCGTCGGTGTTGAACGAGCAGGCGAATTCGCCGGCCTTGCCGAGGATAATGCAGCCGCCGATGTCGGGCTTGAGTGTCTTGTGCATCAACTCATCGCCAGCCTGTTGAACGGAATAGCCCTTGAATTCAATGAGGTTGGCGATGGTGCGGGCGACGCCGTGGCGGATGAATTCCTCGCCGGTGCCGCTGCACGAGATGGCGCAGGTGCGGTCGTCGGCGAAGTTGCCGGCGCCAATGATCGGAGAGTCGCCGACCCGGCCGACGGGCTTGCCGGTGACGCCGCCGGTCGAAGTCCCGGCCGCGAGATGGCCGCGCATGTCGAGACACAGGCAGCCGACCGTGCCGCCGCCTTTCGCCGCGTCGGCCGCGGGCTTTTTCTGCTTTTCGAGCCAGCGCTGATACGTCGCCCATTCCTTCGGCGTGTCGAAATAGCTGTTGTCGACGCGCTCGACGCCCATTCGGGTTGCGAATTCCTCGGCGCCATCCATGATGTAGAGCACGTTCTTCGTCTTCGTCATCACCAGCCGGGCCAAACTGATGGGATTCTTGACCGTGCGAACGCCGGCGACGGCACCGCAGGCCAGCGACTGTCCGTCCATGATCGATGCGTCGAGTTCGTGCTTGCCGACGAAGTTGTAGCAGGCCCCCTTGCCCGCGTTGAACAGTGGGTCGTCCTCCATGGCCCGGATGACTTTCTCGACGGCGTCGAGAGCCGTGCCGCCCTGAGCGAGGTGCTCGCCGCCGAGCGAGACCGCGGCGCGAAGCGCATCCTCGTATTGCCGGCGCAGGTCAGCCTTCGCTTCCGTCTTCAGCGCTTCGGAGACGCCCGCGCCGCCGTGCACGGCAATCGCCCACTTGATGGGCGGATCGGCGGACGGCGCAGACACGGCGGCGATAGTCGCTGCAATCGCGATCGGAATTAAGAATGTTCGATACATCTAGGACTCCTCGTATCGCAAAGTGGATCGCCAAGCGGGCCTTCGAGCGGTGTCAGTGTATCGAGGGGACCGCGCCCGCCGACGCCGGCCGCCGCGAGAGCTTTGTGGGCCGCTCCGGCCCTGTGTTTTCGCGCCGGACTGTGGTACAACAGAGAATGCCGCTCCCAGAGGGTTGCACCATGATCTCGCCAGACCCGAACCGCGTCCTGATTTTCGATACGACGCTGCGCGACGGCGAACAATCGCCCGGCGCCAGCATGAACCTTTCGGAAAAGCTGGAAATCGCGCACGCCCTGGAAGCCCTGGGCGTGGACATCATCGAAGCGGGGTTCCCGATCGCCTCACCGGGCGATTTCGAAGCGGTGCAGACGATCGCGCGCGAAGTCCGCAAGCCGACGATCTGCGCCCTGGCCCGCTGTGCCGAGGTGGACATCGACCGGGCCGGCGAAGCGATTCGCGACGCGGCTCACCCCCGCATCCACGTCTTCATGTCCACGTCGGACATCCACATCGAGCACCAGCTGCGCTCGACTCGGGCCGCCGTGCTCGAGCGTGTCCGCGAGATGGTCCGCCGGGCCAAATCGCTCTGCGACGACATCGAGTTCTCGCCGATGGACGCCACGCGTTCGGATGTGAAGTACATGCACGAAGTGCTGGCCGCAGCCATCGAAGAAGGCGCGACGACGCTCAATATCCCTGACACGGTCGGCTATGCCACGCCGGAAGAGTACGGCGCCCTGATCGCCGGCATCATCGCCAATGTCCCCGGTGCGAAGAAAACCGTCCTTTCGACGCACACGCACGACGATCTCGGCCTGGCGGTTGCCAACGCTTTGGCCGGCGTCAAGGCTGGCGCGCGCCAGGTCGAATGCACGATCAACGGCATCGGCGAACGGGCCGGCAACGCCGCTCTCGAAGAGGTCGTCATGGCCCTGCGCACCCGCAGCGATTTCTTCGGCCTGCACACCGGCATCAACACGAAACTGCTCGTGCCGACGAGCCGCAAGCTCGCCCACGTCACCGGCCTGACTGTGCCGCGGAACAAGGCGATCGTCGGCCAGAACGCCTTCGCCCACGAATCCGGAATTCACCAGGACGGCATGCTCAAACACCGACGGACCTACGAGATCATGAATCCGGAGGACGTCGGCCTGGCGCGAACGGAAATCGTTCTCGGCAAGCACTCGGGCCGGCACGCGCTGCGGCAACGGGTCCGCGAACTCGGATATCACCTCGACGACGGGCAATTTCAGAAGGTCTTCGAGGCGTTCAAGGCGCTGGCGGATCGCAAGAAAACGGTCTACGACGCCGACGTGGAGGCCTTGGCCGAAGCGCAGATTCACCGGGGGCCGACCGGCGCTGTCTGGACGCTCGAAGCGTTCACGACCAACGCCGGCACCGGCACGATCCCGATGGCGGCCGTCTGCCTCTGGCGGGCCGACGGCACGATCATTAAGGACGCCGCGATGGGCGATGGGCCGATCGACGCCGTCTTCCAGTGCATCGAGCGGATCACCGGAATCAACGTCGAGCTGCGCGATTACCACGTCCGCAACGTCACCGTCGGTGAAGACGCGCAGGGCGAGGCGGTCATCGAAGTGGACTACCAGGGCAAGCGGCTGCGGGGGCGCGGCGTGAGCACGGACATCGTGGAGGCCAGCGCCCAGGCGTTCTTGCAGGTGATCAACCAGATCGCGCAGCGCCGGCCGCTCGACGAGCGCATCCTGCCGACGGCTCCGGTGCGGGAGGCGGCCAAAGCCGAGGTCGCCGCACAGTAATTCCGTTTGCCGCGAGGCGGAGCCGAGCGCGNNCCCCCCCCCCCCCCGCTCCGCTCCGAAGACTCCGCGTCGCGGCTAACAGACTCCGCGTCGCGAATAACTCTCTATGCCGCGATTCGCAACACCGGCTGGCTGGACGACCTCGCCAGCAACGCCGCGGGCGATTCCTCCGGCAATGCCAATGTTCCTGGCGCGATGAAATAGGAGTGCTCCAAAGCGTACTGGCCGCTCAGCACCGCGTGGCTGCACGTGTCGGTCATCGCCAGCCAGACCGAACCGGGCGGGAATTTCCAAATGCACTTCTGTTCGCGCTCCTGAAAATCCTTGTTGGATTTCAAGTAATCGTGAAAGCGAATCATGAAGGCGTCGTATTCCGAGCGTTGAGCGCGCTTGGGGTTGAAAATGCGCAACATAGTCGATTTGAGGTGTTGGCCGATGGGCAGCGGCGCGTCGGGCAGCCCTGCCGCCGCGCCATAGCGCCGCAGCAGCTCGCCGAACGGATACGAGGTCGCCCAGACGCGCGGTTGGGTCGGGTTCAAATTGGCGAACAGGCGCAGGATCCGGTAGCCGTGGCTCGGCCGGCTCGGAAACGCATCGATGTGCAGCAAGTCGTTGCGCGATTTCCAGCGCAGACGCCGGGTGGATTCTTCCAGCGGCCGATAGCTGACGCGATCGAGCAGCCACCGCGACGCATACGCCGGCAAGAACTCCGCCAGCCACTCCGTGGCGCGTTCGGCGAACTCGCGGAGCAATCGCGTCAGCCGTTCGGCTTGGTCGCGCGATCGGCGGAGGAAGCCCGCGGCCCGGCCGGTGCACGGATCGAAACTGATGTTCTTGTGCGCCCGGCTGGCGAGTGTCTGCTGACGCAGGAAATCTGCGTCGTCTCCATCGGGCAGTGCAAATGGGCTGGTTGAAAACGCGATGACCTCGCCGCGTTCGAGCCGGACTTCCGGCGGCGAAGCCGGGTCCATCGGTACGGGGTCGTCCAAATGAAAAAGCTCGGCGGCCATGGAGCCGGCTCCTGGGGCGTTGGCCGGGACAGATTCCCCGGCCGACTGTCTTGCTTGGCGCTAGAGGGGCGGGTGTATACGGACCAAATCCGGGCGGAGCAAGGCCAATTCGGAAGCGCAAACAAAGTTAAGAATGAGGAGTTTCGAAATGCGCTTTAATCCGGAATCTGAACCGCTTCGCCGCCAGCTCGGGTCGCCAGCGCGGGCATGATCGAATCGGCGGAATAGGCCAGGAAGCGCACCGAGCCGTCGCAGAAGGCGAAGTTGGCGCCGCCAGGGTGCGGCGACCAGAAGTGAAACATGCCGCACGGATCGTCGAAGCCCTCGGCCGCCCGGAACGGGTAGTTCCCCGGCCCGCACTTCGAGCCGCTCACGATCGGCTGCAGGTTCGGCTCGCGCACGCCGAGGATCATATCGCCCGAGCCGGTGAACCGCTGCCCGACGCCCGCATACCACCAGCCGAACTGGAAATCGGCGCTCGGCGGCCGCTCGCCGATCAGGAGCGTGCTGGTCGTGCCGTCGGTCACGTCCAAGAGCGTCGTCCGCGAATCCTGGAACAGCACGCCGTCCTTGGCCGCGGTGTTCGTGCCCGAGACGCCGAGGTAGCTGTTGAACGCGGCCAACGTGCGCGTCCGCTGCGAGACCTGGGCCGTGACGATGCGGTAATCGCTGGGGCAGATATAGCTCTGTACGACGGTGCTCAGCCCGATGTGCGGCGGATTGATAAAGGGCAGCGGCACGAACCGGTAGGCCGTGCGCGCTTGATCCAACAGCGCTTGCTGCTCGAGAAACGGCAGGATCGCCAGCGGCCAGCCGGAGAAGGGCATCCGCAGCCCGCCGGCGTCAGGCCCGGGAGTGAGCCCGCGACCCCAGGAACGATGTCCCGGCGGCAGCGTGCCGTGCGCATCGTGATGCTGGTGCAGCGCCAGCGCGATCTGCTTGACGCGGTTCTGGCATTGCAAGCGCGCGGCCGATTCACGGACGCGCTGGACGCCGGCGAGAGTCAGGCCGACGACGATGGTAATGATTGCGATGACGACGAGGAGTTCGAGGAGAGTGAAGGCGGGCCGACGAAAGACATCAGCACAAGCTGGCGCCAACAGTGTATCACTCCGTAGCCTCGCCGCGCACTTGAAGCTGGATTTCCTGGAGCCGTCGCCGTCCAACATAAATGGTCGTTTGGTACGCATAGGGGCCAAGCGCATGCACGGACAATTGGAACTCTACCGTTGATAGTCCCGGTGGGAGATCAAACGGCAACTCGCGCTTCAAACTGAAGCGGCAGTTTTGTCCTCAACACTCCGCTACCCCAACGACGGGAACTCGTTCCGTTGAGCGGTTGTCCAAAACGACGACTATGCGTGTAACTTCACCTTCACGTTTGGGGCCCCAACAAACGCCGTCTTTGGGTGAAACAAGTATCACATCATGTTCAATACGAGAGGTTGACGTGTAGACTGCCGCCAACATCGCAATTGTGATTATTGCCAGAATTGCGCAGACCAAGGCTCGCAGCGTCGGCTTCATGCGTGTTTTCTCGCCCGAGTTCGGCGGGCACCATAAATTGCGACACCGGCCAATGTGATCGCGGAAAGCAATAGCCACAACCAAGTACGAGGCGCGGAAGGTGGTTGCATCCCGATCGGTTCCGGTAATCCGTAACCAGACAAGTAGAACTTCTCGACAGACGGCTTCTTAGCATCGATTTCTGTCCATTTGCACCGGAGTTGGTAACTTGAGCTTACGTCGTCCATTGAGCCCGTGTCATCCCATCGAACTCTGTAGACGGATTCCACCGGGGTTCGTATACCTTCCAGATCCATGTCGGAATATGTCCAACTTGAAAGTGCTCTTTGGGCTATTCCGCGAGTTGGCTTGGTGGTCTTCGAGAACATCTCCACGCATGCCCATGAATTCGCTGGATCGAAGACCATGAATCCCTCAAATGGAACAGGCTCTTCGATTTGCTCGAATTTCCGTGTCCGCGAAAACGTAACCCTGATACAATCCCTATCAGCGATCGAGACACGTTCTGCGGCAATCCAACGAAAAGTGGGCTGGCTCATGGTGTCTCGAAGTAACATGTCAGGATCGAGACCGTAGCCTGGAGTGAGTGCAACAAAGTACTTGCGACTGATTTCCAGCCTAATTGCCGATGCTCCGGTTTCACCAGAGGCAACCGATTGCAGAACCCAGGATAGCGGTGTTTTCCCACTGTCTCGTAGCCAGAATCCATATTGGGTATTGAACCCCCGAACTACCTGGTTGGACCGATTCGGTGAGGCGGTTGCGACTCGGAACTCAGTACATACAGTCAAACCCTCTCTGCGATCAATTCGAAGCTCGGTATCTCTCAGGGTTCGGCCATTTTGCGTTTCTGTGAGTGTGCATCTCCGGTGTCCGTTGGCGTCCCATGTTTCCAGCCTGCTCCATCCCAATGGGGCTTGTTCGCGGAATTCTTCGAGCAGGGCCGGCGAGTCTGAGACGGGCGCACCGGCGCAGAATTCAAGTACCAGTACCGAGAAAAAGGTCAGCATAAGTGCCCCGAGTCGACAAATCCGCTTGGATTTGAGCTCCTGCCCTTGACCAAATCAGGGATGCGTGCACGTCGTTGGGGATTGTGGGCCGTTCGTCCACCAGCATCGGCAATTGGCGGCATTGCAACCATAGCTACTGTCAGCATCCGAGAAATGCAGCCTACCGCAGAAGCCGCCAATATTCGGGACTGTCCCATTATACCAGCAATCACAGACGCGATGAGGCTTATGAGCGCACACGGTATAAGCAGGTCCTCCGAGAATGCAGATGCCGTCGATGCATTCATAACCTGCTTCACAAGTCGGTTCACAAGTGACTGGTTCGTCAGCAAGTGCTGGTTGGGTCGGAACACTGAGCAGGCTCAGTGAAAACAACACAAGCGATCCAATTGTCGCAAGTCGAGATACAAGGTCTCTATGACATAGCATCACTATTCCTCCTTTGTTGTCCGATCGGAAAGCAGCCAAGGGACTTTCGCCGCCAGTGATTCGACTATTCGAGAACCAGTCCGAAGTTCGAGACTCGCATGTCTCGGGGAATCGGTCACAATCTGTACCCTTCGAACGACAGCGCCGGACTTTATATCCGGTAGGCGGAGCCGAATCGCGAACGTGACCTGACGCAAAGATGCGATCTGAAGCGGAAACGATACGGTGGTGTCACACCAACAATCCGACGTCCCGCCGATCAGTCGCACCGGCTGATCGCTCCAGTTGTACACCGTGACGGTGCGCTCGATCACGTCGCCGGGTTTGCCCGAGCCGAAATCGACGTAGCTCGGTTCCACCGTCAGCAGTTCGCCGCGCGAATTCGCCAGCGCCGCGGCCGGGGAACCGTAGACCCAGATCCCGATGCCCGTGAGCGCCATGAGCATCGCGGCGGCGCACACGGGGATCATCGCATGGGAGCCCGCAGCGCGAGCAAGGGTTGACGAAGCACCCTTGCTCGCGCTGCGGGCTTTCGGGCGAAAAATCATGAGCGCGATCAGGGCCGCGATGTCGACGCCAAACGCCGTCCAGGGGCTGGTCTTGATGGCGCCGAAGCAGCCGCAGCTGGCGACGCCGATCCAGCCGAAATAGGCGCTGACAATGGCGAAGCCGAGAAACGTGCCCATCGCCGCAATCCAGGCGCCATACAAAGCCGCGCCAGAGAGCAGCCAGAGACCCAGGACCAATTCCCACTCGGCCGCGGCCACTTGCACCTGCGGCGTGGCGAACCAGCCGGCGCGCGGCAACGCCGTGACGTTCATTCCATAGAGCTTGAGCCCTGCCGCGGTCACGAGCAGAAGCCCCAAAACGATGCGGACGACGCGGAATGCCCGGCCGTCACGCGCCTGCGACTGCGCTGCGCTGTTCGGATTCAGCGATCATTGCCGTCGAACTCATCGCTCCGACCCCGAGCGTACCGGGAGCGATCAACGCCCCTGACTATCCCGCGCCATTGCCCGTTGTCAAGCAAAGACCGAAAGAAACTCCTGCCACTTTCTTGCGAATCATCTGCCCGCAATGCCTGCCCGTTCCAGCTCGTCGGCAGCGCCGCCAGCCGCTCGCGCCGCTCGGTGTGCGGGCCGCGATTTTCCCGTAGCCTACTCGCATGGCGGACGTGCTGATCGTCGGCGGCGGACTTGCCGGCCTGTGCTGCGGGCTGCGACTGCGCGAGATCGGCGTGCCGTTGCAAATTCTCGAAGCGTCCGACCGCGTCGGCGGCCGGGTGCGCACCGACGAACTCGACGGCTTCCGGCTCGATCGCGGCTTCCAGGTGCTGCTCACCGCCTACCCCGAAGCGCAGCGGATGCTCGACTACTCAGCGTTGGACCTGCGCGAGTTTCTGCCCGGCGCCCTGATTCGCCGCGACGGTCGATTCCATCGCTTCATCGATCCACGGCGAAAGCCCTTGTCCGGATTGCCGACCGTGTTTAGCTCCATCGGGACGCTGGCCGACAAGCTTCGCATTCTTTCAATGGTCACAAAAACCCGGGCGGGATCGATCGACGATCAATTTGCCAAGCCCGAGGGCCTGACGCTCGACACGCTGCGCTGGGCCGGATTCTCCGATGCGATGATCGACGGGTTCTTTCGGCCGTTTCTCGGCGGCATCTTCCTGGAACGCGATCTGGTCACGTCGAGCCGGATGTTCCGTTTCGTGTTCCGAATGTTCGCCGAGGGCGACGCGGCCGTGCCGAACCGCGGGATGGGCGCGATCGCGGAGCAACTGGCCGAGCGGCTGCCGGCCCAATCGATCCGCTATCGCGCTGAAGTCGAGCGTGTCGAACCCGGGCGCGTGACGCTGGCCGGCGGCGAGACGCTGAGCGCTCGCGCCATCGTCGTGGCCACGGAAGCGCCGGCCGCCAAGAGGTTGCTGGGCGAGCGACTGTCTGTGCCGGAATCCCGCGGCGTGACGTGCCTCTATTTCGCGGCCGAGAAATCGCCGATCGGCGAGCCGATCCTGGTGCTCAATTCCGACGAACCTGGGCCGGTCAACAATCTGGCGGTGATGAGCGACGTGGCGCCGGGATACGCCCCGCCGGGCGCGGCGCTCGTCAGCGTGTCGGTTCTCGGCATTCCGGCCGAGGACGATGCGGCGCTCGCAGCGCGCGTGCGCGAGCAGTTGACTTCGTGGTACGGCAGCGCGGTGCGCGGCTGGCGGCATCTGAGGACGTATCGGATCCCGCACGCCTTGCCGGATCAAACCGCGCCCGCGCTCGATCCGCCGGAGCGCTCCGTCGATTTGGGCGACGGCCTGTTTGTGTGCGGCGATCACCGCGAGACGGCGTCGATCCACGGCGCGATGCACTCGGGCTGGCGTGCGGCCCAGGCGGCGGCGGAGCGCATCGCGGGGTGATCGGAGTTGCACTGCGATCGTTCCCGTCGCTCACCCGGACGATATACTCGACATCAACCGACACGCTGCCATCATGACCGCCGCATCGCCTGCCAATCAACCGCCGAAGCGCCGCCGCCCGCGCAGCCGCGACTTGGCCGCCGCCGGTGAAGTGTTCGGCGATTTCACGCCGTGGAGAAACCCATCGGCGGTGTACGCCTACGTCGTCTCACTCTTCGCACTACTGCCCGCAGTCGGGCTCGTTGGCGGCCCGATTGCCATCGGACTGGGGGTGATCGGCTGGCTGCGGCAACGACGGCAGCCCGAGATTCGCGGCGCCAACTTCGCCGGTGCGGGCATGATTCTTGGCGGGATCGGGTTCGCGTTCAGCGCCGCCGGCGTGGCGTGTCTCGGCCGCGGACTTGGCTGGTGGTGACGATTTAAGATCGCGGCTTTTTCTCGTGGGCTTCGAGAACGACTCGGGCCGCCACGGCGGCCTTCAAGAGGTGGATGCCGCCGCGGAACACGAAGATGCCGACCGGCACGAGGATCGCCGCCTGGATGATCGAGCCGGCCAACAACATCAGGTAGCTCGTTGCAAACACGAGCAGGCCGAGGATCAGCAAGACCCAGCCAGCCGCCTCGCGGGACCAGAATCGCGCGGAATTCATGTCAATCGTCCCAGGGTAGACCGGCCCGTTCGCGTCGCCGCCGCGACCACGCCAGCCATCGGTTTATTTTACGTTGTTCGCCGCGCGTCTCCCGCCAGAACTCATCGCGGAGTCGGAGCAGCGCCTCATCGCGCGTCTGTCGGCGCCAGGACCAGTATCCCAAGCCCCCGATGATGACGACCATTGCGGCGCCGACGATCCAGACCATCAGTTGCAGCCGCCAATCCGTCGGCGTGAAGCGCCATCGTGGACGCGGCAACGCTGTCAGTTCCCAAAGAAAGACGGCCAGGATGACGGCTCCGGTCGCGGACAGCAGACCGCTCACGATCTCGCGCTGCCGGACGTCGGCATCGGTGCGCGGTTCGGAATCGGAATCCCCGGCAATCATCGGCGATCGAAGACCAAAGATTCGATACTGGACCACGAGGTAAATCGTCAGGCCGAGCGCGAGCAAGACGTCCATCAGGAGCGCGGGCGACCGCCGCGGCAGCAGGACCAGCATGGCCGCCAGTGAAGCCAGCATGGCCAGCGGCGCCCAGCGCCACAAGAACACCAGGCCGCCGATGCCGATGAGCAGCGGCGCGATCGCGGCCTGGTGCCGTCCTGATTGCCACGGGCCGAGACAGACCAGCGCCAGCCCGGCCGCGCCAATGATCAAATAAACAATGGCCGCACTGCTGGTCGCCGGGCCGCGCGTCGGCGCGTTCATAAGCGGCTAGCTCCTTGAATGGCGCGCATCTGTTCCAGGCGATGCAGGATGGCGCGGGCGGTGTCACCGCCGCGCGCGGGGATGACCGGCACGCCGTACTTGCCAAAGGCCCGCCGCACGTGCTGCCATGCCCGGCGGCGCCGGCGCCGAAATGCGAATTGCGCCAGATCCTCCGGCGTCGCATCGTCGGCTGGCCAATCCAGCCGCTTCGACTCGTTCCCCTCGGCGTCCGGCTGCGGGCAGACGACCAGCAATTGATGATGGCGGGCACGAGCCACGCGCACGGCGCTCAGCAGCGGTTGCAGATCATCGCCGAAGTCCAGCAAGTCGGCCAGGATGACGAAAAGCTCGTTGTCTCGCCCACGGGCGACGGCCCGCGTCAGCGCTCGAGCCAGCACCTCGATCTTCGCCGGCCGGGTGAACAGACTTCGGCCCCGATCGTCTTCGCGCGGCACGTCGTAGGGCACCCGGTGATCGGCCAGAAATCGTTGCAGCCAGGCGGAACACGCCGCGTCGTCTTCGAGAATCAGAGCGGCTGCGCCGAGCGGCAAATCGTACTGCTGCCCGATCAGCGCGCCGAGCCGCTTGCGTTGGACCACCATTCGCCGGCGCTTGGCCGTCAATTGCGACGCCGCCAGCCAGGTGGCGACCAATACCGCAAACCCGCAGAACGCCAGCGCGGGTATTGCCAGGGCAATCGCCAGCCAGCCGAGCAACAAACCCGCGGCCGACAAGGCCACGACCGCCAGCAACAAGGCGACGACGCCCAGCGGGCTGCCGAAAACGCGGTCGGCCAGAGTCGGCCTGCGGCGCGTCCAGCCCGGCTGAGGGCGCAGCCACGCCAGCCAGCCGGGAAACGAATTGACGCTGGGTCGCAGCAGGTCCGGGTAGACGGCGTTGGCCAAGGCCCAGGATTTCGTCAGCAGCGGTTCGACGTCCGCCGCTTCGGTCGCCGGCCCGAGGTCCGCCGCCTGCGCCAATTGCCGCACCAGCGCGATAACGTGCGCCGTCGTGCGCGCGGGCGCCGTGTACCGAGCGCGGCGCTCGTCGCACAGGGCGAGACCGACCAGATCGCGATTTCCCGCGGCGGCTTGCGTCACGGCGGCGGCGACGCTGACCAGACCTGCCAGCGCATGGCGCCCCGGCGGACCCAACCGCACCGAATCCGACGCATCCACGATCAGCGTGCAGCGCAGGGGCACTTCGCTTTCCAGTTCCCGCGTGATCAGGCGATCGCGCCGCGCCGACGCCTTCCAGGCAATCCGTTTCGGCGGATCGCCCGGTCGGTAATCGCGCAGGTCCAGCAGCTCGCTTCCGGACCCCGGCCGACGGTGCCGGTGAATGCCGGGCGGCGGCAAGAGATTGAATCGCTTCGTCGCCCGTTGCCGGGCTTCCACGTCGACGAGTGTCGGCAGGATCGGCGCCAGAAGCGGATCGCGGAGAAACGTTTCGAAATAGAAGAACCCCTGCAGATCCGTCAGCCGCACGCCGATGCCATCGAACCGTGCCGAACCCGGTTGCGGGCACGTCAGGCGGTACGACCAGCGCGCTTCGTCGCCGGGCGCGAGCGGGCCGGCCCAAGTCGCCTGGCCGTCTGTCAAGGCTCCGGCCAGCGGCACGCGGTCGGTGAACTGGGCGAAGCTGAGTTTCCGCGGCCCCGCCAGTCGGACCGTCAGCGTGACCCGCGCGCCGCGCCCGGCCCAGAGCGTGGCGGTCGTGCCGCGGTCGTCGTGCAGCCGGCGCGTCGCCCGCAGATCGCGGGCGGCCACGCGCGCCTGGATTGCGAATTGCAGCCACTCCCAGCCGATCCAGAAGGTCACTGCCAGAGCGACGATCAAGAGCGTGGACGCGCCCTGCCGCGCCAGCAGTACGCCCAGGACCAGCGCCATGAGCGCGAACGCCAGAAGCCACCATCCGCGCGCCGTCAGCATGAAGTGATGCTACCGTTCGCCATGGCGGCCGAGAAGTTCATTGCCACGGCACAGTCGGAATTGGCTCGCCAATCGAATGAGTCAACCTTAAATCGAACGGGAGGGTTTTCAGAGCCTTCAGACCGAGGCGTCCATGTTGGAACTACTGGCGACGGCCGACGCAGGTCCGGCCGTGATCGAGAAGCCCGTTCTGCCCATGATCGTCCTCGGCGCGATCATGACGCTGACCTACGTCGTGATCGCGTTTGAATGGCTTCACAAGGCGGTGGCGGCGCTGATTGGCGCCATCGCCGCCGTCGCATCGGCGCTGGCGATGGGCGTATTCCGCGACGAGGCGGGTCACACGGCATACGACCGGGCCGTCCACGACATCATCGGACACGATATCGGCGTCATCGGCGTGCTGGTCGGGACTTCGATTCTGGTTGATATTGCCGGGCGGTCGGGTCTGTTTCATTTCCTGGCGATCAAGCTGGTGAAGCAGGCTCGCGGCGATCCGGCCCGATTGCATATCGTCGTCGCCCTGGCCACGCTCGCCTTTGTCAGCGTACTGACGATCACGCCGGGATCGCTGATCATGGTGTCGCTGGTGCTCGTCGTCACCAAGGAACTCGATCTCGATCCCAAACCGTACGTGATGACGGTGGCGATCTGCGCCAACTCGGGCGCGCTGATGACCTTCGCCTCCGGCGTGTGCACGCTCATGCTCGGCACGGCGGGCAATCTGGCCTATGTCGATTTCTTCCGCGTCTCGACGCCGATGGGATTTCTCTCTGCCGCGATCGCCGTGGCGTTTTTGCGCCGCTACTACCGCTCCTCGCTTCAGGCGACGGGCGATCGAGCGGAGCGCGAGCGCCGCGCCGCGGCCTTCGACGAATGGGCGTTGGTCAAGGATCGGCGCCTGTTCTGGCGATCCGCGGCCGTGCTCTTCGGAACGATCATCGGCTTTGCGTTCGCCCAGCGACTCGGAATCGGGCTCGATTTCGTCGCCTTCTGCGGCGGCACCGCGGCGCTGGTGCTGGCTGGCAATACCACTGACGAGACCATTCGCAAGGTCAACTGGTCGGTCGTGCTCTTTTTCGTCGGCCTGTTCGTGATTATCGGATCAGTGCAGGAGAGCGGGTTGCTCGACTGGCAGGCGCGGAAGATGGTCGAACTGGCTGGCGGCAGCCCGCTGGTGACGATGCTCATGGTTGCCGCGTTCGTCATGGCGCTGTCGGGCGTCGTCGACAACATCCCGGTCGCCGCGACGCTGATCCCGATTGTCCGGTCGATCGAGGCTCAGGGGATTCCGGCCGAGCCGCTCTGGTGGGCGTTGGTGCTGTCGGCCAATCTGGGCGGCAATTCGACGCCGGTCGGCAGCATCAGTTCCGTCGTCTGCCTGCACGCTCTCGAGAAAGAACGCGGAATCAAAATCGGTTGGGGCGAGTTTCTGAAAGTCGGCGGCGTCATCACCATGCTCCAAGCTGTCGTCGTCCTCGTCTACCTGTACCTGTTCTGGCAATTCCAACTGTTCCCGATGCGCGCGGGGAGGTGAACTGTGTCAGATGACAGCGAGCGCGAGGTCATTGAGAGCGTGGGCCTGTTTGAAGCCGCGGTTCGCGCGACCCCGGTCGCGCTGGAACTTCCGACGGTGCGCGTGATCGCCGTGGCGCTCGACGGCTCGAACCAGGACGAAACGGCCCGCGCCCTCGCCCGGGCGCTGGCGCAACGTTTCGGGGCCGAAGTGCGCGAGCGCTCGAAACTCAGCTCCGCCGCGGAGATCCTCCGTTTCCGAGCCGATTCCGCCGCGGATCTGATCGTGATCCCGGTGCCCTTTGGCCGTGACATTGGACAACTCAAGGACGAGAGTCTCGGCTCGGTGGTGGACATGTTGCTGGTTGAGTCGCCGGCGCCGGTCCTGTGCGTGCGCCAGGTGATGACCGAGCCTGACGTCGCGGCGGCGCTGCGAGCGATCGTGCTGCCGCTTTGCACGCATCCAGCGCCGTATGGGCTGGCCGCCGGTTGGGCCATGCGTCTGGCCGCAGGGGGCGACTTGTCGGTTCTCGCGATTGTCGATCAGGACATGTTCGACGAAGCGCGGCGGCTCATCGGCGCGGCGGCATCGCCTGAGGCCTGGACCGAAGAGGCGTTGGCACGCGCGTTTGCCGGCGAACTCGGCGGGCTGATGGCCGCGCTGCAGCGCGGCGGTCGATCGGCTCAGACGGCGGTCCACGTTCGGGTCTCGCTCGGCCGACCGGCGGAGGTCGTGCTCGAAGAGGCGAATGCTCAGCCGACGTTGATTGTCTCAGCCCATGTCCGGGACCATCAGGCCGCGGCGGATCACCTGGCGGCCGATCTGATTCTCGGCGCTCGCGGTCCGGTTCTGGTCGTTTGATGTTTCCACCTGCGAGCGGGTGATGTCAACTTCGGACAACGAGCCGCTATTTGCCGTTTCGCTTCGTCGTGTCCTTGGCCGCGTCTTCCAATGCCGTGATGTGCAGGAGCGAAATCCGGGCGACGTTCTCGTATGTCGTCGGATCTTTGCGGGAGGCGATGCCGACGTGAGTGTCGCGCACGCCGATCAGTACAAGGTCCAGATGCGCGACGGTGTACGATTCGCCGCTGCTCGTTACGATGCGTAGCGGCACAAACGGCTACCTTCGGATCCGATCCTTGAGTGGTTGCGGCGTGAGCATCGCGGCATGCTCGATACCGGGTTTCGGTGCGCTGGCATCAATTCCATCGCGAATTGAGCCAGTCCGCGTACAACTCCGGGCGCCGGTCGGGCAGAAACAGCCGGCGGGCGTGCGAATCCTTGGTCGCAGAAAGATCGAGGTCAGCCAGGAGCAGCCCCTCGTCGCCACCTGGCGCTCGCGCGATCACGACGCCGGCCGGTGAGCAGACAAATGACTCGCCGCTGAAATCGAGTTCGCCTTCCCGCCCCACGCGGTTGCACAGCGCTGTGAAGTAGCCGTTCTGAAATGCCGCGACGCGAAGCTCGGCTTCGTACAATCCGTCGGGCCATTCGCCGATGGTGCCCGCTTGCGGCACGACGACGAGGTCCGCCCCGGCCACGGCCAAAGACCGCATGAACTCCGGAAAGTGCCGGTCGTAGCAGATCGCCACGCCCACCCGGCCATGCCTGGTTTCGTATACTGGCGCTCCCGTGTCGCCGGGCGCGTAGTAGCCACGCTCGTGGAACCCCTCATAGTCGGTGATGTGAATCATCCGGGTTCGGCCGAGGAGCGATCCGTCCGCATCGATCACTGGCGAACAGTCGTAACAGCGGTCGCCGGCGCGCTCAAATAGATTCAGCACGATGACCAGATTGTGCCGGCGGGCCAGTTCGGCGAACGCGTCGGTCGTCGGGCCAGGGATCGGTTCCGCCAAATCCTGATACCCGGGCGTCGCGCGGCAGCGCGGGTAAAACGGCTCGAACGCGAGCTCGGCAAAGGCGACGAGTTCGGCGCCGCGGTCGGCGGCTTGCTCGACGGCCTTGAGCCCGCGCGACACGTTGGCCGCCTTGTCAGGCGACGCTCGTTGCTGAATGAGCGCGATCCGCATGCCATTAGGATAGGAGTCCTCGCAAAATCGTCGGGGCGCGGCAAATTCGGCAAATTCGATGAATTGGGAACAATCGCTCGACCGATGATAATCGGAGAATCCGTTGCAAGCGGTGAACTCGAGGGAAAGTTCCGTGCCGACGTTGGCGTCGAACCGAGGGAATTCGTTTGTCCGCGCTTGCTTATGGCCGGCGGTGTTCGCGCTGATCAGCGGGATTGGGTGCCAGGGAATCCACGCCCGACTCAAGAAGCCGGCGACGGCATGCCATTGCGCGGCAATCACACCGTGTTCCGATCCCGAATCAGCGGCTCAGGCCCTGGAATCGACACTGCGTGCCGATGCGGATGCGGCAGTCCTCGTGCCCCTGGCCGAGCGATGCTTGCAGGCAGGCTGCCAGCCGTGCGCCGGACTCGAGCGGGTGCGCGACGCGGCTGTGTACTCTGGATTCGCCCTGGCGACTGGCGGTGACTCTGCTCTCGAATCGCGGGCCGTCGCCGTGCACAATGCCGCCGTTGAGCGGCTCATCCGTGCCTCTCAATGCCGCTGCCCGACGACGTCATGGCCGAGCGTGTTCCTCGACCTCGGCATCGAAGTCTGGGGAAATCACCCGCTCGAACCGGAGCGGCTCTGTGACATCCACATGGCCTGCGACTACGACGTCAAAGGGTTCCATTGCCATTTCCGAAGTGACGGCGTCGGAGTGCCGCTCGTTCCATTGCGGCCGAACGATACAAAGTGTCCGATCGTGACGATGGATCGATTTTATCCCGGGCAGGATCAGCATCGCCCGCCAGCGACCGCCGTTTTGCAGCCGTCCGGGACTCCCGCCGATTGGCGCTCGCATCGGCAGCGGTTGGCTCTGTACGATCCATATGCGTGCGGGCAGGTCTGCTTCGGTGAGCGACGCTATCCCCTGGCTTCCGACCGCACGACGCCGCTGGCCGTGCAGGTGCGCCACTCCAACGTGATCCGCGTTGGACTCCAAGGCGTGTTCCGCCCCGAAGTGCTCGTGGAGCAGGCCGGCATTTACATGCTTCAGCCGTATCGTCCCGGCAAGATTCCGATTGTATTTGTCCATGGGTTGGCCGGGCATCCGTCGAGCTTCGTTCAGACGATCAACAAGCTGCAGAACGACTGCGAGCTTTCGCCGCATTACCAGCTTTGGTTCTACCTCTATCCGACGGGTGAGCCGATGACGTCGTCGGCGGCGCGGCTGAAGCGAGCGCTGCGCGACGCCATCGAGACGCTGGATCCGGCCGGGGCGGATCCGGCCCTGCGAAACATGGTGGTCGTCGCTCACAGCCAGGGCGGAGTGGTCGCCAAATTGCTGATTCAGTGCAGCGGCGATGAGATGTGGAACGCGCTGTTCGCCGTGCCGATTGAGGAATTAAAAGCGTCGCCGGAAGTCAAGGATCATCTCGCCGAGGAGTTGTTCTACGAGCCGGAGCCGTATGTCGGTCGGATGATCTTCATGGCGGCGCCGCACGGCGGCACGAAACTGGCGCTGAAAATCCTGCCGCGTCTCGCCGAGCTGCGGATCCGAAAGCACGAAGTCCTAACGCAGGAAATCAAGGGCATCGTGCGCGACAATGGCCGCTCGGTCTTGGCACCCGGCGTGCTGCTTCGCCGGATCAACGGCGTGGCGAACATGGCGCCGAACAATCCGATGTTGGCGGCCGCGCGGCGGGCGCCCCTCGCTGACGATATCCCTTATCACAACATCATGTTTCGCCTGCCGGACAAACGCCGGCCGACGGACGGCATGGTGCTCTTGCCCAACGCCTATATCGAAGGCGCCGTCACGGAGGTCATCGTCCCCGGTGATCACCGGTCGGAAGACAAGCCCGAAGCGTACGCAGAACTGCTGAAACTGCTCCGGCTGCATCTGGCCGAATCGCGGTGCGGCGGCAGTCGCTGCCGGTGAGAACACAGCACCGCGAGAGACGTGGCGACAAGCCAAATCGGTAGAAACATGGCCCGGCAGGGGACACTTGCTCCCACGCGGCGACGGGCGTTTCAACCTCGGTTCAGCAGACGTTTACCCAACGGCGCCCGCCTAGTACCGGAAGATCAAGTCGAACGTCATCCGAAACGTGTTGATGTCCCGTGTACCGACGAGCGGGAACTCGAATGCGGCACCGGCTTCGATATGGTCGTTGACGCGGTAGCGGAGGCCCGGCGCGAGGTTCAAATTGTTCCGCCCGTTCACGTCCGTGGACCCGAAATTGACCAGGTCGGCGCCCTCAAACCCGTAAGGCCGGGCCTTGCCCGACCGCGTATAGATGAACCAGTTCATTTCGACGAAGGGGAAGAACTTGTGCAGGTTGCCGACGTCGTAGTCGAGATGGAAGCTGTTGACGAAATACTCGCTGCGGGTGTTGTCGGTGCGGAAGTTATACCCGGCCGTGTCGATCAAGTTGAAGCTGCCGTAGCACGACCGGCCGAAGTTCTGACCGACGCTGCCGTACAGCAACAGCGACAGGCTGCCCGTGTCCTGGGCCACCTTGCTGGAACCGGCGGGAATCTGAAACGTGACGCCGGCGGCGCCGAGAGTGCCGGTGTCAGTGTTGCGCAAGAACGTCCACTTCGGACCGAGCCAGATTTCCGATAAGCCGGTCTCGCCGCTCAAGGGCGAACCGCTGCCGGGATTGATCGAGACGCCGCCGAGCTTGCTCATGACGATGGACCAATGCTCGGTCAATGCGAGTCGAGCCTGCAAGCCGAAGAACTCGGCGTTGCCGCCGCGATAGATCCAGTTGGAATTCGGGATCGCCTGATACATGAAGATCGGGCGAATTTCCGTCAGCGCGCGCGGATCCTCGGCGATGAACGGATTGCTCACCGGCGAGATGAAGGTCACGAACATGTGATCGCTTTCGAAGCAGCCGCGACCGTCTTCGCCGCGCTGGAACCAGCCGTCGAAGAACTCTCCGAAGTAACTCTTGCGGTTGGACGTCGGCCGGCTGTCATCAGCGGTCACTCGGGGCCGGGGCGCCGGCGGAGAATACTGCACGCCGGACGAGAAGTCTCCGCCGGCCGAAGACGTCGTGCGATATCCCGGCGGCGGCGTTGCGGCATCCGGAATTCGCAGCGGTGTGAGCAGCGGCTGATCGGCTCCCGGCGCGTCTGTCAGGTTTGACGCCCAGGACGACACCCGAAAACCGTCGTCGGCATTCTGAGCGCGGATGATCGATGGACGATTGGCTGGACGCGGCGCGCCGAGCGACACCGGTGGGCCGAGGGTCACGGCCGGCTTCGAAGCGTCCTGAGCCGACACCGGCGCGATCCCGACGCATGCGGACAGGCACACAGCGGCAGCCCAATGGCGTCGCATCGCGGATTCCTCCCGTTGCCGGCGGCCGTCATGCCGCCCCGTATTCCGCGTCATCGGCGCTCCTGATGATCCGGTCCGACCGATTCTCTTGTGTACAATGCGTTTGCCCGGTGCGCGATCGTGCTCTAGGTTGCATAACCGGAACAGCTTACCGAATTGAGGACGTCGTCATGCGTCGAAGGCTATTATTCGGGATTGGGATTATCGCCGCAGGATGCCTGATGCTGAGCGCGGCCCGGGCGTGGTGGGTCGTCGGACACGGAACGATCACCGAAGCCGCCGCCTTGGCCCTGCCGGACGACATGCCGGCGTTCTTTCGGGCCGCCGGGAAGTCCCTGGCCCATCTCGCCGGCGATCCGGACCGCTGGAAGAACCGCGAGGCGGCATTCCTCCGCGTCGCCGAAGCGCCGCATCACTTCCTCGATCTCGAAGACCTCGACGGGAACGAAATCCCTCGCGACCGGTTCAGTGGCCTGGCGCTGATGCAGAGACTGAATCGCCCTCCCGACAAGGTCGGTCTGTTGCCCTGGGCCATCATGGAGAACTTCGATCGGCTGATGGTGGCGTTCAACGACTATCGGAACGACCCCGCGAATCCGGCAATCACGATGAAGTGCATCGTGTATGCCGGCGTACTGGCGCACTACACGACCGACGCCGCCATGCCGCTGCACACGACGCGGAACTACGACGGCAAGCCCGGTCCCAACGGCAAGATGCTTCAGAAGGGCATTCATGCCAAGATCGACGGGTTCCCGGAAAAGAACAGTTTCCAGGCCGAGGAAATCTGCCGCGGCCTCGAAGCCAAGAAAATCGACGACGTCTGGGACTACACGGTGAAGTTCATTCTTGAGTCGCACACCCACGTCGAGAAATGCTACGAGCTCGATCAAGGGCGAGCGTTCGACAACCCGACGGAAGAAAGCCGGGCGTTTATCATGGCGCGGTGCCGGGCGGGCGCTCAGTACACGATGAACATGTGGTACAACGCCTGGCTCCGCAGCGCCAAGCTGCCGCCGCCGCCGTATTAGAGAATCACGGCTGAGAAAGGGGCACTGCTGCGGCGAGTTCAGAAAGCGCGATGACCCGCAGGCATGCGACGTTTGTGCCCGCGCGATTCCCCGCCGCATTCGCCCACGTCCTGCCTTTCGAACTCCATTTGACGCTTTCTCTCAGGCCAACATGTCCGCGTTGGAAATCCTGTTCGAGGACAACCACCTGATCGCGGTCGCCAAGCCGGCCGGAATGCCGAGCACGCATTACGATGGTTCCGAGGAAACCGTCGATCGACTCGTGAAGGCCCATTTGAAGGAGAAATACTCGAAGCCCGGCGACGTGTTCCTGGGAATCGTGCACCGGCTCGATAAACCGACGTCCGGCGTGCTCCTGTTCGCGCGGACGAGCAAGGCCGCGGGTCGGATCGCTGAGCAGTTCCGCACCGGCGCCGTGGACAAAATCTATTGGGCGATTGTCGAGGGACGGATGAAGGCCGACGACGGCACGCTCGAAGACTGGCTCTGGAAAGACGACAGCAGCGGGCAGGTCAGCGTCGTGCGTCCGCACGCCGCCGGCGCCAAACATGCGCTTGTGCATTATCACTGTCGGGGCGCACGGGACGGCTGGTCGTGGCTGGAGCTGCGCCCGCAGACCGGGCGGACGCATCAACTCCGCGTGCAACTGGCCAGCCGCGGGCATCCGATTCTCGGCGATTTCAAGTACGGCTCGGAGACGCCATTCGCGCCCGGCATCGCCCTACATGCACGATCCTTGACCGTCCTGCACCCGATCACCCGTGAGCCGCTGGCTCTCACGGCTGAATTGCCGAATTCGTGGCGCGGCCGGTTCGCCCATTTGTTCGCCGGATAGAATGGCAACATGAACGCTCAACTCGAACGTTATCCACTCGCCGAACGCAAGCTGCTCTACCGCGTGCTCCATCGTGAGTTGATCGACACGCCGGAGTTGATGGATTCCGTATTTCTGCATGAACTGCAACAGTCTTTGCAGCGGCAGGCCGTGGCTGAGGGCGTCGACGTTTCCGATCACGGCGCCTGGGATCATTGGCTGGGCAACGATCCTGTGGCCTGCGACGCGCGGATGGCCCAACGACGCGTTCTCAGTGACTAACCATCAAGGCATGGAGGAATCCAAGCCTCGAATCCGGTTTTCCCCGTGCTGCGGTTTCTCGGTGGTGAATCTCCGCGGCTGTGTTCCACGAGTGGCCTTGCCCGCTCGCGGCTCGCACGGATACACTGTCCACGTCGCCAGAGCGAATGTCCCGGAAGGACGAAATCGTGCAAGGAATGCCGTCGGCTTTGGATCTCCCGTCCACTGTCAGGTCAGCACCCGCCGATCGCCGGTTGCGCGGCGCGATCGACGCCGCGCAGCGAGCGCTGCTCCGCCGGCAGCGAGCCGATGGCCATTGGGTCGGCGAACTCCAAGGCGACACGATCCTCGAATCGGAGTACGTTGTGTTGCTGGCGTTCCTGGGGCGGGACGCCGACGACCGCGTGCGTCGCTGCGCGAACTACATTCGCCGGCAGCAGCAACCCGTTGGCGCGTGGTCTTGTTATCCCGGCGGACCAGCCGACGTCAGCGTCTCCACCAAGGCGTATCTCGCACTCAAGATTGCCGGCGATGGACCCGATGAGCCGCACATGCGGCGGGCCCGACAGGAGATTCGCAATCTCGGCGGCCCAGTCGCCTGCAACAGTTTCACGAAGTTCTACCTCGCTTTGGTCGGCCAGTTTCCCTACGGCAACTGCCCCTCCGTCCCGCCGGAACTCGTGCTCCTGCCTCGCTGGTGCCCCTTCAACATTTACGCCATGTCGAGCTGGACTCGGACCATCCTCGTGCCGCTCAGCATCATGGCGGCGCACAGGCCGGTGCGAGCGTTGCCGGCCGAGCGCGGCATCCGCGAGTTGTTCGTCGATCCGCCCGAGACGCCCCAACCGGTCTGCCGACCGACTGCCGACCGATTATCGTGGACCAACTTCTTTCTGCTCGTCGATCGGCTGTGGAAGCGGCTGGAACGCTGGTCGCCGCTGCGCCGCCGAGCGATTCGTCAGGCTGCCGCCTGGATGCGCGAGCACTTCCAGGATTCCGACGGCGTCGGCGCTATCTTTCCGCCGATGATCTATACCGTCGTCGCGCTGCGGTGCCTTGGCGTGCCGTACGATGATCCCGAATTCGCCTGGGCAATGAGACAACTCGAAGACCTCCACATCGAAGAGGACGATACGTTGCGGCTCCAGCCCTGCGTCTCGCCGGTGTGGGACACGGCGCTGTCGCTCATCGCCTTGGCGGATTCCGGTATGCCGGCGCAATCCGAGCCGGTGCAATGGGCGGCTGATTGGCTGCTCGATCGCGAGATCCGTCGGCCGGGCGATTGGAGCCGAGCGAATCCCGGCGTCGAGCCCGGCGGCTGGTGCTTCGAGTATCGCAACGGCTTCTATCCCGATACGGACGACACGTCGATGGTCCTGATGGCCTTGGCGCGTTCGCAGGCGCTGACCGACGACGTGCGGCGGGCGACGGCCGAGCGCGCCATCCGCTGGCTTCTTGCTCTGCAAAACTCGGACGGCGGATGGGCCGCCTTCGACCGTGACGTCAACTGGGCCGTGCTCGAGAAAGTCCCCTTCGCTGATCACAACGCGATGCTCGATCCGAGCTGCCCGGACATCACCGCGCGGGTGCTCGAGGCGCTGGGTCATTACGGTCATCGGCCTGGAAGCCGAGCGGTGGATCGCGCGCTGGCGTTTCTCCGGCGAACGCAGTGCGAGCATGGCGGCTGGCCCGGGCGCTGGGGCGTCAACTACCTGTATGGCACGTGGCAGGTGCTTCAGGGCCTCCGCGCCATCGACTTTCCGATGGAAGATCCGATGACTCGCCGCGCGGTGGATTGGCTCTTCCGCGTGCAGCAGCCGTCTGGCGCCTGGGGCGAGAGTTGCGCGAGCTACGACGATCCGCGGCTGGCCGGCGTCGGCGAGCCGACCGCATCACAGACCGCATGGGCCTTGCTCGGACTCATCGCCGCCGGCGAATCCGGCGGTCCCGCGGTGCGATCCGGCATCCGCTGGCTGCTCGACAATCAAGACGCCGACGGGACCTGGCGCGAAGACGAGTTCACCGGCACCGGCTTCCCCAAGGTCTTTTACTTGAAATACCACATGTATGCCCACTACTTCCCACTCATGGCGCTGAGCCGATATGCCGACACCTGTTAGCCGCGAGGCCAACGCAGCGAACCGAGCGCTCGGCTCGCTTCTCTCGCCTCGCGGCTAAACAAACAGGACGAGGATTCGGATGCGATTCCCGCTGAGTCTGACGTTGTCGATGGCCGGGTACATCGTCCGCAAGAAGCTCGCGCGCGCGAAGCGCTTTCCGCTCGTGCTCATGCTCGAGCCGCTGCACGCCTGCAATCTGACCTGCACCGGCTGCGGCCGGATCCGCGAATACTCGACGACCATCAAGGAAAAGCTCACCGTCGCCGAGTGCCTCCGCGCCGTGGACGAATCCGGAGCGCCGATCGTGTCGATTTGCGGCGGCGAACCGATGATCTACCCGCGGATCGGCGAACTCACCCGCCGCATTCTCCAGAAGCGCCGGCATATCTATCTCTGCACGAACGGCATGTTCATAACTCGGCGGCTGCATGAGTTCCGCCCGACCAGCCGATTCTTCTTCAATGTGCACCTCGACGGTCTCGAAGCGACGCACGACAAGGCCGTCGAGCGCGACGGCGTGTTTCGCGCGGCCATCGATGGCATCCGCGCCGCCAAGAAAGCCGGCTTCCAGGTCTGCACCAACACGACTGTCTATCAAGAAACCGATCTCGACGAGATCGATCAGTTGTTCGCTTACCTCACGAAGCTGAAGGTGGACACGTTCATGCTCTCGCCGGCGTACGGCTACACGGCGGTGCAACAAACCAATCCGACCGGCGCAGCCGAGATCTTCCTCACCCGCGATCAGATCACGGCGAAGTTCCGCGAGGCCCAACGTCGGCTCGGCAAGTATCGACTGGCCACGTCGCCCGTCTATCTCGAGTTTCTGGCCGGGAAGCGGGACCTGCGCTGCACCGCCTGGGGCAACCCGACTCGCAACGTCAAGGGCTGGAAGGGGCCGTGCTACCTGATCACCGATGAACACCATGATACGTTCGACGGCCTGATGAACGGCACCGATTGGTCGAAGTACGGCCGGGGCAACGATCCGCGCTGCGAGCACTGCATGGTGCACTGCGGGTACGAACCTTCGGCGGCGCTCGGCGTGAACGCGCGCTGGAGCGACCCGTTCAAGATGTTGGCCTGGCAACTCTCGTAAATAACCGTGTGAAGTACGCGCTGCTATTCGCGCTCGAACGGGAAGCGGCGCCGTTTCTGCGCCGCCATCGCGCCGCCATTGTCGAGCACGGATGGCCCGACCCGCCGCCATGCGAGGCGAAATGTCTGCGGCGGCACGCGCGATCGGTCACGGTCCTGATCACCGGCGTTGGGTTCGATCGGGCGCGCTCGGCCATCGAATGGCTGCTCGTCGATCAGGAGCCGAACCTGGTCGTCGCCGCCGGGTTCGCCGGGGCGCTCGACCCACAACTGAACGTCGGCGACGTCGTCGTCGCATCGGAAGTCGTCGAAACCGACGGCGAGCGCTGGCGGACCGTGTTGCCGGCGGAGTTGGGCGACCGGGAGTGCGGCCGGGTGCTGACGGCTCGGCAGATGATCGGCGCACCGGCCAGCAAGCGCCGGTTGCACCGCGACACTCGGGCCATCGCGGTCGACATGGAATCGGCCGCGATCGCCGAGGCCTGCCAGGCCGGGCGGATTCCGTGCGCCGTGATCCGCGCGATCTCAGATGCCGCCGACACGACGCTGTCGCCGGAAATGGTGCGCCTGCTGTCGGGGGCCAAAGTGTCGCCGGTCCGTGCATTCGCAGCCGTCATTCGCCGGCCGCACATCGTCGGCGAGTTTTGGCGGCTGGCGCGAGCCACGCGGCTTGCGGCCGAGAATCTCGCCGATGCGCTCGACGCGCTCATGGCGTGACGACGCATTCGGCCAGCCGTTCGAGCAGAAACCGCCGCTCGGGCGCGCTGCACGGGCAAGCCAGAGCCATGCGATACGACGCCGCGGCCGCATCGAGTCGGTCCCGCATGCGGTGGCAGTCCGCGGTCACGGCGTGGAACAGGTAGTAGTTTTCGAGATTGGATTGCAGACCAGCGAGTTCCGCGAGGCCGCGCTCGGGGCCGTGAACGCGCGCCACGGCCACCGCGCGATTGAGGGCGACCACCGGCGACGAGGCGCATTCCATCAGCCGGTCGTACAGGTTGAGAATCCGCGGCCAATCGGTGGCCGCATCGCTTTCGGCTTGAGCGTGAATCGCCGCGATCCCCGCTTCGATGTGGTACGCCGTCATCTCGTCGCCGGCCGCGGCTCGTTCGAGTCGCCGGAGACCGGCGAACACGAATCGACGATCCCAGAGCGACCGATCCTGATCGGCCAGGCGGAGCAATTCGCCGGCGCCGCCCTGTCGAGCCGGCAGCCGCGACGCCTGAAAGCACATCAGCGCGACCAGCGCCTGCGATTTCGGCAGCGCGGTCGCCGGCCAATCGGCAAGCAGGAACCCCAAGCGCAACGCCTCGTCGCACAGATCGAAGCGCACCAGGTCGTCGCCCTGGTGGGCCGAGTAGCTCTCGTTGAACAGCAGGTACACGACTTGGAGGACCGAATCGAGCCGGGGCGGCATCTCCGCCGGCGGCGGGACCGCGATCGACGCCGCCGTTTCGCGCAAGAGCCGCTTGGCCCGCACGAGCCGCTGCGCGATCGTCGGTTCCTCGGCCAGGAAAGCCCGCGCGATTTCCGAGGTGCTGAAACCGCAGACGACTTTGAGCGTGAGCGCGACGCGGCTCTCTTGCGGCAGCGCGGGGTCGCAGCAGGCGAACATCATCGCCAACTGATCGTCGATCTGCTCGTCCGGTTCCGTTCCGCGGAAGACGTGCGGCACCAAACCCGCAAGGTTGTGCCGGGCGCGGTCGAACGCCGCTCGCCGCCGCAAGCGATCGAGCGCCCGATGATGAGCCGTCTGCGTCAGCCAGGCCGCGGGGTTGGCCGGCACGCCGGCGAACGGCCACTGACGCAGCGCCGACACGAATGCGTCTTGAACGGCGTCCTCGGCCAAATCGAGATGGGCCGCGCCGAGTCGCCGGCCCAGGCCGGCCAGCAGCTTGCCCGCCTCGCGGCGAAACAAGTGCTCGACCAGCCCCGGCACGCGCGACTCGGCCACCGCTCACGACTCCGGCTGGCCCATGAAATCGATCTGCCGCACCTCGATCCGGCCGAACTGCAAATGCGGACAAGTCGAGGCGATCTCGGCGGCTTCGTTGTAGTCCTTGGCGCGCACGAGGTAGATGCCGCCGACCACTTCCTTGGCCTCGGTGTACGGTCCATCGGTCACGGCCAGCTTGTTGCCGGCCCGGCTCAACCGCTTGCCGCCGTCCTCGGTGAGCTTGTGGCCGTTGACCATCTTGCCGGCGGCGCCGAGCGACCCGCCCCACTCGGTGTACTTCTCGATGACTTTCTGAATCTCGTCCGGCGACATCGAGGCGAAATCGCCGGGTTTCTCGTACAGAATGAGCATGAATTGAGCCATGGAACCGGCCTCCAGAAAGGGTGCATTTCCCGTGGGACAATCCCACAGTCTGCGAAGTCAACGCGGGACCGCCGCGGAAATCGACACCTTGTGGAGTTTTTTTGCGAGTCGGCCAACGCCGCAGTCGAATTGTTTTGTTTCACCGATAGTGGCACATTCGGCCGTCACATTAAGGAACACCCTCCGGGTCGGGGTACGGCAGGGTGGGCGACCTCAATTTCAAGCTCGTCTCGCGGCGGCGGCGCCGGGCTTCGGCCAGTTTCGCTCGGCGCGCGGCCTGCAAGTCACCCCGAGTTGCCGCGGTAGTAACTCCGCGGCGCGATGCCCAAGGCCGCCAGCGCCCGCTTCGCCGGCCAGCCGCTGCAAGCAGTTGCTTCTTCCAGCCGTAGTACTGCGTCGGGCTGACCCCTTCGCGGCGACACAACTCCGCAATGTCGCCGGCCTGCACGCCCGCCATCACGATCCGAAGCTTCTCCGCAGCCGACCACCTCCGCCGCCCATTGCTCTCGCTCATCGCGTCCCCCTCGTGGCCCATGAATCGGCGCCCAACCTCGCCGATCTCTAACTTAGCCGATGTGCCAGAGTGGGTGAAACAGTACATCTACGCTTTAGAATTTGGAAGTAGTGACTGAAGCTTGGTGAGATGCGGTGGCGGGGCGGCGAACTTCCCGCTTAGCAGGTGACCCTGTTCAGCCGCCAATACCTGCCCGACGCCGACGGGGCATCGAGAATCGGTTGCACTACGTCCGGGACGAGACGCTCGGTGAGGACCGCTGCCGGGTGCGGTCGAGGGCTGCCCCGCAACTGCTGGCGGCGATCCGCAACGCCGTCGTATACCTCCGCGACACCGTAGACGCCGCCACCAAGGTGGCCGCCACCCGCTGCTTCTCCGCCCGCCCCGACAAAGCACTACCACTGATCTTTACCTGACCCGACTTGAGAATGGCCCTGATTCTCGAATTGACGCTGCTTGCGGAGGAATCTCCTCGGTCGTATAATCCATTTCCAATCGTCGCGAATCGCGCCGCCGTGGTCTGCGTGGCCCCCACCCAACTTCCCCGGGTCTTTTTTCCGAAGGAGAGCACTTTGGTCGCAACCCAGACGTCTGTCGGCGAGCTTGTCGAACTCGACCTCCAGCCGATCCTCTTCAAGATCGAAAGCGAAGGGGAACTGCTCGATGGCGAGCCGATCGACCCCGTTCAAGCCGAACTGGCGTACCGCCAGTTCTTGACCCTTCACCTGCGGCACCCCGACCGCACCCTCGTCCCAAGCGCCTTGATCGACCTGGTCTGGCACTACCACATTCTCGACACCCGGAAGTACATAGCCGACTGTGACCGGCTGTTCGGCACCTACCTCCACCACGACCCGTACTTCGGCATCGGCGGCGAGGACAACTGCCGCGAGAACGAGATCGCGTGGGAAGAAACCAAGCAGCTATGGGAAGACGAGTTCGGCGAGCCTCTGATCGGCCGGGCTCACCGCTGTTCCAACAAGGACTGCCGGTAACTTGGGTGACCGGCCCTGATAGTTCGAGCCACTCGCGACGGGTCGCCCGTGGGGCCACGGCGACCTGTTCCCTTTGAGGGCAGCGTATGCTCCGACTCGGTCGGGACATTGTCGAAGCGATGAACGAGCCACTCGCACGGCTTTCCGAACCCAGCCGAAGGCCGGATGAGGTCGTCCGGCTCGCCCGAGCGGCTGTGGCGGGCTGTCGTACGCTCGGCGTGCTGGCCGAAGCCGCACGGGGAGTACTTGCGGAACAAGGTTTCGTTCAGATGAGGGGCTTACCAGTGACGTCGGCGGCGTCACACGCTGTCGCCTGGGCTTGTCTGCTCGGAGACCCATACATCGACCCGGGCGTCGGGGGGGCGGTCATTACCGCACACGTTCGGCCCGGGCAGGCGCTCATGGGGAATCAACTTAGACGGTTGCCGCTGCATACCGACTACAGCATGCTGCAGTCGCCGCCCCGCCTCACGATCTCATTTTGCGTTCGGCCTGACCCGACCCCCGGCATGGGATGCATCGACGTGGTGGACATCGAGTCCATGCTGTTTGGTCTGGAGCCGGCCGAGGCGTTCGAGCGGTTTCGGACCGTTCCGCTTCCCTTCGCGTCCCAGAGCTCCGCCGACGCGACCGATTTTCTAGAGACTCCCATCCTGACACAACTCCCGGACCGCCCCCTTCTAGTGCGGTATCACCGTTCCCGAATCGCTCAGGGGTTCCGGCAGCGAGGTGTGGCCCCCGACGCACGGCAGTGTGCGACGATGCTAGAGTTCGAGGAGCTGACGGGTCGATACGCCCAAACTTTACACCCGGAAGCGGGCGACTTGACGGTCATCGACAACCACCGGTGCCTTCACGGCCGCGGGCGATGCAGCGTCGAGGTCGATGCGGAAGGAAATACGGTCGGTCGTCAGATGCTGTTTGTGTTCGCAACCTGAACCGTACTGATGGAGTGAAACGATGCCGCGATCGGGGTGGCACCTATACGACGCTTACAAGATCGGGATCGAGAACGGGAACATCACTTTCTGGACCGCGATGGTAAATGAGGTCATACCTCCGCACACCGGACAAGAGGTGGTCCTCGACTACGGCTGCGGGGACGGCCAGTTCCTCCGCCTGCTCCACAATATGCGGCCGTTCGCGAGTGGACTGGGGATTGATGTCGATGCGAAGCTGATTGAAACCGCCCGCGGGAACAAGCGGGAGGGCGAGCCGATCGAATATGGGATGCCGGCCGCTTTGGAGGGTGTAAGGCAGCGGTTCGACCTGGCGTTCAGCCAGGAAGTCTTCTGGATGGTCGAGGATCTGGATGAGCTCGCACGCACGATGTACCGAGTACTCAAGGACAAGGCCGAGTACTACGCGACTATGGGCTGCCACATCGAAAACCCACTCTGGCCCCACCGCCGACGGGTGCTCCAGAGCGAGGGGTATCGCGTGTTCGACTACTCCCTCGACGAGGTGGCCGACACCTTTTACCGAGCCGGGTTTGAGGTCGGTCTGAAGCGGCTGCCGGTGGAGTACTTCAACCTGTTCCACCCGGAGTTCACCCGGCGGCGGGCTCAGAGCCTATCGCGGCTGGTGGAAACGACCCACGAGCACAAAATGCTTTTCTACTTCCGCCGCGACGCCGAGTGGCGGGCCGAAGTGGAAGCGAAGCACGGCCGTTGAGCCGCGACTGTTGAGGCTGCGATGAGGAAGGGCCGGCCCGAAAAAGAAATGATTCGCGTCGAGGACGCGCACGAGAATAACCTCGTGGGGGTCTCTGTTTCCCTGCCGAAGGGGCAGGTCATCGCCGTAGCCGGGGTGTCGGGGTCTGGGAAATCAACACTGGTCCACCGCGTCATCGGGCGGATGGCTCAGAGACGGCTAGGACGACTCCGCGGCGTAGCAGGAGAATTGGCCCCTGCGTACCAACCGCAAGTCGGGATGGTAGATGGTTTGCCTCCGTGCGTCGAAATACGACAAGAGCCACTCCGAGGCCAAGCCCGCTCCACGGTGGGGACCTACGCCGGGGTGGTGGACATCCTCGCGCGGCTTTTTCTGCACCACGGCGATGCCGTCTCCACGAATGGCGGCGTCATAACGCCTCTGGACCGAATCGACGTTGCTGCCTGGGCAGCCAGGCATCATATCAGCCGGACCGTTACGGCCGCCCGTATTCGGCCGGACCAGACGCTGACTTCGGTCGCGCAGCTCCCGTTGGCAGGGAACTTCTTTGTCCGGGACCGGGATGGGCAATGGTCGGAAGCAACCCGAGCTTCGGTCAGGCCTCGGTTGCCAGCCACTCTCTGGGTTGCGGTCCCCGAAGTCGAACGGAAACTCCTGGACCCGAAGGACGCGGGGGCGGTGTTCAGCCCGCCTCTGGACGACAGGCTCTGGGTGTTCGACGGCCGGATGTTCCTGGAGAGCGGCTTTCACCGACTCGCGGCAGACGACCCGGAGCCATACTTGCCCTTGTCTCGCAGGCTCTTCTCGTTTAACTCAGAGGCCCTTGGCAGCGGCAGGTGCGAGTGTTGCGGTGGATTAGGGGAAACCAAGGGCGTTGCAGAGGCGACGCTGCTCGCCGATCCCGCCCGCCCGCTCCTCGATGGGGGGCTGCGCTTACCTCGGAGCGGCCACCGGTTTACCCACCTCGGCGTCCTTGATCAGATCCTCCGCGGCGCGTTCCATCTGCGGGGTCTCCGCCCCGACGTAAGCTGGAACAACCTAAAGCCGGATGTTCGACAGCTCGTTATGCACGGGTCAGGCCACGAGCTGATACCCGAGCTGCCGCTGGGAGAGGAGCGGCCTAGGAAAGCGAAACGGCCCTTCGCCGGTCTCGTACCCCTGATACTCGAACGCGCAGGATCGACCGGGCCCGCCGGACAGGTATTCCAGGGCATGCTGTCTGTCGTTGCTTGCCCCGAATGCGGTGGTAGTCGGTATAACCGCTCCGCCCGCACGGCCCGGTATCGCCGGGTCGGCTTGGCGGATTTCGTGCAGATGTCGCTAGGCGAACTACACAAAATAGTTCGCGGATGGAACCGCTCGTCGAACGAGAACGAAGCTGCCGTTGTAGGCGGGCTCGAATCGCTCCTCGGCACTTATTCCGACCTCAGCCTCGGATATCTAAGCCTCGGCCGCGCGACGAGTACCCTCAGCGGCGGGGAGGCCCAGCGAGTCCGACTCGGCGTCGGGCTGGCAATGGAGTGGCGCGATTGCTGTTACCTGCTCGATGAACCGTCGCGGGCGCTGCACCCGGCCGATGCAGTCCGGTTGATTCGTTCCATCCGCAGGGTGAGCGAACACGGCAACACGGTGGTTTTGGTCGAAAATAATCCCGTCCTGCTGTCGGCCGCCGACCACAGTATTGTCCTCGGACCTGGGGGCGGGACGGCAGGCGGTCGAGTCATTCACGAGGGATCGGGACCGCCACCGCTCGAACCCGCCGCGGAAAAGCCTGCCGTTAAGCCGGGATCCGCGCAGCATTCCATATCTCTCGCAGGGGTGACGTGCAACAACGTCCGCGGCGTCGATTTTGAGATCCCGCTCAACCGAGTGACAGCCGTGGTTGGCGTCTCGGGAGCCGGCAAGTCCTCGGCCATTCTTCGTGCCCTTGTGCCCGCCGTTCAAGCCCATCTCGAAGGCGTGGAACACCCCGCCGTGCGAATGCTGCGACTTCCGAAGGTCGTCGAGTTCGTCGAGGTAGTCGGCCAGAAGTTGATCGGCAGCAGCCGGCGAAGCATCGTGGCGACGGTGCTGGAGGCGTACGACGACCTCCGGGCTCATTACGCCTCCTTGCCCAGTGCGAAGGCTCTGGCTCTCGGCCCGGCTGACTTTTCGTTTAATTCTTCTGGGGCGTGCCGGGTATGCGAGGGAACCGGGGTCGCCCGGGACGGGTTCGGTGAGGAACTGGATGAGCGGTGTCACGCCTGCGCGGGAAGTCGATTCGGAGAGCAGCCCCTGGTCGTCCGAAGTGGAGGCCGGAGCATCGCCGAGTTGCTCGACCAAACGGTTGCTGAGTTGAGGATTGCCGGCCACCCCTCGCTGTCACCCACGGCACGCGAGCGTCTGGATGTGATGGATTCACTCGGCCTCGGTCACCTTCAACTCGGCCGTGCCGTCCCAACCCTGTCCGCAGGAGAGCGGCAGCGGCTTGCCCTCGCCCGCTTCTTAACCCGCGTCGAGAAGCGACCGGGACAGGGGGTGTTGATCCTTGACGAACCGACCGCCGGACTGAGCGGCCGCGACGCTGCTCGGGTTTTCGGAACCCTCGCCGAGCTTACCCGTGCCGGCTCTCACACGCTGGTCGTCATCGAACACAAACTTGGGTTGCTCCCGCACGCTCACTGGATCCTTGAGTTCGGGCCAGGGGGAGGGCCCGGCGGGGGTCGGGTGGTGTTCCAGGGGACGTTTTCGGAGCTTCGACGGGCTGTGACCCCCACCGCGCTCGCCTTGCGGAATGCGGGCCCCCGTGAGGGAGGGCAGGCACCGGTAAAGTCGGCCGGGAAGGTTCCTGACCGGTCCGCGGCCGAGTGGCGAGAGTGTGCAGACTCGTTCGAGTCATTCGTTGTGCGGCACGAAGTGCGGGATCACACCGCCGTCGCCAAGCCACTCAGTCCGGCTGTGCGGCTCGACCCGGCGCGGATACCGCCGGACACCCGAGCCCACGAATTACTCGACCTCCTGCCGTCCCTTCCGGGGGTCGGCGAGGCCCATTTACCGCCGGACTACACACCAGCTCCGAACTTCGCCGCCCTTGCGGATCGTGTCGCAGGCAGAGCGTTCGGCTTCTCCCCGGTCGGGCCGTGGCGGCGGAAAGGACTCTGCGTGCCGGCTGACGTCGCGGTCGCGTGCAAGCGTCTCGGTCAGCTCGGCTTTCGATCGGCCCTTGTCGGGGACGACTCTGTCGCCCTCACAGCGCTCGCGCGGCGACAGTTGGCTGTTGCCGACCTCGCGAACGTCTGGGTGGTCTGCGAGGCTGATACGGATCCCGGCACTCGGGACGCTGGGTTCCGCTGGGGGCAAGGCGTGGTTCGGCTGATCGGCGGAGCTGATGAGGGGCAGGTGGTCTCGATCCGCTACATGCCGGGAGGTTCTGCCCCACAAATCGGTGCCGAGCTTCACGCGCGACACGTCGGGGACCGACGATCCCCGGCTGCGAGATGCGTCTTCTGTCGAGGGACTGGTCGCCTGCCGACCTACCCAATCCATTTGATCGTCGCCGATCGGAGGAAGTGTTTCGCCGACGACGCGTTCTGGCACCCGTGTGTGTTTCCGGCGGTCCGATCGCTAAGGCGGGAGCGGTTGCTTCCCGAGGCGAAGTTCTTCGCGGCGCAAGGTGTGGCTGACTTTTACCAGCCCTACGGCTGCATGGATGAACACACGAAGTTCCTGTTCGAGTATGGAATCCCCTGGCGGCGGTTCCTCAAAGCCGGGGCTAAGCGAACGGACCGTGAACAAGACTTCCTTGCCTGGAAGGGCCTGCACGATTCCTTGTACTCAATCCTCGGCAGAATTGAGGACGCTGGCCACAAGCAACAATTGAAGTCCGACTACAGGGAAATCGAATGCACTCGCTGTCGGGGAACGGGTGCAGGCTGGGAAGCCGAGTGGCTGGTGGTCGGCGAACGGGCACTCATCGAACTCCTCGCGGCCGGAACCATCGCCGATGCCGCGAAGTCACTTCCCGTGTCCCACCCGGTCAGACGCGTGATCGAGTTAGAAGGCCTCGGCAAGATTCGGCTCTCCGGTCGGTTTGGAGAGCTCGGGGAGGCCGACCGCGGCCGTTTGCTCGCGGCGATGGCGGCATTGAGTCCCCTTGCGAATCTCGCCCTCGTATCTGACGATGAGGTCGGGCCGGCGGGGAGCGGCGCCGACCGCCTGATCCGTCAACAAGGGATGGTGCTCGTCAATCCCGCGCAGACCCCTCAGCCGACAGGATCGCGACCAACGCAAGTCTGATCTCCCCCAAGTCTGGGCGGTTGGCTGGCAGTTCATCGACCGACGCCCAAAGTAACTCACTCAGCCCGGGCGGGAGGTCCGAGCGAAATGCGCTTGGGGCGCGTCGTCGAGGCGGGCGACCAACGAGCAATTCGATCAGAACGGCCCCCAAAGAGTAGACGTCGGCACTGTGGTCGTAGACGTCGTCGAGACCATCGATCAGCTCGGGTGCACCATAGGCCCAGCGACCGAGACCGTAAGTCATCCGTCGGGTCGGCCGACGCGGATCGGTCTCCTCGTGCTCGGCCATTGACCGCATAAATTGCAGATCGATGATCGTCGTTCGCTCCGAGTCGTCGATCAGGATGTTCCACGGCGCGAGGTCGCGGTGGAGAAGTCCTGCTTGGTGGAGGTACTGCACAGCTCCGACCAGTCCGAGTCCAATCGAACTGAAGGTCCGCAAGTTTCTGGGCGAGGGGTGCATGTCGAGCCACGTTCGGAGGTCAAGTCCGGGAACATAGTCACGCACGATGACCGAGTGCCCGTTCACCGCAACTGTTCCACGTCCGGAGGCAATCCCCGGATGCTTGAGAAGAGGGAGCCATCGCCCTTCGTTCAAGAAATAGTGGTAGCTCTCGGCAGTTTGAGCTTTGCCCCACTCGGGGTCACGTCGGAAGGACTTAAGGATGTGTTTTTTACCGCCGCATTGGGCGATCCAGACCCGACTGAGTCCCCCGACATAGAAAAGTTCTTGGATGACCAAGCCGCAAGGCAGCAGTTCACCCGATGAGAAGTTGAGTTCATTCAGCGGAGGATCCTGCCCACTCATGAGTTGTCACCTACCTATGTTTCGTTTCCCCGCGAATGGCACAAATCGGCCGTCACATTAAGGAACACCCTCCGGGTCGGGGTACGGCAGGGTGGGCGACCTCAATTTCAAGCTCGTCTCGCGGCGGCGGCGCCGGGCTTCGGCCAGTTTCGCTCGGCGCGCGGCCTGCAAGTCACCCCGAGTTGCCGCGGTAGTAACTCCGCGGCGCGATGCCCAAGGCCGCCAGCGCCCGCTTCGCCGGCCAGCCGCTGCAAGCAGTTGCTTCTTCCAGCCGTAGTACTGCGTCGGGCTGACCCCTTCGCGGCGACACAACTCCGCAATGTCGCCGGCCTGCACGCCCGCCATCACGATCCGAAGCTTCTCCGCAGCCGACCACCTCCGCCGCCCATTGCTCTCGCTCATCGCGTCCCCCTCGTGGCCCATGAATCGGCGCCCAACCTCGCCGATCTCTAACTTAGCCGATGTGCCAGAGTGGGTGAAACAGTACGTTTAGGCTTGGCTGCCCACCTGAAACACGACCAGCGCGGCGACGTACGCCAGCACGGTCATGTAGGTGAACGTGAAGATCGGCCAGCGCCAGGAGTGCGTCTCCCGTTTAATGACGGCCAGGGTGCTGGCGCACTGGCAACAGAGCGCGAAGAAGACTAGCAGCGATAGAACCATCGGGATGGAATACACGGGCCGGTGTGGGTCGTCGTCCCAACGCGCTTCGCGGAGCGCTTGGCCCAGGCCGGTCTCGCCGACATTCTGCCAATCGGTCTGCCGGATCTCCTCGGCGTCCACTTCGCCTTGCCGATAGATGATGCCGAGCGTGCCGACGACGACCTCGCGGGCCGGGAAACTCGCCAAAGCCGCCACGCCGACGCGCCAATCCCAGCCCAGCGGCCGGACCGCGGGCTCGATCGACCGGCCGAGCCGGCCGAGCAGACTGTTGCGCCGCCATTCAAGTTCGAGATCGCGAGCCGTGGATTCATCGGCCGCGGCGATCAGCGTCTCGTACGATCGGCCCTCGGCATTCCACCACGGCACATAGAGCAGCGCCCAGACGAGCACCATGCTCGCCAGGATGATCGTGCCGGCCCGGCGGACGAAGGTCATCGCCGCGTCGGTCATTCGGCGGATGACGGTGCGCAGCGACGGCCGCTTGTACTCCGGCATTTCGAGCAGGAACAGCGGCGTCTGACCGCGCAACAGCGTGCGCTTCAGAACGAGGGCAACCAGCGGCGCGACGATCAATCCGATCGCATACAGGCCAAACATGACCAACCCGGGCATCCACCACGGCCGGCCGGCCGTTAGGAATGCTCCAATCAACAACACATAGATCGGCAGCCGGGCGGCACACGACATGAGCGGCGCAACCAGGATTGTCGCCAGCCGATCGCGCGGGTTCTCGATCACGCGCGTCGCCAGGATGCCGGGCACGGCGCAGGCCATTGACGACAACAGCGGAATAAACGACTTGCCGCTCAGCCCGCACCGCGCCATGATCTTGTCCATCAGAAACGCCGCGCGGGCCATGTAGCCGCAGTCTTCGAGCACGGCCACGAAGCCGAAGAGGATCAGAATCTGCGGCAGGAACACGGCGACGCCGCCGATGCCTTCGATGACGCCGTCGGTCAAGAGACTGGTGAGCGGTCCGGGCGGCAGGGCGGAGCGCACGGCCTCGGCCAGCAGGTCCTTGCCCGCGCCGATCCATTTCATCAGCGGCCGCGCCCATGTGAAGATCGATTGGAAAACGAGGAACATCACGGCGAGAAATACCAGCGTGCCCCAGAGCTTGTGCGTCAAGACGCGGTCGACGCGATCGGTGAACGTGACCTGACGCTGGGCCGGCCGGCGCACGCAGTCCTGCGTGATGGAGCGAATCCAGGCGTAACGGCTGCGGACCTCGACGGCCGGAACGGGGCACTCCGCGGCCGAGAGGCGCTCCCGGGCGGCAATCAATTCCGCTCGCTGACCGGCGCTGATGCGGTGCTCCGCTTCGCCGTCGACGTCGAACAGCAACCGGCGGGCCAGGAACGGCTCCAACCCGAGGTGAGATTGCAGCGCGCGGACTTCGCGCTCCAGCGGTTCCGGAAATGTGACGCGGATCGGCGGAGGCGCGCCGGACGCGGCGGCGGGAATGGCCCGGCGCAAGTCGTCGATGCCGCGGCCGGTATTTGCCTGGATCGGCACCACCGGCACGCCGAGCCGGGCGCTGAGGGCGGCGGCGTCCGGCTGTACCCCTTGCCGCGCCGCCACGTCCAGCATGTTGAGCGCGACGACGATCGGCCGGCCCAGGTCCATCAATTGCGAGACCAGATACAAGTGCCGATCGAGGTTCGACGCATCGACGATGGCGACGATGACATCCGGCGGCGGCTCGCCGGGCAGGCGGCCCAGGAGCAGATCCACGGCCACGAATTCGTCCGGGCTGCGGGCGGCCAGGCTGTAGGTGCCCGGCAGGTCGATGATTTCGCAGGGCGGACCGTGATGCCGGAGCCGCCCTTTCTTCATCTCGACCGTGACGCCGGGATAATTCCCGACGCGGTGATGCAGGCCGGTCAGCGCGTTAAACAGTGTGGTCTTGCCGGTGTTCGGATTGCCGACGAGCGCGACGGTGATCGTGCGCGAGTCCATAACGTCACACGAGGATCTCGACTTCGACGGCGGCGGCTTCGTCGCGGCGGAGGCTCAGACGGCTGGAGCCGATGCGAATCTCGATCGGATCGCCGAGCGGCGCCACGCCAATGACCTCGACGATCTCGCCCTCGAAAACGCCCATCTCCATCAGGCGCTGAACGTATGCGGACTGGCCGCGCACGGCGGCGACCCGGCCCCGGGCGCCGACAACCAGTTGATCGAGTCGCGTCATGGAAGCGGCGAACCGATGGGTCGGACGAAAATTTGGCAGGAGCACTCGCCGCGGAGGCTCATGCGGCAATCGCCGACCTGCAACATGCACGGGCTGCCCGGCTGGACGACGCGCACTCGGCAACCGGTCCGCAGGCCGAGCTCGGCCATCCGACTGACCCAGCGCGGATCGCCGGCCACGTCATGGATTTCGCCCCACTCGCCGGGACCGAGCGCTTCAAGTGGCAGCAGTGACGTCATAAGTCACTTCCGAGCAGCGGCTTCAGATTCTTTCTGAAGCACGATGCAATTGAGATTCAGTCTCAATTCAGTGTAACAAGTCGATCAGTTCCGTCAAGCGCTTCTCCGGAATTCCATTTCGAGATCGGCCCTTGAGCTGACGGCGGCAGGGGAGAAGTCCGGTCGTGCGGGTGGATTGGGTCGTATCGGCCGCGCCGCTTGTGCCGGAGACATGCAAAACTCTCGGCCTATCGGTCGTCTGGGGGGCTGGCGCGATCGGCGCAATCGGGACGATACCAACAACCGTCACGCGGCTCATGGCAAATCGAGTGCGCGGACGGAGGGACCGGACCATGCAGCGCTGGATTGGAATCGTCATCGCATTGGCGTTCGGCGGGATCGCGGCGGCGGATAGCCCGCCGCCGACAGCGGCAGAAAAACCGTCGGCCGAGACGCCAGCCGCGTCGCCGGGGGTCTCGCCCGGCGTGATCGAGTGCCCGGCCCTGCCGTGCTGCGATCCGTGCTGCCATCGCCCGCGGCTTTACGGCAGCGTCGAGTACATCCAACAGTGGTTCGAAAATCAGTTTGTGCCGCCGCTGGTCATCATTGCCCCGCCGAATACGCCCGTCGGCCCCGTGACCGGTACTCCGGCGGCCCGCGTGCTCTACGGCGGCGAGCGCACCGATTTCGGGGGCATCGACAGCATTCGCGCCACGGCCGGCTATTGGCTCGACTCACAGCAGACCTGGGCTTTGGAAGCGAGCGGGTTTATCACCGAGAACATCGGCCGGGATTTGACCATCGCGCTCGATGGAGCGCCGACGAACCCCGTCCTTCTCGCGCGGACCAATGGGACATTTGCAATCGCCTCGATCGTGGGCGCCCCGGGCGTGTCGCGCGGCAGCGTCACGGTGTCGCAGATGGCCCAGCTATGGGGCTCCGAAGCCAACGTCGTCTACACCTGGGCCGATCGCAGCCGCTGGCGCACCGAGTTGCTCGCCGGCTTCCGCTACCTCGATCTCGACGAGTCGCTGGATATCGGCGACATCTCTCAGACGCTGACCGCCGATCCAACGACCATCGCGCATCTCGACACCTTTGACAGCCGGACCCAATGGTACGGTGGGCAAGTCGGGTCCAAGCTCACCGGCAGTTGGGGTCCGATGTCTCTGGCGCTGATCGGCAAGATCGGCCTGGGCGGGTCACACCTGACGGTGGAGCGCAGCGGCCAGACCCTGGCGACGCCGAACGTCACCGTGCCCGCGAACACAGGCATTCTGGTGTCGCCGATCAACGCGGGCCGGGATTCCACGGATCGCCTGGCGGTGTTGTCGGAGACGACGATCCAGGTCGGCTGGCAGTGGACGCGACGGCTGGGGACGACCGTCGGCTACAACGTGCTGTACCTATCCAGCTGTGCTCGCGTCGGCGATCAGATTCTCGGCGTCGGCGGCGTCAACGCCACTGATTTCTGGGCCCAGGGCATCACGTTCGGTCTGTCGTATCGGTACTGAGCCGCGATCAGCGCTTGGCGCGGCGCTCGTCGAGATAGGCGGCGAGCGCCTCGCGCCACGGTCTTGGCCGGGGCACGCCGGCGGCGTCGAGTTCGTCCAGCGCCAGCACGCTGTAGCGCGGTCGGCGGGCCGGCGTCGGATAATCCGACGACGGAATGGGAGCGATCGGCGAATCGAACCCCGCGATCTCGAGCGCCGTGCGGGCCACGTCGTACCACGTTGCCGGCTCGGAATTGGTGACGTGATAGAGGCCGTACCGGCCGGTGGCGATCAGGGCTGCCGTCGCGGCCGCGACGTCCACCGTGTAGCTCGGCGTGCAATGCTGGTCGTTGACGACTCGGAGCGGTTTGCCCTCGGTTGCCAGGCGCAGCATCGTCTCGACGAAGTTTCCCCCTTTGCCGCCGGCGCCCCAATGCCCATACAGTCCGCAGGTGCGAATGACAAAGTGTTTCGGACATTCCGCTCGCACCGCATACTCGCCGCAGAGTTTGCTCATGCCGTAGACGCCGAGCGGTCCCGGCGCGTCGTGGATGCCCCAGGGCGTGGCCCGGCTCGCGTCGATCCCGAACACGTAGTCGGTGCTGAAGTGCACCAGGGCGCAATCGAGATCGCGGCAGAAGCCGGCCAGGGACCGGACGCCCCAGGCGTTGACGGCGAACGCCGCTTCCGGTTCGCTTTCCGCCCGATCGACGAAGTTGTAAGCGGCGCAATTGACCACGACCTCGGGACGGATGTCGGCGAGCGTGCCGCGAAGTAGATTGGGATTCGTCAGATCGGCGCGGGAACGATCGAGCGCGACGACTTCGCCGTGGAGCCGGGCGCTCAGGTCGCGGCCGAGTTGTCCGGCGGCTCCGATGACGGCATAGCGCATGCGGTGTCCATCTCCGATCAAATGGCGAAGCTGAAGCGCGGCGGCGGCGATCAGTGTCGCATGGGACTATCATAATTGCGGAACTCAAGGACGGTTAGTCGGGGTGGAGGTGCTCGGTATGCGATGGGGCCTGGTGCTGATCGGAGGCGCATTGGCGGCCGCCGTCGCCGTGGCCGACGCGCAGAGCGAGCCAACGCCGGTGGCGCGAGGCCGAGCCGCCCTTCTCGGCAAGAATTACAACCCCGCGGTCTGGTCGCGCGACGCTTACGACAACGCCTGGAAGCGCTGGGAAGGCGTGACGACGAAGCCCGAAGACTACGACCGCGCTTTCCGCGACACCTATGGCCTGCATCCTGCCCCCTACCCGAACAACGGCCTGCCGATGGGACTGCGCGAGGGCTGGCGAATCGTCAAACGCGGCCTGAGCATCGATTGCCTCGTCTGCCACGGCGGCTCGATTTTCGGTCAGAGTTACGTCGGCTTGGGCAACGCGTCCCTGGACATTCAGGCGCTGTTCGAGGACTTGGCGAGGGCCGACGGCTCGCCGTACAAGACGCCCTTCGTCTTCAGCAACGTCCGCGGCACCAGCGAAGCGGGCGGAATGTCGGTCTTTTTGCTCGGGTATCGGAATCCCGATCTGACGTTGCGCAGTTCGCGGCTCGATCTGGAACTGCACGACGATCTATGCGAGGATCCGCCGGCGCTGTGGCTGCTTCACAAGAAAAAGACGATGTACCACACCGGCGGCGCGGATTCGCGCTCGGTTCGCTCGATCATGCAGTTCATGATGGGCCCTTTCAATGGGCCGGACGCCTTTGCCCGGGCGGAGACCGATTTCGCTGACATTCTGGAGTTCTTCAAAAGCCTTCGGCCGCCGCGCTATCCGCTTCCCATCGACGCGGCCCGCGCGGTCGAGGGCGAGCGCATCTTTCGGACGCATTGCGCCCGCTGCCACGGAACGTACGGCGACCAGCCGTCGTACCCCAACAAGATCGTCGCCCTGGACGATATCGGCACCGATCGCCGGCGCTTCGACGGAATCAGCGCTCGCTTCGCGGATTACTACGACCGTTCGTGGTTCGCTCAGCCCGAGCGCGATGGGCAGGGACCGGCGTATCGATCGATTGCGACCGACGGCTACCAGGCGCCGCCGCTGGACGGCGTCTGGGCGACGGCGCCGTATTTGCACAACGGCTCCGTGCCGACGGTGTGGCACGTGCTCAACTCGCCTGCGCGGCCGAAGCAGTTCACCCGCTCCTATCGAACCGACGAGGCGGATTACGATCCCGTGCGGCTGGGATGGAAGTTCACGGCGAGCGGCCCGGCCGATCCGAAGCTGCCGGCCCGCGAGCGCCGCAAAGTCTACGACACCATGCTGCCAGGCCGGGCGAACACCGGCCACACCTACGGCGATGACCTCACGGAAGAGGAACGCATGGCCGTGATCGAGTACCTGAAGACGCTGTGAGCCACGAAATGAACGCTCAGCTTTTCGAGGCCATCAGCACCGCGTAGCCGCGCCGCAGTTCAACGCTGGTGTCGCCGAAAGCTGCGGCCACCATTTCGCCGACGACGTCGGCTTGCTTGGTCACGAGGTAAAATCGGCCGCCGGACGACAGCGCCCGGTGGGCGCCGTCAATGAATAACCGGGCGATGGCATTCTGGGCGTAATACGGCGGATTGGCGACGGCGAGATCGAATGCCTTGGCTGGCAAGCCTTCGAGTCGCGCCGCCGCGTGGGCCGTGACATTCGGCACGCCGAGAGCCGTCGCATTCTCGGCGGCGAGTCGGACGGCGCGGAGGTTGCTGTCCACCAGGGTCAACGTCGCATCGGGGCCGGCGCGGCGCGCGGCGAGGATGCCGACGGCGCCGACGCCGCAACCGACGTCAAGAATGCGATCGCCCGGTTCCACGCGCATCACGTCGGTGAGTGCGCGAGCGCCGTCATCGAGCCGGCCATACGTAAACACGCCCGGCTGTGAGCGAAACGCCAGCGACGCATCGCCGTCTCGCACGTGAAAAACAACTTCGTGGCGGCGTCGCGGCTTATCGCCACGGCGCGCCGCCCAGAGCACTGTGCCGGCCCCGGACGTCAGCAGCGCGCCTCGGCCATAGGTCTTCTTGATTAGCGCGGGATAGAACTGATCTTTCGGCACCGGCGACAGCACGATCAGATGTCCGCCGTCGGCCAAGACGTGATAAGCCTGTTCGACGACGTCGCGTTTCAGTTCCCGTTCGCCGCGGGCCGGCGACGGAACAAGCACGCAACGATACCGGTGGGGAACGTCCCACAGATCGGCAGCGGTGTGAACGTCGGCGTTCGCGCCGCGCTCGGACAGTTCCTGCCGCAGGCGATCAGCCTGGTGCAAATCGAACTGGAAACAACCGATGTCGGACGGCCCAAGGGCCGCGACGAGGTCAGCGGCCGAGCGCGGCGATCCCAGCGCGATCAGGACCGGCGGCTGAATTCGCTCACGCACTCGGGCCAGCAATTCGAGAAACGCGGACGCCATCGAATGCCCTATTGTAGGATGTTCGCATGACTTCGTTTGTTTCCCATCTCGAGGGAGCGATCGACGGCACGCGACTCGAGCCGGGCCGGCTCCGGAATACCCACAACGACCGGCCGATCGTCGTTCGCTACGACCTGCCCGCCATCGCTCACGCTGTAACCCCGGATTCGATTCGCGCGCGCGCACCGACCCTCTGGCGCTACCGCGAACTCCTGCCGCTGCCCCTGGATGTCGAGCCGGTCACGCTGGGTGAGGGCATGACGCCGCTGCTGCCGGCGCCGCGAATCGGTGACAGACTCGGTTTGACTCGTCTGTGGATCAAGGACGAGTCGCAGTTGCCGACGGGCAGCTTCAAAAGTCGGGGCATGGCGGTGGCCGTCAGCATGGCCCGGCATCTCGGCGTGAACTCGGTGGCGCTGCCGACGGCTGGCAACGCCGGCGGAGCGGCGGCGGCCTATGCGGCTCGCGCGGGTCTGCCGTGCTACATTTTCATGCCGTCCGACACGCCGATCGTGAATCAAACGGAAGCGGTTCTCTACGGCGCCCGGGCGTTTCGCGTCGAGGGGCTGATCGACGATTGCGGGCGAATTGTTCGGGAAGGCCAGTCGGCGATGGGATGGTTCGATCTCTCGACGCTCAAGGAACCGTACCGTCTCGAAGGCAAGAAGACGATGGGGCTGGAACTCGCCGAGCAGTTCGGTTGGCGATTGCCGGACGCAATTCTCTATCCGACCGGCGGCGGCACCGGGCTGATCGGCATGTGGAAAGCGTTCCACGAATTGCGCGAACTCGGCTGGCTGAAGTCGAAGAGCTTGCCGCGGCTTTATTCCTGCCAAAGCGATGGCTGCGCGCCGATCGTGCGCGCATTCGAGCGCGGGGAGCGCTTCGCCGAGCGCTGGGCGGATGCGGCCACGGTGGCCAGCGGATTGCGGGTGCCGGCCGCGGTCGGCGATTTCTTGATCCTCGACGCCGTCCGCGCCAGCAGCGGGCGGGCGCTCGCCGGCCGCGAATCGTCCATCGCTGACTGGATGATCCGCGTGTCGTCGAGCGAAGGCGTGAGCATCTGTCCCGAAACGGCGATCTGTTTCGACTGTCTCGCGGCGCTGCGCGCCAACGGCGAGATCGCGCCCGACGACGAAGTGGTCGTCTTCAACACCGGAGCGGCGCAGAAATACATTGAAGCGCTGCCGGCGAAGTTGCCGCTTTGGGATCGGTCGCGCGGACCGACGCCGGAATCCATTGCCGCAGCTGCCCGAGACTAGGAGATTGTGCGATGGCCAATGGTCTGCCTCGACTTTTTCTGGCACGACACGGTGAAACGCCGTGGTCGCTCTCTGGGCAACACACCAGCGTGACGGATCTTTCGCTGACACCCAATGGCGAGCGCGACGGCGAAAAACTGGGTCAGCGGCTCAAGACGTTTCAGTTCTCGGCTGTCTGGACAAGTCCGCGGCAACGAGCCCGGCGGACCGCGGAGTTGGCCGGGTTTGGCGATCGCGTCGGCGTCGAGCCCGATTTAGCGGAGTGGAACTACGGAGATTACGAAGGCGTGCGCACCGCCGACATCCTCAAGCAGGCGCCCGGCTGGTTTCTCTTCCGGGATGGCTGCCCGAACGGTGAGTCGCCGAAGCAGGTCGGCGATCGGGCCGATCGGATTGTGTCCAAGGCGCGGGCCCAGGGGGGCGACGTGCTGATCTTCTCTCACGGCCACTTCATTCGGGTGCTCGCGGTCCGCTGGCTTGGCTTGCCGGTCGAGCACGCCCGATATCTGTTGTGCGGCACCGCGACGCTCGGCATCCTGAGTTATGAGCACCACAGTCTCGCCGAACCGGCGATCAGCCTGTGGAACGACGATCGGCACTTGCATTGACGAGTTGGATTTCGGATTTCGGATTGCGGAATGGGGACTGCCAGCGGAGGTTATTGCGCTTTGCTAGCTCGGGTGAAGCCGAGCGTGAGCCAGCCATTGTCGCTGTCGGATTGCACTGGTTCCATGTTGCCGAGCTTTTTCATCTCGCCGGGCAGCTCGATCTTCTCAATTGCGATCTTCTGCGGGAGCAGCTTGTTGAAGCGCTTCTTCAGCACGACCGACAGCGTGACTTCCCGGGCCGACGGCTCGCGCTGGCCGGCGGCGACGTCCGGCGGGTTGACGTCCACCTCGTCCTTGCGTTCGAGTTCGAGTCCCGATCCGACGCGGCGGAAGTCGTAGAGCGATTCGATCAGGAACGGATCCGACACGACGCGTTCGCCGGCGACGAACCCCTTCGTCCGGATCATGAACTTGATCTTGCCGCCGACAAAGTTGGTTTCGATCGGCAATCCCGAGGCGAACGTCACGTTGAAGTTGTCACGATCTTCGGGATCGAGTTCGACCTTCTTGCCGACCGGCGTGAGGAGGGAGTTCATGTCGTGTTCGAGTTCGGCGCCGGTCTTGGTCTTGCCGGCGAAGATGGTGGCGGCGGCGTTATTCAGAAGCGACTGATGGAGGCGGACCGACATATCCGGCCGGCCGCGGACCACCGGCAGGGGCGCCCAATCGCTCGGCGCGGCGCCTTCCAATCGGGCCCGCACGGTCATCACCTCGGCCGTGGTCGAGAAGCGCAGTTCCTGCGGCCGGATGTGATTCCGATCGAGCATGCCGAGCACGTCGTTTTGATAGCTACGAGCAGCCTTGGCCAATTGCACGTCGGCTTCGCTGTCGAACTGCTGCCGCACCCGCCGCTCGGTCTTGAAGGCGAATTTGGCGTGGCTTTCGTCTTCCTTGCGGTAGTACACCCGCTCCACGAGTCGCCGCATGGCGGGATTGAGCAGGCAGAACCGAGTCGAGATTCCGGTGAGATCGAGTTGCGGGCAGACCTGGACGCAGGCGGGGCTCCAGCAGACTCCCTGGTCGTCGATGCAGACGCACTTGCGGCCGGTGAACGACACCGCCGCGTCCGTGCAAACGGTGACGCGCCCCTGGACGGTCGCCAGCTTGGCCGTGAGCGTGCCTTCGAGAAGCAGGTTGGCCTGACCGCGTTCGCTATTTGGGACGAATTCGACCGTCAGCCGCGTCGAGGAGATACCCGGACCGGAGCTGACTTGCCGGCCTTCCACGTCGTAAACGCATTCGGGCTTCACCGTGGACTGCGCGGCGGCAGCGTTGGCGAAGTCGCGAATGACGTCGGCGACGAGATTCGGCTCGGCCGCGGCGGCCACAGTCGCCGACAGCGCGAGCGCCGCCAGTGCGACGCGAAGCATAGCAGCAGCTCGATGGTGCGGTATCCGGGTGGGTGTCGCGGTGCGACATGGAACTATAACCGCGTTTGTGTCGAGCACCGAATCGGCTGGCTGGGAAAAAAATACAATCCGCGCCGCGGCCGGCGGCTCCTGCCTGGCGTGCCGGCCGCACGGAACGCGCCGGTCGTGACTACCCCGTAATCTGGAACGAATCGAAGACCCGCGCGACGACGGAATCGGACGGCGATTGGCCGTTCTTCCCGACCACCAGCACCGTGTAAAGCCGCTGACCATTGGTCAGGAACCGCATGTGGGAGACGCCGTGGCCCGGCACCTCCGCCGCGATGTCGCGACCGTGAAATCCACTCAACTCGATGTCGCGCTCGTGCAGAATCTTCGATCCCGCCGGGGCGACCATGTGCTTTTCCGGTTTGTCCTTCGACGAGAGGTTGGCGAACACAACGCCGATCTTGAGATCGGCCGTCTCCAGGCTGAGTTCCGTTTCCTTCGGGGAACGCACCTTGCGCACCGGCTTGCCGGGTAAGAGAATCTTGAACTTGCCCTCGGCCGATTCGTACGGCGCCCAGGCTGGACCGCTCGTCGTGGATTTGGCTGCCAACGAGGCGTTCGACGGCGTGCGATCAAAGACGCCGGAATAATACAGGGCCGCGGCGGCGCCGGCGATCAAGAGCAATGCGCCCAGCGAAACGGCGATGGCGGCGCCCCGCCCGCCGCCGGTCTTTTTTGGTCGAAAACGCCGCAGCGATTGCGTCGTCGAAGCGCCGACGGTCACGCCTGCGGCCGAAAACCGCGACTGGCACTTCGGACAGGTCACCATCCGTTTCGGGTCGTTGACGGCGGATTCCGCGGCAATCCGGGTTCCACAACCCGGGCAATAGACGATCATGGTTTCCATCAATCCTCGAATGCGCTGCGCTCAGTCTTCGATGCGCACGCCTTTCCAGAAGGCGATGTGCCCGGCGATGTGGCGCGCGGCGTCTTTGGGCGTCGGGTAATACCAGGCGGCGTCCGGATTCTTCTGGCCCTGAACAGAGAGCGTGTAGTAGCTGGCCGTGCCCTTCCAGCCGCACACCGTCTGCGTGGCGCTGGGCTCGAAGTACTCCCGCCGAATGGAATCCGGCGGGAAATAGTGATTCCCCTCCACCAGCACGGTCGCGGGGCTTTCGGCGACGACGGCACCGTTCCAGATCGCTCGAGGCATGGAGCTTCTCCATTCGTTTCGCGCCCGGCGTCAGATCCCAGCGACCGCGAAACAAGTTCAACCATTATTGTACCGCGTCCCGCAATGCCTCGGCATTGGGCGGCAGACCGCGCTCGGCTCGGATCCGATCGACCTCGCGGAGCACCTCATCGAGCGTCTGGCCATTGGCGACGACGTTGCGGTATTCCAGCCGGAACGCCCAGAAGTTGACAATCAGGGCGGCACATGCCAGTGAGAAGTGGACCGTCCAGTGCCAGGCTTGGAGTTGGGCGCCGGCGCCGGCCGCGGCCGTCGCAATCGTCACCAGCATTGCGGCCAGCGCTGGCGGAAACGTCGCGCGCTTCAGGTCGCGGGTGCGTTTGTGCCACGGCGCGTCGGGCAGGTCGTAGGCCAGCGTCACTTCCTTCACCCAGCGGCCCGTGCCCAGGAAGTACGTGAAGATGAGGCAATGGGTCAGCAGCGTGCCGACGCCAGTAAACAGCCCGAACAGGAAGTGCAGCATGTAGACCGAACTGGCGCCGGTCGTCAGCCCGGACGTGAGCTTCGACCAGCAGCCCAGGATGAAGGTGACGAGCAATGCCAGGGCATTGGCAGTGGCGAGCGTTGCGAAGATGTGCGTCATGGAGAATGGCCTTGCATTTCAAGGGACGAACCGGCGACACTACCTGAAACGGTCGGGCGAACCGTGCGGCCTGGGATATCGGCGGACCGTGGAGAAGGCTTGCGGACGCCGGGACTTTTTCTTGATCCTCTTTCCTGGCGGGTATAATTGGTCGCGACTGGACCCCGGGCCGGCCGACCAGACCCGCGATTGAGGCCCGCGATGGCAAGCGCACTGAATCTGCTCGCGGACGACAAGCTGTCGCTGACCGATCCCCGCGTGCTCTGGCCGACGTTCGCTCTGGTCGTGGTCCTGCTTCTGGCGGCGGCGATCCTCGCCTGGTTCGATCGCTGGCGGAAGCGCCCGGATGCCGCTTTGATGTCCCCGGCCGACCAGTTGAACGCCTTCCGATTATCGTATGAGCGCGGCGAGTTGAGCGCCGACGAGTACAAGCGGATCAAGGCCCGACTGGCGCCGAAGATCAAGCAGCAGTGGAACGTGCCCTCATCGACCCCTGCCGACCGGCCGACTAGCCCCCCGCCGCCGAACCCCCCGGCGGCCGGCCCGGCGGGCGAGTGACCTGCTCGACCCCGGCCGGATTCGCGCATAGAATCCCTTCACCGCAGGAGACGGCATGGCTACGAAAGAGACTGACGGCGGCAGCGGCCGACGAACCACCGGTAACTCGGTTCGCAATCGCAACGCCTACTGTTCTTTCTGTCGCAAGAGCTACCGCGACGTCGGGCCGCTCGTCGAAGGGCCGAACGACGTCTACATCTGCGGCGAATGCGTCGAACTCTGCCAGTCCATCATCGACCAGGAAAAGCGCCGCCGCGGCGGATCCAAGCTGCTCGTCACTCACATCCCGACGCCCCGGCAAATCAAAGAGAAACTCGACCAGTACGTCATCGGACAGCACCGCGCCAAGAAGGTCCTCTCCGTCGCCGTCCACAATCACTACAAGCGCCTCTCGATGGGCGAGTCCGGGACCCGCGGCGACGTCGAAGTCGATAAGTCCAATATCCTGCTGATCGGGCCGACCGGCAGTGGTAAGACGCTCCTCGCCCGCACCCTGGCGAAGGTGTTGGACGTCCCATTCGCCATCGGCGACGCCACCACGCTGACCGAGGCTGGCTACGTCGGCGAAGACGTCGAGAATCTGCTGCTCAAGCTCCTGCACGCCGCCGATTTCGACATCGAGGCGGCCCAGCGCGGCATCATCTACATCGACGAAGTGGACAAGATCGCCAAGACCAGCCAGAACGTGTCGATCACCCGCGACGTGTCCGGCGAAGGCGTCCAACAGGCGCTGCTGAAGATGCTGGAAGGGACGGTGTCCAACGTCCCGCCGCAGGGTGGGCGAAAGCACCCGGAGCAGCAATACATCCAGCTTGATACGTCGAACATCCTGTTCATCTGCGGCGGGACGTTCGTCGGGCTGGACAACATCATCTCGCGGCGGGTCGGCCGGAAGACGATCGGCTTCGGGTCGCGGCCGGACCTGCGTGAGCAGAAAATGGGCGAACTGCTCGACCAGGTGACCTCGGACGATCTGATCGAGTTCGGCATGATTCCGGAGTTCGTCGGCCGGCTGCCGGTGCTCGCGCCGCTCAATCCGCTCGACGAAGATGCGCTGGTCCGCATCCTCACCGAGCCGCGCAACGCGCTGGTGCGGCAATACCAGAAGCTTTTCGAAATGGAAGGCGCGGAACTCGAATTCGATCACTGCGCACTGAAGCAGATTGCCAAGCTGGCGCTGGACCGCGACACCGGCGCCCGCGGATTGCGGAGCATTGTCGAAGACGTGATGACCGACGTCATGTTCGACCTGCCCGATCTCGAACACAAGAGCAAGTACCGCGTCACCGAAGAAGTCGTCCGCCGCGAACAATCGCTCTTCGAGAAGAAGTCGTCAATCGACAAGAAGAGCGCGTAAGCGCTGGCGGCGGTGTGGCCTGCTGGGAATCGTCGGAACAGTCGGTTCAATCCGGCAACGCGACTGGTTCTGAACCGTTGCGCGTTGCGAGCGCCGGCAAGATGGCGTCAGCTGAATACGACAGGAATCGGATTGAAGAATCAGCCATCAAGAAGTGTGCGCCGCCGGGGTGCAGGGACCAGAAGTGGAACATGTCGCATTGGTTGGCGAGGTTGCCGGCGGTAAAGTGGTAAGATCCAGGCGTACAGCCGTAGGAATTCGAGCCAATCAGCGTCTCGCGGACTCCTAAGACCATATCCGCTGTTCCATTAGGCCAGGTCCCGCCGCCGGTGGAAATGCCGCTACCCCCGTACCACCAACCAAACTCTAAGTCGGCGCTCGGCGGACGCTCGCCGGCCATCAGAGTATTGCTCAAGCCGTCGACGACATCGGTGAGCCGAATTCTCGATCCGTAGAACAATACTCCGTCGTTCGCTCCTGACGCCGTGCCCTGCACGCCGAGAAACGATGTGAATGCGACTTCGAATCCGTAATTGTCGATGTACTGGGGAATCACGAGCCGAAAATCGAGTGGACAAATGTACGTTGGGATCACGACATTTAAGCCGACGTGCGGTGGATTCGTGTGAAATGGCAATCGCGAACGCAGAGCCTGCTCCGTTTTTCCCCAAAGGCTTGACTGCTCAATCCACGGCAGGATGAATGTCAGCCATGCAACCTGCGCAGTAGCTCCACCGGAAGCATCCGACGAACCGGCCGGCAACCGGTTCATGGAGTCATTGTGCCCATGCAAGGCGAGACCAATCTGACGCAGGCGATTGCCGCAGTCGGTCTGGTAGGCCGTCGATCGGACCTTTTGGACTGCTGGAAGCAAAAGCCCCAATACGACCAGCACGATAGCGATCACCACGAACAGCTCCGTGATGGAGAATGCCGATCGCGATGGGGCTTTCGGATTCATCACACTGTCACGCTCTCTTGGACTTCCATGCCCAGTACAGCAAGAGCAGGGCTAAGATACCAAAGCCGGCAACTCCCGCGTAGAGCCAAACGGAGCTCTGTCTCTGCCCACGAATTTTGACCTCTCTGCGAACACCGTAGTCGCGATCCTCAACTATTTCCTGACCATTCCATTTGTACACTTTACCCGGCACCGTGTCCGGTGCCCCAATGACGTACGTTCCAGGCGGAATATCCATGCCCTCCAGCGTGAATGATCCGTCCGGAACAGGTTCATTCAAACTCTTGACATTGACCTTCACGGTTTCGCGCTGAACGAGTCGACCGTCGAACACCTGGCGATATTCGCTTGCCTCTAAGAACCACAGACGAGCGCTTGGGATGAATGTGAGCGAGTTTTCCACCGTCTCCACGACTTTGCCGTCGTCACTCGTCAACTCCAGTTTCGCGACCGCATAGTCGCATTCGGGGACAATCCACAATCGCATCCGATACGGTACGGGCCGACCAATATACTCGACCAATCGGCATGGCCGCCCGCCGAAGATCTCGGCCACCTCCGTCGTGGCCCGCCGATCAGCTCGACCGACGACTGAGTCGATAGTCGAGGTCACAAGGTTGCCGGAGCTGACGAGCGCCATTCCTATAGTACGAGGATCAATGACGTTCAACTCGATGAGCTTACGGGCGGGAGTAAGCTTGGTGATTAATACACCAGTAGGCGGTTCACCGGGTTGCGACCGAGTTGTGAAGTAGAGGTGATAGCCGACGAATGGCGCGTTGTTGCAGCAAATCTCTCTAAATGGCCCGCCCATCGTGACTTTGTGCATCACATCATTCCGGCACCGACGGCCGTCGAACCAAATCGTGGTGGTGCGCACAACCGAAGGATCTGAGGATTCTCCCCGATAGAGCGTCTGATCCATCTCAAGGTGCGCGCTTACAATCTTCTGTCGCGCAGCGACGGCCGCCTTTTCCGTGTTGGTGATGTTCGAAGGCTGCGCGGCAAGCCATCCCAGCGCGACGAGACCGTTGAGCAACATAGTCGGTACACTCGACGACGTAAGGAACTACTTCGGGCGAATCAATTACAACCGCTTCGCACTGTCGCTTTGCCAGAGCCTTGGATAAACTGCATCGCGTCAACGACGCACTTTTTCTGCTGCGCATCCCAACGGCAATGGTACTTCTTCTTGCACATGGCGGCAGGGCCGTCCTGTTTGCACTCGTCTCCCTCGCTGTAGATTGAGCCGAATTTGCCCGGTTGGAGCTGCTCCCCGAAGCAAGTGCCGATCGCAAGGCAATTAATCTCACTGCAATCCTCACAACGAAGGAATGAGTCGTTACATTCCACGTCTTCGGGGTTCGGTCTAGCGTCGTGTTGGCAAAGCGCCGCATAGGCCATGGAGGCCGCAAAGACTACAACCGGAATTGACGCTGCCGCGAGCGCCGCAAACGATAGCCTTCGGTTCCAGCTGATGGTTTTCATGGAGGTGTCTCCTGGAAAAGGAGGAAATGCAAGAATACGAAGACTCCTAGTGCTGGAGTGCGTCTGACCCGACGATCAATGGAATTCGCAGGACGCGTTCATGGCCCGTTGTTTCAATGACGAGCTGTGCTTCGATACTATTCGAGATCCATTCTGCCGGATCGAATATCACAGCGATCGAGCACCGATCTGGCCGCAATTCCGCTGAAAACGCTCGATGTGTGCTATAGACGTCCAAAACTTCGCATGGGCGATTGGCTCTGAGCGTGACGACGAATGTTCGATTGTCCCTGCCGGCGAAGACGATCCGATCCACGCTGGGCTCGAGATCCCGTTCGACGAATCCACTGACAGTCAAATCGACAAAGTCCAGAGACCCATCGGGCAATTTGCATGCGATCGTTGCCGTGATCGCTTGTTTTCCGTGGCGATTGCGCGTTTGCCAACTCATGGTAATCGGCAATTTCTCGCCCGGTGCCAGCATTTGCTTACCGAGCGCAACTGCTGAACATCCGCAGCTCTCGGAAATCGAGATTATCGAAATGGGTTGGTGCGTGTTGTTGAACAACGTGAAAGCCGCATCAACGGTTACTCCCTGTGACAGTCTCCCATGATCGACTCGGCTCGGAATCGCCCAAATTCCCTCAGCTTGATGTCCGATGAGTTGGGCTGTACAGACGCAGGCCGCGAGTGCGCAACAGGATCCCCCCACCAGTGTCACTCGGTCCATCATTGCGCCTCCTTTGGGAATGGCGGAATGGCGGA